>Ga0256404_1000366_pt1 | contig 118169 bp, 118 predicted proteins | sample RumenRJG_01DNA_FD_185990 | JGI IMG/M metagenome (GOLD analysis project Ga0256404, IMG submission 185990) | Bovine rumen microbial communities from Lethbridge, Alberta, Canada - RJG_01 | ecosystem: Host-associated > Mammals > Digestive system > Stomach > Rumen | place: Canada: Alberta... | reverse complement strand
TTAAGGTAGGTACCTATATAGAAGATTTATAAAACGTTTTGCGGAACATCTTTTATTGCGAAGGACTGTTTCCTAACTGCATTTCTTGACCATAACTATTTTTACCCCCCGATGGTTTTATCCATCGGGGGGTAAAAATCATTTAGAGTTTTAGGAGAAGGGCGCACCGGCGTAGCCGGCGCACGAGAATATCCATAGGATATTCTCGGTTTGGGCAGAGAATTGACCTTTTGGTCAATTCTCCGTAGCTAACGGCAAAGCCGTTAGCGGAACCCATTTTGCAAAAGGGTTTTCCCCAAAAATCGTTTATAATACTTCTGTATGAGTACCATACTTATTCTCTCGGGTGGTTGCAGGGTATTGTCTGTTCTTACAATGAAAAATATCACATCAGGCGCAGGTTAGTGCAAACTAACCAAATTACACCGCAGGCATTGACAATAAAATATAAAAGTGTTAAAATTCCTTTTGGTTAGTCTCAACTAATTGCATGATCGTCGTGAGAAAACAAAGGAGGGAAATAACCTGTGATCTTAACGCTTATCCTTGCACTAATGGTTATTGCGGGGATATTTCTTATGCATTTTTCAGCAGTTGCCTTTGTGCAGAAAAGGAGTTTTTTCGGCTCTGCACCAAAGGACATACAGTCCGTTATAACCGACAAGCCCGAGAGATTCAGCGGACAGCATTTGCTGGGCTGGTGTCTGCTGATACTGAGCATGGTGGTGATAACTGCGGCGTTTGTTATCGGAGTGTACGACGGCGTTAAAAACGGATTCGGCTTCTGGGGCTTTTTTGCAAGACTTTTGACGGTGCTGTACCTGTATAAAATATGGGATATGATATTTCTCGATTGGTTCGTACTCACAAAAACACATTTTTTCCAGCGCTACTATCCCGAGGCGGAGGGCTGTGAGAGCTTTGAAAAGGTCGGCTTCAACAGAAAAAGCCAGATAATAAAGCTTGCAGTATTCCCATTTGTTTCGGCAGCTGTTGCAGGACTATGTGTACTGATCTTTTGAAAACAGCATATGCAGCACCATGCGGTTGTTTGTTCACAGATGTGTGCACAAAAGTTGAAAACATATGGGGTTGCGAAATGACAAAATTGAGTGAGATCCACAGCCTGATGTGCTTTAATAACAACCGGAGCCGAAGAGCGGTTCCAAAATTTTGAGAATAGGTTAGTGATGGACTAACCTACGGAGGAGTATTATTATGATGGGAAAAGATAAAAACGGCTCCTTCGGTTGGCTGCTCAGCCAATCGGGCGAGCGCAAGGGCAAGTTCACCACCAGCGTGATACTGCCGCATTAAGATAGAAAACGGAAATATCTGATCTATCCCCCGAAACATTGCGGGGGATTTTTTTATCACCGGGAAAATTTTTCGGCCCCCCTTGACAAATCAGAAAAAATGTTGCAACATAACATTATTACGTAACACTGTTATGCGGAGGTCGAAAAATGTCTGTTGATAACAAAAGCCGTGAAAGGCTGATAGAATGTGCAAAAGGAGTTTCTTGAGAAAGGCTCTTGCGTGAGCTTAAAAGTAATTTTGGAAGATACCTTGCACTTGTGCTGCTGATAATAATGGGAGTTTTTCTTGTTGTGAACATGGTCGGTTCGGCAGATTTGATAATTGACGGCACCAATATAAAAGCACAGGAGTATACCTATTCATATCGTCTGGGCAAAGGCATCACCGATGACGAACTCAAACAGAAAATCAAAGGCCTTGCATATAAAATGGAATATGAATGCAGACTGGTCGGGAAAATGAGAATGAAAGGCAAAAAGATTGACAAAAATTTGAGTAATATGCTATAATATCCAAGGATGAATTTGTTCTGATCATCTGCAAGCCTCGATGATCTTGCAGCATTTTTGGAGGTTTTTATGCGCAACGAAAAGATAATGAAAAGAGATCCGGCAATGGATATACTACGGTGTGTTGCCTGCTTCGGAGTAGTATCTGTACATTTTCTTTTGAACAACGGATTCTATACCCGTGAGGTCGCGGGAGCGCACATGGCTGCAATGGTGCTTATCCGTTCGTTTTTCGGATACTGCGTGCCGCTGTTCCTAATGCTTTCGGGATATCTTATGTGCAACAAACGTCCTGAGAAAAAATATTATAAAAAGTTCGGGAAGATATACTTCATATATGTAGGCTCTGTGCTGGCGTGTATTTTTTGTTCAGGTTCCTGTATTCTTCGCTGTATCAGGCACTCGGAATCCCGAAGATAGAATTCGCACCTGTCCAGTTCCTTGTTACCGTAAAACAGCTACTCTGCTTCTCGGGATCGTATTCGTGGTATATCGAGATGTACGCAGGGCTTTTTCTGCTGATCCCTTTTTTGAATGTTCTTTACCACGGACTGAAAACACAGAAGTCCAAGAAGCTTCTTGTCCTGACCTGCATAGCTCTGACGGCGCTGCCGTCTTTGATAAACGTGTTCCACATACAAAATGACTTTTCTGTTGATCCCAGTTTTACCGATTCCCGCGACAAGATCATTCCCGAATGGTGGACAAAAATCTATCCACTTACGTATTATTTCATAGGCTGCTATCTGAGGGAATACAAGCCGAAGATCAAGGTGTCGGTTTGTGCATTGCTTGTTATCATTAGCACGGGAGCGTCATTTGCTTTCAATCTTTTAAAAAGCAGCGGCAAAAAGTTTGTAAGCGGCATGTGGATAGAGTGGAACTCTCTGTTCGTTCTGGCGATAACCGTTTCGATATTCCTCTTCTTTTTGAATCTGAAATACGACAAATGTCCCTATGCGGTAAAATGGTGCTTTGCAAAGCTTTCGGATCTTTGTCTTGGCATATATCTCACCTCGTGGATATTTGATAAACTGTTTTATCCTGCGCTGAATGCAAGAGTCCCATCTGTTGACGAAAGACTCTGGTATTATTTCCTGATCGTTCCGGCGGTTTTTGCTTGTTCGGCGGTGGTGTCTTATCTGATACTGAAAGCTTATCAGCTTTGCTCATATCTGACGGGGCGGGCAGTAAATGCAGTAAAAAACAAAAGAACAGCTTCGACCGAATAGAAGATCGGGTCTGACAATATAAAGCAGTAAATAAAGAGGATAGCCTAAGGGCTGTCCTCTTTTTTTGCAAGACCTTCCTATTGACATTTTGCGTAATAAGTGATAGAATAATTTTAGCAGCAGTGTGCTGCGATTTTTAAGGGCAAGAGTTAGCCACGGCTAACTAATTGTGTTCAAACGGCGCAAAAACGTATTTTGCCCGAACAATAAATTTATTCCCGGAAAGGATGGTCACTATGAGTTTTGTGAAAAATGCCGCAGTATTTGTGGGAGGTGTGGTCTTTGGATCTCTGGGCTTCAAGCTCCTTGGGAGCAAGGAGGCAAGAAAGGTCTATGTTCACACCGCAGCAGCAGCTATCCGTGCAAAGGATAGCGTTATGACCGATGTTACAAAGGTCCGTGAGGGCTGCGGCGACATAGTTGCTGATGCAAAGCAGCTCAATGAGCAAAAGCGTGCTGCACAAGAGGCAAAGTGCGAGGTCATTGAGGACGAAAGCGAAGCTGAAAAGTAATGAGATGCAGCGTTTTACATGAGAGCAAGGGACGTATAAGGGTCCATATTATTCGCCCTTATATGACCATGCGGCAGGCGGATATCCTTGAATACTATCTGCGTGCAAAGCCGTTTGTAAAGTCGGTAAAGGTCTACGACAGGGCCGGTGATGCGGTGATCTGTTACAGCGGAAAAAGGCAGGCTGTGACAGGTGCGCTTGCAAGGTTTTCCTATGAGGATGAAAATGCCATAGCGCTTGTTCCCGAGCATACAGGCAGGGAGCTTGACAGGGAGTTTGAGAACAAACTGATAAATGCCATAGCCCTGCGTTATGCAAGGAGTTTGCTGCTGCCGGCACCGATAAGGTTTGCACTTAGTATCTTTCACGCACTTAAATACATTAAGCAGGCGCTTCGTTCACTTTCAAAGGGAAGGCTCGAGGTCAGCGTGCTTGATGCAACTGCAATAACCGTATCGCTTTTGCGGCGTGAACAGAAAACAGCCGCATCGGTGATGTTCATGCTCAGTGTCGGCGAGATGCTTGAGGAGTGGACACACAGAAAGTCGGTGGACGAACTTGCAAGCGTGATGTCACTGGGAGTTGACAAGGTGTGGCTGCACAGCGAAAACGGTGACGTTCTCGTGCCTGTGAGCGAGGTAAAAAAAGGCAATGAGCTGGTAGTACGCACGGGCAGTATGATACCACTTGACAGTATCGTTGTGTCGGGTGAGGCAGCGATAAATCAGTCATCGCTGACGGGCGAAAGCCTGCCGGTCCACAAAACAAAAGGCAGCTATGTCTACGCAGGTACGGTCGTTGAGGACGGCAGCCTTGTTATAAAGGTCGATAAGATCTCGGGCAGCGGAAAGTACGACAGGATCGTTAAGATGATAGAGGAATCCGAAAAGCTGAAATCTGCCGCCGAGAGCAAAGCCTCAACCCTTGCGGACAGGCTTGTGCCTTACTGTCTTGGGGCAACATTGCTGACATATCTTCTCACACGAAATGCAATGAAGGCAATGTCCATACTGATGGTAGATTTTTCGTGTGCGCTGAAACTGGCAATGCCCATATCGGTAATAAGCGCAATGCGTGAGTGTACCGCAAAGGGCATTACGGTCAAGGGCGGAAAGTTCCTTGAAGCTGTGGCGCAGGCGGATACCATAGTTTTTGACAAAACAGGCACTCTGACACATTCCTCGCCAAGAGTCGCACGGGTAGTCACCTTTGGCGGAAACGACGAAAGCGAAATGCTGCGGCTTGCAGCCTGCCTGGAGGAGCATTACCCCCACTCTATCGCAAACGCTGTTGTTGAGGAGGCAAGGCTGAGAGGTCTTGACCACGAGGAAAGACACTCCACCGTGGAGTATGTGGTAGCACACGGTATCTCAAGTACGGTGGACGGTAAAAAAGCGGTCATCGGAAGCTATCATTTCATATTTGAGGACGAATGCTGCGTTGTTCCCGAGCAGGAGCAGCAAAGGTTTGATGATCTTCCCCCGCAGTATTCGCACCTGTATCTTGCAGTCGGCGGAGTCCTTGCGGCAGTCATTTGTATAGAGGATCCGCTGAGAGATGAGGCTGCACAGGTGATAGAAGATCTGCATATGCTGGGATTTAAAAATGTCGTGATGATGACAGGCGACAGCGAACGTACCGCATGCTCGGTCGCAGCAGCAGTGGGCATAGACGATTTTTACTACGAGGTGCTTCCCGAGGACAAGGAAAGCTTTATAAAAGGTGAACGGCAAAAGGGCTGCAAGGTCATAATGATAGGTGACGGGGTGAATGATTCTCCTGCACTTTCAGAGGCTGACGCAGGCATCGCCATAAGCACAGGTTCGGCTATCGCAAAGGAGATAGCTGATATAACCATTTCCGCACAGGATCTTTACTGTCTGGTGACGCTGCGTAAGATCAGCGAGGGAATGATGAAACGCATCGGCAGGAACTACCGCAGGATCATCGGATTCAATGCAGCACTTATGCTGCTGGGTGCAAGCGGGATAATGACCCCTGCGATGTCTGCACTTTTGCACAATTCATCGACAGTAGCTATCGCAATTGCAAGCATGAAAAATTATCTTGAGGAAAAATCACAGTAAATACAAGCAGCGAAAGCGGTATTAAAGAATACGGATCAAAAGAGAGACTGTTCGGTAACACGGCAGCCTCTTTTTCTGATTGACAAGCCTGCCCGGGATAATGTATAATTGGACTGTGGGGTGATACAGTGCATAAAAATCTTGAGTTGTTTGTAACATTTATGAAGATCGGCGCTTTCACATTCGGCGGAGGTTATGCCATGATACCGCTGATACAGCGTGAGGTCTGTGAGAATAAAAAGTGGATGAAAGAGCAGGATATACTTGACATCGTTGCGATAGCAGAATCAACGCCGGGTCCAATAGCGATAAATGCAGCGACCTTTGTGGGCTCACGTACAGGCGGAACTGTCGGTGCCTGCCTTGCAACGTTGGGAGTAGTGCTCCCGTCGTTTCTTATCATATCGCTTATCTCGCTCGTTCTGACCGAATTTCAAAGCGTCAGAGCTGTCAGGTACGCCTTTATGGGGATCCGTGCAGCTGTGCTCGCATTGATCCTTAAAGCGCTGTGGATGATGTTCAAGGCATCAAAGAAAAACGGCTTTTCATATTTTGTAATGGCAGCCGTCCTTGTGCTTACGGCCTTTGTAAAAATAGATGCGGTCTATGTCATCATAGGCTGCGGTCTGTTCGGCTTGTTGTGGCCGCTTTTGATGAGAAAGGGGCATAGCGATGATACTGCTTGAGCTGTTTCTCATCTTTTTAAAAATAGGTGCGTTCACCTTTGGCGGCGGATACTCGATGATAGCTATGATACAATATGAAGCCGAGCATCACGGCTGGCTTTCCCAGTCTGAGCTTGTGGATTTCGTGGCGCTCAGCGAGAGCACGCCCGGTCCGCTTGCGGTGAATATGGCTACATTTGTGGGAATGAAAACAGGCGGCGTGCTCGGTGCGGTGCTTGCGACTCTCGGGGTAGTGCTTCCGTCGTTTGTGACGATCCTTATCATCGCAAAATGCTATGAGCGATTCAAAACCAGCAAGGCAGTCGATTCTGTGATGTCGGGCTTGAAGCCCGCCGTTGTGGGAATGATCGGCACAGCTTTTCTATCCGTCGGACGAACGGTATTCTTTCCAAGCGGCTTGCAGACAGTAAGGTTCACACAGATGTCTTTCTGGGTGTTCCTGGGCATCTTTGCCGTATCGGTCGTTCTTGTTTTCAAAAAGGTGAACCCCATAAAGATAATTCTGCTGTCAGCTGCGGTCGGCATCGGTGCAGGGTACAGCCTGAATTTGTAGCACATGACTTATGAAACTAACACCGCCCGGGAGTTTTATGCTCTCGGGCGGTCGTTGTATTATCTTGTTTTGCTTTTAGTTTTACAGCCTGTCTGCGAAAGAGGTGAGCGTATCAGGTGTATTTGACAAGTGTTCGTTTATCACTTTGTAAGCCAGCAGAATGCCCCGCCGGGAGCGTAGTTCCACTGCTCTCCGCCTTTCCACAGGTTCCAGCCGCAGTCAAGGAGCTGATACTGCTGTTCTGTTGCGCCGACAGCATCAATATTGATTCCCTTGTAGTATGTTTTTTGGTAGTAACACTGAGTAAAAATGTCCTGTGCAATGCTTGTGCTGTTGTCGATAGCTTTGCTTGTAACGAGGTTTGCGTTCTGAGGAACTGCCGAGGTGTTGATGCCTACACTGTTCAGAAGTGTTCGGATAGATATGCCCTTGCTGCGGCAGTAGTTTCCCATAGCTCTGATGTCGTCAAAGCTTATCTGATTATTTCCTGCTTTATTATTAAACCAATTCTGAGTAAGCTCGGACATATTGCTCCAGTATTTGCCGTCGCAGTTAGCGTTGTCACCGTGATTTGCATAGTAGAGTGTATCCGCTACCATATAGCCGTTTCCGTTTGAGCTTTTGTTCACAAGTATCCTTCTGGACTTATTGAATGCTGATTCGTACATTCCCTTTATTGTGTCGCTGCGAACAACAGTAACTTCTCTCAGATCTTTATAAACCCTGACGCCGTTGATGTACATAATCGTTACCTCTTGTCCTAAGAAAGTAGTCTTTTGCTCAGTAACTGTGGAATCGGGTGGATACCTTTTGCCGTCATCACCAATATATCCGACTAAAACAGTCTGTTTCTTATCAGATTTTGCGTCTACGAAATCAAATATATTCTTTATCTCTGCCTCGATGTCATTGCCGTTAAGGCAGATGTGCGACTTGTACTCGCTGCAGATCTGATCCCTGTATTCTTTTGGGAGCTGAGTTACATAATACTGTGCCGAGAGACACTCTGTGATAGTTGTAACACCTGCAATGTATACCTGCATCAGCGAATCGCACAGAGGCTTTGCCTTGTCGATAGCCTCGCCGCTGAACATCGACTGTGAGCAGAAGTGTTTATATGTTACATCGAATATGTTGCCGTCCTGTGTGAAGGAAGGCTTCTTGATAAGCTCGTTGAGCTGACCGAGTACGTTTTCAAACTTGATATCCCACTCGCTGTATGTGCCTGCAAGGGAGCCGATCTTTGCGATCTTGTCAAGCTTGGTGAGAGAATTGTCTTTAGAGATCTCATTGATCTTTCTTCTCATGCTCTGTACCTGGCTCTTGAAGCTTACGAATGTATCGTAAAAGCTCTGGATACCGAGCTGGTTGCCCAAAGAGTTCGCAAGCTCGTCCTGAAGCTTGTCGATGCGGTCAAACAGCTTGTCGATCTTGTCGTTTATCTGATCCAGCTTTTCCTGTGTAGGATCCGGCTTACCGCCGATGAACAGATCAAGAATTCCGCTGAGAGCCGGTGTAAAGAACTTGCCGTACTCGGTGAATTCCTCAAAAACCTTGAAAAGTGTTGCTGATGTAACGTCCTTGACCTTGAGCAGATCGTTGTCAAGCTCAACTACTGCGAAAGAATTTCCCGAGGCTGCCATTGCGGAGCTTGTGTTCATATTTACAACTGCCTGTGTGTCAGCTGCCGATGCAGCGAATGTTGCCGCAGTGGACATCATCATTACAGCCGCAAGTATTGCTGTGAAGGTTCTCTTTATTTTTCCGTTTGTTTTCTTGGTAGTGTTAGTTGTGTTTGTCATAGTGATTCCTCCTTAGATGTCCTTTTGTGGTTGTGGTTTTTGCTTTTCTCTGTCTATATAATAGCCCCATTTTGCACAGAATTCAATAGATAATATATCCCCATTTTGTAGTAAATGCTGCACGCAAACGTTTGCAAAGTAAGTTAAACTACAAAACCGGGTGAAATTGTAGTAAAAAAACCTGCCGTTTTGTAATGGCTTTGTCAAGATGGACCGTAAATTTGTTATATACTATATATGATGTCAAAGGGATATGAGCCTTGCGCCACGCTGTCCTGTGCGGAGTTTTGATGAGAAATAAAAAAGCACCCTTTCGGATGCTGATATTTGGGTGATGAACGGCACTTGCAAATCCACCGTATTTATGTTACAATAAATCCGATTTATGGGAGGAAGTGACAAGATGCTGCCGATGATATATATGTCATTGGTCGATGATGACGATCTGCCCCGGTTTGAGGAGATATATACAAAATACAGACAAATGCTTTATGGCATTGCGTACAGAATTCTGAATAATGAACATGATGCGGAAGAAGCCGTAATTACCACATACGAAAGGATCGCAGAAAAGTTTAAAGATATTTCACAAATTCCTTGTAATGAATTGCCCTCCTGCATTGTTATTATATGTAGAAACGCTGCAATAAATATATACAGGAATAATAAAAAAATAGCTGAGCGTACAACGGAGCTGTGTGAAATAATATCTGCTGAGGATGTGTTTCGCAGCTTTGATGACAAAGATGAACTGATAAATGCTCTTAAACAATTACCTGATGATTACAAGGATATCCTGTTTCTTTACGACCTGCATGGTCTATCGGCAAATAAGATAGCAAAGATGACAGGGATAAAAGAAAACACAGTTCGTGTCAAAGCGTTCAGAGCAAGAAAGATGATAAAAGATATCCTGAACGGAGGTGTGGTAAATGACTGAAAAAGAGTATAAACGGTGTATATCACAAGCGCTGTGTCCGGAGTATGATGCGATGCTTTTCCCCATAGAGCCTGAGCACAGCTTTTCTGTGACATTTGAAACAAAGATGCAAAAGCTTATTAAACAAAGGAATAAGCCATACTACTCAATGATAAATACCGTCGGGAAACGGGCGGCGGTGATAATACTTGCGTTCTTTGTCATGTCCTTCACCACCGTTATGAGCGTTGAAGCTTTGCGAAAGCCTTTTCTCAGCTTTATCACCAATATATTCTCATCTCACTCCCAGATCAGGAGTGAAACGGACAGCAGCATGGTATATCCCGCTGCTATTGAGAAAAAATATGACATTTCCGCAGGTACTCAGAATTTTGAAAGAACGATCTTGTATGAAAGAAAAGACTGCATAAGCATCCATTACAGTAAAGGAAACAAGGTCATAGATCTTGAACAGCATACCGTTGATAGTTTTGACGGCAATTATAATACGGAAAAAACAACGACCGAGCATGTTGACATTAACGGCAATGATGCCGTTGGCTGGCTGGATAACCATGATTATTACACCCTGATCTGGAACAATGGGGAATATGTGATCGAGCTCAACTCAAACCTGGATAAAACCCAATTGATCGAGATAGCAAGATCTGTTCAGAAAGTACAATAAAGCAAAACTATGTATCCGCAGCAGCCATTGCAATTGCAGGTGTGAAGTATTATTTTCAGAATAATGGAAAGGGAGACCATCCGTTGATACAGAGGTCTCCCTTTTTTTATTGCCATATTGCTTTTTGTCCGTTAAGTTGATTCCTGCTGCTCATCATTTTCTGTATCCTTATCCGTTCCCATACGCCGAAATACCCCTGCAAGCACAGCCCCCGAGATGTTGTGCCATACGGAAAAAATTGCTCCCGGAACAGTTGCCATGGAAAGATCCGGAAAAGCGCTTCCTGCAAGAGTGGTAGCAAGTCCGGAGTTTTGCATACCTATCTCGATAGCGACAGCCTTCTTTCTGGAAATATCCATTTTAAACAGCACACCCACAAGATAACCGCAGACGTAGCCTAAAAGGTTATGGAGGATAACGACCGCAAAGATAACCGCACCTGTGGAGAGGATCTTTTCGCTGTTGTGTGAAACCACAGCCGCAATTATCAGGCATATAGCCGTTACGGAAATGCAGGGGAGTATATCTTTGATCTTCTCGCACACTTTCGGCATCAGCTTGTTTATGAGTATTCCAAGCCCTATGGGCACAGCAACTACCTGGATTATAGAAAAAATCATCGCTTTTACATCAACATGTACCGAGGTCCTGAGGAAAAGATATGTAAGCGCCGGGGTCAGCAGGGGCGAAAGCAAAGTATTTACGCTGGTCATGCCTACCGAAAGGGAGACATCGCCCTTTGAAAGGTATGTTATCACGTTGCTTGCAGTACCGCCGGGGCAGGTGCCCACAAGCATAACGCCCACCAGCAGCGAACGTTCAAGACCAAATGTCTTTCCCAACGCAAAAGCCAGCAGCGGCATGATAATGAACTGAGCGGAACAGCCGATAATAATATCCTTCGGACGTGAGAAGACTACGCCAAAGTCCGACAGTTTCATTGTAAGACCCATACCAAACATAACTACCATAAGAAGGTAATTTACCCAGCTTGTCTGTATCCATAAACTGCTTTTTGGCACAAACAGGGCAAGAGCAGCAACTGCCAGTACGATAATAGCCATATATTTGCCTAAAAATCCGCTTACCTTTTTCATCTTTGCCATCTCTCCATCAAATGAACCTTGGCGTATATGCTGTAAATTGCGCCTATAAGATTATAGCACATTTAAAAATACAATGCAAGAGAACGCTTTGGAAAGAAATAGAATAAGCGCACTCGGCGGGATATAATCACCCCTGTAAAGTGCGCCCGGTGCAGTTTGTGCCTATACGCTTATTAAGTATCTTCCAAAGCCCATACCACAACTCCGCCTGATCTGTAATTACTGTAAAGGTACTGTAAAGGTTTACAGGATATACTGTGATCACACAAGAAAACCCCTTATTTCGATGTTATCGTAATGTCATCAGGTAAGCTTGCTGCCGGTGCAGATGCAGGCAAGCAGGACGCACCGAGCGCAGATATCAAACTGAGCTTCTATGTTGACGATAAGATGCAGTACAACGATCTTAAAGAGCTTGATAAGAATAATCCTCCCACATTCCCATATACTGTCGGAGGTGTTACATATAAGCTTGAGGCTGACTACACCAAAGCACTTCTTGCAAAGTTCTATGATGATGCAGCAGCCGCAAAGGCAGATACCGCAACAGAAGAAGGCAAGTACACAGTATGGTTCTATTCCCAGGGCGATGACGACCACAACGATTCAAAGATCGGACAGGTCAATGTTACTATCGCCAAAAATGCAAACGATACTGTTCCGGCTGACAACAGCAAGCCGACAGAAGGCTCTGATGTAGACAACGCTTCCAATAACGAAAGCACACCTGCAAAGGAAGATGTTGTTCCGCCAAATACCGGATACAATGGTACAACAACTGTTACATTCTTCCTTCTTGGCGCAGTTGTACTGCTCGCAGCAGCAACAGTATACACAAAGAAAAAGAGCAAATGATCCTAAAATTTGCACAACGTAGTGCAGGACATCACGATCAAAATAGGCAGCGCTTGCAGAATGGCTGATGTAAAGATCATGGTAGGCGACAATACAGTAGTTGACGAAACAAACTGCTCTTCACACAGCGAGTGGAATCCATAATGACAGGTTCGGTAAGCAAGCCGGATGTATAATAATGAAACTCAAAACTTCACAAAAAAGAGGCTCATCAAAGCAAATTGTTTTGCTGCGATGAGCCTTTCGTTGTATGTAAGTTTGTCTTTTATTATTCTGCCGATAACCTGTATTTTTTCTCGTATGCAGTATATGCGCTGATGAACTGGGGCGTTCTTTCCGCTTTTAATGTGTCAAGATAAAAGTGGCTGTTAAGGTCTGTCTTGTCAAGGCGGATTATGGACACCGCAATATTTGAGCAATGGTCTGAAACCCTCTCGCAGTTTATAAGCAGATCGGAAAGGTATACACCAAGCTCCGGGCTGCATTCTCCCCTGCGAAGTCTTGCTATATGCTTGTCCCTGATCTTTATGGTGATTTCATCAATGACCTCTTCCAGCGGCTCGACCTTGAGCGCATCGGAAATATCATTTTTTACAAATGCGCCAACTGTCAGCTCGGAGATCTCTGTCAAGGCTGCAAACAATGTGGTGAAATCTGTCCGGGCATTATCGGAAAAATGCTGCTCGTTATTATTCATCTGCTGTCCGATCTGGATAATATTGATAGCGTGGTCGCCGATACGTTCAAAATCACCGATACTGTGGAGAAGCTCGGTAACGATAAGGCTGTCTGAGTCTGTAAGACTTACCGGCGACAGCTCAAGAAGAAAAGCGGAGAGATTATCTTCCATTTTATCAAGAGTCTGTTCTTTTTCTTCTACGCTCTTTGCAGTTTTTTCATCACACTCGAACAGGGAATATAGCGCTTCGTGTAAAGCGGCTTTGGCGGTCTGAGCCATTTCATCTGTACGCTCCTTGCACTGTGATACGGCAAGAGGGGGCGCTGAGATAAGACGCTTGTCCAGCAAAACTGAGCTTTCTTCCCCTTTTGCATCGGGAACGACCTTTTTTGCAAGTTTGACAAGCAGATTTGTAAAAGGCAGCAGCAAAAGCGTGGTCACAATATTGAAGATCGAATGGACTGCGGCGATCTCCACAACGCCGATAGGCTTTTCAACAAAGCTGAAATTAAATACTGCGTTAAGACCGTAAAATATTGTCAGACAGGCGATAGTTCCTATAATATTGAAAGACATATGCACCACCGTTACACGCTTGGCGTTCTTGTTTACGCCAATAGAGGACAAAAGCGCCGTTACGCAGGTGCCGATATTTTGTCCCATAATGATAGGTATTGCCATTGAATAAGAGATAGCCCCTGTCATGGAAAGCGCCTGCAATATGCCCACGGATGCAGCTGATGACTGGATCACCCCGGTAAATAATGCGCCGAACAGCACGCTGAGTATTGGGTTTTTAAAAGCTGTCATCAGGTTTGAAAAGCCTTCCATCTCTGCAAGAGGTGAAACTGCGTTTTTCATCAGTTCCATTCCGAACATCAGCACAGCAAAACCCACCATGATCGTACCGATATCCTGACGCTTTTTCTTTTTGCTCATCATTATCATAACCACACCGATAAGGGCGATCACCGGAGCGAAGTTTTCAGGTTTGAGCATAGATAAGAAAATGTTGCCGCTTTTAATGCCTGTGGTGCTGAGCAGCCATGCTGTCAGGGTCGTACCGATGTTGGAGCCCATTATAACGCCCACGGTCTGTTCAAGCTGCATGATCCCCGAATTGACAAGTCCCACCAGCATTACCGTCATAGCCGATGAGGACTGAACAGCGATAGTAATGCCTGCGCCAAGAGCAAGGCTCTTGAAGGGGTTGGAGGTCATTTTTTTCAAAGTGGTTTCCAGTTTGCCTCCTGCGATCTTCTCCAGGCTTTGTGACATAACGTGCATACCGAATAAAAAGAATGCAAGACCTCCGCATAAGGTGCATATGGAAAAAATGTTCATAATAATCCCCCCTGAAGCTAACGCAGCACAGCAAATACAACATCGGCAGCGTAGATCAGTACCATTATTCCACCTTCGGTCCTGCCGATATTTTTACGACTTCCTTTTTATTATGTTCACTTGAACGTGACGGTTATGCTTGTTCCCACGCCCACGGTGCTTTCCACATTTATTTGTGCACCGTGATGCTGTGCTATATGCTGTACGATAGAAAGTCCGAGACCTGTGCCGCCCTTTGCACGGCTGCGGCTCTTGTCGATACGATAGAATCGCTCGAATATCCGTGGGATACTTTCCCGGGGTATGCCGATACCGGTGTCTTTTACCGTAAGCGTTTTACCTTTTATCTCTATATCTATGTTGCCGTTTTCACGGTTGTATTTTATGGCATTGTCCACAAGGTTGTAGACCAGCTCGCAAAGCTCTGACCTGCTTGCGGTGATGACTGTATTATCTCCGCTGACAGTTATCATGATACCACGGCTTTGTGCCTGCTGTGACAGTCTTTCTTTGCATTCCTCGGCGATCGCTTTAAGATCTGCCTGTTCATCAAGGGGTGCGTCCCCGATGCTGTCAAGCTCGGACAGGCGCAATATATCCCCGATAAGCGTAAGCATACGGGCAGACTCTTTTTTGATCTTGCCTGCAAATTCCACGCTGTCAGCGCCTTGTGCCATTCCCGATTCGATAAGCTCCGCATAGCCTGAAATTGACGTAAGAGGCGTTTTCAGCTCGTGAGATACGTTCGCAGTAAACTCCTGGCGCATTTCACTTTGTGCGTTTCTTGCGTTGCGTATTTCCTCCACAAGGGGTATTACCTCTGGGTAGATGCCGCTTTCCTCAGGGGGCGAGTTTGTCCTGATAAGCTGAGGTATCCTGCGAAAGGGCGCAATAAGATTGTTTGTCAGTTTCACAGACACAAGCATCGAAACGACAACGATACCAAGTATTATAATAAGTATAAGTACCAGGGAGCGTTCAAAAAGCGCAAATATAGAATCGGCCTGAATAGACACCCTAAGGATATTTCCGTCCTCCAGCCGCAGAGCGTAGTAATAGTCCTCGATACCGATGGTATCAGAAAGCCTTGTATCCGTTCCGCTTCCGTTTTCTATTGCGGATATGATCTCGGGACGGTCAAGGTGGTTGGTCATGTTTCCGGCATCGGCGTCGCTTTCATAAAGCACCTTTCCCCCCTTGTCGATAAGGGTGATGCGAAGATCCTTTCCCGAGAATCTTGACAGCTTATCAGGTGAAGAAATATCCCGGTAGCTTTCCGCTACAAGCTGACATTCGTGAGCAAGGGTCTGTCTGGTCTCAGAGCGGAAAAAGTGATAATAGATCACCGTTGTGATAAGTATCCCGACGATGGCGGTAACAACACCCATGTAAAACAGATGCAGATTTATTTTCCTTTCCATACTTACTCATCCTTGTCCAGTTTATAGCCTACATTGCGAACGGTAATAATATATCTGCCCAGGTCTCCGAGTTTGTTTCTGAGGGTACGGATATGGACATCAAGGGTTCGCCCGGTACTGTCGTGTCCCCATATATTATTAAGGATATCATCACGGCGAAGTACGATCCGTGGGTTTGAAAGAAACATTTTCAACAGCTCATACTCCTTGTATGTCAGCTCCGCCGCAGCACCGTTCACACTCACGGTCCTTGTATCCTGTGACATTACTATCCCTTCAAAGCTCAGTGTTTCGTTGTCTGTGCCGGGGACGTTTCTCAGACGTGCCCTGACACGGCTCACCATTTCCATAACGCTGAACGGTTTGCACATATAGTCATCTGCACCAAGATCAAGCCCTTTTACCCTGTCGATCTCAGTGGTTTTTGCAGAGATGATAATAACAGGTAAATGCCGGTATCTGAGATCGCTGCGAAGCTTTTTCAAAACCTCAAGTCCGTCCTGGCGGGGGAGCATTATGTCAAGCAATATCAGATCGGGGCACTGCTTTTCAAGGGCAATGTAAAAATCATTGGCATTTTCAAAGGAGGCAACTTCATAGCCGTTCTTTTCAAGTGCGTAGCCCTCAAGCTCTCTGATATTATCCTCATCCTCCACTATGTATATCAGCATTTTATCACGCTCCAAACGAGATAAGTATAACACGGTAATGTAAAAATGAAAAGTACAGTAATGTTTAATCAAGGTTAAGTTACTTCACAAAGGCCCCTGTATTTTTTTACTGCGTGCCTATAAAAAAGGGGAAAGGCTGCCGTACTTTTTGGTAAGTGCAGCAGCCTTCCTTAACTATCGTATATACCGGACAAAGAGGGGTCATACCTGCTTTTCCGCCTTGCATAATGGCGGATCGTTATTCTTTTTCATGCCCGAAAAATTCATTTCCCTTCTGCACAGCACCACCGACATCACCATTGCCACAGTCCAGCCTATTGGCCAAGCTGCCCATATGCCTGTTGTACCCCAAAATGACGAAAGCACCTTGGCAAGCACAACACGCAGTATCAGATCGGTGAAAGTGGCAGACATAAACTGTTTCATAAGCTGTGCGCCTCGTAAAACTCCGTCGGATATAAGCTTTAAAGATGCGATGAAATAAAAGGGGGAAACTATCTGCAAAAACCTGACTCCCACTGTCATGGCGGTATCGGTGGGCTTGTCAAGGAAAAGATATACAAGATGTCTGCCTGCGAAAAGATAAAGCGCAACTATCGGTATACAGATCACCCAGACCAGTTTTATACCTGCCTTAAAGCCTTCGTAAACTCTATGAGGCTTGCCTGCACCGATGTTTTGTGCGGTGAAATTAGATACACCGTTTCCAAGGGTGGTGAAGGAGGTTATTACAAGATTATTGAGCTTGACAGATGCTGCATAGCCTGCGGTAACGCCGGAGCCAAAGCTGTTTATGATACCTTGGATGATGATATTACCCACAGAGATAAAACTCTGCTGGAGTATGCTTGGAACGGCAACAGCGGCTATCTTTCCAAGGAGCTTGCGTGAAAAAACAGCAGCTTTTTCATCCGTTTTGATCTTTGAAAATCTTTTGAAAACCACCGTCACAGCAAGCACACAGCTTACTCCCTGACAAATAAGCGTTGCCCATGCAACTCCTGCAACCCCCATGTTAAACGCTGTTACGAACAGAATGTCCACAGCTATGTTTGAAACTGAGGACACCGCAAGAAAAATAAAGGGCGTGCGTGAATCTCCGAGAGCGGAGAAGATTCCCGTTGCAATGTTGTAAAAAAATACAAACGGCAGGCTCCATATGTAAATTATGAGATACTGCTCGGACGGCACCATAATGTTATCCGGAGTGTTTATTATTTCAAGCAGGTCCCGGGAAAAAATAAGCCCTGCGATCATAAGCGCAAGACAAAGCACACCTCCTGCAATAAGGGTGGTGTAAACTGCGGTCTTCATGTCCTTCAGACGCTTTTCACCGAAAAGCTGTGATACGATCACCGAACAGCCAATGTTGCAGCCGAATGCAAACGCAATGAACACAAGGGTTATCTCGTAGCTGTTGCCTACCGCAGCAAGAGCCTCCTCTCCGATAAACTTACCTGCAACAAAACTGTCGGCAATATTATAAAGCTGCTGAAAAATTATGCTTCCCAAAAGCGGCAGACAAAATTTCCACAAAACCCTGTCTGAGCGTCCCACCGTCAGGTCTTTGGTCATTATAGATTCTCCCTTTCCATTCACACTGTTGACTTTGATCCCGAAGTATAGTATAATTGATTTTCAGGGATATGTAAAATATATATTTAACATATCTGATATATAATTTTTATATGGAGAATTTGTATGAATATCAGCTACGATCATTATAAGATATTTTACTATGTTGTCAGATACGGCAGCTTTACAAGGGCGGCAAACGCCCTTACAAGCAATCAGCCTAATATTACCAGAGCGGTGAGTATACTTGAATCCCAGCTTGGCTGTACGCTGTTTATACGCACAAACCGAGGTGTAAAGCTCACATCGGAAGGACAGAAATTGTATGAGCACATAAAACCGGCTGTGGAACAGATAAATAAAGGCGAGGAGGAGCTTGCCCTGCACAAGACGCTGCGATCGGGCATTATATCCATAGGAGCCAGCGAAATAGCGCTGCGATGTTTTTTGCTGCCTGTTCTTGCAGAGTTTCACAAAAAATACAGCGGTGTCAAGCTGAAAATATCAAACTTTTCAACTCCTCAGGCAATTTCAGCTTTGCACAAAAGTCTTGTGGACATTGCATTTGTCACAACTCCCACAAGTGATATGAAGGGACTGAAAGGGGTAAATATACGAAAGATCCGTGAGATACCCGTGTGCTCGCCGGAACTTGAACATCTTGCTAAAAAAGCTCTGGGGTATAACGATATAGCGAACTATCCCCTTATCACTTTGAGTGAGGGAACAAAGAGCTATGATATGTACCGTGACCTGTTTGTACAAAACGGTGTAGCATTTGACCCGGATATTGAGGTGGCTACTGCCGATATGATCCTGCCTATGGTCAGAAGCGGACTTGGGATCGGTTTTGTCCCGGAACCGTTCCTTAACGGCGTACAGGGTGTCATCAGACTCAAATTGAAAGATAAGCTGCCCCAAAGGCAGATATGTTGTATCAAAGCCGCACAGCACTCCCTCAGCAGCGCCGCAGGAGAGCTTGAGAGGATGGTAACGGTAAAAATCAAAGGGACAACCTCTGAGCAGCCTGTATGATCTTTGCCCAAAAGGGCTTGTGAGAGTGTTTTTCATGGAGGATGCGCTGCGGTCTTGCTTGACATAAGTGCAGGGTTATGATATAATAATTTATCAGCATAAAACAAGGATAGTCAGCAAAATGAAGAAAACGGAGGGTAATGCAAATGGCATATATAATGCAGACGCAGAACCTGACAAAGACCTATGGGAAAAAGGACGCCGCCAAGGATATCAATATCAATATCCGTGAGGGCGAGATCTACGGTCTTATCGGGCGAAACGGCGCAGGAAAAACCACAATAATGAGAATGATAAGCGGTCTGTCGAACCCAACGAGCGGAACTTATTCGCTGTTCGGCAAAACAGGCGCTGAAATGAGAAAAATGATGAATAAGGTCGGCGTTCTGATCGAGCACCCGGGTCTTTACCCCAAGCGCAGTGCAAGGGAGAATCTGAAGATCAAGTGTCTGGCAATGGGCGTTGACTATAAAAAGGATAACTACCTTGACAACCTGCTGAAAATCGTCGGACTTGAAAACGTATCCGATAAAAAAGGCGCAGGGGAGTATTCTCTGGGTATGCGCCAGAGACTCGGCATCGCACTTGCACTTGTTGGTGAGCCTTCAATGATAATCCTTGACGAGCCTATCAACGGACTTGACCCGCAGGGAATCGTTGAGGTAAGACATACCCTCGCACAGCTGCGTGACGAAAAGGGCATCACCATAATGATATCCAGCCATATCCTCGAGGAGCTTGCAAAGCTCGCAGATTCCTACGGCATAATCCACGAGGGAAAGCTGATAGAGCAGTTTACAAATGACGAGCTTATGTCACGCTGCGGCCAGTTCGTGGCAATAAAAACGCCCGATAACGACGGCGCAATAAAAGCGCTCTCGGGCATCGGCATCACACAGACCTCTATCGACGAGGACGGAGTGCTGCGTGTCGGTGAAAGACTCGAAGACAGTGACAAAATGGCAGCGGCTATCGTAAAAGCTGATGTTCCCCTCAAGGAGCTCTATGTCAACAGCGTATCTCTTGAGGACTACTATCTCAGTCTTACAGGAGGTGAGCATAATGGGTAACGTTATCAGAATGGACCTTTACAGACTCGTTAAATCAATGTCGTTCAAGGTCTGTCTCATTATCGTGTTCCTGCTCAATATCATCGAAGGACCGCTTGGAAAGATAATGTTTAACCTCGGCAAAAAACTTGCAGAGCAGAATGAAGATCCCGAAAAGGCTCTTGCACAGCTTGGTGAATGGGACAACACCTTCCACTTCGGCAATGTCCTCGCAGACCAGCTCGGTACGGTATGTACCGCAGTTTTCCTGCTTTGCATCGTCTGGTTCTGCTATGCTGATATCCAGCACGGCTACATCAAGAATATCGCAGGTCAGCTTCCCAGCAGAGGTCACACAATAATCTCCAAATTCGTAGTGATCCAGTTCACAACGCTGCTGTTCTATGCAGTTACTGTTATCGGCAACACCATAGGTCAGCTGCTGGTCGGCAGACATATAGTGTTCGATATGAGTGTCGCAGGAGATTTTGATGAGGAGACTCTGACCAGAGCCGAGGAAAAGATATTCGGCATGGGGTCTGTGCTCGCTGAATTTGCGATAAAATGGATACTGCTCACGGGACTTTGCGCATTGGTGCTGCTGCTTACCACAGCGATCGGCTCAAATGTCGCAGGTACGATAGTTGCGATCCTGTGCGGCGCAGGCTTTACAGGACTTGCTTATACGGGCATCTCCGCAGGTATTAACAAGCTGTTTAAGTTCAAAAAGGATTTCGAGCTTTCAAATTATATGCCCGACAGCCTCTACCGTACGAACCTCAACGACGAGGGCTGTATGCTGCGAGCGCTGATAGTCGGCATAATCACAGTAGTTGTTCTGCTGTATTTCACAACAAAGCTGTATAACAAAAAAGATATAAAGTAAAACTTTCAAAATAAGATATGGGGAAAGATCCCCCATTAGCTTGTTGCAAAGCTCTGCGCTTTGTGATATGCTGGGCAAAATAATGAATAAAAAAACCTGATCGTGCTGGTTAGGGGGCTTTCCCAGCCTTGCTATGCAAGGCAGTGCCCACCTAAAATCATTTCGGTCATAAAAATTATTATTCTTTTGGTTTATCCACAGACTGAGAGGGGAAGATCTCCCCTCTTTTTTTATGGGCAAAAGCTTGATGCGATATAACCATCAAGCATGGCTGAATATTTGATATAAGTATTTGTAATCGTAGCAAAGCTGTGGTATTATATAGGTGTACTAAAACAGCAAATCGTACAGATAAGACATGATCTGCGGCACAACGGCAAAAGGAGAAACAACATGAAGATCAAAAAGATGTTCTTTACTATAATAGCAGCTTCAATGCTGATGCTTACCGCCTGCGGCTCATCAAGCAGCTCTGCGGAAAGCTCAGAAACAGCAGCGTCGGAAGCCTCCGGCACTCAGTCATCTCAAAAGGCTGAAACGGGATCAAAAGCTACCGAAAGCTCTCCGGCGGAAACCTCTGGGGCTGAAAGCTCAAAAGCGCAGGAGAGTATAAAAGACAAAAGCGGCTCAGGCAAGGATACCCTTGTGGTCTATTTCTCCGCAACAGGTACCACTAAGGGAGTTGCCGAGAAGATCGCCCAGGTAACAGACGCAGATATTTATGAGATAGTTCCTCAGGAAAAATATACCTCACAAGATCTTAACTGGCACGACGACAAGAGCCGCACGACCATTGAGATGAACGATGCAAATGCAAGGCCCAAGATCGCCGGAGATCTTCCGGATATAAGCGGATACAAAAAAGTGTATATCGGCTATCCGATCTGGTGGGGTGATGCACCGAGAATAATGAGTACATTTGTTGAGAGCGTTAAGCTTGACGGAAAAACAGTCATACCTTTTTGCACCTCCGGCGGCAGCTCAATAGGCAGCAGCGGAAAAAACCTGGAGAAACAGTCGGGTCAGGGCAGCTGGCTTTCCGGCGAAAGACTTGACGGAGGCATCTCAAAGGAAAAGATAAGCCAGTGGATCGACGGACTTGAATAATATATAGTACGGAGGGACAGTCTATGCATACGAAAACAAATCTTATAAAAAGGATAGTTGACGTTGTGCTGACTGCCCTTGTGCTTTTGATAATGGCGTACCAGGTTACCGGTGACTGGCTTCACGAATGGCTGGGTATAGCCATGACGGTAATAGTAATATGTCATCATATACTTAATTACAAATGGTACAGATCTCTTTTCAAGGGCAAATATACCCCATACAGAATAATACTGACCGCAGGCGATGTGCTGCTGCTTGGAGCGTTTGCAGTCACTGCGCTAAGCGGAATGTCCATGAGCGGCAATGCCGTTCCCTTTATGTACGGTACAATAAACGTTATGAGCGCACGGAAGCTCCATCTCGCACTCTCTTATTGGACATTCACCCTTATGGGTGTCCACGTGGGATTGCACCTGCGCTCTATGACAGTAAAATTCAAGTTTTCCAACAAAGTAAAGACCCCGGTGCTTTCCCTTTTCGCCGCAGCTGCTGCATGGGGCGGATATCTTTTTTTCAAAGGCGAAATAATCAACTATATGCTTTTTAAGACCCACTTTGCTTTTCTTGATTATGAAAAAGCAAAATGGCTTGTGGTTGTTGAAAATCTTGCGATGCTGCTTTTCTGGGCGTTTGTGGGACATACTCTCACAAAGCTCTGCCAAAAGCATAATAGCAAGGCGGATATACTTAAACCCATAGCCTGGCTTGCGGCAGTGATACTGGCGACAGCTGTGATGATATTTGCCCTGAAAAATAAAGACAGCAGCCCGGCAGACTCGTGGCAGAATGCCCCCGTACCCCAAGCGTCTCAAAGCGATGTTCCCGGTACAAGCAGCCGCAAGCGGAGCTGTCACAGCCATGGAGCAGGGGGCAAAAGCAAGCACCTGATTCGGTGATGGGAGAGGGGCTGTCGGTACACTACTCGGGAGGGGAAAGTATGCCCCAGGATGTGTCCCAATGGCTTAAAGATAATAACGTTAAAACAAAGTGAGGCAGCTATGAAAATAATAGTTCTTATGGGTAGCCCCAATAAAAACGGCTCCACAAGCATACTGGTGGAAAACTTCAAAAAGGGCGCTGAACAAAGCGGACACAGCGTTGAGGTGATAGATGTGTGCCACAAGGATATCCACCCCTGCATAGGCTGTGTAAAGTGCGGGTATGAAGGCCCCTGCGTCCAGAAGGACGATGTGGAAATTATAAGACAAAAACTGCTGTCATCTGATATGGTAGTGTTTGCAACTGCGCTTTATTACTACGGTATGACAGCACAGCTCAAAGCAGTCGTAGACCGGTTCTGTGCCTATAACAGCAGCCTTAACCGCAGGCATCTGAAGTCTGCGCTGCTTGCGGTGGCGTGGAATGCCGACAACTGGACCTTTGATGCGCTTCAGGCACATTATAAGACCCTGGTTCGCTATATCAATTTCCAAGACATGGGAATGGTCCTGGGTCACGGCTGCGGGAGCCCGTCGATGACAAGAAACAGTAAATATCCCGATGATGCCTATGAACTGGGCAGATCTTTGTGATATGACAGGAGGAATAAAAATGAGTGAAAAAATAGTACAGACAGCAGGCAGAAATGCACTTGGTGAGTTTGCCCCCGAATTTGCACACTTTAACGACGATGTGCTTTTTGGAGAGAACTGGAACAATACCGATATCGACCTGAAAACAAGGTCGATCATCACCGTTGTTGCGCTTATGTCCCAGGGCGTAACGGATAACTCTATCCGTTACCACATACAAAATGCAAAAGACCACGGCGTTTCACAGGCTGAAATGGCAGCGGTGATAACCCATACTGCTTTTTATGCCGGTTGGCCCCACGCCTGGGCGGTGTTCAATATCGCCAAGGAGGTATACTCACAGCAGGAGCCTGCCCTTACCGAAAAGGACAGGTATCAAAATACCCTGCTTTTCCCCATAGGGGAGGCAAATCCTTACGGAGAATACTTTGTGGGACAAAGCTACCTTGCCCCCATTTCCTCCGAGCAGGTACCTGTGTTCAACGTGACCTTTGAGCCTGCCTGCCGCAATAACTGGCATATCCATAACGCCGAAAGCGGCGGTGGACAAATGCTTATCTGCGTGGGAGGGCGTGGATATTACCAGCAGTGGGTAAGCCCTGCAAGAGAGCTTAGACCCGGAGATGTTGTAAATATCCCTCCCCGGGTAAAGCATTGGCATGGTGCCGCACCTGACAGCTGGTTTTCACACCTTGCCATTGAGGTGCAGGGAGAGAAAACAAGCACCAAGTGGTGCGAGGCTGTATCGGATGAGGATTACGCAAAGCTGAAATGATCTCATACGCCCGGAATGTATTTTCCGGGCGTGCTTTGTATATTAAGCAATGGCACAAAACACCGGATATTGCTGCGCCCGGATTGACTTTCCCCAGTGAATATGGTATACTCTTGCTTAATAAAAAAGGAGAGAAAGGCTATGGAAAATTATACACTTTTAAACGGAGTCAGCATTCCGGTGATCGGCTTTGGCACCTGGCAGACTCCGGGAGACAAAACCGGGACAGAAGCTGTTTTAACAGCCTTGCAAGCAGGCTACCGCCATATTGATACCGCCCAGGGCTACAGAAACGAACAAGCGGTGGGAGAGGCTGTGAAAAAAAGCGGCATACCCCGTGAAGAGGTGTTCATAACCTCAAAGTTGGACAATCCTATGCATGGATACGACAATACAATCTCGTCGTTTGAAAAGACCCTGGAAAAACTGGGGACCGATTATGTGGATCTGTTTTTGATACATTGGCCCAACCCCCTTGAGTACCGCAGCAGCTGGCAAAAGACAAACGCTGAAACGTGGAAAGCTTTTGAAGAGCTTTATGAGGCAGGAAAAATAAGAGCCATCGGCATAAGCAATTTCCGTCAGCACCATATCGACGAGCTTATGAAAAGCGCAAAGATACCGCCTATGGTGAACCAGATACGCCTGTGTCCCGGCGAGACCCAAAGCGAGCTTGTTGAGTATTGCAAAAACAGGGGTATGCTCCTTGAAGCGTACAGCCCCCTTGGAACAGGAAAAATATTCAGCGTTGAGCAGATGAAAGCTCTTGCACAAAAGTATAACAGATCCATCGCACAGATCTGTATCCGCTGGAGCCTGCAAAACGGGTGGCTGCCTCTGCCTAAATCGGTGAGTGCCGAAAGGATAAAAGAAAATCTTGATGTTTTTGATTTTGAGCTGACAAAGGAAGATGTCCTGATGATATCCGGCCTGACAGGCTGCGTCGGACTTTCGATGGATCCGGACAAAACCAACTGGTAAGAAGCGAAATGGAGTTAATGATGGATATAAAGAAAATGGAGTGGACAAGACAGCCCCTTGAGTTTTACGCAGATGACCACAAGGTGGAAATAACCACCGGACCATTTACCGACCTTTGGCAAAGAACATACTATCATTTCCGCAACGATAATGCTCCGGTGCTTCAGATGAAAACAGAGGAAAAATATTTTTCCTTTATTGTAAAGACCGACTTTACCCGAAGCAGCCGCCGCTTTGATCAGTGTGGGATAGTTATGTATCTTGACTCTGAAAACTGGTTAAAAGCATCAGTGGAATATGAAAATGACCGTTTCGAGCACCTTGGTTCCGTGGTCACCAATCATGGCTATTCAGACTGGGCGACCACTGCCATACCTGCGGATGTGAAAACAATGTGGTACCGCCTCAGCCGCAGAGAGGACGATTATTGCATCGAGTGTTCTCAGGACGGCAAAAACTTTTCTCAGATGCGTGTTTGTCATATGCTTGAGGGAGCAGGGGAGATAAGCTTTGGTATCTACGCCTGCAGCCCCGAGGATTCCAGCTTCAAAGCGGTGTTTACCGATATGCAGATAACACCCTGCGCCTGGAAAGCACACGACGGACAGCAGCCGGATGAAGATATAATATGATCGTAAAAAATCCCGTGAACGAGTTTTTCGCTCACGGGATTTTTGATATTTTCATGTATTGCTTTTTTCCAGCACGCTTTTGAATTTTTCAAGGAAAGTGCTTGCAGCTTTTGTAAAGACCGGATAGCGCTTCCAGATAAAATGACATACCGCTTCCATTGGCGGGTCAAAGGGTACAAAGCATAGCTCGCTGTCTCCGCTTACATTTATCAGCTTGTCAAGAGTAATGGCGCAGCCCATACCCTCACGGACCATGACCGAGGCGTTGTAGATAAGATTGTACTCTGCGGCTATGTGAGATGAAGGAGCATGCTGCGATATCAGGTCTGAAAGCATGGTGCTGTGGTTGGGCTGACGGGGGATAAGCAGCGACTGCCCCGAAATATCTTTAAGAGCCACGGACCGTTTGTGTGCAAGTGGACAGTCCCGGCGCATAAGTACACCCCATATGTCATGCAGGGGGATCTCGATGGATTCGTATTTTGTCCTGTCCGCCTGCTGAAACACAAGTCCGAAATCAAGCAGTCCCTTGTCCAGCCTTTCAAGCACGCTTGTGCCGTCTGCGCTGAAAAAGCTGTACTGGATTTGGGGGTAGTCGGTCTTTAGCTCTCGTGCGGTATCTGCAATAAGTTTCACAGCATAAGTCTCACCGGCACCTATGTATACGGTTCCGGATATGTTATCGCTGCTTTGCTTTATCTCCTGCTCGGTCTTTTCAACAAGCTCTACTATCTCCTCGGCACGCTTGCGAAGCATCATTCCCTCATCGGTCAGAGTAACACCCTTGTTTGAACGGATAAACAGCGGCTTTCCAAGCTCGGACTCAAGCTCGCTGAGCTGCCTTGAAAGAGTAGGCTGGGAAAGGAAAAGCCTTTGTGCAGCAACCGAGAAGCTTTGCTCCCGAGCCACAGCAAGAAAATATTTCAGCACACGAATATCCATACAAACGCCCCCTTTTTACATAGATTATAACATAGTCTGAATATTACTGTCAAGCATAAGCGTATATTTGATATAGGTATTTGTAATTTTGCACCGGGTGTGTTATACTGAAAAAAACGATGAAACAGAGGTGTTATAATTGGACGACAGCATCAGACAAAACCTTATCGACGCAGGGTGCGACGATAAATTTATAAAGGAGTTTGACTGTTGTATGTGCGACAAAAAACAGTGTGAAAAGATGCTTGCACAGCACCGCAGAGAACTTCTTGATGAGGTACACGCAAAAGAACACAGCATCAGCTGCCTTGATTATCTGGTGCATAAGATGAAACGGGATGAAGTGAAATGAAAAAGATAGTTTTTTTTATAACAGCCCTGGCGGCAGGTGTGCTTCTGAGCGGCTGTAATTCTCAGTCAGAGGGAAAAAACAAAGAAGTGATCGAAAGACAGCATGAGCTTATGAGCAGCAGTTACAGCAGCTCCGCTGAAAGCGCTGCGGATCCGGAAAAAACCGACCCAAGCTCAGAAGCACCGGAAATGATAGAAAGTGAGACTGTTATGGAATTATCCGCTGGAAATAAGACCTTTCAGGTGAGTCTTGAAGAAAATGAAACCGTTTCGGCATTGAAAAAGCTTCTTCCTGCACAGCTTGAAATGAGTGAACTTAACGGAAATGAAAAGTATCATTATCTTGACAGCTCGCTCCCCAGTATACCTGTTAAGGTGGGCAACATCAACAAGGGAGATGTGATGCTTTATCAGGATAACTGTTTAGTGATATTCTATAAGAGCTTTTCCTCCTCATACAGTTATACCAAGATCGGCCATATAAAAGATACCTCAGAGCTTGAACAGGCTCTTGGAGAGGGCAGCGTCAAGGTGGGCTTTTCCTTGAAAACCGTAAAGGTGCAAAGTGCAAATAATAAGTTTGACTTTGCCAAAAAGACCGTTACACTCAACAGCGGATATGAAATGCCCCTGCTTGGACTTGGAACGTGGACACTGGACGATGCCACTGCCGAGAACTCGGTCTATACCGCCATCAAAGACGGATACCGCCTTATTGACACAGCCCAGTATTACGGCAACGAAAAAGGTGTTGGCAGCGGTCTGAAAAAGGCGATCTCCGAGGGGATCGTAAAGCGTGAAGATGTTTTTATAACCACAAAAGTAATGCCCTCAAACTATGACAGAGCATATAAGTCCATAGATGAGTCCCTTGAAAAGCTGGGTGTGGAGTATATAGATCTTATGCTTATACATCAGTCCGGAAAGGGCGATGAGGAGGTCTATAAGGCGCTATGCAAGGGAGTCAAGGACGGAAAGCTCCGCTCCATAGGCATCTCAAACTACTACACACCCAAGGAGTTTGACAGGGTAGTTTCCGCAGGGGATATAATGCCTGCGGTGGTGCAGAATGAAAACCACCCCTTTTATCAGAACACCGAGCTGCGAGAATATGCAGCCCGGTATGGGACCGTGGTTGAGTCCTGGTACCCCTTCGGGGGCAGGGGCCATACACAGGATCTTTTTGGCGATCAGACGATAAAGGATATCGCCAAGGCACATAACAAGACTCCGGCACAGGTTATCCTGCGCTGGCATCTGCAAGCAGGATATGTGACTATCCCCGGCTCAAAGGATCCGGATCATATACTTGAAAACTACAATATATTCGACTTTGAGCTGAGCGGAGATGAAATGAAAAAAATGCTGGAGCTGAATACCGGCAAACGATATGAAAACTGGTAAAGGAGAGATCGTATGAAGGTACTTATTATCAACGCAAGTCCAAGAGTAAACGGCAATACCTCCATCGCCGTGAAGGAGCTTGTAAAAACTTTTGAAGACCAGGACGTTCAGACCGAGGTGGTGCAGATAGGTGCAAATGCCATAAGAGGCTGCATAGCCTGCGGTAAGTGTTCCCAGCTGGGAAAGTGCGTCTTTGACGATGCGGTAAACCTGATCGCCCCCAAGTTCAAAGAAGCTGACGGATTAGTGGTGGCAACGCCTGTGTATTACGCCTCGGCAAATGCAACGCTTATTGCCTGCCTGGACAGACTGTTTTACAGCACCTCGTTTGATAAAACCATGAAAGTCGGAGCAAGTATCGCAGTAGCACGCAGAGGCGGCTGTTCAGCGACTTTTGACGAGCTTAATAAGTATTTTACCATAAGCTCCATGCCCGTTGTATCCAGCTCCTATTGGAACAGCGTACATGGCAGAGAGATGGGCGAGGCGGCGTATGACGCCGAGGGACTTCTCACAATTCGTACCCTTGCAAGAAATATGACATTTATGATGAGATCAATAGCCCTTGGCAAGGAAAAGTTCGGCCTGCCTGAAAAAGAAGCATGGCAGCCTACACACTTTATCAGAGCGGATCTGTCCGGAGAATAAAAAAACGGAGGTAGAAATATGAACGAGCAAACACTAGAATTAACACAGGACTGGGACAAAACTTTTCCAAAGTCGGAAAAAGTTGATCATAAGAAAGTGACCTTCCGTAACCGCTACGGAATAACTCTTGCTGCGGATATGTATACTCCCAAAAATGCCGTGGGCAAGCTTGCTGCCGTAGCAGTCTGCGGACCTTTCGGCGCAGTCAAGGAACAGTGCAGCGGCCTTTATGCACAAACGCTGGCAGAGCTTGGCTTTGTCACAATTGCATTTGACCCTTCCTTTACAGGGGAAAGCGGCGGTCAGCCCAGATATATGGCATCGCCCGATATAAATACCGAGGATTTTCAGGCAGCGGTGGATTTTCTCAGCGTACAGGACGTTGTTGATGCCCAAAGGATCGGTATCTGCGGAATATGCGGCTGGGGCGGATTGTCTATAAATGCAGCGGCGATAGATACACGTGTAAAAGCCACCGTTGCAGTTACAATGTATGATATGGCACGAGTGAATGCAAACGGATACTTTGATTCCGAAAACAGCGAGGAACAGCGTTTTGAAAAGAAAACCGCCCTCAATGCCCAGCGTATAAAGGACTTCCGCAGCGGAGAATATACCCTTGGCGGGGGAGTCGTAGACCCGCTCCCCGAGGACGCACCGTTTTTTGTAAAGGACTATTATGACTACTATAAGACCAAAAGAGGATACCACCCACGCTCGCTTAATTCCAACGGAGGCTGGAACGTTATCGGCTGTATGTCCTTTATGAACCAGCCTATAAATACGTACAGCAGCGAAATAAGAAGCGCAGTGCTCATCGTCCACGGTGAAAAGGCACACTCCTGCTATTTCAGCAAGGATGCTTATGCCGCCATGACAAAGGACAGCAAATACGCAGACAATAAACAGCTGCTCATTATCCCGGATGCAGTCCATACAGACCTTTATGACGGCGGGGAAAAGAAGGTCATTCCATTTGATAAAATAGAAAAATTCTATAAACAGTATCTGTAATAAGCCGCCGTCCGGATAGCCTTGCCTTATTGCCGGGTTGACAAACTTTTTATGCTGGATTATAATTGTTGTATAAATTGTACCCGGGAGGATATTACATGGCAGAAAAAACGGAAGATATAGCTGTCCTTGCTGCGGACAGAGAAAAAACCATAGTAAGGACAAGTGTGGTGGGCATAGCGGCAAATGTGCTGCTTGCAGCGTTCAAAGCGTTTGTAGGCTTTGTTTCCAACTCCATCGCCGTTATACTTGATGCAGTAAACAACTTATCCGATGCCCTGTCCTCGGTAATAACCATTATCGGAGCAAAACTGGGTGCAAAAAAGCCGGATAAAAAGCACCCCCTTGGATACGGCAGGGTGGAGTATATAAGCTCAATGCTGGTTGCCGCCATAGTTATATATGCAGGTATCACGTCCCTGGTCGAGTCGGTAAAAAAGATAATACACCCGGAAACTGCGGATTATTCAGCAGTTTCCCTGGTTATAATAGGCGTTGCCATAGCTGTAAAGCTGTTGCTGGGAGGATACGTAAAAAAACAGGGCAAAAAAGTCAATTCCGGTGCACTTACAGCCTCCGGATCGGATGCTTTGTTTGATGCTGTGTTGTCCTCGTCGGTTCTTGCCGCAGCGGTCATCTATCTTGTGAGCGGCGTATCTCTTGAGGCATATATCGGTGTGGTCATTGCAGGCTTTATTATAAAAGCAGGCATAGAGATGATGCTGGAAACACTTGATGATATAATTGGACAGCGCAGCGATTCGGAAATGGTCAAAAAGCTGAAACATATTATATGTGAAGAAGATGCCGTAAGGGGAGCGTACGATGTTACCCTGTTCAATTACGGACCTAACAGAAACTATGGTTCGGTGCATATCGAACTGCCTGACAATATGACCGTAGATGAGGTGGACCGTATAACCCGCAGGATCCAGCTGAACGTTTTTCAGAAAACAGGGGTCATACTCACCGGAGTAGGCGTGTATTCCTTTAATACGTCAGACGATGAGGCAGCGCAGATGCGCAACAGCATACAAAAGGCAGTCCTTTCCCATGAATGGGCGCTGCAGATGCACGGGTTCTATACTGACACCAGGGCGAAAACCATACATTTTGACGTGGTCATAAGCTTTGATGTGGACAGCAAAGAGGCGCTGGAAACACTTACAAAGCAAACCAAGGAAATGTATCCGGACTATTCGGTAATGATAGTCCCCGATTCGGACATTTCAGATTGATATAATAAAAAAGCCTGAGAACAATTGCTTGCTCTCAGGCTTTTGTTTTTTGTTTAAGCTTTTTTCTCTTTTTTTAATGCGCCTGCGGTAATGTACGCCGTAATAGGTATAACAATGATACAGCCTATTGCGCTGAACAGTATCCTGATTATCTCTGCTGCGAAGGTCTTTGCGTTGACTATCTCTAAAAAAGAATAATTACAGGTATAAAACCAGATCATCAGCGTCATGAAATCTCCGAGGAATGCAAACATAAGCGTGTTTGTGGTGGTGCAAAGAATATCCTTGCCAATGTTCATGGCGGATGCAAAAAGCTCTTTTTTTGAAAGCTCTCTGTTGTTTTCGTGCACCTCGTAAAGCGCAGATGAGATGGCTATTGAGGAATCCACAGTTGCTCCGATAAGGCTGATAAGTATCATTGATATTGCAATGTCGGTAAAATCAAGCTTAACATCATAAGAGAACATATTTATCTCCTCATATGATTCGTACCCGAAGCCTGCGATCCTTGAAATATAGGTCATAAAGAATATGAGCACCGACAGTATCACAAGAACGACAGCTATGGATTTTATGCTGGAAATGGTCTTTATGCTTTCTCCGTTTACAAAAAACAGCATCACGCAGCTTACCGTAAAGCAACCGATAAGGGAACAGATAATAGGATTAAGACCCAGTGCGATCAGGTAGAATATGACCATGAGGATAACAAAGTTCAGTATAAGCGAAACAAAAAGCTTTAATCCACGCTTTTTGTCAACATACATCATCAGCGCAAGAAGAATAAGTGAAAGCACTATTATCATTGTTTTACACCTCGTTTCATTATCCTGATGGAAACAAAAGCGCTTATGGGAATAGTGATCACTATTCCGATGCTTCCTGCAAGAAATCTTGCCAGTTCAAGAGAAAAGTTGCTGGCGATGTAGTTTTTGAACATAAATCCGTTGCGTATTGCAAGAACAAAAACAGGCAGCCCCGCACAAATATACGTGAAAAACAATACGTTGCTCATGGTGCCCATAATGTCTTTGCCTATCTCTTTGGCGGACTTGTTAAGCTCTTTTTCGGTTATTTCCTTATTTTTACCGATAAGCTCGGAAACCGAGGACGAAATGGTTATCGCAACGTCCATGACCGCACCGATAGAGCCGATAAGAAGTTCCGGAAGGATTATATCCTCAGCAGGGACCGTAAGGAAGGAGACCTCGTTGAAATTCACGCCGCTGTAAGATGTGGTCTTTACCACAATAAGCAAAAGTGCCAGCATGACAAATGTGGAAATCGCCACCGAGATAACTGCGGATAAGGTTTTCTTGTTCACACCGCTTGCAAATATAAGTGACAGCACCGAAAAGATCAACATTTCCGTTACGCATAAAAACAGCAGGTCGACCCCTTTGATATAAAGATGAAGTCCTATATAGAAAATAACAGAGTTGATGATAACGCTTGCAACGGACAAAAGACCCTTGAAAGATCCCACGATGTATATGAGTATCACAAATGCACAGCTCATAAGCGCCAGGTAAAAATCACGCTTGAGCTGAAGCTCTGTGCCGTCGATGATGACCTTATCGCCTGTCCTGAATCGGTCTGTGACCACAGAGGAATAAGTCTGCTCATACTGCATCTCTTTTACCGAGCCTTTGTCTTTGCCGTTTTGTATAACACCTGTGACTTTGCGGGTGTAATGCTCCTCGCTCAGCCCCATGGAGTTGCGTGAGATCTCCTCACGGACCGTTTCTATCTTTGTTATCTTCATTATCTGCTTTGAATACAGAAAATCGTCGTTATAGACAAATATCAAAACGGCAGCGGAAACAAGCAGAATAATTATAAGAACTATCTTTTTCATAAGCACCACCGGAAACTACAAAATACAAATAATACCTTCTCTTTGAATTATACATTCTTTTATCTCTGATTGCAATAGGCAGAGGCAATTTTTCGTAATTCAAAAGGGCTTGCAGTGTTTTTTTCATTGACAACCTACGACTCGTGATGTATAATTAAAACGGGTATACTGCGGCGTTTGTGCAGCAGTGACCAAAGCCTTATCAATAGCGGGGATAAATCGTAAAAAGAAAGGAAAAACGTTATGGATCAGAGCATTGTTTTAAAAATCGCACAAAACATAAAGGAAGATCCTCAGTTCGTAATTCTGGTCGATCAGGGGAAAAATAACTATTTCACATATAAAACCTTTGACGAGTGTGCACGGCGTATTGCCGGCAAGCTGTCACGCCTGAATGTGGGATATAGAGATTTTGTTACCATAGAGATGCCAAGGAATAAAGAGTATGTGGCAGCGATGTATGCCGTTTGGCTGGTAGGTGCGGCTTTTGCACCCCTTTCGCCTGCGTATCCGCCGGAGCGTCTTGAGTATATACGCAGCGACTGCGGCGCAAAGCTGGTCATAGACGAAAAGTTCCTCAGAGATATAGAAAAAGAACAGCCCTATGAAGCCACAAATGCTCCCAAGCCGGAAGATCCGTCTTTGCTTGTCTATACCTCCGGTTCAACAGGTAAGCCTAAAGGCGTTTTGCACTCTCATGCAAGTATAAGCAGCTCTGTTATCAGATATTGTGAGTATACCCAGGCTCCGGAGGGATTCCGTGCAGCTCTTGGTGCTCCGTTTACATTTGTCGCCTCGGTACAGGGCGTATTTGTTCCCCTTTACTGCAAGACGGCCTCATACCTCATGCCCTATGAGACGATGCGTGATCCTGTGCTGCTGGCAGATTATATCTACGACAATAAGATAAACCGTGTGTTTATAAGCCCTAAAATGCTCAGAGTGTTCAAGCAAAAGGGCAATTATCTGAAAACCGTTGTGACAGGCACAGAGCGTGTGAGCAATATCTATACCGATGAGTTTGAGCTGATCGTTATGTACGGTCAGACCGAATCTGCATCGGGAGCGCTGGCGTTCAGGATAGATAAAAAGTACGACAATACCCCTATCGGCAAGCCGCTTGGAGGCGTAAAGATCCATATTCTCGATGAAAACGGGAACGAAGCCGAGGAGGGCGAGCTTTGCCTTGCCGGTTATTTTGCCGACGGATATCTGAACCTTCCCGAGCAGACCGCAAAGACCTTTACCCCCAACCCCTTCAAGCAGCAGGACGGCTTTGATAAACTGCTGCATACCGGAGATATCGTTAAAATGGACGAACAAGGCAACGTTATCTTCCTTAACCGTAAGGACTGGATGGTGAAGATAAACGGACAGCGTGTTGAGCCGGGAGAGATAGAGGCGATAATCAAAAATACACATGGTATTGCCGACGCAGCTATAAAGGATTTTAAAAACCAGTACGGACAGGTTTATCTTGTTGCCTATTATGTTGAAAATGAGCCTGTGGATCCGCAGGATATCAAAAATGCAATAGGAAAGAAACTGCCGCCATATATGATACCGGCATTTTTTGTAAAACTGGATAAGCTCCCTGTGAACGCCAACGGAAAGCTTGACAGGAAAGCGCTTAATGCGCCGGAGGCAGGAAGCTTCAAAAGCGAATATGCTGCACCTGAAACGGATATGCAAAAGGCTTTGTGCTCCGCTTTTGAAAAGATCCTTGGCATTGAGAACGTGGGCGCAGATGATGACTTCTTTGCAATGGGCGGAGACTCTATAAAATGTGCAATGGTCTCGGCTGAATGTGACATCTACAAAATATCCACCGCAGATATCTTTGAGGGAAAAACTCCCCGAATGATAGAAAGACTGCTTATTAAAAAAGCACAGAAAAAGAAAATCGCCCCCAAAGCACAAAAGGCGAAAATATATCCCCTTACCCCCTCGGAAAGAGGAATGTATTTAGAGCAAAAGCTCAACGAAAACTCTACCGTCTATAATCTTAATATTGCAGTCATTATCAAAGGCAGCGATATGAATAAAGCGGAAAATGCCCTGAACCAGGTGTTTAAAGCGCATGAGGCTTTTCATTCCTATTATGGCGAGCAAAACGGTCTGCCTGTGCGTATAGTTTCTGATAAGCTGCCCAATATCGAGAAAAAGACAGCCTCTTGCCGTGAAGAGGTAATTAAGATCGTGGACGAAAGTGCCGTTGTGCCCTTTGACCTTAATAAAGGCATACCTGTGCGTGCGGCATTGTACCGGATCGACAACGGCGGCATTGTCCTGCACCTTGAAATACATCATATCGCCTTTGACGGAGGCTCGGCAAAAACCTTTGTGGCAGAGCTTATCGACGGGCTTAACGGGTTGAGCGTAAGCCCTGCGGAGATAGACCTTTCGGATATCTATGATCTTGATATGGGCGAAAAGTACGAAAAGGGCATGGCTTATTATAAGAAGATGTTTGAAGACTCGGTGCCTGTAAACGAAATGCCTGTTAAGGGCAGCCGTCCGAAGGTACACCCCTTGTCCGACAGACAGATAAACTTTGATTACGATAAGGACCAGATCAAAGCCATAGATAACATTGCCCGGCTTTACAGTGTGACAGAGTTTGAGCTTTTGTTCTCTGCTGTGGCAATGACCCTTGGCAAGTATACCGTATCTGAGGATGTGGTGCTTGGCATACCTACAAATATGCGTCCCGACGGCGGCGATAATATAATCGGAATGTTTGTAAATACCGCCCCTGTAAGAATAAGACCTGTAAGAAATATGGAGCTTGCAGACTATTTTGCATCGGTCAGCAATTCTGTAAGAAACGCTACCTATGGAGCATATCTGCCTTTTGAAGACGTGGTCGCACAGTTTGTAAAGCAGCGTGACGAAAGCCGCAATCCTATGTTTGATGTAAGCGTCAACTATATGTGGAATCCTCCTGCATACAGCAAGGACGGTCTGACTGTTGAGCTTTATTCGCCGCTTCAGAAAATGGGACGTGATATAGGCTTTGTGTTCCGTAAGGGAGAAAACGGTCTGCATTGTATGGTGCAGTACTCATCACAGTTGTTTGAAGATACAGTGGTAGAAAACTTTACCGCTCAGCTCAGACATACCCTTGAGCTGCTTAAAAACAGCAGTCTGAAAACTGTAAGGGATGTGCTTGACCTTCCGCAGGATCAGCGCCAAAAGATCGAAAGCTTTTCCAGCGAGGCAGAAGCTGACGTGCCGGTGAAGCTTTTGCATAAAATGTTTGAAAAGTGTGCTGCTGAAAACCCGGATAGGATAGCACTTATTGCAAAGGATAGAACGCTGAGCTATAAAGAGCTGAACGAAAGTGCAAATATCGTTGCCAACGAGCTGATAAACAAAGGCGTTAAGGTCGGCGACAGCATCGTGCTGCTGCTTCCGAGAGAAAGCTGCTATTTCAGCTGTTTGTTCGGCGTTAATAAAGCGGGCGCAGCCTTTATCCCCTGTGATCCGCAGTACCCGGCTGATCGTATCAACAGCATTATTGAGGACAGCGATGCTGTGTTCATCATAACCACCAAGGATAAGCTTGACCAGTATAAGGATCATAATGCCATAGACGTTGAGGAAATACTCAAAGGCAGCCTGACAAATGATCCGGGCGTTGAGATGACGGGTGAAGAGCTGAGCTATATGATCTACACCTCAGGCTCAACAGGTAAGCCAAAAGGCGTAATGCTGCGCCATAAGGGCATTTGTAACTACCTTATGCCGCACCCTGCAAATATCCATATGCACTGCTTGAAAAACAATGCTGAAAACTATCTTTCCGTAACCACCGTATCTTTTGATATGTCCTTTAAAGAGCACACCGCTGCCCTCTGCAACGGCAAAACGCTAATTTTTGCCGCCGAGGACGAGATGAATGATCCAAGAGCCCTTGCAGAACTTATGGAAAAATACAATGTGGACTGCATCAATGCCACCCCGTCAAGACTTCAGCAGTATATGCAGTATGAGCCATTCAGAAAAGGACTTTCAAAGTGCAAAATGGTGATGTCCGGCGGCGAGGGCTATCCCATATCGCTGCTCGGCGAGCTTAAAAAATGCTCAGGCGATATAAAGATCTTCAACACCTACGGGCCTACCGAGATAACCGTATCCTGCAACGCCGCAGACCTTACCGATGCACAGCACATCACCGTAGGCAGACCGCTGCTCAACTATAAGGAATATATCGTTGACAAATTCGGCGATATAGCGCCCTACGGCGTTGTGGGTGAGCTTTATGTGGGCGGTATCGGCGTGGCAAAGGGCTATAAGAACCTTCCCGAAAAGACAGCCGAGGCTTTTGTTGAGTTTGCAGGGCAAAGAATGTACCGTACAGGTGACCACGCAAAATTTGATAAGGACGGCAACGTTATAATACTTGGCAGACTTGACGACCAGGTCAAGCTGAGAGGTCTGCGTATCGAGCTTGGAGAGATACAGGGGCTTATAGCTGCACAGCCGCATATCAAAGAAGTTGCTGTGGTAATAAAGAAGCTGAGCGGACAGGATAACCTGTGTGCTTATTTCACAGCAGATACAGAGATAGATATAACCGCATTGCGTGATGAGCTTAAAAAGAGCCTTACCCACTATATGGTCCCAACTGCCTATCTCCAGCTTAACGAGATGCCTATAACACCAAACGGAAAGACAGATATAAGGCGCCTGCCGGAACCTGTTTCCCTTTCCGGTACAGAGTATTGCGAACCTGCCAACGATACGGAAAAATTCTTCTGTGAGGCATTTGCAGCTGCTCTTAATCTTGAGCGTGTGGGAGCGCTTGACGATTTCTTTGAAATAGGCGGAACCTCCCTTATCGTAACCTCTGTGGTGCTGGCAGCTACGGAAAAGGGCTTTGAGATAACCTACGGAGATGTGTTCAAGCGAACTACTCCAAGGGCTCTTGCAGAGCTGTTCAAGGACGGAGAGGTAAACGATACACAACAACTGTTTGATTTTGACAACTACGATTATACCAAGATAAATAAGCTTTTACAGGGCAATACTGTGGAAGCGTTCCGAAACGGCGAGCTGCGTGACGTGGGCAACGTTCTCATTACCGGCGCAACCGGATATATGGGCGCCCACCTGCTTGCGGAGTACCTTCGCAGCGAAAAAGGTACCGCATACTGTATGATAAGAAAAGGCAGATTCGATACCGCAAAGGAACGTCTTGAAAATATGATGTTCTACTACTTTGGCTCTGACCTTGAGGACGAGGTAAACAACCGTGTACAGGTCTTTGACGGAGACGTTGTGAACTATGCAAGCTTTGAGCGGTTTGAAAAAATGCCTGTGGATACTGTTTTCAACTGTGCGGCTAACGTAAAGCATTTTTCCAGCGGTACGGACATTGAGGATATCAACGTGGGCGGAGCTGTGAACTGTATCAAGCTTTGTAAAAAAATTGGGGCAAGACTTATTCATTTCTCCACCGTTTCCGTTTCCGGAACCACAGACGATGTTTCAAAGCTCGGCAGACAGGACCTTGACGAACAGTCCCTCTATTTCGGTCAGACCCTTGACAACAAGTATACCTCATCCAAGCTTATGGGTGAGCGTATGGTTCTTGAAGCTGTCGCAGAAGGCCTTGATGCAAAGGTAATAAGGGTGGGAACTCTTGCCGCAAGAGAATCTGACGGTGAGTTCCAGATAAACTTCCTTACCAATAACTTCATGGGCAGACTTCGTTCTTATGCACTGCTTGGCTGTTTCCCATATGGTATGATAGAAAATCAGGTGTGCATGGGACCTATCGACCGTTCCTGCGAGGCATTTTTGAAACTTGCCCGTTCGCCACGTGAGTGCTGCGTCTTTAATGCAGTCAATAACCATACTTTGCCCCTTGGCGATATAATTAGACAGATGAACGAAAACGGTATGGAAGTTAAGTTCGTTGAATATGATGAGTTTGCAAAGGCGCTTAATGAAGCTCAGCAGGACCCTGAAAAGGCAGCCATCCTTTCCAGTATGACAGCATATATGAATACTGCCCACGGAAAGAAAGTAACTGCCCTGCCATGCAAAGCACATTACACCACTCAGATCCTTGCACGAATGGGCTTTTTCTGGAATCAGAGCAATGAAAAATACGTAAACGACTTTATAAATGTCCTGCGTGGATTCAGATTTTTCAATAAGAATAATCTCAAACGATAAGGAGGCTGCAAATGGAACGCAGCGGAATACTTTTAAACCGTAAATACCGTGCACTTCTTGTGTCAACGCTTGCAATGACCGCCTCCATCTACCTGTCAGGCATATTCGACAGCATAATGGTGGGACGGATCCTTGGCACAGCAGAGGTTTATGCCATAAACCTTACCTCACTCATAGTATTTTTAAGAGCCATACCTGTGTCGATCTCTACTTTTGGTGGAAATACCCTTAGCGTTATCTATAAAAGCAAGCGTGACAGCAAGTCATCCGACGTGGTGTTCACCCTCTCTTTCCTGTGCGGGTTCGTCGCAACCACCCTGATGGCTGTCATCGGCATAATATTTGCCAGGCCCACCGCTGACCTGCTTTCCCAGAATAAGACCGAGGTCAGCACCCTGGTGTTGCAGTACCTGTATCCCCTGTGGGCAGTCACACCTCTGGTAGCCCTTGTGAACCAGACGGCTGCCTATGCCCGTACCGACGGTATGCGTAAGCTTGCCACCAGTCTGCCCATCGTTTCAAATATAGTTAACCTGGTTTGCGATTATGTGTATATGAAGATATTTGGCTGGGGGCTTGCAGGCGCAGGCTGGGCAACGTTCACGGGCTATACCGTGGGCTGCATTATGGCACTGTACTATTTCAAAGCAAAGGGCAGAACGGTGCACTTTGTAAAGTCTGCATTCAGACAGCTGAAATATCTTGGCGGCGTGATAAGCGTCGGACTTCCCTCGGCACTTATATATGTGTGCAACTTCCTGCGGCTTTTCTTTGTCAACGCCATTATCCTTTCCTCAACAGGAGTTGTCGGCGGAAAGATAGCCTCGGTGTCCTTCTCGCTCAACAGTATCGCATTCATATTTGTAGAAGGCGCGTCTATGACACTTCTGCCCATACTGGGAGCACTATATGGAGAAAAGGACACAAAGGGTCAGCGGCTCACTCTGCGCTACGGAATGATAGTTACCGTAGTCCTGTCCCTTATCGTTACTGTGGTATCGGTTCTGTTCCCCCAGCAGCTTGCCTCGCTTTACGGTTTTACCGACCCGGATGCGATCAAGGTGTTCAACACCACCTTCAGACTGCTGTCTATAAACGTGCCCATACTTGCAGTCATCTATGTAATGCGCTCTTTCTTTCAGGCAACAAAGCAGAAAGGACTTGCAAATCTCCTTGTTGTCCTTGACGGATTTTTAACTATCGTACCCCTTATGTACTGGTTCTCAAAGTACAATATCTATTGGCTGTGGGCAGCGTTCCCGATCTCTAAGGTCCTTACTCTGGCAATAGTAGCGGCAGTAATGCTTGCAACCAAAAAAGCCCGCAACAAAAAAGGCATACTTGGACTTGATGAACCCCAGGGCATCGCTTATGACTTTTCCATAAAAAATGAGATCGACCAGGCTATCAAAGCCTCTGAGGAAGCAATGTCCTTTTGCGAAAAAAACAACGTGCCGGAGAATGTGGCAAACCTTGTGGGCGTTACTGTTGAGGAGCTTTGCCACAATATCGCCACATACGCAAGCTCCGCAGCTGCCGATACAGTTGATGTGTGCGTGCGTATCCTTGAAAATGAGGTCAATATCCGGCTCCGTGACAGCGGCAGTGAATTTGACCCTACGGATTATATAGATAACAGCGGAAGACAGATAACAGGCCTTGAGCTCGTTCGCAAACTAAGCTCCGGGATCAACTATAACCGAATACTTGGCTTTAATGTGACAAACGTGACTGTTTCATATTAACGGAGATAACAATGAAAGGATCAAATAATAAATTATCGGATGAGTCAATAAGATTGCTGGACAATAACGAGCACCGGATGAACCTTATTGTAACGCTAATACTTGCCATCGTAGATGCGTTAATGATTATACAGGTTTTTTTAAGCCCCCATAAAGCATATATAATAGTTTTCTGCGGTGTGCCGGCTTTATTGCTGTCATTGGTGATAGTGTTGAATCTGGTGTTCAGCAGGCATCTGCATCACTGGGTGAAAAATGTGAATATGATAGTGATGCTGATATCGTTCATGTTGGTGGGAGAGATAAACCATAGTGAGTTTTTCATGCTTTTTATCCTGCCGTCGTTTCTCAGCAGTTTCTATTACTACCCTAAGTATACCGTGATCAGTTCCGCAGCATCTTTGGTGACCCTGTGGGTGGTGATGTTCAACAGAGTGGACTTCAGCCATGGCACACAGATGGAAGATTTTGATCTGCAAAACCTGTTCTCAATTTTGTCCAAAGCCTTTGACTTTTCCACGGTCAGTGAGCTGGCAAGTGTGGGTCGGATCTGTATGTTCGTCTTTGCAGCAGCGATGATGAGCATAGCGATTTATATGTCTTTCAGCGGAAGGATCTTTTACTATCGCCAGGCAATGCTTTTAAACGATAACGCCGCCTCAAAGGCAGAGCTCATAATGGCAAGGGCTATCCAGGACGGTGCCATATCACATGATTTTCCCGACAACGAGTTTTATTCCGTCTACGGAGATATGGTCACAGCATCTAAAGTCGGAGGCGACTTTTACGATCAGTTTATGGTGGACGATACTCATCTTGCCCTGGTCGTAGGAGATGTCTCCGGTCATGGAATGGCTGCGGCAATGTTTATGATGCTGTCCATGACCCTTATCAAAGTCAATGTACAAAGCGGATATTCGTGCGATAAGGCAATATCCAGAACTAATAAATACCTTGTTTCAGCAAACCCCCAGAAGTTTTTTGTGACCTGTTGGCTGGGAATAATAGACCTGACAACAGGAGAGCTTTGCTATACCAATGCAGGACATAACTATCCTGTTTTGCTGCGGAAGGGACAAAGGGCTGAGTTCCTTAAATCAAAGACTGACTTTGTCCTTGGCAGAAGACGGCTTGCACCTTATAGTGAAAAGCATATTAAGCTGAATGAGGGAGACAGACTTGTACTTTATACCGATGGCGTTACCGAGGCAGTATCACGTCAGGATGAATTTTTCGGCGACGAAAGACTGCTGGAAGCATTAAGTGCCTGCGGCTCTGAAAGCGCACAGCGGCTTGTTTACCTGATATGGAAAGCGGTAGATACGTTCAGCAAAGACCGGGTGCCAAGCGATGATATTACCATCGAAGCATTTGATCTTAAAAAGCTAATGTCCCAACCGCAGTATGAGACCAAAAACTTTTTTCTCACCATGGAGAGCTTTGACAGCGTCCAGGAATATATCTCCGGGCGGTGTAAAGAATACGGCTGCAGCACGGACGTTGTGTATAATATACTGGCTGCGTCCTCCGAAATACTTGCCAATATTGAATCCTATGCCTACGAAGACGGGGGAGAGATAGAGATAATGATCATTTCCCGTGGCCGCAGAGTCTGCATAGTGTTCAAGGACAGCGGGGAACCTTTCGACCCGCTGCTGGCAAAAAAACCTGATGTTACCCTGCCGCTTGAGCAAAGGAGCCCCGGCGGATTGGGTATCCATATCGTTTGCAAGCTTATGGACAGCGTAAGCTACCGTTATGAAAACGGGCAGAACGTGCTGACCATAGAAAAAGACTTTTAGGAGGAATTTAAATGAGCAAGCCTACCCGCATCATTATCGCAGGTGACCTTTTCCCCATGCCATGTAATTACAGCTTGTTTGAAAAGGGCGATATACAAACGCTCTTTGGCAGCAGGGTTTGTGAAATGTTTGCCTCGGCGGATATAAGGATATGCAACCTTGAGGGCAGCTTTACCGACAGAGAAACACCTGTTGAAAAAGCAGGTCCCAATATCAAAGCTCCCACAGCGGCAGTAAAGGCAGTGAAGGAACTGGGAATAAACTATGCCACCCTTGGCAATACACATTCCATGGATTTCGGCGCACAAGGCTATGCCGATACCTGTAAAACTTTAAGTGAAGCAGGCATTAAGTATTTCGGCTGGGGCGACGACATTGACCATATTATTGCCCACCGCACCTTGACCCATGAGGGCAGAAGAATAAGTCTGTATAACGTTACCGAGCAGTTTGAAAATGCCCCCGGAACGGATTGCCCGGGTGTGAATCTTTATGACGAGTACCGTGTGTGCGCCCGGCTGAGGGAGGTTAAACAGCAAAGTGATGTGCTGATAGTTTTCTACCACGGCGGTATCGAGGGCTCGCATTATAACAGCGAAATAATGCGCCGCCGATTTCACCGCATGGCAGATAACGGTGCCGACGTTGTCATCTCTCAGCATACCCATGCGATAGGCGAGCAGGAAACCTATAATGGTTCATATCTGCTCTATGGACAGGGAAATTTCTGCTTCCATTTCAGAGACAATGTGACACCCCAGCTTGCCGAAGGGCTGGTGCTGGAGCTTGAAATATCCGAAAGCGGCGTTACGCCCAAGCCCCACCGTGTGCTGCGTACCGAGTTTGGCTGTGTATATGATGATAAGCAGCAGCTGGAGGAGTTTTACCGCCGCAGCAGTGTCCATGACAAGCTTTTAAGCGGGGATCCCGAAGCGTTGAAAGAGTTTGATGAGGCTTTCGGAAAAGACTGTAAAAATTGGGCAGGTACGCTGCTGTGGGCTATGCGAGGGCAGAACCCGGAGGATAGCCAAAAGCGTAAAGAACTTTCTGCACAGGAAATGACTGAGTATCTGGCATCGCAATATTCAAGAAAGCAGCTGCTTGTGATCCAGATGTTTCTTCGCAATGAAGAGTTTAATGAGATTGGCAGAAGAATAATCAGCGATATGCTGAATGAAACAAAATAAAGAGGAGGATCAATAATGCAGATCAATATTTATGAGGAAAACGGAGCAAGCGTTATCGCTCCAAACGGGAAGATAGACCATGTCACCGTGGGGGAGTTTGATGAAAAGATCAATGAACTGGGAAATCAAAACGATAAGTTGGTTCTTGACATGAAAGATGTAGAGTATGTAAGCTCGGCTGCGCTCAGAGCAATACTCAACATAAACGACCTGATGGCTGATAAGGGCGGCAGCTTTACCCTTAAAAACGTCAATAAAAAAGTTATGGAGATATTCAGCATCACAGGCTTTGCTGATTATCTGAACATTGTCTGAAACAAAGAAAAGCGGAGAGCTTCTGTGGGAAGTCCTCCGCTTTTTTGTGACAAAAAGATCCTGAATCGTCCGGGATCAGCCGCCCTTTGCCAGCTTTTCACCAAGCGCTTTGCACTTAGCCAGCGCATCTTCATCAGGTGTGTTGTTGGCAATAAGTCCTTCGCCGCCAACTATATTTGCTCCCGCAGCCTTTACCCTGTCTGCCCAGAGCCTCATCCATTCACCGTCACCCCAGTCATACGAACCGAACAAAGCCACATTTTTGCCTGCAAGCTTTGATTCGTTTGCAGAGTAAAACGGCTCAAACTCGCTGTCCTCCAGTTCCTCTGCGCCCATGGCAGGACAGCCCAGAGCTACAGCTTCGTAGTCTGAAAGATCACCGCTGAATGAGCTTACAGGAGTAGCCTCCACCCCTGCACCTTCCGCAACAGCCTTTGCCATAGCCTCGGTGTTTCCTGTTCCGCTCCAGAATATAACTGCTGTTTTCATAAAATTTCCTCCTTATGAGATCCTGAGTATCTGATAAAGATCCAGTCCCTCACCTAATTTATTGCACAGATATCTTCTGCACTTATCGTATCTTTTAAACGTGCTCCTTGCTTGCTTCTCGTCACCGTAGACCTTCCAGTAACCGCATAGCTTGAAGCCGCAGCCTTTGTGAAGAATAAACCCTTTTACGTCCTCCACGGGATAGCCCAGAAATATCCCGATCTCATGGGGAAATCCCCCTGTTCCGCTGCATCGCTTTGCCAGCGTGTCAAGACATTGTTCAGTGTCCATATCCCTGCTGTATCCCCATTTTTCAAGCAGCTGTCTGCGTGATGCGTCCTGTAAAAGCCGCTGCAAAAGCTGTTTGTTGTAAAGCATAAGAAGACATCTTTGTCCGCACTCGCAAAGGACCTTTATTTTCAAACCCTTGGCGGATGCCTTTTTGTTGAAGCTCTCCACTGAGGAGTAAACATCAAACTCGTTTTTGTCAAAACTCATAAGACTTGCCGCCTTTATTCCCAGAAGGGAAGGGGCAGAGTTTATTGCAAGCTTGTGTTCAAAGCAGATGCAATTATCACGATCCGTAATTCTTCACCTCGTTTGACTGTAATTGTTTGCATTTTGAGATCATTTATCCATATGGTATAACAATTAGTTAGTTACAACTAACCTATGTGTACGGCTTATATATCCTGAGTATCCAACTTCTGCAATACCGCACTGCATTTCAGGACAGCGCCACATCCAAAGTCATCATAAGTGTAAAGCCTGCGGAAAACATAAGCACACCCACATTTGAGTGTTCTCCCTGGGACATTTCCGGTATCAGCTCTTCCACTACCACATACATCATGGCTCCTGCGGCAAAGCTCATAAAATAAGGCATTGCCGGTAAAAACAATCCTGCAAAAAGTATAGTCAGCACCGCACCTATTGGCTCGACTGCACCGGATAGTACACCTCCTGCAAAAGCCTTAGCTTTACTTTTCCCGTTGGAGTAAAGGGGCATTGAAATGATCGCACCCTCTGGAAAGTTCTGTATTGCGATCCCAAGCGCCAGAGCAAAAGCTCCTTTGGATGTTACCTCTGCCGAGCCTGAAAGAAATCCGGCGTATACTATTCCCACAGCCATTCCCTCAGGTATATTGTGCAGCGTTACCGCAAGTACCATCATCGTGGTGCGTGTAAGTTTTGAGGGAAGTCCCTCAGCCTTTTCTGCGTCCATGTGTAAATGGGGGATAAGGCAGTCCAGCAAAAGAAGAAAGAGTATCCCGCACCAAAAACCGATCACAGCAGGCAAGAAAGAAAGCTTGCCCTTGCTGCTTGACTGCTCTATTGAAGGGATTATCAAGCTCCAGATCGAGGCTGCGACCATAACGCCAGAGGCAAATCCTGTAAGCGCACGCTGTACGAGCTTGCCCGGCTGCCGTTTCATGAAAAGAACACAGCCCGAACCGAGCGCAGTCCCTAAAAAAGGGAGCAGCAGACCTGTCAACAATTCATGCCTCATATGCTCACTTCCTTTGCGGATCTTAAATTTAAAATCGCACCGTGATCTTTGCCTCGCAGACCCCTTATTGAAAGTAATACGAAGCAGATATGTTCTGCTTCGTATCACTCAGCTATGGAGAGGTCGTCAAAAATGAAAACCCGTTGTGTTAGCAAATATCTTTATTGACCGCCACAGTCCTGTAAATCGTCCCGCAGGTGGCTTTTCAGCTTCTTAAAGCTGTCCACGCACAAAGCGTGCTCCATTTTACAAGCTTCGTCCTCAGCAGTCTTTTCGTCCACACCCGCCTGTATAAGGATGCTCTTAAAAAATACGTTTTTCTCGTAAATATCCTTTGCCTCGGAAAGTCCCTTTGGGGTAAGAAGCACACGCTTGTTCGGCGTAAGACTGATCTTACCGTCAAAAAGCAGATTTCGTACAGCCCTGCTCACACTTGCCTTGGTGTAACTCATAGACCGTGCAATATCAGTCACTCTCACAGGCTGAGTGTTGTCCTGTGAAAGAATGTATATTGTTTTTAAATAATCGTCTGCTGACTCGCTTGCCTTGTCGTAGCTATCCATAGTTCTTTGTCCTGACAGCAGTTACCTGCCGAACAATCCTTTCTTGTGGTATGTCTCGGTATTTATATCTCCAAGCTCGTACCCTGTTTGTGCAATTACTTGCATAAGCTGATCCCGGGGTATTTGCTGTTGAGATATTATCTCTGTTATGCCTTTTTTGTGTGAAGAGCTTACTTTTTTGACCTCAAAATTCTTTCTAATTGCGTCGTTTATATGAGCCTCACACATTGAGCACATCATTCCGTTTATTTTCAAAGTGGTCTTATACATAGCTTTTCTCCATTCAAACCGCCCAACGTGGAAGTAATACCTTCTGTCCGGCTTTGAGTTAGTTGTGCCTAACTCTATAACAATAATACTCCCGCCAAGCAGATTTGTCAAGCTTATTCACCGCCTTGAAGATGAAAATTGTAGGGGTATACAATAAGTTAGGCAAAGCTAACCCAAAGGTTTGTGCAGTTCTACTCTGTAAGCAAGAAACAAGAAATAGTTTTTTTCAACAAATTAAGGGCATCCCATAGCGAGATGCCCTTGTAATTTAGAAATGGCCGCCGCCGCTGCTGTGACCGCTGCCGCCGCCACCGCCTCCGCTCGAATCCGAGCTGATAGAGGTCCTTGAGGTGTGTTCCGAAACAAAAACATCTTCCATGACCTCGTAGTTAAGGTCTCCGCCTTCAAGGTATGCGCCCGTATTAGGTTTTTCGTGGAATTTGTATTTTGCTTTGACGGAGAAATACATTATCATAAAGAATATGAGAAATCCGACCACACCAATCAGTATCATACCCAGAGTAATGAATGCAGTGTATCTCTTAACGCCTTTGATAAAGCCCTTGACCGCACCGACATTGTTCTTGTCCTTTAATTCGGACTTGAGGAATTTTTCATAGATCTTGGTAGCTTTATTGTCGGTGATCTTTTCGGTCACCTCGCCGTTAGCATCAACAACAGCGTAGTTCGTACCGTAGTTTACGACCATAACAACACTGTTTCCAAGCTTGCTGCTGCAGCTTCTTGCAAGGGATTTTACCGATGAATCGTCCATATTGCTTTTGATGAATACAGCCGCAAGCTCTATTCCCTTGTCCTTGCTTGCTTCCTCGAGCAGCTTTTCGCACTCATTTGCTTCCGATTCGGAAATAGCATTATCTTCAACTATACATCTTTGTGTGTCAGCAAAAGTGCTGAAAGCGAAAGCCGTGCAAGCCAGCGCACCTGCGCAGATGAAAGCAGAAAGCTTTTTGAATATCTTCATCATAGGAAAATGCCACCTCCTATGATACCAAGGATAAAGCCGATCATTCCGACAAGGCAGCTTGCCCAGAACAGTTTTTTCTTGCTCAGCGGCAGGATACCTGTGACCTTTCCGGTCTCGCCGTTCATAGCGAAATAGTAGTCCTTTTCGTTATACTTATATGTCATGAACCATACTGGCATCATAACATATTCCCAATCGGTCTTTTCGATAACGATATTTTTGTCAAGCACTCTGACCGAGTCATAGTGCATTGTGTTGCGTATAACAGCCTCGGTGTTTTCGTCTACCCTTGCCTTGATCCTTGGGAAAACATCCTTTCTGTCAACGTCGTATTTTTCAGCCAGAAAGCCTGACAGATAGTTCATTGAAAACTCCTTGAGCTGTGAGTAGTCAAAAGGCTCCAATGCATCCATAAGACCGTCCTCAGCCTTGCTTGACCCGTCAGCCGGGATACCCCGGAACACGCCGTTTGCCTTACGGGAAACGTCATATATCCTTGTTTCGGTATATCTGTAATTACCGCTGGTCCAGGATCTGATCTTTTTACCCTCTGCGTGGATCATACCATTGACCGAGCAGTCGGCGAGCCAGAACGGGATATACACACCGCTGATCTTCTCGGCGGTGGTGATAGCCTTGAATTCCTTTGGAACGAACCATTTTTTGCCGCACCATGCCTTATAGTTTGATATTGCCTGTTCCTTGGTGGTCATAAACGGAACAAGTCTGCTTGGACGAAGATCGCCAGAACATCTTGCCGAAAGAACCACCGGGTTGTGGCAGTAAAGACAGAAAGTAGCCGCTGTGGTATCGTCCGCCATTATCTCGGCGCCGCAGCTCTGGCATCTGTAAATGTTGGTAGAGCCGCTGAACTCAGCGTCCTTCCTCGCTTTTTCTTCTTCCTGTGCACCGTCGGTGTTGAATTTTGCTTTTTCCTGCTCTGCAAAAATTCTTTCGATCTCTGCCTGTTCAAACTCGCTGAGACAGAAAGGACATTTCATTTTCTGGTTTGCAGGATTAAGCTCAAGACCGCCGCCGCAATTAGGACATTTGTATTCCAGTACCGGCATATTTATTACCCCTTGATCTCAATTAAAATATTTCCCCTGTTTTTGGGCAGGGGAAATATCTGTTTATTTTTTTGCTTATGGCTTTGGATTTCCGCAGTTAGCGCAGAAGTTGCCGCTGTTTTCCTGTCCGCAGGAGCAGGTCCACTTGCCGTTATCTGCTGCCGGCTTTGGCTTACCGCAGCCCTGGCAGAAATTGCCGTTGTTGCCTGTCTGACCGCACTCAGGGCAAGTCCAGCCGCCTGCCTGTGGAGCTGGCTTTGGTTTGCCGCAGCCCTGACAGAAGTTGCCTGTGTTTCCGCCCTGGTTACACTCCGGACAAGTCCAGCCTGCTGCTGCCTGAGCTTGCTGTGCAGCCTGCTGCTGAGCAGCCTGTTGTGCTGCCTGCTGCTGTTGCTGCTGCTGCATCTGCATAGCATTGGTCTGGCTGAATCCGCCTGCAAGACCGCCTGCCATGTTGCCTGCCATGCCCATGCCCATAAATGCGTTCATAGCGCCGTTGGGGTTAGAGCCTGCTGCCTCAAGACCTCTTGCAATAGAGCCCTGCATATAGCTCTCACGGATAGTAGGATCCTGGAGCATAGCACCCTGGTTACGCATATTAAGCAGCTTCCTGGACTCTTCGCTGTACGACATATCGCCCACAGCAGCTCTTACGATCTCCATACCACGGTTCTGACGCCATTCCTCGTCAAGAATGTTGCTCATGTATTTACCAAGCTCAACAGCCTTGCTTCTTACGAAAGAAATTCTCTCGCCGTCAGCAGACATCTGGTTGAGAGCGGAGCCGAATGCCTCCAGGAACTCGTCCAGGAACTGCTCGCTGATAGAATCGAACTCAAGCTGTGCCTGATTTCTCGGAACAACGTTCTGATAGAAAAGAATAGGATCAATGATCTTGAACGAATATGTACCGTTAGCTCTCAGTTCAAGCTCTGCATTGTAGAATGTATCAAAGTAGTTGACAGGGTTTCTTGTACCGAATCTGTTGCCTTTGATCTCCTGAAGATTGATGTAGAATACCTTTTGTGTTGTGGGGTTAGTTCCGCCGTATTTGAAACGAGAAAAGGTTTCCTTGATAGATGCGCCAATGCCGCCGCCGAAAATAGAAGGCAGAGATGAGTTATCCACCTTATAATAGCCCGGCTCATCGGTATAACCTACCATCTTACCGCCGTCAACCAGCAGCATAGCCTGGTTATCGTAAACGTGGATGATAGAACCGTTTGAAATGGTATCACGTGTACCCTTTGTGTTGGAAGATCTTTCTCCCTTTCTTACGAACACACCCGGTGTGCAGACAGTGTGCTCGCCCATGTTGGCAGGCTCGATGACTTCAAGCCAGGTATCTGCCAATCCGCCGCCGACTGCTCCGGCAAGTGCTTTAATAAGTCCCATAACTTATTCCTCCTCTATACTTTAGTAAAATTATTGATTGACCAAACAAGTACATTTATCTGCAAAAGTGCAGAACCGCAGTATTCACAATGTTTTGCGCCCAGCGTCGTGATCGGTGCACCGCAGTTCGGGCAATGACTTCCGATAGAGTCATTTCCGTGGCCGATCTTTTCCATCTTGGTCTTATCCTGGATGTAGATAAGCTCAACGTTGTATTTTTCCTGAGCCTTTCTGTTGGGGTCGCCACGAAGCACCTTTCCGTCTGATTTTCTTTTGATCGTATGGTAATATTCAAGAGCGCTTTGCAAGGTGATCTTGCATATACCCGCTCGTTTGGTATACGAAGTTATTTCGGTCTGATGGATAACGCAGTCTGAAAAATCCTCATCATATTCGTTGGCCTGATTCATTTCTATAAAGGCTCTTACCTTAGTTTTGAACTCCTCGCTTGCGTCCTGCATAAGACCTGTATTATCGTTAGAGATCGCCGCAAAAGCAGAAAGCAGAGATTGCTCGGCTTTATTTTTGAACTGCTCATAGTTGAACTCGGGGAAGTCCCTCATTATCTGCGGCAGATAGATCTTGGTCATTGAATTTACAGATTTGTGTGTATCTTCCAGAGTTTTATTGCTTTGATTGAGGGCGTCGATGATGTTGTCTGTGCCGTACATTTCTCTGGCGACTTTTTTAAGCCCTCTTCTGACATAAAAGAATATGATGATCGCAGTCAGAAGTATGATACCTATCAAACCCAGGAATATAAAACCTAAAATTTTCACCCTTTGTTTCTCTCCCCGAACGCCGATATAAAGCGCACATATTCCTTTCACGAAAATATACACTCCGCTAATGATAATTATACTTATTTTCGCTATAAAGTCAAGTATATGTTCAAAAAATTTCATTTAATTTGTCACAATTACTAAAAAATAGCTCCCTTTTAAACATAAAGAAAGCCGCCCGGATATGGGCGGCTTAAAGTCATTTTATGTTGTTGGATCAGTGATGACCTCTCTTAACATAAGTTGTATGCAGCAGCTTGTGAGCCTTCTCCTTGCCCGGAGCCTCAAAGTACTCATCATAAAGCAACTTCATAACAGGGCTCTCGTGAGATCTTCTGAGCTGGTTAGCCTCATCTGAGCTGTAAAGAGCAGAAGCTCTGATAGCCTTGTAGTCAACATAGTTGCGAACGCTGTCGCTTGTTACAGGCTGACCGCCTCCGTTGATACAGCCGCCTGGGCAAGCCATTACCTCAACGAAGTGGTAATTCTTCTCGCCGCTGATGATCTGGTCAACGATCTTTCTTGCGTTAGCAAGACCGGAAGCAACAGCCACATTCAGCTCAACTCCGCCAACCTTGTAGGTAGCTTCCTTGATACCCTGTGTGCCACGAACTTCCTTGAACTCAACAGCCTTGCAGGTGCCGTCGAGAGTAGCAGCTGCGGTCCTCAGAGCTGCTTCCATAACGCCGCCTGTTGCGCCGAAGATCACGCCTGCGCCTGTTGCTGTCTCGAAAGGCTGGTCGAATTTCTCGTCCTGAAGGTTTACAAAGTCAATACCTGCGGACTGGATCATTCTTCCAAGCTCACGAGTGGTGAGAGCAACATCAACATCGTCAAACTCCTGAGTTCTCTGTTCCTCTCTTGTTACCTCAAACTTCTTTGCGGTACAAGGGATAACGCTGACAACAAACAGGTTCTTTGGATCAATGCCGTTTTTCTCGCAGTAGTAGCTCTTGAGAACAGCGCCGAACATCTGCTGAGGTGATTTACAAGTGGAGATGTGATCCAGGAAATCCGGATAATAATGCTCACAGAATTTTACCCAGCCCGGGCAGCATGATGTGAACATAGGAAGTGTCTTTCCGCCCTTGATGCGCTCGATAAGCTCGTTAGCCTCTTCCATGATGGTAAGGTCAGCTGTAACGTTCATATCAAATACGCCGTCTGCGCCGAGTCTTCTGATAGCGTTTACCATTTTGCCCTCAACATTTGTGCCCATAGGCATATTGAAAGCCTCGCCCAGAGTAGCTCTTACAGCAGGAGCTGTAAAGAATACTACCTTCTTTTCCGGATCAGCAAGTGCGCTCCAAACAGCGTCCTCGTTGCTCTTTTCACGCAAAGCGCCAACAGGACAAGCAACGATACACTGACCGCAGCCTACGCATGGTGACTCCATAAGGTTCTTATCAAAAGCACAGTCAACGTGTACCTTGAATCCTCTTTCGATCTTGCCGATAACGGAAACGCTCTGAACGTCCTTACAAGCGGCGATACATCTCATGCACTTAACGCACTTGTTGTTATCTCTGATGAGATATGGTGAAGAGGTATCAAGCTCATATTCGGGGTCGCCCTCGCCTGAGAATCTGTCCTCGTCTACCTGATAATCTATAGCAAGCTTCTGCAGCTCGCAGTGATTGTTTCTGATACATGAAAGACACTTTTTCTTGTGGTTGGAAAGGAGCAGCTCCACAGTTGTCTTTCTTGAAGCTCTTACCTTAGGAGTATTGGTCTGTACCTCCATACCCTCTGATACAGGGTGTGTACAAGCAGCCACCAGTCCTCTTGCGCCTGTTGCTTCAACAACGCAGATACGGCAAGCGCCTATGCAGTTAACATCCTTGAGGTAGCAAAGTGTAGGGATCTCTACATTTGCAGCCTTTGCAGCGTCCAGTATAGTAGAGCCTTCGGGTACCTCAACGGGAATGCCGTTTATTTTTACATGAATCATCTGATTTTCCATTAGTTACTTACCCTCCTCTACCTTACTTCTTTATGATAGCATTAAACTTACAGTTGGACATACATACGCCGCACTTGATGCACTTGGATTGGTCGATGACATGAGGCTGTTTAACCGTACCGCTAATAGCCTTAACAGGACAGTTCCTTGCACAAAGGGTACAGCCCTTGCACTTGTCTGCAACTATCTCGTAGCTCAGCAGGCTCTTGCAAACGCCCGCAGGACATTTCTTATCCTTGATATGAGCCTCATATTCATCTCTGAAGGATTTGAGTGTGGAAAGAACAGGGTTTGGAGCGGACTGACCCAAAGCGCACAGAGATGAGCTCTTCATATGGGTAGCAAGCTCTTCCAGCTTGTCGATATCCTCCATGGTGCCCTTGCCGGATGTGATCTTTTCAAGGATCTGGAGAAGTCTCTTTGTGCCCACACGGCAAGGAGTACACTTACCGCATGACTCATCAACGGTGAACTCCAGGTAGAACTTGGAGATGTCCACCATACAGGTGTCTTCGTCCATAACGATAAGTCCGCCTGAACCCATCATAGAGCCCAGAGCTACCAGGTGTTCGTAGTCGATAGGAGTATCGATATACTTAGCAGGGATACATCCGCCGGAAGGTCCGCCTGTCTGAGCAGCCTTGAACTTCTTGCCATTGGGGATACCGCCGCCTATTTCTTCAACTACCTCACGCAGGGTAGTACCCATAGGTACCTCCACCAGACCTACGTTGGTGATCTTTCCGCCAAGAGCAAATACCTTTGTGCCCTTTGATGTCTCGGTACCCATAGAAGCGTACCATGCAGCACCCTTGCGGATGATCTGAGCGATATTAGCGAGTGTTTCAACGTTATTAAGAACTGTCGGCTTGCCGAAAAGACCCTTGACAGCAGGGAACGGAGGACGTGGACGAGGCTCACCTCTGTGACCTTCGATAGAGGTCATAAGAGCTGTTTCCTCACCGCAAACGAATGCGCCTGCGCCAAGTCTGATCTCGATGTCAAAATCAAAGCCTGTGCCGAAAATGTCCTTGCCCAGAAGGCCTCTTTCTCTTGCCTGATCCAGAGCTACCGAAAGTCTGTGAACGGCAACAGGATACTCTGCACGAACGTAAACAAAGCCCTGATGAGCGCCGATAGCATAAGCTGCAATAGCCATAGCCTCGATTATAGCGTGAGGGTCACCCTCAAGGATAGATCTGTCCATGAATGCGCCCGGGTCGCCTTCGTCGGCGTTACAAGCAACATACTTGACGTCGTTTTGTGAAGCCTTGGCAAACATCCACTTCTTGCCTGTTGGGAAGCCTGCGCCGCCTCTTCCTCTGATGCCGGAGTCAAGGACTTCCTTGATAACGTCGTCCTGGGACATAGAGGTGAGGACCTTATGAAGTGCCTCATAGCCGTGTGTTCCTATGTACTCTTCAATGTTCTCCGGGTCAATAACACCGCAGTTGCGAAGAGCGATACGTCTTTGCTTCTTGTAGAAGTTGGTCTCTGCAAGAGAGATTATAGAGCCGTCCTCGTGGACAGTCTCCTTATAGAGCAGATCCTTGCAGATGTTGCCTTCCTTGAGGTGCTCCTTAACAACTCTTCTTACACCCTCCGGAGTAGCCTGAGCGTAGAAAACGCCCTCAGGATAAACGATCATGATAGGACCGAGAGAACAAAGGCCGAAGCAGCCTGTTCTTACAACAAGTATCTCGTCTTCGATGCCCTGAGCCTTGAGCTCGTCCTCAAGAGCAGCAAGCACCTTTTTGCTTCCCGATGACTGGCAGCCTGTACCGCCGCAAACAAGCACCTGCTTGCGGTAGCCGGTCTTTTCAGCCAGCTTTTCAGCCTCTGAAGCGATAATACGTCTGACCTTGATAAGGTCGGATTTGGATTCTCTTATCTGATTAAGTTCATTGATGGTCATTATTCAGCTGCACCTCCCTCGTTGCGGTATGAATCAAGTATTTTCTTAACCTGATCGGGAACAAGCTTTCCGTAAACTTCCTCACCGATAGTCATAACAGGTGCAAGTCCGCAAGCGCCCACGCATCTGCATGAGTCGATGGAGAAAAGTCCGTCGGGAGTACACTCGCCGCTCTTGATACCCAGCTGGTTCTCAACAGCCTCAAGGATCTTGTCCGAGCCTTTAACATAGCAAGCGGTTCCAAGGCAAACGCTGATCTGATGCTTGCCCTTTGGTGTAAGGGAGAACTGTGAATAGAAGGTGGCAACGCCGTACACCTCGGAAAGGGAGACACCCAGTCCGTCAGCGACCATCTGCTGTACCTCCAAAGGAAGATAGCCGTAGATGCCCTGTGCTTCCTGAAGTACAGGCATAAGTCCGCCCGGCTGGTCGTGATGCTTAGCGATCACGTCCTTGAGAGCAGCTTCCTGCTCAGCAGTACCCTTAAATTCGTTCAGGGTTTTTTCTGACATAATTATAACCTCCTCAATAAATTTTGCCATAGCTGATAATAAAAATAGCAAACGCATAAAATGCGGCACAACAAAGCATGACATACCCACTGTGCCACAACTTGATTATACAACAAAATACGTGAAAATTCAAGCAAATTGCAGTTTTTTAAGCGCCCGCAGACCTTTTATCGGTAAGCGAAAACGGGGTTTCGTGCGCTGTTAATTTTAAGTTAAATATTTGTGAGATGTATGCATAAAACTATCTGCGAGTTGTGCAAAACAAACGATAAAAATGACCGTTAGCCGTCATCTTTGGTTTAGTTATCAAAACAAAATCAATATACATAACGAAATTTTCGCAAAAGGTTTCTGCATACCTTTTTTGTAGGCTTTTCAAATTCTACGTATTTCATAAATCAAAGGGCGCATTTTGGGGTAATTTTACATATATTTTTCACCCCGAAATGGCACTATAACGGCAAAAAAACACTGCCTGTCTGATTTTTCCAAATTTGTTTAGATTTCAAAACTGATGTTTCTTTGGTGTTGTCCGGTGCTAACAGAGAAACTGGCGTATCTGCGCTGCTTTATAGGCGAAGTTTAGAATTTCAAAACCGATTTTACCTCCTTGCGTACCTTTCCCTCAAAAGAGGAAAGACCCGCCTGAAAGCACGAAAACAGGTCGGCTGTTACCCCGACCTGTCTCGTAGTAAGGAAAGTAAAATGAATTAAAAATGGAATTAGTCTTTTTTAGCGGCAGCTTCCTTGATGTCTATATAAGACTTCATTATCTCAACTGCACCGTCGATACCTGTTTTTGAGGTGTTTATGCAAAGATCAAAGTTCCTTGCCTCGCCCCACTTCATATCTGTGTAATAGTTATAGTAGGAAGCACGGCGCTTGTCGGTCTTTTTGATAAAGTCCTCCACCTTGTTCTTTTCTATATCGTATCTTTCAAGGATCCGGCGTTTTTTCTCGGCCGTGTTGCCTGTGACAAAGAAATTTATAACGTTTTTTTCGCCCTTGAGAACATAGTCTGCACAGCGCCCGACGATAACACATGGACCCTGCTGAGCAATGTTTTTTATAGTGTCGAACTGAGCAAGGAATATTCTTTGGTTCATAGGCATTTCCGGGCTTATTCTTCCGTCCGAGCCAACAGGGTAGCTGCCCATTACCAGAGAATAGAGGAAGCTGTTTGTATAAGCCTCGTCATTTCTGTCAAAAAGCTCACGGCATATTCCGCTTTCCTTTGAAGCGAGCTCCAAGAGCTCCTTATCGTAGAAGGGTATATCCAACTTTTCGGAAAGTTTTTTGCCTATCTCACGTCCGCCGCTGCCAAACTCACGGCTGATAGTTATTACGGAATTCATAAAACAAGCGCTCCTTCCCACGGTGGGATCATTTACCGTAAATTAAGTATACCACATTTTTATGAATTTGTATAGATTTTATGGAAAAATTGTTTCACAAATTTACGCCGTCTGATTTGTACACTTTGACAATATCCATTGTATGCGAAGGAGTATTTGTTGTATAAATTGACAAAACCGTCTGCTATACATTGATAACAGACGGCATTTGCATACTAAATATTGATGCTCACACCTATAACAAAAGCCTTTGCCGGCCAAGACATTTATATCTTGATATATCTGCAAATTTATAGTATAATCCCATTAGCGAGATCTCCGGAACGCTCATCAGCTTGCTCAGGTTATATATACTATTAACAATGAAGGGAAAGTGCTATGAATACGATCATATGCCCTCACTGCGGAGATGAAGTCCCACAGGGTATGCGGTTTTGTCCGCATTGCATGACATCGCTCGTGCAGACTGAAAATGTCCAGGTAAAACAGCCTGAGAATAAAAAGAAACGATATGCTGTTGTAATAGCTGTGTGTGCGTGTGCTGTTATGGCAGTGTGCGGTTATTTCATTTTCACCAAAAACAGCAGCGGCGATGATACTTCGTCGCAAAATAAAAACACCGACACTTCCGTAAGTGCCGACGTTTCCCAGACGCAGAGTTCGTCTGAAAGCTCGCAAAACAAGCAAATGACCACAAGCACAACGACTTTTGCAGTTTCCACCGAAACTACGGCTTCACAGCAGATCACATCTGAAACACACACTACTTCGGTCAGCCCGCAGAATAAGCAAACGTTTGAAAGCACGTCAGAACCTCAAATTCTTGCAGACAAGATAAATGACTGGTGCTCAGCTCACAGTCCTAAGTATTTCGGGATCAACGCAGCTCAAGACATTAAAACCGAGCATGAAGCAGACGTTACAACTCTGTCCTTTACCGACAAAAGCGGTGCTCAGATAAGTATCGAGACCGATAAAAACGGGAACATCGGTATCTATATCCGCATCAGTCACGTTTCCTTCAATGCAAACGACCCTCACACCAAAGAGATTCTTTCCGCACTGGGAGAGATATTGTTCGGCTGTGATCTCAACGGCAGAAACAGCAAGTTTTCCGAGAACGGCTATTCATTTGAGATCCTCAGCAGAAATATGCCCGAGCTTGGTTTCAGCGAATACATTGTCGCTGCCCAAAAGTCATAGCGTTGCTTCACCGTGAGAATATAGCTCATTGTTCGTTTCGACGACAGTTTTGCGGTTTTGTATGCAAAAAATGATAATGCTGTCACGCTTGTGTTTGGCATACAAAAACGGGTAGCCCGACTGCTTTAAAAAGCTCTGCACCTCGTCAAAGTCAAGCTCCATTGCAATAAGCAGCGAGAGGATCTTATCACGGCCCGGTGCTTGCTTAACGCCCGAAAAGATCTGATAGGCATACACCTGGCTTATCTCAGACTTTGCTATCACCTCTGATTTGTTAAGACCCTTTTGTTCGATCAGAGCCTCAAGCATTTGCGATACTTTTTTTGCACAAATGCTCCCGGAGTTTTCGTCGAGATACTCGTCGATAGTGTTGGCTGATTTTATCTCCTCAAGCAGTTCGTCGGTGGATTTGTTCATATATGATTACTCCTTTTCAGGTATTTGCATCACATCTGGATTATAACACGCTTGGTTCGATTTTACAAGGGGGCGGTAGTATAAATTTTTCAGAGATACTAAAAAACGAATATACCCTTGTGTCAGTGCTTGGCACAAAGCAGGGCAGCGAGCTGATCCGCTATCGCAATAACAAGCTTGGCAGGGATATGGTTGTGCGCAAGCTGAAAAGCGCAGCCAACATCGAGGTTTACCGCAGACTGTCAGATATAAGCAACCAGAACCTTGTGCAGATATTTGATGTTGTCCCACAGCAGGATATCACATACATTCTTGAAGAATATATACAGGGCATATCCCTTTCGCAGCTTGTTCCTATGAAGCAGCAGGGTGTGCAGCAGGTGATCGTGCAGCTTGCAAAGGCGCTTTATGTGCTGCATTCACTCGGCATAGTCCACCGTGATGTCAAGGAGGATAACGTTATCCTGACCGAAAACGGGATCGTGAAGCTGACTGACTTTGATATATCTAAAATTTACACACAAGGCAAAAGTCGTGATACCGTGCTGCTTGGTACAGCGGCTTATGCTCCGCCCGAACAGTTCGGACTTGCGCAGACCGACAGCAGAAGCGATATTTACGCCCTTGGTATCCTCGCCAATAAGCTTGTTACAGGCGAACACCCCTCGGTGAAGCTGTATACCAAAGGCAGGCTTGGCAGGTTTATAGTTAAGGCTACAAATATAAGCCCCGATAAGCGTTTTGGCTCAGCAGGCGAGGTGCTTTCACACTTTGGTTAGAAATAATAATTATGCTGACAGCATAAGACAAAAAGATCCTCCTATGGTATAATGACCGTAGGAGGATCTTTTACATTTTGTCGATATTCTCCGCTAAAATCCTGATCGTGCTGAGAAATTTGCTCACCTGCTGTGGTGAATGGTTTTTAAGCTCTGCCGAAATGCTTTGCAGAACATTTGCATCACTGTTCTGGTTTTTGGCATCAAGCAGAAGATAATCAAGGCTTATTTCCAGCACGGTCGAAATGCTTATGGCAGTGTTAAGGGAAAGCTGCCGTGAGCCACGCTCGATATGTCCAATATAAGAGGGGGATATTCCGCACAGGTCAGCAAGCTGCTCCTGACTCATTCCCAGCTTAGCCCTGCGGCTGCGTATCTTGTCGCCAATGGAGTTATAATCGGGGGTTATCCTGCCGTCATTCATTTGCATCACCGCTTTTATTATACATTGTGCACAAATATTTTGTAAATATACTGCATGTCACAATATTGACAAATAGTACAAGCAGTGATATAATAAATTTGTTGAAAAAAGACATTAACTGTCGAGAGGGAGGTTTATTTTATGTTAGGAGTAGGCATGGTATTGATAGCTTTCGGTTTGTGTTCCTTTGGATTTGCAGTTTATACTGCAATAGGTTCGGGAATGTATGAGGGCGCAAAAGATTTACATATGATTCTGAGTAACAGGGGAAATATTCTTGTAGGTATTTTTGTTGTAATAGGCATTATATTGGTTATTTCAGGTATTGTTATGGTCAAAAAATCCAAAAACCAAAACAATAACGGCAATGAAGCCGTTTCTGATAGTAACTGCTCTTCGATAATTCTTGGTGCTGCGATAATAGGTCATTACCAAACAAGAGTTCAAGACGGAAAGGTGACAAAGGTTTTTGTTAATACCCCGGATAGTGTAGGAGGGGTAGATGTAAAAATCAGATTCCGTAATAATTCAGGAAAAGTAATAAAGTATGCGTATTTCACTCTTAGTGCTATAAACAGGGTTGGCGATGTAGTATTAAGTGATATTGAGGGACAGAATGATTGTATAATGCAGTCAACAGGACCCTATCATCAAGGAGAAATCTGTGATAGTCACTGGGAAAATGTATGGTACAATAATTCCATATCTGATATGCGTGTTGATAAGGTAAAACTGGAGTACATGGACGGCACGGAGGAAGAGATAGACGGTAATATGCTCTCAAGAAAAAATATGTCCACAGGAGCAGAAAAACTGGCGATGTTTTTCGGTGCAATAGTGGCATTGGGGACAATTGCTTTCCTGGGATGGATTGTTTATAGGTTTATGAATAGATAATTTACTATAAAATTTGAAAAATTCTAAAAACTGATAGGAGGAATTTACATGAAAAAACTATTAACCTTGACATTGGCGGCGGCGCTTGCGCTCGGAACGCTGACAGCCTGCGGTGATTCATCGTCAACAAGCGGCGATTCAAAAGCAGACTGCAGTACTTCCAGCCAAGAAAGCGGCGGAAGTCAGGCAGAGCTTTCACAAGATGAGCTGAACGAACTTGCCAAAACAGTCAATCATTCTGCACATAACTACACTGCGGATGTTATTTCCGATGGCGATGAAGCTCCGACAAACGATGTAGTTTTTGAAATCGGAAAAACTGATTCCAGTGACGAGTATATCAAAAGAATGCAAGAAGAGTTAGTAAAAGAAATATCAGACAAGCATAAGGGATATTGGGCGAAAATTTCATTTACATGGTCTGCGAACTACAGCGTCGTGGATATTTGTGTAAATATCTCAAAAAGCCAGAATTCTGATTCTCTCGTGAAGTATAATAGAACTTATGATGATCGCTCATAACACAAAGCCGATACCTACTGTTTTCAGTAAGTATCGGCTTAACTTTGTCCGTATTATTTTGTGCCGGAACATAATTGTCATCTTATCGCAGCAAACCCCTTGTCAATATCGGCAATAATGTCGTCTACATTTTCAAGACCTACTGAGAATCTTACAAGACCTCCGTCGATGCCTGCCGCAGCGAGCTGTTCGTCGGTAAGCTGGCGGTGTGTAGCGGATGCCGGGTGAAGCACGCAGGTGCGTATGTCTGCCACGTGTACCTCGTTAGAAGCCAGTTCCAGAGCGTCCATAAACTTAACAGCCGCATCTCTTCCGCCCTTGATAGAAATTGAAATAACGCCGCTTGTGCCCTTAGGCATATACTTTTTACCCAGCTCGTAATACTTGTCACCTTCAAGTCCCGGGTAGTTCACGCTCTCGCAGAATCCGGAATCCTTGAAATACTTTGCAACTTTAAGAGCGTTCTCGCAGTATCTGTCCATTCTCACAGCAAGAGTTTCAAGACCCAGATTAAGCAGGAAAGATGAGTGACCTGCGGGGTAGCAGCCGAAATCTCTCATCAGCTGCATTCTTGCCTTTACGATGTATGCAGCGTTTCCGTAAAGCTTTGTATAGATAGTTCCGTGGTAGCTCTCGTCAGGCTCGGTGAACTCGGGGAACTTTCCGTTTGTCCAGTCGAACTTGCCCGAGTCAACGATAACTCCGCCGCCCTGTACAGCGTGACCGTCCATGTACTTTGTGGTAGAGTGGATCACAATATCTGCGCCCCACTCGATCGGACGGCAAAGATACGGCGTAGCAAAGGTGTTGTCAATAATAAGGGGAACACCGTTGTCGTGTGCGATCTTTGCGAACTTTTCAATATCAAAAACTGTCAGCGCCGGGTTTGCAAGTGTCTCACCGAAAACAGCCTTTGTGTTGGGTTTGAACGCAGCTCTTATCTCCTCCTCGCTTGCATCTGCATCAACGAAAATGCACTCGATACCCAGCTTTTTAAGAGTAAAAGCAAACAGATTTATCGTTCCGCCGTAGATAGTAGCGGCAGAAATAAAGCTGTCGCCCGCCTGCAAAATATTGAGAAGGCTCAGCAGGGAAGCAGCCTGACCGCTTGATGTGCACATTGCAGCCACACCGCCCTCAAGTGCAGCGATCTTTTTCTCGACGCAGTCAGTCGTCGGGTTTTCAAATCGTGAGTATATAAGGCTCTTTGTGGGATCGTCAAAAACGTCCGCAACGTCGCTTGTCTTGTCATACACATAAGTCGTTGACTGAACGATAGGCATGACCCTCGGCTCACCGTTCTTTGGCTTGTAGCCCTCGTGGAGACATTGTGTTTCAAACTTCATTTTTCATCAGTTCCTTTCGATTTATAAATAATTATTCATTTGTTTTGATTAGCGAATACATTTTCATATCAAGCACTTTGCCGTTTTTGATCGCATTGTTTCTCAACACGCCCTCAAGCTGAAAACCTGCTTTTTCAAGCACACGGCATGAGGCTGTATTGTATGCAAACGGCTCTGCATAGATGCGGATCAAATCGCTGTTTTTGAAAACATACTCGCATATTTGTCTGACAGCCTGTGTCATAATACCGTTGCCCCAGTATTCCTCAGCGATGTAGTATCCCAGCTCACCGGTCAGTCTATGTATATTACCCTGGCGAAAAACTGCAATACTGCCGATAGCCTTATCGTCAACAGTTACCGCAAAGGGAAATGTGTCATTTTTTTCAGCTGAAAGCATGGCTTTGATAAAGTCAAGACCATCTTTCTCTGTATACGGAAAAGGCAAACCGTCCCTCAGATTGTCCAGTATCTTTTTGTTTGATAACGCAGATGCAAGGTCGGGCGCATCAGATTCCCTCCATTGTCTGATCTTACATATCATTTTTATTTATCTCCCCATTACCTGTATCTTTAGTAAATATCCGGCTGCTTGTCCGATCTTGCTTTCTTTACGGTGTAAATGCCGAACAGCAGCATTCCCGCACCTGCAATAAGAATGGGATAAGCATACCAGCTGCTCTTTGCGGTGTCGTATGCCTCTGTGGGATCGCTTGGGTTTATACGCAGTCTTGTTGTCTGTCCCACTTTGTAGCGGTTGTTCCTGTCAAAGTACCCGGCAAAGGTGTATTTCTGTCCGCCGAATTCGTATTCAAAGACAGGGCGGTACTCGGTACGGCTGCGTATTTGCTGTTCTTCAAGGCGAACGACTGTGCCGGTCACCTCTTCGCTGCACCGGCTTTTTTGTGAATGTACTGTCACAAGCGTCCATATGCTGAAACCTGTCAGCAACAGCCCGACGATGATGCGTATTATCGCCGTGAACATATCCATTCTTATTTTTTTCATTTGTTTTCTCCCCAGTGTTTTGTCTTTTTTATCTTTATCTATATATGTATCTTTGCTTACTGTCCTGCGAGGGACAAGCGAGCCGCCGCTGTGATTTTGTCTGTTTGCCGGCGAGGTCCGACCCCGAAGCAGCACGAACGTTCAGCCTTTTGCTTACTATCCTGCGAGGGATAAGCGAGCCGCCGCTGCGGCGCTTTCCATTATGATGCGTGCCTGCTCAGTGAAAGGCAGAACGCTGCGAAAGGCGTTCATAGCCTTTTGCGCTGCCATTGCCACAGCAGCATACATCGTGCCCTGCGGACATTCACCGATGATCTGCCCGGCAGGCTTCCACATCAATCTGACATAACCCCTTATGTCCTCGCCCGTTTCGCAGTTCCGTACCTTGCCGAAGTCCTCGCTGCCGCAGCTTTTGACGCTGTGTTCAAAGATCTCTTTCACATCAGGTGCTGCTGCGTTTGCCCTGACAAGCACAGCACTAACGTATGTCCAGACCGAATGGTCGTCCCCTGCAAGCTTGTTATCAACAAGCTGGGAGAATAAAAATCTCTCCCCCGACTTTGACGGGATAATATCGAACACGCTTTCAAGGGAAAGCCCCTTGTCCTTAACATATTCGTTTATAACGTCCTGCTGACAGGCGTACCCTGCGAGGCTGCCCAGGGCACACAGAAACGACTGGGGGTGCAGGCTCCCGTCCGGGTTTTTCAAGCCGAGCATAAGGCGTGCGAACAGCTCGTCCGCACATTTTTTGTATACAGTCGAGTTCATTACACGTTTATCTCCGCAACGTCATCGGAAACACCGTTTGCCTCGATAACAGGCTTAACGCAGTTCTCGATGAACTCGTCCACCTGCTGAGGGCATCTTCCGATATAGTTTTCCGGCTTCATTATTGCGTCAAGCTCCTCACGGGTGACCTTGAATATCGGGTCTGCTGCAATAAGGTCTGCAAGGTCGTTGTCAAGTCCGTCCTGTTTAACGTGAGCGCCTGCGATCATTGAAAGCTCTCTGATGTGCTCGTGAAGCTCCTGCCTGTCGCCGCCCTTTTCGCAGGCATCCATGATGACATTCTCGGTGGCCATGAAAGGAAGCTCCGCCATAACATGCTTGCGTATGATCTTTTCGTAGACAACAAGTCCGTTTTCCGGATCGGTAACGTTGAGCATTATGTTGAGTATCGCATCAACGCCCAGGAATGCTTCCGCCACGGAGATACGCTTGTTTGCCGAGTCGTCAAGAGTCCTCTCGAACCACTGTGTACCTGCGGTGAATGCAGGGTTGAGAACGTCGCACATAACGTATCTTGCCAGGGAGCATATCCTCTCGTCACGCATAGGGTTTCTCTTGTAAGCCATAGCCGAAGAGCCTATCTGTGTCTTTTCAAACGGCTCCTCTATCTCTTTGAAGGACTGTAAAAGCCTTATATCGTTGCCGAATTTCATAGCGCTTTGTGCAATAGCCGCAAGCACCTGACAAACGGCGAAGTCTACCTTTCTCGAATAGGTCTGACCTGAAACGGGAACTACGGCATCGAAGCCCATTTCCTCAGCGATGAGCTTTTCAAGCTCCTTGACCTTGTCGGTGTCTCCGTGGAAAAGCTCCATAAACGAAGCCTGTGTACCTGTCGTACCCTTTGATCCGAGAAGCTTGAGCCTTGAAAGCTGGAAATCCAGATCTTCAAGATCCATAAGCAGCTCGTTGCACCAAAGGGTTGCACGCTTGCCGACTGTGGTCAGCTGTGCAGGCTGCAAATGGGTATAAGCAAGGCAGGGGAGCGCTTTGTATTTGTCTGCGAACTTTGCCAGCTGGTCGATCACCTTAACGAGCTTTCTCTTTACTATTTTAAGTGCATCACGCATGATTATGACATCGGTGTTGTCGCCCACATAGCAGCTTGTTGCGCCCATGTGGATAATGCCCTTTGCACCCGGGCAAGCCTCACCGTAGGTGTGAACGTGCGCCATAACATCGTGGCGGAATTTCTTTTCGTACTGGGCTGCCTTTTCGTAATCAATATCGTCGATATGAGCCTCAAGCTCCTCCACCTGCGCCTGAGTAACGTTCAGACCCAGCTTCATTTCTGCTCTTGCAAGAGCCACCCACAGTCTGCGCCATGTGGTGAATTTCTTGTCTGCGGAGAATACGAACTGCATCTCCTTGCTTGCGTATCTTGTGCAGAATGGGCTTTCATAGCTGTTTGTCATAGTAAACCACTCCTTTAAAGTAATAAAAACACAAATTATTATATCATATAATAAGAAAGAATGCAAGACAAAATTGCACACACAGCAAAAAAGCAGCCCGCTGACGAGCTGCTTCTTGTCGGTGGCTTTCCGATCGCCCCCGTGCCCCTTCGGGCATAATATTTAATAATATGAGCAAAAATTGCACACACAGCAAAAAAGCAGCCCGCTGAAGAGCTGTTTCTTGCAGGGGGCTTTCCGATCGCCCCCTGAACCCCTTCGGGCATAATATTTAATAATATGAGCAAGAATTGCACACACAACAAAAAAGCAGCCCGCTGACGAGCTGCTTCTTGTCGGGGGCTTTCCGATCGCCCCCTGAACCCCTTCGGGTATAGTATTTAATCCTTTGTCTCGACCTGTTTGATGTCTTCCGACTGGTCTTTTGTCAGATCAAGCGACGGGAACATCTCCGTATCAGGCAGCTGCATATTAAAGCCCTTTGTGCAGTCTATTTTAAGCTCTGCTTTATCCACGTCAAGGTCAAGTACATGACCGCCGTACTTTTTGTCCTTTGAAACAAAATGCAGATGCCAGCCTGAGGCATTGAGGTCTTCCATATACTGCGGACAGTACAAAGCGACCACAGTTCCCTCTATATTATCCCAGCTGAATTCTCTTTGATCGGTTTTAAGAGCCTCTGCAAGCGGCTTGTATGGTTTTTCCTGTTTCAGCTCGCTGCGTGCGTGCATCTTTTTGAATATTCCGTCGATCCTGACCATATAAAATTGGTTCTTGCCGAGCTTTTCCACCTTTTCATCAAGCAGCTTTTTAATGTCTGCAATGCTTGAAACACCGCTGATTTCCTGCTTTTCATCGGTGTCAAAAAACGTTACATTTGCAAACGGGATAGTCTCATCGTCAGGTGCAGTTTCTATCGAGCCGTCTGACTTTGCTCTGTAAACTGTTCCGTCTACCATGATAAGCTCTCCGTTGACACCCTCAAATGTCCCTATGCCCGTATCACCTTTTTGTTTCAGCTCCTTGACGCTTACGCTTCCGTTATAGTCGCCAAGTGTCAAGCCCTGCAATAGTGATACCTGATAGATAGTTTCTCTGTCAGCCTTCGGAGCCTCGTCCTTTTTGCTCTCGCTTGCTGATGAACTGTCACCGCAGGCAGTCATGCAAGCCGCCATTACCATTGACAAAACTATCGCTAAAGCTCTCTTTTTCATAAATATCGCTCCCTTGCATTATTTCTATGTGTATTGTATCACCGCCGCCTGTCTTTGTCAATACAGCAACGGCATTTGACTTATTTTCGGCAAAACTTTTGACATACCGCCAATAAAAAAGCAGCCCACAGGGGGACTGCTTCTTGCCGGGGGCTTTATGTCTGCATCGAATTGTTTGAGTTTAAATATAATCATGTGTAAGGTATTACATAGGCGTTTACGTAAAAACAGAGTAATGACGCATAATCACTAATAATATTGACACCATTTCTCATATCAGTTCACTATCATAGCTGATAAAACCGATTTATGCGGTCAGAGAGGGAGCTGATCCCAAGCACCATTTTCCGCCTGAATAAAGTGCTTTGACAGTTTTGGTTATGCTGCCTTTCTCTTTGGAACCGGAAACAGTGAAATTGACTTTGAGAGTGTAGCCTTTATCAACTAATCCGAGCGTTTCGTTCGATGTCATCTCTGTTATATTAATGATCTCGTAAGAAATATCAAAATCATCACCGTATTTATTGATGAGTTTATTTAGTCTGTTTTGATACTGGTTTTTTGGAGAGTTTTCTGAAAGTGCTCCCACTGTTGCGAGCGGGCCTTTCGGTGTAACGGAATCAACAAAGAGTTCAGCATCTCTGCTTTCAAGGGACTTTATGTAGTTATTCAGTGGCTTTACATATTCTTTGTCTGTATTATTATCTGCAATGTTGTTTTCGGCTTTTGAATCTATCGCTTGTTCATTCTCGCTTAGGACAGTTTTTGACGAGTTATCTGCAATACTGTTTTCGACTTTTGAATCTATCGCTTGCTCATTTTCGCTTAGGACAGATTTTGATGAGTTATCTGCAATGTTGTTTTCAACTTTTGAATCTTTCGTTTGTTCATTCTCGCTTAGGGCAGATTTTGACGGGATATTATTATTGCTCTCTCCGCAGGCTGTCAGACACAGTGCAAGCATAACAGCTGACAACAAAACGGATAATAACTTTTTCATGATATTTCACGTCCTTTAAAACAGTTTTAGTACCAATAAGTACCATAATAGTAATTATACGCCAAAGATATGTTAAAGTCAATAGTACCGGAAGGTACTAAGCTCTTTTTGGCATATATTACAAATTTGTGGGGTGATTTTTATGTATTTCCCAAGGCTGCGTGACCTGCGTGAGGACGCAGACATGACACAGGCTCAGGTGGCAAAGCTGCTTTTCACCAGCCAGACTGTATACTCCCGCTACGAGCGTGGAGTGCTGACTATCCCCGTTGAACACCTGCTTATCCTCGCCGACCTCTACGGCGTTTCCACCGATTATATTCTTGGCAGAAAGGACATAAAAAAGAAAAGATAACGGCATTTTGCACATCAAGGTACGAAATGCCGTTTTTTTATCCTTTGTTTACAGTCTGTATTTGACACAGGCGATCAGAAATGTTATAATAAATCGTTCATTGTACCATTGTAATGAGGAGAGTAAAAAATGATAACAGTTTCAAACGTCAGCATTTCCTTTGCAGGTCAGCAGCTTTTCAAGGACGTTGACCTGAAATTCACCCCCAACAACTGCTACGGCATAATCGGGGCAAACGGTGCAGGCAAATCCACCTTTCTGCGTATCCTCTGCGGAGAGCTGGAGCCCACCACCGGCGAGGTCATTATCCCCAAGGATACCCGCCTTTCCGTGCTTCGCCAGGATCACTTCGCCTTTGATGAATATACCGTCCTTGATACCGTTATAATGGGCAACAAGCGCCTTTACGACATTATGCAGGAAAAGGACGCACTTTACGCCAAAGAGGATTTCTCCGAGGAGGACGGCGAGCGTGCAGGTGTCCTTGAAAGCGAATTTGCCGAGCTTAACGGCTGGGAGGCTGAGGCGGACGCTTCTAAATTGATACAAGGCTTGGGTCTGCCCGAGGATATCCTCTATTCGCAGATGTCCACCCTCAGCGGTAACGAAAAGGTCAAGGTGCTGCTTGCACAGGCGCTTTTCGGCAACCCCGATATAATCATGCTCGATGAGCCTACCAACCACCTGGATATCGACGCTATCAGCTGGCTGGAGGATTTCCTTTCGGATTATTTCGGCACAGTGCTTGTTGTCTCCCACGACAGACATTTTCTCAATAACGTCTGCACCCATATCGTGGATATCGACTACACCAAGATAAAAATGTATGTGGGCAACTACGAGTTCTGGTACGAGTCCTCTCAGCTTATGCAGAGAATGATAAACAACCAGAACAAAAAGACCGAGGAAAAAATAAAAGAATTACAGGAGTTTATCCAGCGCTTTTCTGCCAATAAGTCAAAATCCAAACAGGCAACATCAAGACGAAAGCTCCTTGATAAGCTCACCGTTGAAGAGCTGCCTGCATCCTCAAGAAAGTACCCCTTTATCGGCTTTACTATGGACAGAGAGCTCGGAAAGGACGTTTTGAAGGTAAACGGCATCTCCAAAACCGTTGACGGAGTAAAGCTGCTCAACAACGTTTCCTTTACCCTTTCAAGAACAGATAAGGTTGCGTTTATCGGTGAATCCGAGCAGGCGATAACCATGCTTTTCAAAATTCTCGCCGAGGAGGAAGAACCGGACGAGGGCAGTATCAAGTGGGGCGTTTCCACCTCACGCTCTTATTTCCCTATCGACAATTCAAGCTACTTTAACGATAACGACACCACCATCGTTGACTGGCTGCGCCAGTATTCACGCTCGGAGATAACCGATACCTACCTGCGTGGATTTCTCGGGAAAATGCTTTTCTCGGGGGATGAGATATATAAGCCCGTCAAGGTCCTCTCAGGAGGCGAAAAGGTAAGGTGTATGTTCTCACGCATGATGCTTTTCGGCTCAAACGTGCTTATCCTTGACAGACCCACCAACCACCTTGACCTTGAATCTATCACCGCTGTAAACAACGGACTTTCCGACTTTAAAGGCGTAGTTATTTTTGCGACCCACGACCACGAGATCGCACAGACTGTGGCAAACAGAGTTATCGAGATAACTCCCGAGGGCTGCCTTGACCGAATGGGAACTTATGAGGAGTTCCTTGATTTCCGCCGTGAAAGAGGCATGAAGTCGTTTATTGAGTAAAATTGCTCAAACAAAGTCATCACAGAGTTTTCCGTGATGACTTTGTTTTTTTACTTGTCCACAAGTGCCAGTATATCTTCCTTTGGCACTGCGCCAACGTTCTGGGCGGTGACCTTTCCGTTTTTCATTACCACCAGCATAGGTATACTTGAAACACCGAATCGGGAAGCGAGCTCGCCCTGATCGTCAACATCTACTTTACATACCTTAATGTCGCTGCGCTCCTGTGCGATCTCGTCCACAAGCGGCGATACCATTGTGCAAGGTCCGCACCAGGTGGCAAAAAAGTCGATAAGCACAGGCTTGTCCGATTGCATTACCTCCTGTTCAAAATTCAGATTGGTAAGATTAATTACTGACATATTATTTCCGCCTTTCTATGATTTTATTAGTCCTTTGACTTGTAATAAAGCATACAGTGACAGTAGCCTTCATAATTCGGGTCAGCGATCTGATCCCGGAATTCTTTGCACATACACTTTGTATCTTCGGTTTTTTCAAGTCTGCAAGGGCAGTATCCACCCTTTTTTGCAAGTCCCTCTTTTATTGCCTTGACAATTTTTTCGTCCTGGTTAAGCCGGATACTCATCCATATCGCCCCCTTCTTCAAAATGATCGAGCATCTTGTATAAGATCTCGTAAATAGATTCAAATTCCTCAATAGTCAAATTGAGGGTGTGTGCCACACAAGCGGGTACGTGCTTTACCGCTTCCCGCAGATCCCAGCCCTGCTGAGTCAGACTTATCCTTACCACACGCTCGTCCGTCTTTTCACGTTTGCGTTTAAGATACCCCTGTTTTTCCAGCTTTTTGAGCATAGGCGTCAATGTGCCGTTGTCAAGAAAAAGCCGCTTTCCGATCTCGCCCATGGTAGGCTTGCCCCCCTCCCACAGCACCATCATCAGGATATACTGTGTGTAGGTCAGTCCCAGAGGCTTCAGCAACGGGGTGTATTGCTTAACGATCTGCCTTGCACAGGCATAAAGTGGAAAACAAAGCTGACTTTTCAGCCTCAGAGCAGCGCATTCATCATTTGTCATACTTTATCATCTCACATTATCCCGGCGATATACTCCTCAACCTTGTCCATTTTCACAGTAGGCTCAAAACGTTTGATAACATTTCCCTGCCTGTCAACAACAAACTTGGTGAAGTTCCATTTTATATCCGGGTTATTTTCATAATCCTTGTCTGTTTTTTTAAGCATAGCATTCATAGCCATCGCCTTAACTCCGCTTCCAAAACCGCCAAATCCCTGCTGTGACTTCAGGTAGCCGTATAACGGAAGGGCGTTTGGACCGTTGACATCGGATTTTTTCATCTGGGGGAACTGAGTGTTATATTTAAGTGTGCAGAACTGGTGTATCTCCTCATCTGTACCGGGAGCCTGCCCCTTGAACTGATTGCAGGGGATATCAATTATCTCAAAGCCTTTATCGTGGTGCTGTTCATACATTCTTTCAAGAGACTTGTAGTGGGGAGTGAACCCGCATCCGGTTGCGGTATTTACTATGAGCATGACCTTGCCTTTGAAGTCCGAAAGGGATACCTGTGTTCCGTCCGGAGCCGTTACCGAATAATCATAAATGTTCATTTTTAGCCCTCCTGTTTTATATTTTTTACAATTATATTGTATCAAATATAATTTGATTTGTCAAGACCTTTTTTTAAAAATTTTTTCTCTTGAAAAACGGCGCAGGGTATGGTATACTTATCCCGAAGACTATGGGAGATCTCTGCTGTCCAGGAAGCGGGGATAACCGTAAGCTGCCTGACAAACACACCTCAGACAAAGGAGGAAAACCATGAAGATACGCTGTTTCACACTTTCTGTGCTGGTAATAATACTCGCTGTGCTTTTTACAGGATGCGGCGAGGAAGAATACGAGCTTGACGGGGTCAAGGTAAGCAAGATACAGCTGGACATTGTCAGCGGCAGCGACGCCACGTTCAAATTCAGCGTTTCAAACAGCTCGGACGAAGATATTTTGTTTGACGCAGGCAAGTTCACCCTGAAGCTGGACGGAGAGGACGGAAAGGTCATAAGTTTTATGGGAGGAAAAGAAAGCATAAAAGCCGACAGCAAGGACACTTTATCTTATCTTGTTTATGAAGATCACCCGGAGATCAAAGAGGATGACACGGTAAAGGTGTATTTTGACGACAAGGAGATCTGCCAGGTGAAGGTGGGAAAGATCGAGCTGTAAGCAGGGCAGAATTCAGCGGAAAAGAGCATATCAAAGATAATAACAAAGCTCCGTCAGGGAACCTGTCCCCGGCGGAGCTGCTTTATTTATTGTATCAGAAGCTTACATAGAATTTTGCCTGGTGGTGTCCGCTGCTGTCGTCGCCTATCATTTCTGCTTTAAGGATAGTGATAGGGGTAACGGGAGCGGATTTTTCACCGTCATCGCCTGTTTTACGTTCTACTTTAAGGAACTCGTCAACTACTTCCATTCCCTTTGTCACCATGCCATAGGCTGCGTACTTTCCGTCAAGGAAGGTATCTTTGTCGGAATAGCAGATAAAGAACTGGCTGGATGCGCTGTCGGGATCACCGGTCCTTGCCATTGATACAACGCTTCTTTTGTGGCTTATGGTATTTTTGCTGAACCCATTGGAGGAGAACTCACCTTTGATGGTTGAGGCTTGTTTTTGTTTTCCGTTCAGGTCGAAGCCGCCGCCCTGAGCCATAAAGTTGTCGATCACTCTGTGGAACACTGTGCCGTCGTAAAAGCCCTCTTTGACCAGCTTTTCAAAGTTCTCGCAGGTCACGGGAGCATACTCGCTGTAAAGGGTGATGACAAAGCTTTTGCTTTCGTCAAGAGCCGCAGAAGAGCTGCTTTCCTGTGATTGAGAGGAGCTTTTGCTGCTGTCGGCAGTGCTTGAGCTGTTATGTCCGCATGATGACATTGAAAGAACCATTACTGCTGCACAGGCTGTGCTGACAATGGTAGAGAAAAGTTTTCTTAATTTCATAATAACTGTCCTTCCCGGTATAATAAAGACATACCACTTTTCAGATTTCGGTGTTTTCATAAACAATGCTGCAAAAGCTTCCGCCGCAGGCATTGACAAGATCAAGGGGTGAGAGGATTATCTGCGAGCCAAGTCTTCCGCCGCTGATGATCACTCTGTCATGTTCACGGGCGGACAGGTCAATCACAGTGGGAAAGGGCTTTTTCATACCAAGAGGGGAGCACCCGCCTCTTATATACCCTGTTACAGAATTTATGTCTTTTACGTGGAGCATTTCCACAGACTTTTCCCCCACAGATCTGGCTGCTTTTTTCATATCAAGCTCCTTGTCCACGGGGATAACGAAAACAAAGTATCCTCCGCCTTTGCCTTTTGTCACAAGGGTCTTGAAAGAGCTTGCACAATCCTGTCCCAGCTTGCGGGCGATCTGCACACCGTCGATAAACTCGTCACACTCGTAGGTGTTCACCTCATAGTTTATCCCCTTGCTGTCCAGGATACGCATAGCATTGGTCTTTATGTCCTTATCTTTTTTTGCCTTACCCATTTACTCGGACATCTCCACCGTTTTTGCGATTATGTCCGCACAGGTCGCATAACCCAGCTTGCCGCTGTCAAGGCACATATCGTAGCTGTCTATGCTGCCCCAAACTTTATTGGTGTTTGCAGAGTAGAACTTTGCACGCTTGGTGTCATATTTTTTAAGCTTATCCTCAACATCTTCGTACTCTATGCCGTGATTTTCTGTGGCGTTCTGAACACGTTTTGTAAGAGGTGCGGTGATAAACACGCTCAGGGTCTTGACCTTATTTTTAAGGATATAATCGGCACATCTTCCCACGATAACGCAGGACTCCTTTGAACATATGTCAAGTATTATCTCCGCTTCGGCGGCAAATATCTTCTCGGCGAGGGTGAGCTCGGACTGTCCGAAAATGTTTATAGGAGTTTTGAGCCAGTTCATCATGCTCTCCTCGTACTTTGCCACCTCGGTCATGGATACGCCCACTTTTTCAGCAGCCTGCTCCACAAGCTCTCTGTCATAGCATTTTACCCCAAGCTTTTCAGCGACCAGCTTACCGATATCGCTTCCTCCGGCACAGAATTTTCTGCCAATGGTGACGACTTTTATTTTTGCCATTTTATTACCTCCTTATTCCGGGCATTGTTAATTACACACATATTATAATACTTTTTAAAGCATATGTCAATGAATAGCCGCAGATAGACATTAGCTTTTACTTAGCTTGGCCCGGGCTTTACGTGAATGAAGTATGTTAAAAGTTTTGGAATATTATTGACAATTGGGAGGCACTGTTGTATAATATATAATGTATTTTTGTAACTATATGAAAATATGACCACAGGATAATGACAACAAAATGCTAACAAAAAAATAAAGGTGGAAAGATAAAATGGGTCTTGTTGACAAATTATTCGGAAACTACTCAAAAAAAGAGCTTAAAAAGATAGAGCCTATGAAACAGGCTGTACTTGATCTTGAGGAAAAGTACAGTGCAATGGATAATAAGGAACTCTCCTCACAGACACAGGTGCTCAGAGACAGGATCAAAAACGGTGAGACTCTTGACGATGTGCTCACAGATGCACTTGCGGTCTGCCGTGAGGCTGCATACAGGGTACTTGACAAAAAGGCGTACCCGGTACAGATCATAGGTGCTATCGTGCTTCATCAGGGACGTATCGCCGAGATGAAGACCGGTGAAGGTAAGACGCTGGTGGCTTGTCTTGCGGCTTATGCCAATTCGCTTGACGGCAGGGGCGTTCACGTTGTTACCGTAAACGACTATCTGGCAAAATTCCAGTCAGAGGAAATGGGCAAGGTGTTCAAATTCCTGGGCTGCACTATCGGCTGTGTTCTGCCGGGAATGAGTAATGATGATAAGCGCAAGGCGTATAACTCTGACATCACTTACGGTACCAACAACGAGTTTGGTTTTGACTATCTGCGTGACAACATGGTCATATACAAAAAGGATAAGGTACAGAGAGAACACTCGTTTGCTATCGTGGACGAGGTGGACTCTATACTCATAGACGAGGCAAGGACACCGCTTATTATTTCAGGACAGGGAGATAAGTCTACCCAGCTTTACACTCTTGCTGACAGATTCGCCAAGACCCTCAAGGCTGTCAAGGTGGTAGAGATGGACGATAAAGCGGATAACGACGCTCTTGGCGGAGATTATATCATAGACGAAAAGGCAAGGACCGCAACCCTTACAAAGAGCGGTGTTAAAAAAGCCGAGAAGGCGTTTAATGTCATCAACCTTATGGATACCGAGAATATGACCCTTTTGCATCATATCAACCAGGCTATCAAAGCCAACGGCACCATGAGAAAGGATATAGACTACGTGGTAAAGGACGGTCAGGTACTTATCGTTGACGAGTTTACCGGACGTATCATGATAGGCAGACGTTTCAACGACGGTCTTCACCAGGCTATCGAGGCCAAGGAAGGCGTCGAGGTCGCAAGAGAGTCCAAGACTATTGCGACTATCACATTCCAGAATTACTTTAGGCTTTATGAAAAGCTGTCGGGTATGACGGGTACTGCGCTTACCGAGGAGGATGAGTTCAGGGAGATCTACAGGCTGGACGTTATTGAAGTTCCAACCAACAAACCTATTGCAAGAATAGACCACCCGGACGTTATCTTCAAAACGGAAAAGGGCAAATTCAACGCAGTTATCGAGCAGATAAAGGAATGTCACGAAAAGGGACAGCCGGTGCTGGTAGGTACGGTATCTATCGAAAAGAGTGAATATCTGTCCAAGCTTCTCAAAAACAAGGGAATAAAGCACGAAGTGCTCAATGCCAAGTATCATGACAAGGAAGCGCTTATCGTTGCTCAGGCAGGTAAGTTTGGTGCAGTTACCATTGCCACCAACATGGCAGGACGTGGTACGGATATCATGCTGGGCGGTAACGCAGAGTATAAGGCGCTTGCACAGCTCCAGAAAGAAGGCTATTCCGAGGAGGTCGCTGTGGCAGCTTCCGGCCCTTCGGTAACGGAGGATGAGGAGATCCTTGAGGCAAGAAAAAGATATACCGAGCTTTATAAGGAATATTCTGCCGAGGTTGCAGAGCTTGCCGACAAGGTAAGAGAGGCAGGAGGTCTTTACATAATCGGTACGGAAAGACACGAGGCAAGGCGTATAGATAACCAGCTTCGTGGTCGTTCGGGACGTCAGGGAGACCCGGGAGAGAGCACCTTCTTCCTTTCACTTGAAGACGATCTGATGAGAATTTTCGGCGGCGACAAGGTAACGGGCATAATGGACGCTCTCAAAGTGGACGAGAATACGCCGATACAGTCAAAGATGCTTTCAAACATAATCGAATCTTCTCAGAAGAAGATCGAGGGCAGGAACTTTAACATCAGAAAGAACGTCCTCAACTACGACGATGTTATGAACACCCAGCGTGAGATCATCTACTCTCAGAGACAAAAGGTGCTTGACGGCGAGAATGTTCACGATTACATTGTAAATATGATACACCAGTATGTTGTGGATTCGGTAGACGCTTATCTGATGGACGACGATATCAAGGATGACTGGAATCTTTCCGGACTGCGTGAGCACCTTATGGGACTGCTTACGACCGAGGACGATTTCAACTATACCGTTCAGGAGCTTGACGAGGTAAACAAGGAAGATATCGTTAAAGAGCTTACCGAAAGGGCAGATGCTATTTACAAAAAGCGTGAAGAGGAGATGGGAACGGAGCTGCTTCACGAGGTAGAAAGAGTCTGCCTGCTCAAAGTGGTGGATACAAAGTGGATGGCTCATATCGACGACATGGAGGAGCTGAAAAAGGGTATCGGACTTCGTTCCTACGGTCAGAAGAACCCTGTTGTAGAGTACCGTGTTGAAGGTATGGATATGTTCGACGAAATGGTAGCCTCTATCCGTGAGGACACAGTAAGAATGGTATTTACCATTCAGGTCAGAAGAAACGAGGAGGCTCCTCAGCGTGAGGACGTTTACAAGGAAAACAAAGTGCATCACAACATGACTATCCGCAGGAAGGAAAAGATAGGCAGAAATGCACCTTGTCCATGCGGAAGCGGAAAGAAATACAAGAACTGCTGCGGCGCAAATAAGGGCGCAGCTTCGGCAGCAAATGAGAACAAGGAGCAAGACAAAAAGGAAAAGTCAGAGGAATGATGACCGGATAAGGGGAACGGTAAATATTTGAGATGAGGGCAGGGCGGTTAAGATAATTTTTCCGCCCTGTTTGAGCAGATGGGGGGAGAGGCTATGTCAACGGCTGCGGTATGCCTGTCAATTTTTACGTTTGCATCATGGATCCTATGGGTCATGGATCCGTGGATCTTGTGGGTCGTGGGTTTTATCGGCTTTATGTGGCTGGTGCCGCCGATGATATCATCGTGGATAGCTCTTGCTTCAAGCAAGATGAGGGAGGCAAAGGGCAAACCGGCAGGAAACATATTTGTTATCTATTCGGTGGTAACAGGGCTGTTCCTTGCAGGCGATATAGTATATGCGATAATCAATTTTGTTATCAATGATCCAAACTCGAATTTCGGATATGGTTTTCTGATGATGTTTTTTGTGTCGCCGATAATGTTCGCCGAGTTTATCGCAATGATGATCGCAGCTATCAGCAAGAGCAAAAAACCCCAGAATAACGCCCCATACGGTAGGTATGCATATCCTGTTAATGCTCAGTATAACAATATGTATCAGGGCTATCCCGGCGGCGCTTATCCCAATTATCAGAACTATCCTTATCCCAGCGGGAATTATCCGAATTATCCGAACAATCCTTATCCCAACGGGAATTATCCCGATCCGAATTATCCCAACTATCACAGCGATGCGGACGGGTACGACCCGAACTACCCGAACAACAATTTTGGGGGTAGATAAGCTATGCAGTATGTTTACACAAGGGCAGATATCGGCGATATTGAGCTGCTGGTCTCGTCAAGGGTTATGGTGCTAAGGGCGGCGAACAAGCTGCCCGATAAGGCGGATATGAGCGAGATCGAAAGGCAGTCGAGGGAATACTACAAAAAAGCGCTTTCAGACGGCAGTCACACGGCTTATCTCGTTTTTGACGGGCAAAGGCTTATCGGTACCGGCGGCATGAGCTATTACAGCGTTATGCCCACTTGCGATGTGCCTTCGGGCAAAAAGGCATACGTTATGAATATGTACACCGATCCTGAGTACAGACGGCAGGGTATTGCATACAGGACTCTTGAGCTGCTTGTTGCAGACGCAAAGCAAAGGGGCGTTGAGCATATAACGCTTGAGGCGACGGATATGGGCAGACCGCTGTACGAAAAGTACGGCTTTGTGCAGATGCAAAGCGAGATGCAGCTAAAAAATGCTGCGCAATGTACGGAGAAAAAATGCCGCTGCTGTCGGTAAGGCAAAGGCACTTTTGAACAGTATATACAGCCTTTGGCTGATGATAAATTGAAATCCAATAATGAAAGGTTGATAAAAATGGCAGCATTCAAGCCGGCAGATATTCTTCTGCCAAAAAACACGGATATGTCAAAATGGGCGGTGGTTGCCTGCGACCAGTACACAAGCGAGCCGCAGTACTGGGAAGACGTTGAGAAGATAACTCAGGGCAGCAAAACCACCCTTGATCTTATCCTGCCCGAGGTCTACCTTGAGGGTGACGACGTTGATGCACGCATCGACAAAATTCACGAGAAGATGAACGAGTACATGGCGCAGGATACATTCACCGAGTACAAGGACGCACTTATTTACATTGAGCGTGTGCAGGCTGACGGAAAGGTGAGAGCAGGCATTGTTGGTGCTATCGACCTGGAGGAGTATGATTACAACAAAGGCTCAAAAAGCAAGGTGAGAGCGACCGAGGCAACGGTGGTTGAGCGTATCCCCCCAAGAATAAAGGTTAGACGTGGCGCACCGGTCGAGCTGCCGCATATAATGATACTTATAGACGACGTGAAAAAGAGCATCGTTGAGCCTCTTGCCGCTAAAAAGGACAGCTTTGAAAAGGTGTATGACTTTGATATGATGAAAAACGGCGGCCATATCACAGGCTGGCTGATAGACAAGGATACGCAGGCAAAGCTGCTTGAAACCCTGGAGGAGTTTGATTCGCAAGGTGCTTTCAATGAGCGTTACGGCTATGAAAACGAATCTCCGCTGACTTTTGCTATGGGTGACGGAAACCACTCGCTTGCTACGGCAAAGGCATTTTATGAGGAGCAGAAAAAAGAAAATGCCGGCAAGGATATGTCCGGGGCAAGGTGCAGATATGCCCTTGTGGAGATAGTTAATCTTCATTCGCCTGCCCTTGAATTTGAGGCTATACACAGAATTTGCACGGGCATTGACAGAAGCAGGCTTATGGGTGAAATGACCAAGGCTCTGGAGCTTTCAAAGGAAAAGAACGAGCAGAAGATAACGGTCGTTACCGACGGCGTACACGAGGACTTTTATATCCACAAGCCAAGCTCCAAGCTGACTGTGGGTTCACTTCAGAATTTCCTTGATGCATATATTAAGGAAAACGGCGGCAAGATAGATTACATTCACGGCACAGAGGTCATCGACAGCCTTTCAAAAAGTTCAGATGCCCTTGGGGTGCTGCTGCCTGATATGGCTAAATCGGAGCTTTTCCCCACAGTTATCTGTGACGGGGCACTTCCGAGAAAGACCTTCTCTATGGGTCACGCATGGGATAAGAGATATTATGTTGAGGCAAGAAAGATAGCTGACTGATGGAATTCATTTATGAGACCCATTGCCACACATCTCAGGCAAGCGCCTGCGGACGGGTGAGCGGAGGGGAGCTTGCGAGATATTATAAGCAAAATGGCTTTGACGGCATTATCGTCACCGATCACTTTTTCAACGGCAACACCTGTATTGATCAAAGTCTTGACTGGGAGAAAAGGTGTGAGCTTTACTGCGCCGGGTACAAAGACGCAAAGCGTGTGGGCGATGAGATAGGGCTGACTGTGATGCTGGGGATAGAGTACTCGTACAAGGGTACAGACCTGCTCACATACGGCGTTGATGAGCAATGGCTGAAGGCGCACCCGGAGGTCATGGAGATAGATGTTCATGAGTATATGAAGCTGGTTCACGAAAGCGGAGGAATGGTCGTTCACGCTCACCCGTTCAGGGAGGCGTGGTACATTGACACCATACGGCTGTACCCCTATGATGTAGATGCCGTGGAGGTTTTCAATGCGGGAAACCATGATGCTGAGTATAATCGCCGTGCATTATGGTACGCCGACAGCTACGGACTTGTAAAAACCGCAGGCTCAGACAGGCACGATACGGCGGACAAGGGCTGCGGTGCAGTGGTATTTGATGAAAAGATATACAATATACAGGATTATATCCGGCTTGTGAAGTCATCTGCTGTTTCACGTCTGATATGCCGATACGAATAAAAAAACTCCCCTTTTTTCAGGGGAGATTTTTTTTGCACCATATTTCACATAGCTTTCATTTAAGATTAAGGTATATTTAAGCTAAATGGGATATACTTTAAACATAGACAAAACAAACACCTCCCCGGGCATAAGCCTCAGGGCGGCTGCCCGGGGTACTTCTCCCCCTTACAACGCCAAAGTCAGGCGGAGATTTGTTATAATAATTTTCTTCTTCCTTCCACAAAAAAGCGAAAGACTGCCGGTAAAAAAACGGCAGTCTTTTGTCTGTGCAAAACTATTATGAAACTGCAAACTGAGAGTTGTACAGCCGGGCATAAAAGCCGTTTTTGTCCATAAGACTTTTATGGTCACCCTGCTCGATAATATGTCCGTCTTTCATAACGATTATATTATCCGCCTCTTTTATGGTGGAAAGGCGGTGGGCGATAATAAAGCTTGTTCTGCCCTGCATAAGCTTGGCAAAGGCGTTTTGGACAAGTATTTCTGTTCTTGTGTCGATGGAGGAAGTCGCCTCGTCAAGAATGAGCATTTCGGGGATACACAGCATTACACGGGCAATACACAAAAGCTGTTTTTGTCCTGCGGAAAGAGTGGAATAGCTGTCGGAGATAACGGTATCGTATCCAAGGGGAAGACGTTTGATAAAGCTGTGACAATAGGCTGCCTTTGCGGCTTTGATTATCTCATCATCTGTGGCATCCGGCTTGCCGTAGGCTATATTTTCACGTATTGTGCCTGTTTTGAGCCAGGTCTCCTGAAGTACCATTCCGTATCCTGAACGCAGGGACTTTCTGGTGATGTCACGTATGTTTTCACCGCTTACCCTTATCTCACCTTTGTCGGTGTCGTAAAAGCGCATAAGCAGGTTTATAATTGTGGTTTTTCCGCAGCCGGTGGGCCCCACGATAGCGGTGCGCTGACCTTTTTTTACGTGCAGGTCAAAACCCTGAATAAGAGGTTTTTGCGGTGTATAGGAAAAGTCTACCGAGTCAACGTCAACGCTTCCGTCGATTTTTTCAAGGACCTTGGAGTACCTGTCGTCGGGGATCTCTTCTTGGCTGAGCAAAGAGAAGATCCTGTGGGCTGATGCCAAGGCTCCCTGCAGCTCTGTGATAACTCCGGAGATCTCGTTGAATGGCTTGGTGTACTGATTGGCGTAGGTGAGAAAGCTTGAGAGCTGACCTACGGTGATCCCACCGGAAAAGACCGTGAAAGCACCTACGATGCCCACGCCCGTATAGACAAGTCCGTTGACAAATCTTGTGGTGGGGTTTGTAAGGCTTGAAAAGAATATGGCTTTTACGCTTACCTTTGAAAGCTCCAGGTTAAGCTCCTGCATACGCCTTTGTGCCTCTTGCTCATATCCGAAGGCGCTGACAGTTTTCTGGTTTCCTGTCATTTCCTCGATAAGCCCTGTAAGCTCTCCACGTGCAACAGACTGCTTATGGAAAAGCTTATAGGTATTGCCTGACACAAAACGTGCCACAAAAAGGGACAGCGGGGTTATGAGGACCACCACAAGGGTTATTTTAAAGTTTATGGTGAGCATAAAGATAAGTGTGCCCACGATGGTGCAAAGGCCTGTGAAAAGCTGGGCAAACCCCATGAGCAAGCCGTCGGATACCTGCTCCACATCGGTTATCACACGGCTGATAAGGTCTCCGTGAGAGTGAGAGTCGATATAGGAAAGGGGCAGCTTTTCAAGCTTTGCAAAGGCTTCGTTTCTAAGGTCACGGACAATATTGAAGGTGATCTTGTTGGTACAAACGGTCATGAGCCATTGGCAAAGTGCGGTGAGCGACACGGTCACAAGGAGAACGATAATAATAGGGATAAGCTTATCAAAGTCCACATCGCCCTTGCCGATGATAACGTCCACACCCTGACCAATAAGGATCGGAGCGTATAGGGTAGCTGCTACGCTTATAAGTGCAAACACGAGAGAAAGGGCAAAAAGCTTTTTATAGGGCGATGCGTAACCCATCAGGGTTTTGAGGGCTTTAAGGGAATCGCTGCTTTTTTTCGCAGAAGGCTTTTTATCACTCATGCTGTGCCACCTCCTTTTCGGAAAGCTGCGACAGGCATATCTCTTTATATACGCCGCAGGTCTTATAAAGCTGAGCATGATCGCCTATGCCTGCGATCCTGCCGTCGTCAAGAACGATTATCCTGTCTGAGCCTCTTATGGAAGAAATACGCTGAGAAACGATAAACACCGTCATGCTGCCGGCAATTTCCCCAAGCGCCTTACGCAGTTTTGCATCGGTGGCAAGGTCAAGGGCTGAGGCGGAATCGTCAAGGATAAGTATTTCCGGACTGCCTACCAGCGCTCTGGCAATGGTGAGCCTTTGTCTTTGACCGCCTGAAAGATTTTTGCCGTCACGGAGTATCTCAAAGTCGAGCTGTCCGTCCTTTTGTCTTACAAACTCCGATGCCTGGGCTATATCAAGAGCCTGCCAGATCTGATTGTCGCTTGCTGACCTATCACGCCACTGCATATTTTCACGGACTGTACCTTTAAAAAGCACGGCTTTTTGAGGAACGATGCCTATTTTCCCACGCAGCTGTCCGAAGGGGTAGTTTTTAACGTTTACTCCGTCCACAGCGACGCTGCCTGAAAATGTATCATAAAAGCGTGGGATAAGGTTTACAAGCGAGCTTTTGCCCGAACCGGTACCTCCGATAATGCCTATGGTCTCACCGGCAGAGGCTTTAAAGCTTATGTCTTCAAGAATATGATCTGCGTCTGAGGAATATTTGAAGCAGACCTTATCAAATTCTACCTTTGGCGCTCCGCTGACAGGTGAAACGGTGCTGTTTCCCTCATCGGAAACGGAAGAGTGCACGTCAAAGACTTCGTTTATACGGCCTGCACAGGCATACATTTTTGTGATATTGGTGACCAGAAGGGCGACTGCCAGAAGGGCAAGAAGGATCTGGTTCATGTAATTCAAAAGGGCGATGACCTCTCCCTGGGTTATGCTGCCGGCATAGACGGTTTTCCCGCCGAACCAGAGTATCGCAGCTATTGCAAGATTGACAAGCACATATGTGGCAGGGTTCATTATGGCGGATATCCTGCCGGCGGTGAGCTGCATTCTGCGAAGCTCCTCGGAGTTTTTCTCAAACTCTGTCTTTTCGTCCTCCTGACGGGAAAATGCCCTTACCACTCTTGTGCCCAGCAGATTTTCCGAGGTGATAAGGCTGGTTTTGTCAAGTGTCTTTTGTACCCTTTTATAGCGTGGAATGGTAGATGACATTATTTTATAGATAACAAATGCCAGGGCAGGGGACATTATAAGGAAGATGAGGGTGAGCTTTACAGAGATCGTAAATGCCATTATGACAGAGCCCAGCACAATAAACGGAGAGCGCAGGAAAAGACGCAGCACCATATTCACACCGGTTTGAGCCTGGTTGATGTCAGAGGTCATTCTTGTGACCAGGGTATGGCTGCCCAGCTTATCTATCTCGGTATAGGACAGGGTGCCTATGTGCTTGAAAAGCGCAGTGCGAAGTTCCTGACCAAAGCCGACGGAGGCTTTTGCGGCAAAATACTGGGCGGTCAGGGAACAGCTAAGCCCCAGCACTCCCAGCAGCACCAGCAGCCCTCCACGCCACAGGATATACGATGAGTCCTGATTTTTTATGCCTGTGTCTATTATATCCGCCATAATGATCGGGACGGCAAGCTCAAAGCAGGCTTCAATAAGTTTGAAAAGGGGACCGAAAATGCTTTGAAGCTTATAGTTTTTCAGGTATTTTGCCAGTCTGAACATTTACCGATCCCTCCTTTTGTGCAGTATTTTTGTCAGGAAAAAAGCGGAGAAAGCTCTCCGCTTCGTATCCTTATTATTTACGGCTGAATAAGCTTTTGATCTTTGCCCACAAGCCTTTTTTTCGTGGCTCCTGTACTTGCTGACCCAAGGCAGCCGCATTGGGCTGAGCGGGCTGAACGGTATGGGTCACAGGGGCTTGGGCAAGCGCAGGTGCGCTTTCGTACGCCATGGCTATGAATTTTTCCTGGGCACAGCAATGGGCGCTGCTGTCAACTGCCCGAACATAAGTGCCGTCGGGCTGCATTATCCTTGCTTTCACGTTGTCGTGCATCTGGATATCAAAGTAATCAAGCACACGCTTTTTGATATCCTGATCAAGTATGGGTGCGGCGACCTCAACTCGCCGTGTGGTGTTTCTTGTCATATAGTCTGCGCTGGAGATATAGACCTGTTTTCTGACCCCTGCGCCGAATATGTAAATTCTTGAATGTTCAAGAAATCTTCCCACGATAGAGCGTATGGTTATATTATCCGAAACATCCTTTACCCCAGCAACCAGGCAGGAGATCCCTCGTATCACCAGATCAACCTTTACGCCTGCCTGTGAACATTCTATAAGCTTGTCGATGAGTACCTTATCCGTGAGAGAGTTAAGCTTTGCACCAACATATCCCTCGCCGCCTGCTTTTGCAATGGCGATCTCGTTGTCCATAAACTCGATGACCTTGTTTTGCAGGCACTTCGGAGCCACAAGAAGTGTCTTTGAATCCTCCACCAGTTCGCCCATGGAAAGCGCCCTGAACACCTCTGCGGCATCGGCTGCAATATCGCTGTTTGAGGTCATAAGACAAAAATCGGTATACAGCTTGGCGGTTTTTTCGTTATAGTTTCCTGTGCCTACCTGTACGGTATATTTTGCCTGACCGTTAACGTTTCTGGTGATAAGGCAGAGCTTGGAGTGGACCTTCATTTTCGGCGGTCCGTAGATCACATGGCATCCGTATTCCTCCAGAGCTTTTGACCAGCCGATATTGTTCTCCTCGTCAAATCTTGCACGAAGCTCCACCAGCACAACAACTTCCTTGCCGTTTTCGCTCGCCTTGCAAAGCGATCTTACCACCTTTGAGTTTTTAGCCACTCTGTAAAGGGTCATTTTTATGGAAACGACCTGCGGATCATCGGCAGCTTCGCTGAGCAGTCTTATAAACGGGTCTATGGACTCGTAAGGATATGACAGCAAAAGGTCATGCTTATCGATCTGTGATATCATAGGTTCAAGTTGGTCGATAAAGGGTGAACGCTGGGGTTCAAACTCTTCAAAGAACAGCCCCTTTTTGCTTTGAGCTTTTCCGAAAAGATCGCCCACATATGACATATCAAGAGGTGCTTTTTCAACAAACACCTGTTTTTTGGAAAGCTCCAGCCTCTCACAAAGGGTATCTATCACATTATCCGACAGGTTCTTTGAGATCTGGAGCCTGACGGGACAGAGCCTTTTGCGCTTGCTTATGACAACGGACATATTTTGTCTGAAATCAAGCTCGGAATCGTAGCTTTCATCCACGTCGATGTCTGCATTTCGTGTCACACGCATAAGGGCTTTTTCTTCCACTTTATAATTTTCAAAGATGCTGTCTGCATAGTGGGAGATTATCTCCTCCACCAGCACATAGTTTATATCTTTGCTGTTTTCGTCGGGGATAAACACCACACGGTCAAACTTATCCGTGCAGGATATCATGCCCAGAGATTTCGTTCCCTTTGCACTCAGGCGGGTGATAACGTAGATACTTTTATTTGCAAGGAATGGGAACGGGTGACGTTTATCTATGATGTTGGCGTTGAGAAACGGCTTTATCTCATAGGCATAGTACCCTTCGATAAATTCTGCTTCCAGCCGGGAAAGGTTTTTGATGCTGCGGTGGTGAATACCCTTTGCCTTCAGCTCCTTCATCAGGATCTCAAAAGATTTGTCTCTGACGGCAACAAGCTCTCTTACTCTGGCAAATATGGCACTTAGCTGTTCAGAGGGGCGCATTTTGGTCTTATTATCCTTTTCGTCATCGTCAACAAGTGAGGAATCATAAAGGGATCCGACTCTGACCATAAAGAACTCGTCAAGATTGCTCGAATATATAGATTCAAACAGCAGACGCTCCATAAGGGGCACACTTTCGTCTTGTGCTTCCTCAAGGACACGCTGGTTGAATTTAAGCCAGGAAAGCTCTCTATTGTCAAAGACCTTTTTACTCATGGTGGTTATCTCACTTTCATATGGGCTGAAAACGCCCGTAATGTTACATTGATATTTTAATATATACGCCTTGAAAAGTCAAGTTAGATCAGCTTTGATCCTCCCAGGCAAGGCTCCTTTTTACAGCCTTTTCCCAGCCGGCTCTGAGGCGGCTGCGCTTTTCGCTGTTCATTGATGGCAAAAACTCTTTGGAGTTTGAGCATATCTGGATTATTTCCTCCTTTGAGGACCAAACGCCGCAGGCAAGACCTGCAAGGAACGCAGCGCCGGTGGCGGTGGATTCTACATTTTCAGGTCTGATAATACTTCTTCCGAGTATGTCGGATTGGAACTCCATTATAAAATCGTTGGCTGATGCGCCTCCGTCCACACGGATCGTGTTGAGGCTGCCGGTATCCTCCGCCATAGCGTCGATAACGTCGGCAGTCTGGTAGCAGATAGCTTCAAGGCACGCACGCACGATATGTGCTCTGCCGGAGCCTCGTGTGAGTCCGAAGATGCTGCCTCTGGCATTGGGGTCCCAGTAGGGTGTGCCCAGACCCACGAAGGCAGGCACCATATATACCCCTGCGGTATCTTCCACACTGCGTGCAAGTTCCTGTGTCTGGGCAGCAGAGTCGATAAGCTTGAGCTCATCTCTGAGCCATTTGACAACGGCGCCTGCAACAAACACAGAACCCTCAAGGGCATAGCTCACCTTTCCGTTTATGCCCCATGCGATGGTCGTAAGCAGACCGCTGCGGCTTTTAACAGCCTCCGAGCCTGTATTCATAAGCAGAAAGCCGCCGGTCCCGTAGGTATTTTTCACATCGCCTTTATTAAAACAGCACTGTCCGAAAAGGGCTGCCTGCTGGTCGCCGGCACAGCCGCATATTTTTATCGGAGCGCCAAAAAGCGATTCGTCGGTAACACCTATCTCACCGCTTGAATCCACTATTTTTGGGAGCATACACTTTGGTATGCCCAGAAGTCCCAGGATCTCATCGTCCCACCGAAGTGTATGTATATTGAACATCATTGTTCTTGATGCGTTGGTATAGTCTGTGGCATGGACTTTGCCGCAGGTCAGGTTCCATATGAGCCAGGTATCCACCGTGCCGAAAAGCAGCTGTCCGCTGCGGGCTTTTTCACGTACGCCATCAACATTATCAAGTATCCATTTTACTTTTGTTGCGGAGAAATAGGGGTCGATGACAAGCCCTGTTTTATCGCTGAAAAACTTTTCAAGCCCCTGGTCGGCAAATCTGGCGCACGTATCGGCTGTACGCCTGCACTGCCAGACGATGGCGTTGTATACAGGCTCTCCTGTGGCTTTGTCCCATAAGATAGTGGTTTCACGCTGGTTGGTCACGCCTATACCGCTTATATCCTCGGGGGATATGCCTGCGTCCTTTATGGCTTGCCTTGCAACTTCAAGCTGGCTTTGCCATATATCCTTGGGGTCGTGCTCTACCCAGCCGCCTTTTACAAATATCTGTGGAAATTCCTTCTGACAGCAGGACAGCTTTTCGCCTTTTTCGTTGAAAACAAGTGCTCGGGATGATGTAGTGCCCTGGTCAAGTGCAAGTATGTAACCTTTCATAGCTTTATCCTTTCTGATTTACATAGGGTCGTCGGAATTGCGGTGAGTCATATATCTGACCTTATCGCCCTTGTTGAGTTTTTCCCATTCTTCAAAGCTCCGTTCAAGCTTTTGTTCGTTGCCTTTATCGTCCTTTATTATCACCCAATATACCGCTTTGCGGCCGCCCTGACGTTTATCTCCGTATTTTGGCGACTCCACTTTTGCGGGCAGGTCTGTTTCTGCCCATTTTGGTTCGTGGTCGTCGCCCCTTGACACAAGGCTATCGGTCTCTTTCCATTTATCTATGTTGTAATAATACTTGGTGTCATATATCGGTTCCTGCCGGTATACAGGCTCCCTTACCTTTTGATTTTCATAAACAGTCTTGTATTTTGGCTTTCGCACCTCTTTGAACTGTCCGTTGCCAAGATCCTTATACTCAACGGAATACCCGTCCTGGACCCTTTTGGAGACTCGCTTTGTCTTGTATTCATAGTGATCGAGCACCTTGCGGTAAGAGCGTATCTCACGGTTTGAAGATACCACGCTGCCGCCGCCGGGCACGGTCCAGCCGCTTTCACGGAATGTATTATACTCCTCAACGGCGATCTCTCTTTGCCAGCCGAAGCTGACCACCTCGCCCTCACGCTCGACGGGCTGATAGTACCACATGACTATAAGTGCGGTCAGCAGTATCGCCGGGAATATGAACCATTTTAATTTGCTCGATTTGCGCTTGTATGAATAATCTCTTTGCCGCCGCTGTCCTGGCTTTGGTTCGGGTCTTATCGGCTCGGGGTCGGGCTGATAAGTTCCGAGGGCGTCATTTTTCGCTGCGCCGCAGTTTTCGCAGACATCAGCCTGTGCGGGATTCTGCGTCCGGCAATATGAGCAAAGCCAGTTGGCTTCGTCGTTTTCATCTTCTTTATCGACATACTCGATGGGCTTGGAGGTATCCATAAAGAACTTTACGTCATTGGGTATCGACGTTCCGCACTTTGTACAGTCCTTATGATCGGCACGGACCGTTTCGCCGCAGTACGGACATTTCCAGTAACCCCAGACATTCATTACATACGCTCCCTAACATTAACATAATACAACTATTATTATAATACTATGATTTAGCCGGCTTGTCAAACATTACCTCTGATTTGCTGAAAAGTCCCATATTATGTACATATCAGCCTTGCAAAAGATGTGCAAATGTGCTATAATCAAAGTGACATAACCGGGAAAGGGGAGTGGGATATGGCTAAGGTCAAAAGCTCTTATGTATGCAGCCAATGCGGATACGAGACTGCAAAATGGAACGGAAGGTGTCCCGGCTGCGGCGAATGGAACACCCTTGAAGAGGTAGAGGTAACTGTAAGAGCAGGCTCGAAAGCCCGCAGTGTTTCAGCGGTAAAAGACGTTTCGGACAATATCGTTAATATAAACGGCATAGATGCCAGCTACAACGAGAGCCGCTATATGACCGGACTGAGCGAGCTGGACAGGGTGCTCGGAGGAGGACTGGTAAAGGGCTCAGTGGTGCTCCTGGGCGGCGAACCGGGAATAGGTAAGTCTACAATACTGCTTCAGATATGCAGCTTTATCGGCAGGGAGCATACTATTCTTTATGTGTCGGGAGAGGAATCGCTGAGGCAGATAAAGCTCCGTGCGGACAGGCTCGGGGTGGACAGCGGCAATTTGTATCTGCTGGCTGAGACCGACTGTGAAAAGATATGCAATGTTATCGTCAAGCAGCAGCCCGAGGTGGTCATTATCGACTCTATACAGACCATGAGCATGGCGGAGCTTAACTCGGCACAGGGATCGGTGACACAGGTGCGTGAATGTACAAATGTGTTTACACGCACAGCTAAATCAGAGGAGATCCCCATGTTTATCGTGGGTCATGTGAACAAGGACGGCGCTATCGCAGGACCTAAGGTAATGGAGCATATCGTTGACTGTGTGCTTTATTTTGAAGGACAGCGAAATCTGACTTACCGCATACTTCGTGCGGCTAAGAACCGTTTTGGCTCCACAAACGAGATAGGCGTTTTTGAAATGGCGGATAAAGGGCTTTTACAGGTGGAGAACCCGTCGATGCTCCTGCTGGAGGGCAGACCGACAGATGTTTCGGGCACCTGCGTTGCCTGTATTGTTGAGGGTACAAGACCTCTTATGGCTGAGGTGCAGGCGCTGGTTTCAAAGTCGGCGCTTTCAACCCCAAGACGCACGGCGACAGGCATAGATTATTACCGTATGTCGATAATAATTGCGGTGCTGGAAAAGCGACTGGGGTACTTTTTCGGCGGACTTGATGTGTATATCAACATTGTGGGCGGCTTGAAGCTGGACGATACGGCGGCAGACCTTTCGGTGGCTATGGCGCTTTATTCAAGCCTTACTGATAAGGTAATAGACAGCAAGACTATCGCTTTTGGCGAGATAGGTCTGGGCGGTGAGCTTCGCACGGTAACACATATTCCGCAGCGTATTGCCGAGGCGGAACGAATGGGCTTTGAAAAGGTGATAGTGCCTGCTCATGCTCTTAAATCGGTGGACACTAAAAAGCTTGGGATAAAGGTCGTGGGCGTGCGGTCTATAAAGGAAGCGTTTAAGGAGATCTGATATGGATGTTAGGGAATATCTTGAAATACTGCATAAGGCGGAAAAGCTCAAAGATGCGACACGCCATTGTACTACTTCGCAGGGCAGAACGGAGAGCGTTGCAGAGCACAGCTGGCGAATGTCATTGATGGCGCTGCTTTTGCACAGCGAGTTTGCGGATGTCAATATGGACAAGGTAGTGAAGATGTGCGTGATACACGACCTTGGGGAGTGCTTTACGGGGGATATTGCTGCATTTATAAAGACGGACGATGACAGAAAGACAGAGGACGAGCTTTTGCAGCGGTGGGTCGGCTCGATGCCCCGTGAAGTATCCGCAGACCTGTCTGCGCTTTTTGCAGAGATGCAGGCGCAGCAAACGGCTGAGGCAAAGATATATAAGGCGCTTGACAAGCTTGAGGCACTGATACAGCACAACGAATCACCGCTTGAAACATGGTCGGAAAACGAATATGAGCTGAATAAAACATATGCGCTTGATACGGTGGCTTTTTCAAAGTGGCTGACAGAGCTGAGAAAAGCCGTACTTGACGATACGATAGAGAAGATCAATGCCGGCAGCGGCACAAATGCATAGTCAGCGCAAACTGATCTGCGGCAAAAGTAAAATTTGTGTAAACTTTTGTACAGGACTTGACTTTTTATTATGTATATGGTATCATATTTAAGCCGCATATTTACGGTAGTACAAGTCCGGAGTTGAGCTTCGGCACCGTACATAGCGAGATCAAATTAAAGGCAGGTGCATATTGAATGTACGCAGTAATCGAAACAGGCGGAAAGCAGTACCAGGTCAAGGCAGGCGATGAGGTATTCATCGAGAAGCTTGACGCTCAGGCTGATGACAAGGTGACTTTCGACAAGGTGATGATGGTCGGCGACGAGGGCAAGACAACTGTTGGTGCTCCTTATGTTGAGGGCGCAACTGTAAGCGCTAAGGTTCTCAAAAACGGTAAGTCCAAGAAGATCACAGTTTTCACTTACAAGCCTAAGAAGGGCGAAAAGAGAAAGATTGGTCACAGACAGCCATACACAAAGGTACAGATCGAGGCTATCAACGCATAAGCGATGATAAAGGCTGATTTTTACCGAAGCAGCGAGGGAAGACTGCTGGGATTCGAGGTTTCGGGTCATGCAGGGCTTGCCGATGAGGGACAGGACGTTTGCTGTGCAAGCGTATCCTCTGCCGTTATGCTGGCGGCGAACACGATAACCGAGGCGTTTAAGATCGGCGCTAAGGTCAGTGTTGAAGAAAATGATATTATGCTGAAGCTGGGGAACGACCCAAAGGGCGAGGGAGACAAGGTCCTTTTAGGGCTTTTGACTCACTTGTATCTGATGCAGGACGAGTTCCCGGGCTATGTTATGGTCAAGGTCCACGACAGATGACCTTGGCGAAGGTCACACTAATGGAGGTGTATTTACAATGATAAGGATCTCAATGCAGTTTTTTGCTCATAAAAAGGGAATGGGTTCCACAAAGAACGGCCGTGATTCCGAGGCAAAGAGACTTGGCGTCAAGAGAGCTGACGGACAGTTCGTTCTCGCAGGAAATATCCTGGTAAGACAGAGAGGAACTCACATCCATCCGGGCGAAAATGTTAAGCGTGGTTCAGACGACACACTTTTTGCAACAAGTGACGGCGTTGTAAAGTTTGAAAGACTTGGCAAGGACCGCAAAAAAGTATCTGTTTATCCACAGGCTTGATTTAATGAAAACTACCGACCCCGAGCTTGAGGCTTGGGGTTGATTTTTTACGGCAGACGTGACTTTTATTTCCGCTAACGGCAAAGCCGTTAGCGGAACCCATTATCCAAAAGGGTTTCCCCCGATTATCCGACAAAGGAGGCAGGAAAGATGTTTGTTGACAGTGCCAGGATATACGTTAAGGCAGGCGACGGCGGCGACGGAGCGGTATCGTTCCACAGGGAAAAATATGTAGCCGCAGGCGGTCCGGACGGCGGTGACGGCGGAAAAGGCGGAGACATCGTCTTTAAGGTGGATAACAACCTTTCCAGCCTTATAGATTTCAGCTACAAGAGAAAATACGTTGCCAAAAAGGGCGAAAACGGATCGTCAAAGAACAGCTTTGGCAAAAGTGCCCCGGATGTTGTGATAAAAGTTCCAAGGGGTACGGTGGTCAAGGAGCTTAAAACAGGCAGGATCCTTGCGGATATGTCCGGTGATGAACCTGTGGTTATCGCAAAAGGCGGTAAAGGCGGCAGGGGAAACGCTCACTTTGCCACGTCCACAAGGCAGATACCTAAGTTTGCAAAGCCCGGATTCAGGGGCGATGAGTATGAGCTGCTGCTGGAGCTGAAGCTTATTGCAGATGTCGGGCTCGTGGGATTCCCGAATGTGGGGAAATCCACGCTTATCTCGGTAGTCTCTGCGGCAAAACCGAAGATAGCCAACTACCACTTTACCACCCTGACGCCGGTGCTGGGGGTCGTAAAGATCGAGGAAGGAAGATCCTTCGTTATGGCGGATATTCCGGGTCTTATCGAGGGAGCCAGCGAGGGCGTGGGGCTTGGTCATGAGTTTTTGCGCCACGTTGAAAGGTGCAGGCTCATAGTTCACGTTGTGGACGTTTCCGGCAGCGAGGGCAGAGACCCCATAGAGGACTTTGAGGCGATAAATAAAGAGCTTGCAGGCTTTTCACAGGAGCTTGCAGATGCACCGCAGATAGTTGCGGCAAATAAGTCGGATATGGCTTCGCCGGAACAGATACAGCGCTTTAAGGATTACATTCAAAATAAGGGATATAAGTTTTTTGAGATCTCGGCGGCGACGACCCGGGGCACCAAAGAACTGGTATATGAAGTTTGGGAGGAGCTTGGTAAGCTGCCTCCGGTCAAGCAGTTTGAGGCTCAGCCCCTTACAAGAGAGGAGCTTGACGCTAAGCTGCTTTCCAAGAAAGAGTTTGAGATCACAGTTGAAGACGGAATCTATTTTGTGGAAGCCGACTGGCTGTGGGATATTATCAGAGTTGCGGATATGGAAGATTACTCGTCGCTGCAGTATTTCCAGAACGTGCTGCGTTCTACCGGCATTATCGACAAGCTGGAGGAAATGGGCATAAACGAGGGCGATACGGTGGCTATATTCGACTTTGAATTTGAGTATGTACGGTAAGGGGGAGTTCCTACGCAGATCAAGCTTACAGACCACGATGCGCTGCAGTATTCACCTCTTGCGCTGGCGTTTATAGGTGATTGTGTCTATGAACTGCTGGTAAGGGAAAGACTGATCCTAAAGGCAAATACTACGGCTAACGCTTTGCACATTATGGCTGTGGAGAGAGTTTGCGCCGAGTTTCAGTCGTCTGCGGTACACAAGCTTATAGACAACAATGTGCTCAGCGAGCAGGAAACAGAGGTATATAAGCGTGGCAGGAACGCAAAGGGGATCAATCCGCCAAAGCATTCTTCGGTGGGAGAATACAGAAGCGCCACAGGGCTTGAAGCACTGTTTGGCTTTTTGAAACTCACCGACAGGACAGACAGGATAGAAGAGCTTTTCTCGCTTATATGGGACACAGCAGAAAAGGATAGCAAACAATAGCTTTACAGCATTGAGAATTATTAAGGAGTGAAAACAATGTCAGGTCATTCAAAATGGGAAAACATTAAAAGAAAAAAAGGTGCAACAGACGCAGCAAGGGCAAAGATATTTACCAAGATAGGCAGAGAGATCGCCGTTTGCGTTAAAGAAGGGGGTGCAGACCCTGCGGGAAATGCAAGGCTGCGTGACCTTATCCAGAAGGCAAAGGCAAACAACGTTCCTAACGACAACATTGACAGATGTATCAAAAAGGCTGCCGGCGATGGGGACAAGAACAACTATGAGCCTATGGTTTATGAGGGATACGGCCCTTGCGGAGTTGCAGTTATAGTTGAGTGTCTGACAGACAACAAAAACCGAACAGCCGGAGATATTCGCCATTACTTTGACAAGTTCGGCGGAAACCTCGGCACATCCGGGTGTGTATCTTTCATGTTCTCTGACAAGGGCGAGATCGTTGTGGAAAACAACGGCGGCGATGAGGACAAGATAATGGAGGATTGCTTTGAGGCAGGTGCAGATGATTTCAACATTGAGGACGATGTTATCGAGATAGCCTGCGGTCCCAACGATGTCCATGCTGTAAGAGAGGCTCTTGCGGAAATGGGCTACAATGTGCTTTCCGCAGAGGCTGCAAAGGTGCCTTCAAATTACACAACCCTTACAGACGAAGATGCGATCAAGAAGATGAATCTTCTGCTTGATGCCCTTGATGACAACGATGACGTTCAGAATGTTTACCACAACTGGGATATGCCTCAGGAGCCGGATGAGGATTGACACAAAAAAGATAAGACCCACACTCAGGTGCGGGTCTTTTTTTATTGCTTATTCGGGCTTGAAGGATTCCAGCCATTTATACATAGCGTCATGGTATTTATCTTTATCGTCCCGGCAGCAGCAGCTCTCTATCTCGTAAACGCTATCTTCCGTGACCAGGACAGCGGTGACGATCCAGACATCCTCGGAGCTTTTAAGGTACTTTTGTCTTACCTCGGCATACTCGGTCACCACCAGGTCGTCATGCATCTCTACGGTCATGGTCTCGTTATCCAGCTTCACTTTCTTTGAATTCTTTATCATGTCCCGGCGGATCTTTTCAACGCCGCTTTCTTTAACAAGCTTTTTCTCCGCCGGGTTAAGCTCTGATTTTGAAATATACACCGCAGCAGTATCGCAAACGAAAAATCCTATCTTTTCAAAGTCAGGGTCATCTTCATTGATATTGTCGTTTTCTTTCAGCGCCTCGGGCAGAGTGATAGAGTAACCGTCTTTTTCAACCTTACGCCAGGTGCTTTCGTCCAGCGGGTCAGGGCCTTTGAGGGCAAAGTAAAGGATCACGCCGGCTATGCATACCACAGCAAGGATCACCGACAGCACGATCACCCTTTTTTTTGAAGGGGCAGGTTTCTTTTCAAGTGATGCAAGATCCCTTCCGTCAGGGGTCATCACCTTTTCGGTCGTATCATCATTTTTCTGTTTTTTATTTGAAGACTCACTGCATTGGCATTTTGTTTCTCCCGGTGGCAGCTCCCGTCCGCACTCTTTACATTTCAAGTCCGTCACCTCACGTAGCTTTGATAAAAGAAAGTATACCATGCCCCGGCAGAATTGTCAACGCTCGCAGCCAAAAAAAGACCTGTACGCTCCTGTACAGGTCTTTTGATCTTATTTTGCTTTGAAAGAGTCTGCCCATTTATACATTGCATCAATGTACTTATCCTTTTCAGATTCGGCACAGAAGAACTCGATCTCATAAGCGAATGTGTCGGTAACAAGAGTTGCATCCAGCATCCACAGCTTATCGGTATCCTTTATGTAGTTCTTTCTCTGAACGGGATACTCAACTGTGATAAGATCGCCTCTTGTCTTTGGCTCAAGCTGATGGTTGTTTATCTTTCTTCTTTTCAGATTTTCGATCAGATATGCCTTTGTGCCTTCAATGCCCTGCGATTTTATCATTGCAGTTACATTGGTGTTGTCATATTTTGCAAGATACGCAGCTGTTTTGTCCCCCTTATAAAAGGCCAGACGCTTATAGCCGCTTCCGATATCCACAATATTGTCGCTTTCCTTCATAGAACTTGGAAGAGTGATGGAAAACTCGGCTTTATCAATTTTTTCCCAGCTGCTCTCATCGAGAGGATCTCTTCCCTTAATGAACTTATAAGCTAAAAATCCGCCGCCGCCCAGAAGTGCAAGGACAAGGATTATTATAAGTATCTTTCCGCCAAGTCCCATCCCTGATTTTTTCTGCAATGAATAAAGATCTCTTCCGTCGGGTGTAAATCCCTGCTGGAAACCGCCCTGGGAAAAACCATCCTGCGGAAAACCTCCGCCCTGCTGGAAACCTGTATTGCCGGAAAGGCTGATAGGATGTCCGCATTCGCAGTACACCTGACCGGGCTGCGCTTCACGCCCACAATATTGACACCTCATTATTTCTCCCCCTTTGATTTTATACCGAAATTATATCACGGGTGAAATAAAAAGTCAATAGTTATACCAGCTTATTGGCTTGGTCAAAAAAGAAAATAATATATCACAGCATAGACAACGCTTGCAAGGGTTCCGTACAGTATGACCGGGCCGCAGATGATAAATATCTTTGCACCCACGCCGGTTATAAGCCCTTCGGTCTTGAACTCGACTGCCGGCGCTGCAACAGCATTTGCAAAGCCTGTTATGGGCACAAGGGCACCGGCGCCTGCCTGTTTGGCAAATTTTTCGTACCAGCCAAGGGAGGTCGTAAGGGCAGAAAGAAATATCAGTGTAAGTGAGACAGACATGGAAGCGGTCTTGCGGTCAAGTCCTGCATATTCGTAAAGGTCCATCATACCCTGTCCCAGTACACATATCAACCCTCCAAAAAAGTACGCCTTGGGAACGGTCATCCACCATTTTGTACCGTGAGATGCTTTTTTGCACATTTGTGCATACTGTTCGCTGGAAACGCCAACTTCCATGAAAAAACCTCCGTAAAACTCATTTGATGTACCCTATAAAAGTTGGTACACTGCTTTTGAGTTTATTATGCGGAGGTTTTGTTTTTTTATTCTGTTTTTTTGCTTTCTTTTTCGCTCTTTTCTTCAGCCGCCTTATCGGCTTTTTCCTTTTCCTTGACACGGGCAAGGTCTTGTTTCATCTGTGAAAGGGAGGGGAGCTTGTCCATAGTCAGGGTGACGTTATTGTTGTACATAAGCTGAATATCCTTTTGCGAGGTAAACTCCTGTGAAAAAGAACCGTCCTGCTTCATCAGGTAGTTTCCGCCCCATTGTCCTATGAATGACCAGTATGCTTTTTCATTCACCATGCTTCTGATCGTGGGCATAACGTCACATTCGGTCATTGCCGCAGGTTTTTTGCGGCTGATATTTTGCAGGAATATCAGGTTATTTATGCCGCTTCCGGGGCTGTCATTTTTATATATATCGCAGGATATCATGTCACACATTGAGTCCCCGACGTACCACGAGGCATTCTGGGCGCTCCACACCCAGATAAGGTTGTTTAGTTTATGATAAGCGGTTTGTCTTTTGTACATAAGCTGCCACAGCCATTTATAGGCCCCGGCATCTTTTCCCCACCAGAAATATCCGTTGCTCGCCTCGTGCAGGGGTCTCCAGATAACGGGGATACCTTTGCTTTGCAGCTTGCTCAGCTTTTGGGACACTGTGTCTATATCCCTCACGATCTCAAGGCATTCACCGGATATCTTACCCTGGTTTTTGAGCTTTTCCATATCTTCAAGGGAAAGCTGGGAAATATCTTCTTTGGTTACTGCCTTTGAAAGGTCAAAGTCTGTTTCCGAGGCATAGCAGCTTTTGTTGTTTACAGGGTCTTTCCAGTGCCACATATACCCAACGATACCGCCCAGGGACGAAAACTTTTCGGCACACTCAATATCGCTGTCACAGTAGGCGGTGTTTTCATCTGTTGCGTTCATAAGGTCGCCAAAACGTATTGCAGGACGCTTGCCTGTTGTTTTGTAGATCAGCTGGGATTCGCTCAGAGTGCCGATGGTATCGTGCTGTGCAAGGATAATATTTTTGCCGTAAACGCTGCACATATAGTTATAAAGTGCTTTGGCGTTTTCGTCGGCATTTTTGTCTGAAAGCTCCGGCTTATCAAGGGCGAAAGACAGCTTAGAGATATCCTCGCTTGCGGTAACGGTGCAGTAATCTATGTCCGCTGAGGGGTCGGGTATCTCGATGCTGATGGTATGTCTGCCTTTTTCAAGGTAGATATTTTTCACACCTATTATTTCAAAATGTCCGTTGCCTGTGAAGGTAAAGCTGCTCAGACGCTTTCCGTCAGCGGTAATGGCATTTTTATTTTTGCTGTCGCAAGCCCCTGCCACGCTCACATTATAATACTGATCCTGGGGCAGGTCAAATTCCACCAGCCATTGCCCCTGGGCGGATATTCCCGTAACATAGCCCTCACCGCTGAATCCTTCACGCTGGCTTGCTTTTTTAGCGTCTCCGGTAAGCTTTCCGCTTTCTGCCTCGATAGTCTGTGTAAAGGGTGTATAACTAAGCTGGCTGCCGGTTATTTCCGCCTGCTGCAAACGGGGCGGCGCAGGCTCCGGGGCGGCGGTGGTGACGGTGGTGGTCTGGGTCTGTGAGGATCCATCTGTATATAAAGACGAGGGGATATCCTCGCTTTTTATTTCGCTGCCGCAGGCTGTCAGACAAGCGGCTGCAAAAGCCGTAAACAGGCAAAGTAATTTTTTGATATGCAACTGGTTTACATTCCTTTCAAGAAAACTGCAAAGGTCAGTATAACATATTTTTCACCGGCTTGCAAGTGCAGGCGGTCAAAAATGACAAAAAACGCACACAGTATATGCTAATATATGCTTGCAGATCGAAAATATGAAAGGACTGGTGAAAATGGGAGTGGAGCTGATAAGCCGTGGAAAGGTGCTTTGTGCAAAACTCAGCGGAGATATCGACCATCACGGAGCAAAAGAGCTCCGCAGAGATATCGACATTGCCATAGAGGAAAATTGTCCTTCGGAGCTTATCCTTGATTTTTCCGCTGTGACATTTATGGACAGCTCAGGGATAGGTCTTGTAATGGGCAGATACAAGCTGATGAATGAACGGGGAGGAACGGTGACGGTGGCAAAAACACCTGCATACATCGGCAAGGTGATGCGGGTGTCCGGAGTGGGAAAGCTTGCAAGGATAGTTAACGATTACACCCTTCCCCGGGAGGATGAACAGGAGGTGATGAAAATTGAAACGACCAATCAATGATATGAAAGTCGTTTTTCCCAGTTTGTCTGAAAATGAGCGCTTTGCTCGAATTGCAGTCAGCGGTATCGTTTCTCTTGCTGACCCGAAGATCGATGAGCTTGCAGATATCAAGACCGCAGTCAGCGAGGCGGTCACCAACAGCATCGTCCACGGATACCCAGAAACGGTGGGAAAAATAGAGCTTACCGTGCGATTATACGAAGACAGCACGGTGTACATAAAAGTCAGCGACAAGGGCTGCGGGATAGAGGATGTGCAAAAGGCGATGCAGCCTCTTTTCACCACCCGTCCCGATGAGGACAGGGCAGGACTGGGTTTTGCGGTTATGGAAAGCTTTATGGACAAAATAAAGGTAACCAGCAAGGTGGGCAAGGGAACGACGGTCGTTATGCATAAAAGGATAACCCCGAGGGAGAGGAAATGAGCCGTCCGCTGGCAGAGGAGAACCTGGGTCTGGTGCATCTTTGTGCAGGCAGGTTCAAAAACCGTGGGATAGAGTACGACGAGCTGTTCTCAGCGGGCTGTGTGGGTCTTTTAAAGGCTGCAAAAGCTTTTGACCCTCAAAGGGGAGTGCTTTTTTCCACCTATGCGGTGCCTGTTATTCTGGGTGAGATAAAAAGGCTTTTCCGTGACGGGGGAACGGTAAAGGTCTCACGCAGCACCAAGGAGCTTTCGCTGAAGCTGACACGCTCGGCACAGCAGTACACCTTGAAAAACGGCTGCGAGCCAACCATTTCCCAGCTTGCTCAGATCTGTGAGGAAAGTGAGGAACGGGTGGTAGAGGCGCTCAACGCATCAGCGGCACCTTTGAGTCTTACAGCGGAAAATGAAGACGGTACAAGACAAACGGACATACCTGTTGATACCCCTGAGGAGCGTATTGTTGAAAGACTGGCGTTAAAGCAGGCTTTATCGGGGCTTGAAAAAAAGGACAGGCAGCTTATATATCTGCGCTACTTCAAAGACCTTACCCAGACCCGGACCGCCCGGATACTGGGCATGACCCAGGTACAGGTGTCAAGGCGGGAGAAAAAGCTACTTTGTGCCATAAGAGAACAAATGGATATGAAATAAAAAAAGGAGTTAACGCATAGTCTGCGATAACTCCTTTATAAGCTTACTGTTTATCCTGCCGGTCGTTTTGTCCGGGGGATATATTGTTATAGGTCTGCTGTGGATATGGATTATTGTAGCCGGTATAATTGTAATTATTATACTGCTGCTGAGGCTGGTAGACGTTCTGATAGGGATATTGGTACTGCTGGCGGAAGTAGGGGTAGTTCTGATTCTGATATGCCGGCCGGTAGTATTGGTTCGGAGCGGTGTAGCCATTTGTCTGGGTATAGCCGTTTGGTGTATAGTAGTAGTTCTGCTGCTGGTACTGCTGTGTGTACTGCGTCTGGTATTGCTGCGTCTGGTATTGCTGCGTCTGGTATTGCTGCGCCTGATACTGCTGCTGGGGATACGTGGTTTGCTGTGGATAATATCCGTAGAATCCGTAATTTGGCACAGGTACTCTGCCTACAAAGGTAGATTGTTTTGAGCATTTGCGAACATTGATTATTGCCAGCACCGTTGTCACCACAACAAAGCTCAGGAATATGGCTATTGCCCCTTCAAATGCGTTTAGAAGCGAAATGCTGAAATCATATGTGCCGTGGATAAGCATGGGGACGAAAAAGGAAAGCAGCATATTCTTTGTCTTTCCGCTTTTATCTCCCACATACTGACAATATTTTGCTTTGCCAAAGAACAATCCCATAAACACCGCATCTATGGTATGTCCTGGGACGGACAGCAAAGCACGCATCAGCGCTACCTGGTATGTGCCGATCTTGAGGACATACATTATGTTTTCAAGTGTTGCAAAGCCAAGGGATATTATTACAGCGTAAACGATCGCATCGAAAGTATAGTCAAAGTTTTTATTGTTCCATGTGACAGTTCGCAGCACCAGGAACTTAAAGCCCTCTTCCCACAGTGCGACGACTAAGAAATACTGGACAAAGTTTTCGCCCACGGAAAGATTGTCTTTGAACCCAAGGACCTCTATAAACAGGCTCTCTCCGATGGCTGCGCCCACAACGGTCAGCACACCTAAAAAGAAAAGCCCGATAAGCAGTCCGATAGGTTCCTTTTCCACCTTATCCTTGTAATAGATATAAGAAAAAAGGACTATGGTGGGCACTATGGCAAGAAAAATCAAAATAGCGTTGCTGGGCATATTTATCTTCCCCCCTGATAATTATGTCTTGCACAAGCAGATTATAACATATTTTTTTCTGTTTTGCAACAGTCAGGAAACTATTTTTCCGGATATTCAAAAAGATAGCCTGCAATAAACCGTCTGTCCTGTAAAAGACAGGCTGCGCTGTCATACTCCCGTGGGGCTGTGTCATCGTTGTACCGGTTATATACGGTGAGCTTTGCGGACTTATCTTTTTTGAAGGCAACTGTATGCAGCCCTGAGCCGAAACGGTTGAACCTATGTTTTGAATAGGTATTTACCCAGAAGGAAACTATACCCAGCTCGCTGCTGTCTGATCGTCGGATAAAATCGTCTTTGTGTTTACAGTATTTGTATGCTATTTTATGTGCATCAAAATATCTTCCTATTTTTTTCGGCGAACTGCCAAAAAAGGTGGAGAAAAAAAGAGCGGACATACGGTTGAGTTCAAATTCACTTATAACATCGGGCAAAGGTACGGGCTTTGAAAGAAGCTGCATTATATTATACACGGCGATTATCTCACAGCCGCAGTGGTTCATAAGGTTTCTTCCGTAGCGCATCAAGCGCACAGGTTCAGTGTTCTGCCCGTTGACAAGAGCGGTGTTTGTGCCCTCAAGAACAGAGTGATTGTGCAGATTGTTGGCACTGATGCTCTTTTTTGATGTATTGTAAAGATCCTTCCATATTCTCCTCAACATTTTCACCGCCTTTTTTAGATTATAGCACGGCTGCGAATAATTGTAAAGATGTAAAAATACGCTTGCAATATGAACGGATATGTGATATAATATGAATGGGCATAATAAAAAATTATAAAGGAGTGTAAATTGTTATGAGTATTTTTGACAACCTGAAAAACAAGGCAGCCAGCGGTATCGCAGGTGCAGTTTCCAATATCGGTAAGGAAACGGGACCTAAAACCATAACTTTTGCCGCACTTCCCGAAAGTGTTGAGCAGATGAAAGCTCTTCCCCAGGGACAGCTCAAGTCGGTGTATGATACTGCGGCATTAACAGTATGTGCGTTGTGTGCATATGCTGCTGCACCTGAGGTGGGCATTGAGATGCTCAACTTCCTTAAAGGGCCTCAGCCGCTTTCAACTTATGAAAAGCAGTTTTTGAAAGAGCGTATAAGCGGAAAGGAATATATCCCGTTTTCGTTTTTCCAGGGTGCAACGCCCGATAACGATTACACACCGTCCCAGCCTTATACGATCACCATAGAAACAAATCCATACACTTATCAGAACGAAGGCTATGCAACAATGCACATCAGATCCGGCGGAGCAGACAGCCTGCGCCAGGTGCAGCTCAGACAGCAGGGCTCCACAGGTCAGTGGTTCCTCTGGGAGAACTTCCTGCTTTCAGACATTCGTCAGCCAAAGTCACAAAATCCTTGGGCATAAAACATATTATCATACAGACCGCTGAGATGATCGGCGGTCTTGTTTTTTTGCTTTGCCTCTTGATTTTTATACAAATTTAGTGTATATTATATATAGTTATAGTTTTTACGAGGTGCAAAATGATTAAAAAGATATTCAGGCAAATGCTGCTTACACAGATATTGTCGTCTATGACGGTAATGCTTTGTATGCTTATAGACAGCATTATGATAGGGCGATTTCTGGGCGTTGAGTCTATGACTGCTTATGGACTTGCAACGCCTGTGCTGCTTGTATTTGCGGCCATAGGAAGTATGCTTTCCGCCGGAGTTCAGGTCATGAGCGGAAAGACCATGGGAAGCGGCGACAAAGAAGGAACAGACGCTTGCTTTACGATCTCTGTTATACTGGTTGCGGCAGTTTCTGCGGTGGGACTTATAGTTGTACTTGGTTTCACCGACCCCATATGTCAGCTTCTCGGTGCTGCAAAGAACGGAACGGACAGCGAGGTATACAACCTTACAAAGGATTACCTCAGAGGTTTTATAATCGGTGCGCCCGCATTTCTTTCGGCTCAGGTAATGGTGCCTTATATGCAGATATCCGGAAGCAGGATACGTCTTGTTGTGGCGGTGGCTGCAATGACCGTGGGAGATATCGTATTTGACGCTCTGAATGTATTTGTATTCAAAAAGGGCACATTTGGCATGGGACTTGCTTCAAGCCTGAGTTATTATATTGCATTTGTTATAGGCATTGCTTATTTTTTCAAAAAAAGCTGTATTTTCAAGTTCAGGATAAAGCTTTTAAAGGCAAAACTTTGTGCAAGGTTATTAAAAGACGGTGTGCCTACCCTTATAAATCAGGTAAGTTTGGTGCTGCTCACATTTGTGCTTAACAGACTTCTTCTGAGTATTGAGGGAGCGCTTGCGGTTGCGGCGTATTCGGTAATAACCACTGCCGGGAACATTTGTTATGCATTCAGCTCCGGTATCGCCTCGGTGGCACTTATGCTTTCGTCTATATTCTACAGCGACGAGGACACCACTTCTTTGCACACACTGGTGAAGATCATGATAAGATACGCTGTTATGATCTGCGCTGTGGTGACGGTTATATCACTTATTGCGGCAACGCCTATGGTCACCTTGTTCCTTACGGACACCAGAGCTAAGGGCATGGCTGTGGTCGGATTCAGACTTTTTGTTCTTTCCCTTGTTCCCTGTGCGATAAACACATCGCTGAAGAATTATTACCAGGGTATTGACAACGTGCATCTGACAAGGTCGATATCTATACTTCAGAATTTTGTTCTCCCTGCGCTGAGCTCGTATCTTCTCAGTCTGGCTTTCGGTATAAAAGGCGTATGGCTGGGATTTTTGTGCGGTGAAACTCTGACGCTTCTGTTTATCGGAATCGTGGTATTCATCAAGAAGGGCAAGGGCATAAACGTAAGGAATTTTGCTCTTCTGCCCGATAATTACGGTGTAAAAGAAGAGGACTGCTTTGAGATGTCGGTAAAGACATCCTCGGAGGTAGTGGTTGCGTCGGAAAAGGCTTTTGATTTTTGCAGGGAGCATGGCAGGACTTCAAAGTTCTGCTCCATGATAGCTCTTTGTATCGAAGAAATGGCAAACAATATTGTGGAATACGGCTTTGACGAGCAGGACACCACCCACAGCATCGACATCAGGGTCATGCTCAAGAGTGATGAATCGGTAATACGCATAAGGGACAACTGCAAGAACTTTGACCCTGTGGATTATCTTGAACTTCACAAGGACGACGATAAGCTTGCCCACATCGGTATCAGAATGATAATGTCCATGGTCAAGGACGCAAACTACGTTAATTCTCTTGGACTTAACAACCTTACGCTAAGGATCTGATCTTAATAAAAACAAACGGAGGGAACGCTCGTTTATTTATGAGCGCCCTCCGTTTTTTTATTCCGCAACAAGTTCTCTTGTTTCGACCTTTTTTATCTTTCTTGATGCCACAAGTGAGAATATGAAGAATCCGGATATGAGAAGTGCCATCGGTATCACTATGTCAAGCACGCCAATGTCCAGTTCAAGGTAGCAAAGCCCTATCACTCTCAGCAGCGTTTCCATCATCTTTTGTGTGAACAGCGCCGAAAGGGCAAAGCCTATCAGCGAGCCAAGGAAAGCTACAAAGGAAAATCTCAGCGCAAAGGACAGCCTCAGTCTTGCCGAGGTAAAGCCGATAGCCTTGTATATGCCTATATCACGGCGTTCGAGCACAAAAGCCTTTGTGCACAATAGTACCACAGCGACAAGCATAAACACACCTGAGAAGCCGTAAATAATAGTTTTGAGCAGGTTTATCTCGCTTTCGTACATCTCCTCGCCCTCGGTATGTATATCCCAATAGCTGCATGAGCCTTTCTTTTCGCCCTTATCATTGACAAGGGCTTTGTCGATCTCGTCAGCTATCTGTTTTGCTTTTGATTCGTCTTTTATTACAAATCCCTCATAGTTTATCTTAAACGACGGGTTGAGTGTTTCAAATGCCTCATACGGTATGGCAAACACCATACCTGCATCGTTCATCGACTGATAAATGCCCGTTACCATACATTCAAGCTCGCCGCCGCTGCTCGTAACGTTCACCTTGTCCCCGATCTTCCAGCCGAACTCGTTACTGATAAGCTGTGTGATAAGTATCTCGTTTTTCTGCCTCGGTCTTCTGCCCTTGTAAACACCGCCGATGTACTGCGGGTACTTGTATGCACGGCAGAATATCTTGTATCCGTTGATAGCGCAGTAGCTGCCGTTGACCGCATATTTCTTCTCTATCGTTGTGTACTTTTCGATTATCTCTTCTGCTCGCTTTTCAGCCTCTTCGATCGTCAGCAGATCCTCACCTGCGTTGTTGATGTTCATATCTATCTGCGTTACTTCCATGCCCATCATCTCAAGAGAGTTGCTTGAGGTCACAAGCCCCGCAATAAGATTTATGGAAACCATAAAGTACATAAGCAGAGCCGAGATTATCAGCATACTGATGTAGCGCCTTTTTGCAGAGGTGAACTGACGTATGCCCAGAGTGAGCGAAAGCAGCTTCTTGCTCAGTCCCATTTTAAGTCTGCTGTCAAAGTACACATCGCCCTTTTGCCCTGTGATAGCCTGTACAGGCGAGATCCTGGTGACCTTGTGGGTCTTTATCGCCATGACCAGCAGGGATATTCCGATGAGTGCGCTTATCACAAGCACAGCCTTTAAAAAACTGATCCTGATGCTCACGGGAGTGCCAACTACATTTGCGAACTCGCTTGCGATAAGTCCCGAAAGGAAGAATGAACCCACAATACCGAGTATAATGCCTATCACCATAGCAAGTATATACTGTATCTGCATTATAAGCCTTATCTTGCGTGTGGTAAAGCCCTGTGATTTGAGTATGCCCAGCTTTTTGCGGTCTATCTCTATCTCGCTTGAAATGCTGTGTCCCATAATGACAAGTGCCACCACGAACAGTACTGCGATAAACGTCAGAACTATCTTTGAAAGCACATTAGGTGCCAGCGAAGAGTAGTTGACCGACTGAGCCCTTGTAAGTGTTCCGCTTGACAGATCACCCAGCCTGGTCGCCAGGTTCACATCTCTTTGGAACTGTGCATCGCTGCCCTCATAGCTTGGCGATTTGTAGGTATTAAAGACCTTGACCTCTATACCTTTTTGCACAGCCTTATCGTTTTTGTATTTCTCATCGGCTTTTGTTTCGGCAGAGATCTTCGTCAGCTCGTCAAAATCCTCATCTGATATGAAAACCTGCTTCCAGCCTATCTGTGAAGAGCCGTTTTGCGGCTCCTGAACAAAGCCCTTAATTTTGAACTCGTATTTGGTGTAATAAAAGCAGGTCTCAAATGTGTCGCCAAGTTTGCATCTGAGCTTTTCCCTGCACCCAAGAGGCAGATATACCTCGCCCTTTTCAAGCGCAGGTATGCTGTCCTCAAAGCCCGAAACATCCGAGTTTATCAGCCTTATGCCGTCGTGCAGCTTCATATAAAAGTAGCTGTTGCCGTCATTTGAATTGCCGACTCTGTTTGATACACCGTCATTGTACCAGTTGTCAAGCGCATCGTATACCTCAAGCTTTTTTACTATGTCAAGACTGCGAACTTTGTCCTCAAGCTGTGGGGTGTAGAAGTTATTGTATACAAAGCAGACCTCTGTCGGATCCCCCCGATCGCTGAACGAGCGTTCAAGCGCCCTGTCCATACTGTCAATGAAATTGAATATGGAAAGAGAAGATGAAACGATTATTGCCGTAAGGAGTATAACAGCGATAAATGCTCCCTTACGCCTTTTTATATTGGCTTTTACAAGTGTGAATACCTCCATGTCCTCACCTCACCATTCAAGGGAAGTGAGCCATGCGTTTATCTGGGTCTCACGGCTTTTTATCTCTTGGGGAACGTAAGGCGGCATATTAAGATCACCAAGGATCTTTCCATCGCTGAGATAAAGTATCCTGTCCGCTCTTGCCGCCGCACGCAGGTCGTGGGTCACCATAAGTATGCTTTGCCCTTCCTTGTTCAGCTCGGTCAGCAGATCCAGAACATCCTGAGAGTTCTTTCTGTTCAAAGCGCCTGTGGGCTCGTCTGCAAATATCAGCTTTGGCTTGTTTACCACCGCTCTTGCAATGGCGCACCTTTGCTGTTCACCGCCGGACACCTGCGACGGAAGATGGGACTTTATGTGAGAAATATTCATCTTTTCAAGCAGCTCGCTGACTCTCTCGTCGGTCTGCTTTGCCGAAACGGTTTTGTTCAGATATCCTGCAACGGCAACATTTTCAAAAATAGTAAGATTGCTGACAAGGTGCATCTGCTGAAATACGAAACCGAAGTCCCTGTGGCGCAGCTCTGCAAGCTTTTTCTCATTCAGCCCGGTAATGTCTGTATCACCGTACATAACGCTGCCGCTGGTGGCACAGTCCATTCCGCTGAGGGCATAAAGCAAAGTCGATTTGCCGGAGCCCGAGGCTCCCATTATAACTGTGAAATCCCCTTCATAAAGCTGCATATCAACGTTTGAGATTATATGCAGCTGTCCGCCGTTGTGGGCAAAGCTTTTGCAAAGGTCTTTGGTTTTAAGCAGAATTTTTTTCATTGTTCGTTTCTCCCCATCGTGCGATCCTTTTGGATCTTCATTAACTAAAAGATACAGCAAAAGTTATTAAGAAATCCTTAAGATGTGGAAGAAGGCAATATTTCTTTCAGCGTTACCGTGACCTCCAGCCCGTGAGATGTATTTCTCAGCGACAGCCCGGCATTCATTTTGCGGCAAAGGTAGCTGCATATGTACAGACCCAGTCCGCTTCCCGGCTCTCCCTGGCAGTTGTGCCCACGGTAAAATTTATCGGTGACAAAAGCCATATCCTCGTCGGGGATACCGCTGCCGTAGTCGGTGAATATTATTGCAAGGGTGCTGTCTTCACGCCGGGTGGTGATGTCGATATGGGTCTTTGCATATTTGCGTGCGTTTGTAATTATATTTTCCACTATCTGTTTGAGCCGGTCAGGGTCAGAGCGGGTCATAAATTCATAACCGGGCTTTTCAAAGCGTATCTCGCTGCCGTTGGGGTCAAGCTCGTCAACTGCCTCGGAAAGCAGGGAGCATACCTCTGTTTCCATATCTTTTATATCAAGCTTTTCAAGGTCGGAAAGGGAATGGATGAAAAGATCGTTGGTAAGCTTTGAAACCTCGTCGCATTTACGCATTATTACCTCAAGGTACTTGCGCCGCTTTTCGGGGGAGATGTCAAGATACGCCTCAAGTCCCTCACAGTATGCCCTTATGGAGGCAACGGGGGTCTTTATGTCGTGGGAGAGGGTGGCGATAACGGTCTTATTGTTTTCTATCGCCTGCTTCTCGCCTGCTCTTGCTGCGGCTATCTCACGGCGCATACTGTCAAAAGCCCATGTGAATTTGCCGAAATAGTTTTTACGTTCATAGTCAAGGGGTATGTCAAAGTTGCCCGCTGCAAGCTGCGAGGCGTATTTTTCAAGCTTGGAAAAGGGGCGCAGAATGGCAAAATAGGTATAGGCAGCATTCATAAAGATAAAGCTTGCGGCGATAAGGCAGATCCATGCTATGCTGTAATTCGTGCTTGTTTCAACATCTAGGTTGCGAAGCTGGGAGTCAAGCTCATCAAGCCTCTGCAAAGCAGTCTGAGTGTTGCCGCTGCCTATGAGCGTTTTTATTTCGTTTACGGCGACCAGATCGTCACCACGGTTTGATCCCAGGTTTGCCGTTGAATTAGTGATATAGAACAAAGCTCCTGCAAGTCCGATAAGAATGGAAAACACAAGCGCCTGTATAAATAGTTTACTTTTCATCCTTTGCCTCCAGAATATATCCTACACCCCATACAGTCTTTATATAGACTGGTGATGCAGGGTCTTGTTCAAGTTTTTCACGCAGCCAGCGTATATGCACCGTAAGGGTAGATGGCTCAACTGTTGAAAATGCACCCCAGACTTCATTTATCAGCTTGTTCTTGGAGATCGCTTCGTTTTTATGCTCGCACAAATAAGCCAGAAGGTCAAATTCACGCAGGGAGAGATTTACCGCTTTGCCCTTGCGGGTAACGGTGCGGGAGGTGATATTTACGCTGACCTCCCCGAAGGTCACTATCCTTTCCTTATCCGTGCTGCCGTAGGAGCGCCGCAGGAGCGCATTGATACGGGACAGAAGCTCTTTCATCGAATAGGGCTTTGGAAGATAGTCGTCGCCGCCTATATCAAATCCGGTTATCCTGTCTGTTTCGCTCGTTCTTGCGCTTGCAAAAATAACCGGTACATTGGACACCTCACGAAGCTGTTTGCAAACCTCAAAGCCTGAGTTGTCGGCCAGGTTGATATCAAGCAGTATCAGTTCAAAGCTCGCCTCACCCAGAATGTCAAAAGCCTCCCGGCTGCTTTGGGCGCAGCTTACAAAAAAGCCCTTGCTTTCAAGCATATCCGTGATTATCATGGAAAGGTCGGCATCGTCGTCTATAATAAGGATACGTCTGTTGTTCATTTCATTCACCTCATAAACCAAGCTAAACCTATACTATCACAAATCTCCTGTGAAATCAACAACACACAGCAAAAAAGCCTGCACCTTTTGCGGTGCAGGCTTTGCTTGTCACTCGACCTTTATATTATCTGTGAGTGCTTTAGTGAATAATTCCTCTGCCTTTTTGGCATTGTCGTCCTCAACTATTCTCTGGTTGTCTCCGTAAGAATACAGCATTATTGCCTTTCCGTCAACAACTGCATAAGAGGTCTTTTGTCCGTAGTCACACATCTTATGTGTTACAGTCACCTTGGCATCGGTGTCTGTCTTTGCGGCATATTCAAGTGCCTGTGTTATGTACCTTGTCTGCAAAGCACCGTGCTTTTTATCATATGGCGACTGCTCACATATCAAGTTTATCAGCCACTGTTCGTGGGTTTCACTTGCCTGTTTATTCTCTTTCGGGTCTATCTTGGAATAGTCAAATGTGTGGTATTCGCCGTTGACTGTCAGGTAAAAACCTTTTTCAACACGGCCCTCTGCGTAGTTTGAATACACCCTGATATAAGCTATATCCTTAGGTTTGAGTTCCTTTTGTTCAGGCTCGGTGTTATTCAGCGATGAGGTCTTAACAAGGTTCTTGCTTGTCATAACTCCGTCCCGTATCGCATTTTTAAGATCCTGCATAGCTTCATATCCTGCACCAAGGTAAATAGTAGAGTGCGGCATACGGAAAATAAAGATCGCATCTCCGCCCTCTTCATCCGGATGCTGTATCAGCAGGCCCTCACACAGTTTGTATTCTTCACCGCTTTTTCCCGTAAATGTTATCAAAGCGTTTGCGCCGCCTGTGACTGTCTGTTCGCCTTTCAGCTGTATCTCGCTATTGTTTATGATCCTTGCGAGTCCGTGGAATATAGTGCGCTTTACCCCGTCGTCTGCTATCTCGCCCTTGTAGTAATATCGCTTTTTTTCAGCGCTGTCATACTTCTCGGCGGACGATGTGAACTTGTAGTATGAATGATCGACGCTGGCAAAATCCTGCGCCTCAGTTGTGGCAGGGGTGAGCTTGTCGGGTATAACAACACTGCTGTCCCTTTTCGTTTCGGGCGGAGTAAGCTTATCCGGCACGCTGCTGTCAGGGTCCGGTTTGCTTTCCACCTTTTGAGAAGCGACAGGAAGGTCTTTGCCGGAGCTGCTCTGTGTACAGCCTGAAACGGCAAGGGTCATTGATAATGCTAATATAAGAACCATAAACTTTTTCATTTTGGTTATCTCCTTTCATTTAGCCGGTGTTATAGATACGTATGGGATAAAGAATATTTATGGGGATAATTTGCACAAATAATGAGTGGTTTTATTGTGGATTATTACCGACAAAAAAGGAGGCTCGTGAGGCGGTAAAAAAATTTTAATGAGAAAATCTGCGTAAATACGCATGATCTGGCGGATAAGCTCAAAAAAAATAAAAAAAAAGGTTGACAAAATTATCTTTATGTGATACGGTTAGTTACAGAAGTAATTAACCCACTAACAAACTAACCAACACAAAAAAGAAACGGGGGATAAAAATGCTGATAGGGTTTGTACCGCTTATAGGACTTATGACAAGGCATTTGTATTTTGCTTATAAAGAAAAAAAGCAAAGACAGCAGCGCTGAACAAAACACAAAAAAACAAAGATAGGAACAAAAGAGATGCAGACAACACAAAGGAGGACAGATAATGCAGATAAACTTTGAAAGTGAAAAGCCCATATTTGTACAGCTTGCCGATTGGCTGAGCGACAGCATAATTTCAGGGGCAATAAAAGAGGGGGAGCAGATCCCTTCGACTACAGAAATGTCGGTGCAGCTGAAAATAAATCCTGCGACAGCGCTCAAGGGAGTAAATATGCTGGTAGACAAAGGAATAATCTATAAGAAAAGGGGACTGGGTATGTTTGTGTCACAGGGTGCTGTGGAGTCTTTAAAGAAGGAAAGACAGTCGGATTTTTTCGGTGAGTATATAAAAAAGATGCTTGACGAGGCAGCAAAGCTGGGGCTGACCAAGCAGGACGTTATAGATATGATAGAGAGGGGATAATAAAAATGAGAGGGATAGAACTTAAAAATCTTACAAAACACTATAAGGATACCAAGGCGCTTGAGGACGTTTCACTAACAATAGAGTACGGCAAGATCTACGGTCTTCTGGGAAGGAACGGCGCAGGAAAATCCACGATGGTAAACCTTATCTCAAACCGGATATTTCCAACGTCCGGCGAGATATTCGTTGACGGCGAGATGTCAATAGAGAACGATAAGGCACTTCGCAAGATATTTACCATGAGCGAGCATAATCTTCTGCCTGTGGATAAGAAGTTCAAGGAAGCGGTGAAGATCGTAAAAATGTTTTACCCTGACTTTGACGAGGACTATGCATTTGCGCTGGCTGAGAAATTCGAGCTTGATGTGAAGAAAAAGCTGATGTCGCTTTCCACGGGATATTCCAGCATCGCAAAGCTTATTATGGCGCTTGCCTCCGGAGCAGACTACATATTCTTTGACGAGCCTGTTCTTGGGCTTGACGCAAACCACAGAGAGCTTTTTTATAAAGAACTTATTGACAGATATGCAAACACGGGCAGCACCTATATTATTTCCACACATCTCATAGATGAGTGTGCAAATCTTATTGAAAAGGCAATAATCATCGACAAGGGCAGACTTGTTACCGCAGAGGATACAGATAAGATAATGGAGAATTCCTATACCGTAACAGGACCTGCCGAGCTGGTGGATAGGTACACCGCAGACAAGATCGTTGTGGGCAGCGATACAGTCGGCGGGATCAAATCCGCATATGTTAAGGGTAAGGCGCAAAACGTACCCCAGGGACTTGAAATATCAAAGGCAAGTCTGCAAAGCCTGTTTATACAGATGACAAACGATTGAGAACAAAAGGGGATAGCTTAAAATGTATACAAAAAAACTACTTCGCAGTACCTGGAATATAAAAGAAGTTCTGTCGCTTGTGGCGGTTTTCGCTGTGATAGTTGTGATCTTCTCGTTTTTGGAGTTTCAGGACGCAAGGGGAGATGTGGATGATCTGCTCAAAAAAAGCGGCACTCTTTCTCAGGAGCAGATCGACAAATTGAGTGTAGTATCACCGGTGGGGATCATGGCGATGGTAGGAGCGCTGGGCTTTGGAGTTGCATACACAGCACAGATGTTCAGCCTCTCACTTCAGGTCAATGTAACAAGAAAACACCTGCACAAGGCGATACTTTTTTCTGAGCTGATGAGTGCCGGACTTATCAGCGCAACGGTTTATCCGGTCAGAATGGGAATCAATCTGCTTTTTTCAAAGCTTTGCACCGGGCAGTATGCTGTGCTGTCAGATAAGTTCAGAGATGTTGCCTTCAACACCTCGCCCTTTTCAAAGAATATGATCGTTTCACAAGGTATTCTCAGCGGCGTACTGCTTATGCTGTTTGGCTCGCTGCTGTTTGCACTTATTGGTTCGCTGCTTATGAATTTTCTTTCAAGGTTCAAGGGTGCAGGAGCGGTCTTTGCAAGCATACTTTGCTTTTTATCCGCAGCGGGAATTCTCATCGCACTTATCCTGATCTCGTCAAAATGGATCTCCATAGCTGTTCTTGGCTCGCTGCTCGTAATAATGCTGGTGGCACAATGGAGACTTGTAAAGACACAGACTATTGATAACACAAACACAAGAAAAAAAGTATAAGGGGAGAGAGAAAGATGAAAAACGACCTTACAAAATATATGATGAAAAAGAACTTCAAAACAAATGTTATCTGGTCTGCCATAATATCCGCCGCAGTAAGTCTGGTGTTTATCATACTTGCTGTTTGTATAAGAGGTACAGCGGGCGGCGAGGAAGAGCTTAACAACTTTGCAACGTTTATCATTTTGTTCTTCAGCTCATTTATCTGCTCGGCAGGGGTTTGCGTAGTGGGCATCAATATGAGCATAAATATGAACCGTTCAAGAAAAACTGCCGTCAAAGCCATGTTCACGACTGTTATTGCAGCGGTAGTGGTATGCAGCGGATTAGCTCTGGCAGCAGAGGTAGCTATCGCACTTGTTTCAAACTCAACCGGCTTTGTCTATAAGTTCAAGCCGTTGTTCCTGTCCGGGAATGCGGAGTTTGGAATTGACACGGTGCTTATTTCGTACTGCATTAATGTGCTTTTGTACTACGCTGTTTCAGTAGCCACGATGTTTATTGTCTGCTCTACGATGAAGTTCGGAAAGTGGGTATGGATAGGCTGGTGGGTCATCTATATGATTTTGATCTCAGCCGGAAAGACTATCTTTCGTTCGGTGGGCGGCTTTGCAAAAGATATTTTCGGAAGCGCCGGCGGAGCAGCCTTAGCGGCTTTGATAATTACTGCGGTGGCATTCACCGTGGCGGATATAATGATCATAAAAAAGACAGAGCTGAAAAAAAGCGCATTGATGTGGTCAAACAAAGCGGCTTAAATAACCGGATACAGGTACCGATGTAGAGTCGGTGCCTGTTTGTTTTTACCCGATCGCAGCCGGATCAAACGGGATTTATCTGTACACAGCGCTGCACAGAGCGTTATTGTTGACTTTGGACGGGAGAAATGGTATAATAACGACAAGGGAAAATTTTTTTGCACTATAACACAGCGGAGGTCGCAGTCATGGGAGCATTAAAAAGCTTTTTCGATCAGCTTGCAATGGCACTGATGGGCGGATGTATAGCAAGCGCATGGTTGTCGTCGTTTGTTTTTATAAGGTTGGCCGGGATCGGGGAATGCCCTAATATTTCCATGATCATAGGTGCTGCGGCAGGTGTCGGTACGCTGTTTATAATGCCTGCGAATTTGATGTGGATATCACTTGTTATTGCTGCTGTGGTAACGCTTGCTGCGGCAATAGTGATAGACAGGCTGTTTTATGTGCAAACAAAGGATCTGCCTAAGATCAGCAGCACACCTGCTCAGCAGATCTCACAAACGCCTGTTCAGGAAAATGAAAATGCTGACTGGAAATGCAGCAGCTGTGGAAATACCAATACCCCCGATGCAAAATTCTGCCGCAGCTGCGGAGCGAAAAAGCCCGAAGCTCAGGCGACGGTACCACAGACGGCTGTTCAAACGATCACAGCTGTACCTCAGGCGCAGAACGGGTGGGTGTGTAAAAAATGCGGCAATGAAAATACGCCCGATGCTAAATTCTGTCGTAAGTGCGGTGAAAAGAATGTATCTGCACAGCCTGTGCAGGTTGCTGTACCAAAAGATAATCCCCCCGGCGGTAACGGTTCCGTTTTGTTCATAGCAGCTATTATTACCGCTGTGATCGGTATTATCGTAAATCTCGCAGGTATGCCCGATCTTTTCAAAAGGCGTCGGGATCTTGAAGCCAGCATGAGATTGCATAGAAAAGATATATCATGGTTTGAGATGGATAAGCTGGAGTATGATTTTATCGGCTACACTTTTGTGTTGGTAGGTGCGGCGGTGCTGGCTTATGTTCTTATGATACTTCTTCGCAAGCGGTTTTTGTCGCTGGTTTGCTGTGTCCCTTCAACGGTATTGCTGATCGTATTTACAAGTCAGGCTAACTACAAAAGCCACTATTCAGATTATGTATTGGCAGCTATGGCAGGGCTTTCAGTGCTGGCAATTCTGTATTCTTTCAAAGACCATATCGTCATCTGGATATTGCAGCTTGCAGCATCTGGCGCAGCGGCATATTTCATATATGTGTGGTGTCATAATTGTAAACTTACGGAAGAGATGCTGGTGTGGTGCGGCAACCCTGTCGGGTGCACGATACTTGTGCTGCTGCTCAACATTGCCGTAAAGCGCTCAAAAGCTTTCACAGCAGCGCATACACAGGAAAAAGTTGAAAACACCGAGTCGGTGTAATAATAAACTATGGAGGATAAAACTATGGCAAACAAGTACAGCGGAACACAGACCGAAAAAAATCTTCAGGCTGCTTTCTCAGGTGAATCACAGGCAAGGAACAAGTATACATACTTCGCTTCCAAGGCTAAAAAAGAGGGATATGAGCAGATAGCTGCAATGTTCCTCAAAACCGCCGATAACGAGAAGGAGCACGCAAAAATGTGGTTCAAGGAGCTTGAAGGCATAGGCTCAACAGCCGACAACCTTAAAGCAGCTGCCGACGGGGAGAACTTTGAGTGGACGGATATGTATGAGGACTTTGCAAAAACGGCCGAGGCTGAGGGCTTTGCAGAGCTTGCAGAAAAGTTCAGAGGCGTAGCTGCCATTGAAAAGCATCACGAGGAGAGATACAGAGCGCTGCTCAAAAATGTTGAGGCACAGGAAGTGTTTAAAAAGAGCGAGGTCAAGGTGTGGGAATGCCGCAACTGCGGACATATCGTGGTCGGCACACAGGCACCGGATGTTTGCCCCGTTTGTGCACATCCACAGTCTTACTTTGAGATCAACGCAGAAAACTATTGATAGAAAAAACAAAAAAGCCTTCCGGTTTCAAGTATGGTACTCATACAGAAGTATTATAAACGCTTTTTGGGGAAAACCCTTTTGCAAAAGGGTTATTCCCCAAACCCCTTTCCTAAAACTCTTAATGATTTTTACCCCCCGATGGATAGAACCATCGGGGGGTAAAAATAGTTATGGTCAAGAAATGCAGTTAGGAAACAGTCCTTCGCAATAAATGATGTTCCGCAAAACGTTTTATAAATCTTCTATATAGGTACCTACCTTAAAGCCGGGAGGCTTATTTTTTATCTTAAATTGTAAAGCTGGTTTATAAGACATATTTTCCCCGTGGATAAGCTCAGCGGCAAGTCAATAAGCCGCTGGTTTTCAGAGCCTCTGAAATTAAGGGAGATGTTTTTCTTTTCCTCAACGAACTCTCCGTCCACAAGCACGTCGATACAGGACAATATCTCGTCGGTAACATCACACCTTGCACGGCTGGGCTTTAAAAGCTCCTCATCAAGAAGATAGCCTGTGTAGCACCAGATGTTTTTCTTTGGAAATCTGCTTTTGACCTCTTTGAGAAACGGAAGCAGTGCACGCTGGTTGTCAGGCTCCATAGGCTCGCCCCCAAGGAGGGTAAGCCCGTCTATGTAGTCAGGGGAAAGCATTTCCAGCAGCCGGTCGATGGTTTCCCGGGTGAAGGGCTTTCCGTAGGAAAAATCCCATGTCTGTGGATTGAAGCATCCCTTGCAGTGGTGGGTACAGCCCGAAACGAACAGGCTTACCCGCACCCCCAAGCCGTTAGCAATGTCATAGTTTTTTATCTCACCGTAGTTCATAGGTTATCTCTGCTTTCATGTTGATTCAGGTGAAGTACGAGGACTTTGTGTACTTATGATGTATTATTGGAGAGTCTCTCTTGGGAGTGTTTATTCTCACACTCTCTGTTCTGAACTCTCTACTACTTTTTCGGGATAAGGTGTCGCAGACATCTTGTGCCGAAAAAGCAAT
>Ga0256404_1000365_pt1 | contig 118292 bp, 96 predicted proteins | sample RumenRJG_01DNA_FD_185990 | JGI IMG/M metagenome (GOLD analysis project Ga0256404, IMG submission 185990) | Bovine rumen microbial communities from Lethbridge, Alberta, Canada - RJG_01 | ecosystem: Host-associated > Mammals > Digestive system > Stomach > Rumen | place: Canada: Alberta... | reverse complement strand
TCAAGGTTTTATGCGCTTTTTTTATTCAAGCGCTTATCAAGGCTGTGTGTTACCGTCTTTTTGAGGACAGCTTATTTATATTATCACAATTCAAACAATTTGTCAATACCTTTTTTCGATATTTTTTGTCCGATTGCGTCTGCTCTCAAACAACAGCTTATTTATATTAACAGATATTTTCCCCTTTGTCAACACTTTTTTGCATTTTTTTATATTTTGCTCAAACAAAAGTCAAAATACCGTGTTTTAATCAACAAAATACATCAAAGAGCCTGCGGCGTTATAGTATTTCCCCATTATATCAAGGCGTTTGCTGAGAAACTCTTTCTTATTTTCTTTTAACATTCCAACCAACCCGACAACCAATGCGCCTGCACTTTCCTCATGTAGGGCGGTTATGACCGAATAATCCACACGCCGCTCACATTCACGATAAAGCGTGAGCGTTTTTTGAAGAAAATCATCAAAGCCGTAAACGCACAATTCATCAAGTCCGAACGCTTCGGCGGCGTCCTCCAAACCTTCAATAAGCTTTATTCCGTATTTTCTTTTAAGACTGTTATATTCATCAAAATCAAAAAAATACTTTTTACCGCCGTAGTATCCCATAACCTTTTTGGTGTCATAATATCCCTCTTCCATAGACGCTTTTATGCCGTCGGGATTGAAATCCATTGTGCCGACACGGGGTTTTGAACACTCTATTTCAATTAAATTCACGCCTGCCGTAAGAGTATCTTTCTTCATTCCCACGCCATGGATATCAACGGTTATAATGTCCTTTATTCCCTTTTTAATAAGAAGATCGACGGGCATATTATCCGCAAATCCGCCGTCGGCAAACCGTTCACCGCCTATTGTTTTGGTTTTGAAAATAGGCAGACTTGCGCTTGCTATAAGATATTCGTAAATTTTTCCTTTTGGGATTTCATCTTTAAAAAGGCTTACCGCTTTCTTATTTGTAAGCGACACGGAGGTTAGTCCGAAATCAATTTCGGAGCTTCTCAGTTTATCCTCGTCCACAAGCTCTTTTAAAAGATTTTCGAGCGGAGATATATCAAATCCGCCCTTTTTCATTTCCGCAACAAGTCCCGTAATATTCGATATACTTAAAAGATTTTTTCCGAACTCCGACGGAATTTTTACTATATCCTCAAGCCGTATATCCGTCCACATTTCTTCTGCGGTTTCGTAACTTTCCTGTGCAAAAAGTGCGCCGTTTATCGCACCGATTGACGTTCCGCTGACAGCTGATATTTCAATATTGAGTTCCTTTATCGCACGCATTACGCCTATCTGATACGCACCTCTTGCACCGCCGCCGGCAAGAACCAATCCGTACTTCATATGTGCCTCCTATTCAGTCTTTATCTGCAATCCGTTCATTACGGCAAAAGCCGCTTTGTTAAGCTCCTCATCAAAGCTTGCGGTTGTCAGCGGACTTACTGCAATCTCCGCTTCGGGACAAGCTGTCTTTGCGATAACCGCATTTGCGATAACGCAGATATTGCTTACCAATCCGCAAAGCTCTATTTTTGAATAATCCTTTCCTTTAAGATATTCATACAGCTCGCCCGAGCCGAAAGTCGGTTTTTCAAAACAACGCTTTCCCTCAAGCGCCGCTTTAACCGCTCCGTACAATTCGTACCCGTCCGTACCTTTTATGCAATGCTTTACGGGAAGATTTTTTCCCTCCTGCGTGTTTAGATAATCCTCCGTATGCGTGTCGAGCGTATAAACAACCTCGTCATTCGCATATTCTTCTATTTTTTTCAATATCCTCTTTTCCAATTCACACGCCTTGGGAAATCCCAGCGTTCCCGACACAAAATCATTCTGATAATCAACCACTATTAATAATTTTTTGCACATAGCATTAATATTTCCTTTCTTTTCCTTTGTATATTAGACGGATTTTTTTCCGCAAAGGTTTCATTTGTGCACCAGCATAATCCCGGCGACAATCATACAAATTCCGAAAATCTGAGCAATACCTACCATTTCCCCTAAAAATGCCGCACCCATTACCACGCTTGTTATCGGCTCGAACGTTGACATTATGCCTGCCGTGGACGCACCCTCATACCGCACTCCCGCCTGAAACAGCGGCATTGCGCCCAACGTGACCATAAGCGATATTACTGCCGCATACGACCACGCCTTGCCCGTAAGATGAAACGATAATCCGCCGAACAGCGCACCGAATATGAGCGTTGAAAGGCTCATAATAATCATAACGTAAAACGTAAGCTTCATATAATCCATAGTATCAAGTCCCGAACGATCGATATATATGACATAAAAGCTGTAGAACACGCCCGAGAGCAATGCAAGGATTATCCCCACAGTGTCCGACGCCGTTTCTATATCCGCAAAAAAGAAAATCCCCAAAGTTACCGCCACCGCCGCCGCAATTTTCGGCATGGGCATTTTTTCATGATACAGCAGTGCGGAGGCAATGACTATCATAAGCGGATACACAAAATGCAAGGTTGTGGCAAGTCCCGTTGAGATAAAATTATATGACGCATACAAAAGCAGAATTGGTATCGCACCGCCGAAAACTCCCAGAAGAACAATGCTTTTAAGCTCATCTTTCGTAAGTCGCAAAGAAATGCCGTCCGCTTTCATTATTGCATACAAAAGCGGCACGGACATAGACGCCCGTAAAAACGTGAGCGTAATTCCGTTTGCACCGCCGCTGTAGCTCACCTTTGCGAACACCGGCGCAACCCCGTACAGAAACGCCGACGCTATAAGGCACAATTTACCTCTTGACATAAAAATAACGCTCCTTTCCGTGAAAAGAGCGTTATTGAATTACAGTTTTTCAAGCTCGCTCATCCACAATTTGACCGAGGCGTCCGACGGCATACGCCAATCGCCTCTCGGTGAAAGAGCCACACTTCCTATTTTAGGTCCGTCCGGCAGACACGAGCGCTTGAACTGCTGTGAGAAAAATCTTCTGTAAAACACTTTCAGCCAGCCGAGTATAAATTCTCTTGTATATTCGCCCTTAAACGCTATTTCGGCAAGCCTTAATATTTTTCCCGGCTTAAACCCAAACCGCAAAAGGTTGTACAAAAAGAAATCATGAAGTTCATACGGTCCGACTATATGCTCCGTCTTTTGCGATATTTCGCCGTCTTTGGGCGGCAAAAGCTCGGGGCTTACGGGTGTATTTAAAATATCCTCAAGAGTTTTCTTTAAAAACTCATTGTCCGTTCTCGCCGCTTCATAATCAACAAGATAGCGTATAAGCGTTTTCGGTATTCCCGCATTTACGGCGTACATCGACATATGGTCGCCGTTGTACGTTGCCCAGCCGAGCGCCAATTCCGACAAATCTCCCGTTCCGATAACAAGTCCGCCCGTTTTGTTGGCAATGTCCATCAAAATCTGCGTTCTTTCCCTCGCCTGCGAGTTTTCATACGTGACATCAAACTCGTCCTCGCTATGACCTATATCACGAAAATGCAGAGTTACCGCCTCACGGATATTTATTTCCTTTAAAGTCACGCCGAGAGAATTTGCAAAATTCACGGCGTTATTATACGTTCTGCCGGTTGTTCCGAAGCACGGCATGGTAACGGCGATAATATCTTTTCTGTCCTTATTTAAGCTGTCAAACGCACGCACCGCCGCAAGCAGTGCAAGAGTAGAGTCAAGTCCTCCGCTTACGCCCACAACAGCTGTTTTCGCACAAGTATGCTCAAGACGCTTTTTAAGTCCCGTTGACTGTATTGTGAGGATTTCCTCACAGCGTTTTCTGCGTTTTTCACTCTCGGTCGGCACAAAAGGAGTTTTCTCGATTGCACGTGTTATCTCCGTATCGCAAGCTTCAATGTCTGCATACACAATTGCATAATCTTCACGTCCCTCGTTCGGATAGGTTGTGGTCTTTACTCTTTCACCTGTTATTTTTTCCAAATCTATTTCCGAATATACGACCGAATTGGTAAATCTTCTACTGCGTGCAAGAATTGTGCCGTTTTCGGCAATTATGTTGTCACCGGCAAACACAAGGTCGGTAGTAGACTCGCCGTATCCCGCATCGGCATACAGATATGCGCAGTAAAGTCTTGCCGACTGGCTCTTGACCAGCATTTCACGATATTCGTCCTTTGCGATAAGCTCGTTTGAGCAGGACAAGTTCGCAACAACGTTCGCACCTGCCAGAGCATGGCGTACCGACGGCGGCAGCGGAGTCCACAAATCCTCACATATTTCAACCGCCATACATAAATTGGGGATATTTTCGCATTTTATCAGTATATCAGTACCGAAAGGCACGGAATATCCGTCTATTTTAATTTCGGTTGTTTCAAACATTCCCGAGGCAAAATGTCTTGCCTCGTAAAATTCGTTATAGTTCGGGATATTCTCTTTCGGTATTACCGCAAGCACACGTCCGTTATTAAGCACTGCGGCGCAATTGTACAGGCAGTTGCCGTACACAAGCGGTACGCCCACAACCGCTATGCATTTTTCGGTCTTTTCCGCAATTTTTATAAGTGCGCTTTTCGCCGCACTGACAAGCTCATTCTGCATAAACAAATCCGAACAGGTATAAGCGGTTACGCAAAGCTCCGGGAACACGATTATTTTTGTTCCGTTTTTCTGCGCCGTTTCAAGTATTTCAATTATTTTCTGCGTGTTATATTCCACGTCCGCAACTTTCACATCGGGCGTTGCGCACGCTGTTTTTATAAAACCGTCTTTCATAACTATATCCCTTCAATGTTTATTCTTTATTCTGTCCCAGTATTGCTTTGCGGACTGCTCCGTTTTATTGTCGCCGTACTCATAGTACACGGCGTTCTTTATATTATCCGGAAGATACTGCTGTTTCACATAATGTCCCTCAAAGCTGTGCGGATACTTGTATCCCGTACCATGTCCGAGTTTTTCCGAACCCGAATAGTGGCTGTCCTTTAAGTGTTCGGGAATATCACCCGTATCCTTTGTTTCAATATCATGCATTGCGGCGTCTATGGCGCATATTGCCGAATTGGATTTCGGCGCTGTTGCAAGCAGGAGCACCGCCTCCGCCAGCGGTATGCGTGCTTCGGGAAATCCCAGCTGCAAAGCGGCGTCAACGCACGATTTTACAACGGTTATCGCCTGCGGATACGCAAGTCCTATATCCTCCGCACTCATAACCAATATACGGCGGCATATGCTCTGCAAATCGCCTGCGCTCACAAGCCTTGCAAGATAATGTATCGCCGCATCGGGGTCGGAACCTCTTACCGACTTCTGAAACGCACTAAGTATATCGTAATGGCTGTCGCCGTCTTTATCGTACCGCAAAGCCTTTTTCTGCGTTGCGCCCACTGCCGTTTCAAGCGTGATATGCATATGCCCTTTACCATCGGCACGCGCGGCAAGAAACGAAACTTCAAGCGCATTCAGAGCTTTTCGCACATCGCCGTTTGCGGTGTTTGCAATATGCACAAGCGCATCGTCATCAGCCGTTACCGTGTAACCGGCATAATCCTCCTCCGAGAGTATTTTTACCGCCCGCAAAAGCGCCTCGTATATGTCGTCTGCATCAATCGGCTTAAATTCAAACACAACACTTCTCGAAAGCACCGCATTATAAACATAGAAATACGGATTTTCCGTCGTGCTTGCAATAAGCGTTATCTTGCCGTTCTCCATAAACTCAAGCAATGACTGCTGTTGTTTTTTATTGAAGTGCTGTATTTCGTCAAGATATAAAAGCACGCCCTCCGGCGCAAGGAAAGTGTCGAGCGTTCCGACTATATCGCGTATATCGGACACCGACGCCGTGGTTGCGTTTAATTTACGTAGCGCTTTTCCCGTTTTTTGAGCGATTATATTTGCAACGGTTGTTTTTCCCACGCCGCTCGGTCCGAAAAATATCATATTCGGCACTTCGTCTTTTTCAATTATATTGCGCAGTATCTTACCCTCGCCGAGCAGATGCTTCTGCCCTACGACCTCATCAATACTTTTCGGACGTATTCTGTCCGCAAGCGGTGTTTTTGCCATTACTTTACTCCTAATTTGTCCAAAGCCGCCGATTTTAATTCAGATACTTCCTCTTTTGTAACGGTTGTCATCGGCGACCATTTACATTCTTCCGTTTTGTCAAGATAGTCTGCCGTTTTTTTATAGTTTCCCATTGCATAAGCAACAAGCGCACCGTGATAAAATCCCTCAACGAATGCAGGGTGCTTTTCCGTCATAACATTGTAAATCCCGTCCGCACGATCGTACTCGCCTTTGTAATACAGCGCAAGAGCGTAGTTGTCGGTTATGTCACGGTCGCTGTCATTATACTCGAACGCCTCTTTGCAGAAATTAAACGTATCCTCCGATTTTCCGTCACGGTCAAGCTTGAAAAATCCCAAAAGCGCATACAGATACGTCGTCTTAAAGCCGTCATTGTAAATCTCCTCGGCGTCGCTGTATGCCTCCTCCTTGTTTCCCTGCTTGAAATACGCCATACAGCGGCGCAGTTTCAGCACGTTTCGTGTATCGTTCGGAAGCTTTTTTCTTAACATTCCGTCGAGAAAATCCTTGGCTTTATCAGTCCTTCCGGTTTGCATAAGCAAGTCGGAATATTCAAGCTGTATAACGGAATTTGCACGTCCCGTTTTTATCGCACTCCCGTACGCACGGCATGCGCTTTCCCTGTCGCCCGCCGCATACGCTTTTTTACCTTTAAGCGCCATCATAATCGGATACGCTTTATACACAATATATCCCAAAGCCGCAGCCGTGACAACGGCACCGGCAATTTTGTTCACCGCCCATGCTATTACGGAAACCGTAACAGCCGCCAAAATAGCAATAAAATCCATTTGTCTGCTCCTTTTTGTATAAATGCACGCAAGGGGCGCCGTCTTTTGCCGACACCCCTCATATGCAATTTAAAATTCTGCCGTACCGACCGTTCTCGGGAACGGAAGCACATCTCTTATATTCTGCATACCCGTTATATACATAACAGCTCTTTCAAATCCGAGACCAAAGCCTGCGTGCTTGTTTGTACCGTATTTTCTAAGGTCAAGATACCACGAATAATCCTCGGGCTTTAAGCCGAGTTCGTTCATACGCGATACAAGCACGTCATAGTTTTCCTCACGCTGGCTTCCGCCGATAATCTCGCCTATTCCCGGAACAAGCACGTCTACTGCCGCAACCGTCTTGCCGTCAGGATTAAGCTTCATATAGAACGCCTTTATCTCTTTCGGATAATCGGTTACCATTACGGGACGTTTGAACAGCGTTTCGGTAAGATAACGCTCATGCTCCGTCTGCAAATCGCAGCCCCATTCCACGGGATATTCAAACTCGTCCGAATGTTCCTTTAAAAGCTCTATCGCCTCGGTGTATGTCACACGTGCGAAATCGTTGTCGATTACATTATGAAGTCTTTCGAGAAGTCCTTTATCTATAAAGTTATTGAAAAATTCCATTTCCTCCGGCGCATTTTCAAGGCAGTAGCGGATTATATATTTTAACATATCCTCCGCAAGCTCCATATCGTCGTTAAGGTCGGCAAACGCAATTTCCGGCTCTATCATCCAAAATTCCGCCGCATGGCGTGTTGTGTTTGAATTTTCGGCACGGAACGTAGGTCCGAAGGTGTAAACGTTACGGAACGCCATACAATACGTTTCAACGTTAAGCTGTCCGCTTACCGTAAGGTTTGTTGACTTGCCGAAAAAGTCCTTTGAATAGTCAACGTTTCCGTTTTCGTCCTTGGGAAGATTTTCAAGGTCGAGAGTCGTTACCTTGAACATCTCGCCCGCTCCCTCGCAGTCGCTGCCCGTAATAAGCGGAGTATGCACATACACAAAACCTCTCTCGTTAAAGAACTGATGTATTGCATATGCAATAAGCGATCTCACACGGAACACTGCCGCAAACGTATTTGTTCTCGGTCTTAAATGCGCTATTGTTCTTAAGTATTCAAAGCTGTGGCGTTTTTTCTGAAGCGGATAGTCCGGCGTTGACGCGCCGTTTACCGTAACGCTTTTCGCTTTCAGTTCAAACGGCTGTTTTGCCTCGGGCGTAAGCTCCAAAATACCCTCGGCGGTTATTGCCGCACCAACGTTAAGCTTTGAAAGCTCCGCAAAATTATCGAGCTTGTCCTGCTCTATTACTATCTGCAGGCTCTTGAAAAAGCTTCCGTCATTCACTTCGATAAAGCCGAAATTCTTTGAAACTCTTATTGTTCTTACCCAGCCTGATATTGTTACTTCTTTACCGCCGTAGCCGTCTGTCTGACGGAAAAGATTTTTTATAACTGTCTGCATCTTATTATCCTTTCCCCTTTAAATAAGATTTATATTGTTCTCCCTGCATATTTTTATCATATCCTCGGGCCATACGGAAGCCTGCACCTCGCCTATATGCGCCTTTGAAAGCATATACATACAAAGTCTGGACTGACCTATTCCGCCGCCTATCGTGTACGGAAGCTCGCAGTTTAAAAGCTTTTTATGGAAGTCCATTGCAAGTCTTTCCTCACAGCCTGCCGCTTTAATCTGCGACGCAAGCGAGTTTTCGTCCACACGTATTCCCATGCTTGAAAGCTCAAAGCATATGTCAAGAACGGGATAATATACCAATATATCTCCGTTAAGCTCCCAGTCGTCATAGTCGGGCGCTCTGCCGTCATGCTTTTTGCCCGATTTGAGGTCTTTGCCTATCTGCATAAGGAATACCGCTTTTTTCTCACGCAAAAGCTTATTCTCACGCTCTTTCGGATCATCGTCCGGGTACATATCCTCAAGTTCCTGTGTGGTTATGAACGTAATATCATCTGCAAAATTATCCTCAAGCTCGGGATATTTCTGATGAACACGTGCCATAGTCGATTTCATTGCACGGTAAATGCGCTTTACGTAATTTTTAAGCGTTTCGGTATTTCGTTCCTCTTTGTTTATGACAGCCTCCCAGTCCCACTGGTCAACGTACATCGAGTGGAGGTTGTCCACTTCCTCGTCACGTCTTATGGCGTTCATATCGGTATAAAGTCCCTCTCCTGCGTTAAAGGCGTATTTTCCCAATGTCATACGCTTCCACTTTGCAAGCGAATGTACAATTTCAAGAGTCGCTCCCCCTATACAGGGTGCGTCAAAAGATACGGGGCGCTCCACGCCGTTTAAATTGTCGTTAAGACCCGTTTCCGGGCGGACAAACAGAGGCGCCGAAATACGCTGAAGATTCAGCGCAGAAATTATTTCGTGCTGAAAAGTATCCTTTATAAATTTTATTGCTCTTTCGGTTTCTCTGCCGCCAAGAGGGCTTTTATAGCCTTTCGGTAATAACAGTGACATTTTTAAAACCATTCCTTTCCGTGCCGCAGGCACAAAGCACAAAACATATGCTTTTAGTCTTTGTATTCTATACTGTCAAGGGTAGCTTTGAAATTTTTGCGCACTGCCTCAAGGTATTCCTTACGGAGCATTGCACGCTCGGCAATTTCGTCCGCCGTTAATTCAGACGTTTTCGCCTTTTTTGCAAGCTCGTTTATTCTATCTATTTTAGCTTTATCCAAAACGATCCCCTCCCGATTTTTACACTCAAAGTATATTGTACTATATTATTTGAGAAATTTCAATATTTTTTTGGGACAAATTTCAATTTTTTTGTTTTTTACATACTATACATTACAGACCGAGGAAAGGAGGGCTATGGAATGAACGATTGCTGTGGAAATAATTGCGGTGGTTGCAATTTCGATCTTGATATGATTCTTTGGGTTCTTATTATAATTGTAATCGTAACCTGTATGTGCAACAACTAATACATCTCACTGCTGCGGATAGCCCTTATCCGCCAAACAGGCGGCTCCCCGAAAGAGGAGCCGCCTGTTGCCGTTTCGGTGGGGTATGCTTGGGGCGATGTGGGCATCGCCCCCTACAGACTGCAAATTTGTGCAAATCCGCCATTACCCTCATTGCCTGCGCGAAAAAGAAACAAGCAGATTGTGCTTTTGAGCTGCGACGGCGTACGAAGGTACTCCGAGCAGAGAAAAAGTGCGAGATGCGACGTTTTCCTCGTAGCCTGTGCGAAAAAGAAACAAGCAGATTGCGCGTTTTGGGGCGATGTGGGCATCGCCCCCTACAGACTGCAAATTTGTGCAAATCCGCCATTACCCTCATTGCCTGCGCGAAAAAGAAACAAGCAGATTGCGCTTTTGAGCTGCGACGGTGTACGAAGGTACTCCGAGCAGGGAAAAAGTGTGAGATGCGACGTTATCCTCATAACCTGTGCGGGAAAGAAACGAGCAGATTGCGCTTTTGAGCTGCGACGGCGTACGAAGGTACTCCGAGCAGGGAAAAAGTGCGAGATGCGACGTTTATTTTTCGCACAGGACGTATTGAATAGGTTCGAGCGACCTGTACGGGTGCGTTTGATTTTGTACGAAACGTATTTCTTTGGGTGATGATATGGCGTTGTATATGGCGGCTTCGCCCGACGGGGGGCATACGTAGTCGCCGAGTCCTGCGCCTATGTCGGCAGGGCATTTTAAATATTTTGCCGCAATTGCGGTGTCAAAGTACTTGAGTCCTTCGGTGTAGTCGGGGCGCCAGCCGTAAAGCCTGTTGCAGTTTTTCGTTCCGCCGAGGTCCGCCATCCACGGTATAAACATATGGCACTGCGTTGCAACGCCCGAATGAGCCGCCATATTGCAAGCCTGCATTCCGCCCATACTTCCTCCGCTGAACATAAAATCCTTTCCGTTAAGCAGAGGATTGTCCTTTATAAATCTCAAAACCTGCATATCACGGATAAAGACCTTTGCCCAGTAGGTTGTTTTCGGATTTTTGTTTTCTTCGTTGCTGAATCCGAACTCTTTTAACTCTCCGTTTGCGAGATTATCGTAATATTCGTCCGGCTGACGGTTGTATATGGAATGTACGTTTACGGACACATTCATAATGCCGTCCTCGGCATTGTATTCGTTTCCGCATACTCCGTAGCCCTGGAAATTCATTTTAAGCTTAAGACTTCCCTTTTGCGCATTTTTCGGATATGTTACGAAAAATGAAGCAAAATCACTGCCCGTAGTTTTTATGCGCATATCGTAAAGCTCAAATCCCGAAAATCTTTCGTCTTCGAATTTTTCCTTAAAAATCACTTCCGGCTCTGTTTTTGCGGTTTCGTCCCTTATCCACTGCCAAAATTCGAGATAATCGGACGGTTCCTCCGTACCGGTAACGATTTTATCTATATCGGCGCCTGCGCCGCCCTCGAATATGTCTATGCCGTCTATTTCCTTTTTGTCCTCATCGCAAGCCTTTGCAATAACGTGAACAAATCCGTCACGGTTTACGGACGTGTCAAAATAAAACCAACCGTCTGCCGAAGGCTTGGCATAGCCGTCTGTTTTCACGCCGTCCTCGCCCTCGCAAGAATAGTATATGTACGGAACGGGCACATCTTTATCCTCGGTTTTGACTTTAAGTTTGAAAGTCATAACCTCGCCCGCTTTGTATTCTATAGAATTTTTTGTGGTTGAACCGACAAAATACACATTGTTTGTTTCGGATATTCCTTTTAGAAAATCACGTACCGCTTTTTCTGCATTCATAAAGCTTTCCTCCGTTTTTTTCTGTAATTATATCACTACAGTTAAACAGTGTCAACAGGCTCATGTTAATCAAAATATTCTATTTGCGCAATATCCACGCCGCGTCCCGCAACACGCACACGGAATTCATTTTCCGACCATTTGAGCGGATAGCCGTCAGGCTTGGTTATTATTTTTATATTTTTAATGCGCCTTGCCGTCTTTATTACGGGAATTACATAATAATATTCGTTATTGTCTATCGCAATAACCGAGGTATGCTCACCCGTTCTTATTTCGTTTAAGGTACATTCCGCACCGCCGCTCACAAACGAAGCATTGACCGTTTCGTTTGTCTTTTCCGCAAGCGTTTTTATGTATTCCTCGGGTATGGGAGAAAAATTCAGCGGTCTTACCCAGCCTGCGGTATCGGGATTGATTTCGTGCATAGTGTCGGTATCGGGTATATATTCCGCTTTTATCACTCTGCCGCCCGTATAGCTGTCTATAAGCGCTTTTTCGTTTTGCGGTAAAAGCGAATAATTCGTCACAATAATATCTCCGCTGATATCGCCGAGATGCGAAATATCAGCCGCGCCCCATATTGCCGCACCGGCACGCATTAAAGCCGCAAGCCATTTTGCGCTGTGGTATATTCCGTGTTTGATAAACAAGTCAAGCTCGTTCTCCATACGTGCGGCGCTCCATATAAACACCGCTCCCTCGGCGAACTGCATTTCGGGTGTGTATCCGTTGTCAATGCAAAGGCGTATAAAATCCCAGTCGGACTTATTAAGCGCATCTCCGAGACAAAAATGCGGACCGTCCGTTATGGGTTTCCAACCGTTTTTGCCAAAGCAAAAATGCGTGAAATTTGCCGCAGCGGCACGCTGCATTGCCGTCGGCGCATGGTGGATAACATTCCACTGCTCCTGATTGTCCCATATCATAAACAGCGGCGTTATTTTCATATTTTCATTATTCGCACAAACCGACATAAGATTTGCGACAAACTCGTAATGAATCATTTTTCGTTCCTCATAGCTTAAGGCATATTCGTGGTTATCCTCATAACCCAGAACGGCAAGATCGGACGATACGTCCTCAACTATGAAGTAATCCGCGCCGGCATTTTCTATTATTTTATAATCAGCGCCGTAGCGGTAAACCGCCTCCAAAGGATCACGCGTCCATGCGCTGTTTACCGCAACCGACGCGCCTGTTTCTTTTATGCCTTTGATTATCTTCGTCAGAAATTCTCCCCAGCGGCGGCGGTAAAAAGCAATCCATTCCGCACGGCGGTAACATCCTATATACGACGGTATATCCTTAATTCCACCGGGGATTTCAATGCCCGACTGCTCTATAAGGTCAGATGAAAAATCGGCAAACCATATCGCATCACGGGGCGAGGAAATGCCGTCCGCAAGCTGAATACCATCAAAGCCATAATCCGATATAAGCTCACGTATTTTTTTCAAAAGAAAATCTTCGTAATACGTCCCGTCCGCAAAACGCTTTATCATAATAGGAGCGCCCATACCGTCGTCGCACGGGCGATCCGCCAAAAGCTCGGGGTGCATATCGGAAAACTCCGTTTCAGGCTCAAGGTCAAAAAAGCTTGCAAACACGCCCACACCCCTGCTTTGCAAAGTCTTTACGAGATTTCTTAAATCGTAATTCGTCCAGTCCTGGCGCTTTCTCTGATCGTTTTCGGCATGACCGCAATACGAACACACGTATGGCGGCAAAACATATTCGCTGTCCATTCCCTTATGCAGATTTGCAAAATCCACGCTCGTCAGGTGCAGCGATACACTGTCGGGAACAAATCCGAGCGTTTTCAGATATTCGTCAACGCCGAAATCCTCCGCATTTTTTTCAAAGCCTATAAGCTCTATCCAAACCGAGTTATGAAAATTTTTATTGCCGTCATTGAAATAATTGCCAAACTGTCCGTACATAATATTCTCCTCACACTATTGCATAATTTATTCTAAACTTTTCGCATATTTGTTTTGTCCGTTCAATATCCTCCGCTGTCGGCTTTTTGAAGTCGTACGGATATTCACGTCCGACAAGTCCGTACTTTGCGCCGGCAAGCTCATTATAACCCAAAAATTCTATTTTTTCAACATTCTCCGCACCGCTTACAAATCCGCACAGTGCCGTAAGATTTTCCTCATCGGTATTTATCCCGTGTATGAACGGCACACGAACGGTACACGGTACGCCCGATTTAAAAAGAATACGTGCATTCTCCAGAATAAGCGCATTGTCCGCACCTGTATATTCTTTATGTTTTTTAGCGTCCATTATCTTCAGGTCGTAATACACGTAATCCGTATTTTTCAAAACCTCACGCCACTTTTCCGACTCTCCGTACCCCGATGTTTCTATTACACGGTTCATCTTTGAGGTCTTTTTAAGCGCCTCAATCAGAAAATCAGCCTGCATAAGCGCTTCTCCCCCCGAGAAAGTCAAGCCGCCGCCGCTTGTTTCAAGAACCGATTCGTATTTCAAAAGCCGTTTTGCGAGTTCGTCCGACTCCATCCAAGCGCCGCTCGTGCGTATAAGTCCCTTGGGACAGTTTATAATGCACTTTTTGCACAATATGCACCTGTCGGGCGACGGACAGACCTTTTCGCAGATACCGCAGTCTACACAGCCGTTGGGATTTTTAACTATCTGCACTTTGTGCTCCCAGCCCTCGGGATTGTGACACCATCGGCACCGCATGGGACAGCCTTTGAAAAACACGTTTACACGTATTCCTCCGCCGTCAAAAACCGCAAATTCTTCGATTGAGAAAATCAGTCCTTTCATATTCCGTACTCTACTCTCTTTATTATCTGGTTTTGATAGCACTTGTCAAGCTCGACAAAATGTCCGCTCCACCCCCACACACGCACTATCAAATCCTGATATTTTTCGGGTTCTTTCTGCGCCGCAACGAGCTTTTCGTGATTTACCGCATTTATCTGCAGCTGATGCCCGCCTTGATTTATATATGCACGCACAAGCTCCGCAACCTTTTTTACGCTGTCGGGCGTTTTAAATACCGTATCGTGAAGTTCAAAGGTCATCGGACCTCCGTTTGATGTGCGCAGAAGATTTTTCGGAGCAAATCCCATAAGCACGGACAGCGGACCCGAATTTGTCATAAACAGCGACGGCGAGAAGTTTGCCGGCAGATACTCCCCTGCCGTGCGTCCGTCCGCAGTAGCTCCCAAATGCTCTGAATGCCATACGTAATACATAGCCGTTCCCGTTCCCGCACGGAATATTCCGCCGCGCTCGTTTTTAATCCCCTCCAGAGAGTCCGCAAATATTCCCAAAAGCCGGTTGCCTATTTCATTTGCGTTTTCGTCACGTCCCATTTTGTCAGCCTTGTTTCTCAAAATATATTTAAGCTCCGCATCATTTTCAAAATTTGTTTCCATTCCCGTCAGCAGACGTTCTTTTGTTATTACCCCTGTTTTAAATATAAGGCTGTCTATTGCAGCTATCTGATCCGCTCCGCACGAAAGTCCCGTACCGTGAAATCCGTAATTATTATACTTTGCTCCGCAAGAAATATCACGTCCGTTTTCCATGCAATGCGCCGTAAGTATCGACTCAAACGGCGCAGGCTCTATGTACAGATTTTTTACCGCCTCCGTCATTTCACGTGCTTTTTTGAAAATCTCCTCACGCACAAACGCAAAAAGCTCCTCTGTATTTTCACATTCGTTAAGATGATTTACCACCGCATTGCGCACAAGCTCCGCAATAGGCATACCGCCTATGTTCGGAATATCCATCGCCTCGTTCGGGATAATAAACTCCCAGCAAGCGGCGATTGTGTAATTTCTTGCGTCCTCAGTCGAATAACCCCAATGTTCAAGGCACGGAATTACAACATCATCATTTGCGTACTGCGGAAAGCCGAGTCCGATTTTGGTAAGCTCCGTTCCTTTTTCGTACAATTCAATCGGCGTATTCTTGTTTACGCGCAAATTTATCTTCGGGTCTATCTGACGTATCTCACGGCTTGCGGTGAGCGCCATTAACGTAAGCTCGTTCACACCGTCGCCGCCGTCGGGGAGCATACCACCCAGAACTATGCTCTGCCCGTTATCGCCCCACGCAAGGCTGTAATATAAATCGGAATCGAGATTAAACGATAAAAAGAAATCCTCGATTATTTCAAGCGCCTCATCGTCCGTCATTCCTTTTTCTTTATCCGCTTTATAGAACGGATAGAGCCATTGATCAAAACGTCCGACTGTATTATGATAGCACCACGACGCCCAAAGCGTAAAATGCAATAATCTGAACAGCTGCAATGCCTCAAGCATTGTTTTTGCGCCGTTTCTTATAACACGTGAAATCATTTCGCCGTGTTCTTCCTGCCCCGCCTCTTTTAGAGCCGCAGCATATCGGTCGGCAAATTCTTCGGTAAAATCAATCGTTTCACGCACACACTCAACAAACTCCGCGTCCTGCTTTTTTCCGCTTTCGAGACGTCTGCGGCGTCCCTCCAGTCCCTCCGACAAAACCGTGTACACGTCCCATGTAAGGTTTGTTACCTTGCCCTTTTCATGGACATAATGCGTTTTCTTTATTTCGTCCATCTCACCCGGAGCGTAAATATCGGGAAATTCAACAATCGTGCGCAGTCCGTGTATTTTTGTATACGGCAGTACAACAGGCGTTTCATGCTCCAAAAACAGCTTAAGGCGCAGAGTGTTTCTGCGCATATACGATAATTTTTTATCGTATATTTTAGGCAGTATCTCATCAAGCTCCGTCCTTTTAAGCTCCCGCCTGTACTTGCGGTGTTTGCGGCTTTCTATATAATCAAGATGTTTTTTTATCCGTTCATTCATAACATACCTCCGTTATTTGCATTTTTTTGACGTGCGCCGTCCTATAATTTAATTATATCATTATATATTTTTTTGTATTTGCACGTTTGGAAATTAAATTTGCACTTTTGGAAAATTATATTTGCATTATCGGCAAATGAGATGTATAATATAAATCGAAAGGCGGTATTTTTATGTATTATATCCCCACCAAGCTGTATGACAGCATAAAAATAGATAAAATATACACCATACATTATTTTGAATATCATAAAAACTTTAATTTTACGGGCGAAAGACATAACTTTTGGGAGCTTATGTACGTGGACAAGGGCGAGGTTATCGCCACGGCTGACGAAAAGGAATTTACGCTTAAGCAAAATCAGCTTACCGTATATTCCCCGAACGAATTTCATGCAATTCACGCAAACGGTGCGGTTGCGCCGAACACGATAATCGTTTCCTTTTCCTGCTCCGACAAATGCTTACAGCGCCTTGCAGGAAAAATCTTTTACATAAACGATTACGAAAGGTCGCTTCTTGCCGGCATAGTGCGTGAGGCAAAAAGTGCGTATACAAATGATTTGAGCGACCCTGCCTACAGACAGCTCAAAAAGAAAAAAAGAACGTCTCCCGGAACGGAGGCGTTTGCAGCGGAACAAGTGATAGGCTGTTATGTTCAGCTTCTTATCATAGGTTTTCTGCGCCGTGAGGGACTTTTACACCGCAAACCGCCCACGTCAACCACGCAGATAAACGACAGACGGGCACGTTTTAAAACACTGAGCAACTGGATCGATCAGCACATAGACCGCAGCTTCTCAATGAATGATTTATGCTCCGAGGCAATGCTCAACAAATCAACCGTAGAGCAGATATTCCGCGAAAATACGGGAATGAGCGCAATCAGATACTGCCGCACCAGAAAGATAGATATTGCAAAACAGATTTTGCGCGAAGATAATCTGAATATTTCGCAGATTGCGGAGCGGCTGGGATTTTCCTCGGTGCATTATTTTTCACGCACCTTCAGGGAAATCACCGGCAAGACCCCCTCTGAATATGCCCGCTCCGCAAAAGCGATAATAGACCACGGCACACTTATGCCTTAAGCTCAATCTCAAGGCGTGCGCTTTTAAGATTTTCCGCCGAAGCGTATACCTTAAGCGTACCGCCGGTTTTTCCCACCTTTACGGCGGCGGTGCAAAGTCCTGCACGCATACGGCGGTCAAGGCTCGGAACAGGTGTGTGGTCGCACACGTCAGAGCCTGTTGCGATTATATTTCCTTTATCATTTGAATTAAAGCTTACAAACGGCGACGCATCGGGAACGATGCGTCCCTTTTCGTCTGTGCAGTAACAGGTGATTATTGCAATATCTTTGCCGTTTGCTTTGGTGATTTCATTATCAAGACGCAGATTGAGCGAAACCGCTCTGCCCGTTGTTTCAACCCGATCGCGTATTACTTCTTTTCCGCCTGTGTATCCTACAGCCTCAAGAGTACCGCTTTCATAAGCAACCCTCCATTCGCCGTGATTAAGGCGTCCCGTTTTTATTCTGCCAAGACTTTTTCCGTTTAAGAAAAGCTCGGTTTCTTCACAGTTCGTATATGTCCACACATCTATTACTTCACCCTCGCGTCCCTCGTGGTTCCAGTGCGGAAGAATATGCAGAACAGGCTCTTTCTTCCAAAGCGACTGATTTTGATAAAATGCGTCTTTCTTTTGCAAGAATAAATCTATTGCGCCTGCCTGCGAGCACAATCTCGGCCAGACGCTCTCGCCCCTGTGTTCAAAGCCTGCCCACTGAAATCCGCCGGCAATCCATTCCTTGCTGTCAAGAAAGCTGTATGTGTTCTCACGTCCGCGAAACCAACTGTCCGTATCGTGGTCATAGGAGCGCATATATCCCCTTTCTTTGCTGTCGTCAAGATAATGTCCTCTTGTTGTGCTTGTAGCACAGCATTCGGATGCAAATATTGCCTTGTCGGGGCGCTTTTTGTGTATTTCTTCATAATGATTAAGCTGATAATTTATGCCGATTATATCGCACTCGTCAAGCACGGGCGCAATGTGAGCGTCATTCGATACAGCCGTTGTTATCGGGCGTGATTTGTCGTATCGGCGTATGCACGCCTTAAGCTCCTTGTGTATCTTTTTTCCCCGTTCGGTGCAGTGGAGCGGTTCTTCGTTTCCCGTAGACCACATTATAACCGACGGTCTGTTTCGGTCACGCTTTACAAGCATTTCAAGCTGTTCCTTCCCCTCATCTGTTGAGGTAAACCAACGTGCTTCGTCCATCACAAGAAATCCCGCTTCATCGAGTGCGTCCATCGTCGCCTCCGAATGAGGATAATGCGAAGTCCTGTAAGCGTTTGCGCCCATTTCCTTTAAAAGCTGTACCTTGTACCGTGCAATATTGTCGCTCACAGCCTTGCCTGTAAGTCCGCAGTCGTAATGGCAGCACACGCCGTTTATTCTTACGTGTCTGCCGTTTAGGAAAAATCCGCTCTCGGCACGATATTCTATGGTACGGAAACCGAATTTGTTTACAACCTTATCGATTTCCTCACCGTCTTTTACAAGCGTTGTTTCCATGCTGTAAAGATTGGGGCTTTCAATATCCCAAAGCAGAGGATTTTTTACCGTTACCGACTGCTTCAGCGTTGCTTTTCCGTATTCAACTGTCTGCACCGTGCCGATTGCCTGCGCCGTTTCACTGCCGTTCGGAGCTTTTATAACGGATTTTACCGTTACTTCGCCCGTTTCGCCGCAGTTTATAACCGTGGTTTCCGTTTCTGTGCGCCACACATCGCCGTCCTTTATGGGATTTACGTACACGCCCCATAAGTCAACGGCTGTCTTTTCCGTCTTTACAAGCCACACATGACGGTAAATTCCTGCGCCCTCGTACCACCAACCTTCGTGCGATGACGCATCGACATAAACGGCAATTATATTTGGCTTATCAAAGAACACCACATTGGTTATGTCAACCTCAAACGAAGTGTAGCCGCAGAAATTATGCTTCATAAGACAGCCGTTTACGTATATCGTCGAGTTTGAAGTTATCCCCTCAAAATACAGGGTAATACGCCTGTTTTTATCCGCTTCGCTCAAATCAAAATGCTTTCTGTACCATGCGTTTTCGTACTTGAAAAATCCCAGTGTATTGTTCTCGTTTTGATCCGGCGTCTGCGATATTATATAATCATGCGGCAAATCCACGGTATCCCAGCGATCCGTCATAGAGCCTGTGTACGGGTCGGTCGCATCGTCATAATTATACGACGCCGCTCCCCACATAGCATGCTCCGTCTTTGACTGCATATAAACAAGTCCTTTTGTTTTCGGATAGCTTACCTCTACATCGCCCTTGTGGAACTGCCAGCTCTCGTCAAGTGAAATTTTCTCACGCATAAAAGTTCCCTCCGCTTTTTTTTATTCATATTATCACACCGCACACGTTTCGGCTATAGACATTATTGAGATTTTTATGGACAAAAGTGTGTTTTTGTTGTATAATAATTTTATCGGAGGTGGTTATTGTGGAAATGATTAATGCAATAAATACAATATCTTCTGACAAAACGAGCGCCGAATATATAACTGTAAATAATTGCGGTTTTTATCATGTGACAGATATTGACATAAAAACCTGCCGTCCCAATGGCAGAACGGATTATCAGCTGATACATTTAAAAAGCGGAGAAGGCGAATATATTATAAACGGAGTCCGGCATCGCTTGCACCAAGGCGATGTACTGCTGTACAAGCCGCACGAAGAGCAAATATACACCATATTTTCAGAATACAATTCGGAAATGTACTGGATACATTTTACGGGAACGGGCATTGAAAAAATGCTCAAATCAAGCGGAATATGGGATAAAGGGTGCGTTAATACGGGCAAAAGCGCACTGTTTTTTGAAAATATACGCAAGATAATGCACCAAATACAGCTTAAACAAAGCGGATATGAGCTGTTTTGCAATGCGTATCTTACGGAGATAATAGCCGAGCTTGCGCAGTACGGCGCAATTAGCGACGGCGCTGCCGCACCCGTAAAATATCAGAAGCTTATGCCTGCAATAGAAAAAATGAACAGCTGTTTAAGCGATATGTCAACCGTGGACGAATACGCACGTATGTGCTGTATTGACAGATATTATTTTATGGCGCTGTTTAAGGAATATACGGGGACATCGCCCATACACCGCCGAACGGAGATAAAAATGAATGCGGCGTGCCGTCTGCTTTCCGATACCTCAATGAATGTCGGCGAAATAGCGCAGACGCTCGGCTTTAAGGATTCGCTCTATTTCAGCCGTATATTCAAAAAGCACACGGGCGTTTCGCCGTGCGCTTTCAGAAAATCGTCCGTTCAAAATTCGGAATTGATATAATTTACGGCACTCACTGCCGCAACCGCTCCGTCGGCGGCGGCAGTGATAACCTGTCTGAGCGGCGTTGTTCGCACATCACCCGCCGCAAAAAAGCCGATTTTGTCCGTCCGCATATATTCATCGGTTTTTATAAAACCGTTTTCGTCCGTTGCGACTCCGCACGCCTTTGCCAAAACCGACTCCGGCTCCGCTCCCACGGCTACAATCGCTCCCGACACGTTAAGCTTTTCTTTGTTTCCCGTTTCGGTGTTCTTTATGCTTATGCTTTCAAGCTTTCCCTTACCGTCAAAGCTTTCCGCAACGGTATCTGTAAGTATTTTTATATTCGGAGTTTTTTCTGCGCTGTCCACAAGCGTTTTTGCCGCACGAAAACGCTTTGAGCGGTTTATAAGATACACCTGTCCGCAAAGCCTTGAAAGATATATTGCGTCCTCAAACGCCGTACTGCCTCCGCCTATCACTGCAGTATCTTTTCCTTTGAAAAACGCCCCGTCACACGTTGCGCAATATGATACTCCTGCGCCGTACAGCTCATTTTCGCCGTTCGCTCCGAGCTTTTTCGGCTGTGCGCCCATGGCAAATATCACAGCCTTTGCGATGTATTCATTTTTTCTCGTTTTTACGGTTTTTAGCTTTCCGTCAATTATTTCCTTTACGTTTTCACGAACAATCACGACGCCGAATTTTTCGGCATGCTCACGCATAAGTGCGGCAATATCGCCGCCGCTCGGATTTTGCGGTAAGCCGGGATAATTGTCTATCTCATAGGTTTTATTCATCTGTCCGCCGCAGGCAAGCTTTTCGATTATAAGCGTTTTCATTCCGCCGCGGCAGGCGTATATTGCGGCGCTCATTCCTGCGGCACCGCCGCCGATTATAATAATATCGTATTCCATAGTGACCTCCGATAAATTTTGTTTTAAGGCAATGTGCATTTCACCCGTACAGACGCTCTTGTTTGCGTTGTTTTTTTCGGGACGATGTGGGCATCGTCCCCTACCCGATTACGTTTGCAATTACCGCAATCGCCGTAGGGCAGGGGCTTGCTCCTGCCGATAATATAAACCGCACAAATGCTTTCATATACGTTGTTTTTTTCGGGACGATGTGGGCATCGTCCCCTACCCGATTATGTTTGCAATTACCGCAGTTGCCGTAGGGCAGGGGCTTGCTCCTGCCGATAATATAAACCGCACAAATGCTTTCATATACGTTGTTTTTTTCGGGACGATGTGGGCATCGTCCCCTACCCGAATTGCGACGGTGTACAGGGGTACTCCGAGCAATAAAAAAGTGCGAGATGCGAAGTTTATTTTTCGTATTTCTCGATTAAGCAGCGGGGACGGCGCTTAACCTCTTTGTATATTTTACCGATGTATTCACCGATTAAACCCACGGAGAGCAGATTTGCACCGCCGAGGAACCAGATGGAAATCATAAGCGACGCCCAGCCTGAGTTGGTGTTGCCGATAAATTTTTCTATCAGTGTATATATTGCCATTATGACGGAAAATATGCATACCACACCGCCCAGAACGGAAATAATACGAATGGGACTAACGCTGAATGAGGTTATTCCGTCAAATGCAAACGACAGCATTTTTTTAATCGGATACTTTGATTTGCCTGCAAAGCGTTCGGCACGGTCATAGTATCTGCTTTTTGATTTGCAGCCGACAAGCGGAACGAGTCCCCGTAAAAATAGATTTCTTTCAGGGAACTGTTCGAGCATATCGAGCGCACGGCGGCTCATAAGCCGGTAATCCGCATGATTAAATACCATTTTAACTCCCATTGCACTCATCAGCTTGTAGAACATAACGGCGGTGGTACGCTTAAAGAACGTGTCCGTATCACGTTTTCGGCGCACTCCGTACACGACATCGTAACCGTTTATAAAATCCTCGGTCATCTGCGGTATCACATTAATATCGTCCTGCAAATCCGCATCTACCGATATAACGCAGTCATACTCGCCCTTTACCGTCATCAGTCCGCCGAAAAGCGCGTTCTGATGCCCCACATTTGCCGAAAGCTTTATTCCAGAAAAGATTGTTTTTTGGTTTACATACCCCTCTATCAGCTCCCATGTGGCGTCCTTTGAACCGTCGTCCACAAAGCACACACGGCTTTTTTCGCTTATAAGCCCGTCACTTTGCATTTTTGAAAAAAGCTCCGACATACGCTTTGCCGTTTCAGGAAGCACCTCCTCCTCATTGTAACAGGGTATGAGTACGCACAAATCAACTTTATCCACGTTAATTACTCCTTTAAATGATGAATTGATTACTGATAGTATACACCTTTTTACAGTATTATGCAAGTTTAAAGTTTTCGCTTGATTTTATTGCCGTCATATGCTATACTAAAATAGCATAAAATATACTTAAGGTCGGAGCAGAGGAGCATTATGTCTAAAATACAAAAAATGGAAGATAGTCAAAGCTATGAAATCCTTGATTTGTGGCTTCGGTGTACAGCCGACGCAAATCCGTTTTTTGAGCCGGATTTCTGGCAGAATAATTACGAGGAAATCAAAGAAAAATATCTTACCGGATGTCAGAACTATGTTTATATGGAGGGAAGTATCGTTCTCGCATTCATATGCGTAACGGATAATAATTTCATAAACGGTCTGTTTGTCGAGCCGGATCACCGCGGCAAAGGCATAGGCCGCAAGCTTTTACAATATGTAAAGAGCCGCTATGACGAGCTGCATCTCAACATTTACGCAAAAAGCCGAAAAATGCTTAAATTTGTTTCAAGCGAAGGCTTTTTGATAAACGGCGCTCTGTATCAGGAGGAAAGCGGTCAGGTGAAATACACGCTTACTTACAAAAAGAAAAAACGGAAGGAATGGTCAAAAATATGAAAAACAAACCGTATCCTCTGTATCGGGTAAATCACATCGATACACTGCAGGATTTGCTCATTCTGTGCAAGACCCGTCATACGGCGAAAAAGGCATTCTGGTATGCCGACAAAAAAGGAAACACAACGGAAATATCCTATGCGGAGTTTGTGCATGACACCGAAAAGGTGATAAGCTTTATTCAGGCTCAGGGCATTACAAAGAGCGGCATAGGAATATACGGCGAAAACAGCTATGAATGGATAGTGGCATATTTTGCCGCCGCATGCAGCGGAAATATTGCTGTGCCGGTAGACAAGGAGTTGCCGGTAAACGAGGCACGTGAAATACTGGAACGTGCTGATTGCAAGCTTTTGTTTTTTGCAAACAATTACAGCGATGAGGTTTCGGAAATGCAGCTTGAAAAAGCAAAAGCCGTAAATATGAACACATTCAAAAATATGGAATACACCGAGCCTAAGCCGGTTGAAATACACCCCGATGATCTTGCGGCGATAGTATTCACATCAGGTACGACAGGCAAAAGCAAGGGCGTTATGCTGACGCACAAAAACCTTTCCGCAGACGCGGAAAACAGTGAAAAGATACTCGATGTTCCCGAGGGAACAATCCTTCTTTTGCCGCTCCATCACACCTTCGGAATGATGGCAGGCGTTTTGTGTCAGCTTTTGCTGGGCTTCCCGGTATTTATAAATCAGAGTCTGCGCTATTTAAAGCGTGACATTGAAATTGCAAAGCCGAGACATTTGGCGGTTGTTCCGCTTATAATTGAGTCGCTTTACAAAAGTATATGGGACAATGCAAAAAAAGCGGGCAAGGAAAAGCTTTTAAAGCGTATGGTTGCGGTAAGCAACGGACTTTTGAAAATCGGAATAGACATGAGGCGTGTATTCTTCAAATCGGTGCTTGACGGTCTGGGCGGAAACCTTGAAATACTCATTTCGGGCGGTGCTCCGATAAGCAGTGATTTGATTAACGGCATAAATTCATTCGGTATAAAGCCGATAAACGGCTACGGAATAACCGAATGTTCGCCGATTGTTTCCGCAACACGAAACAAGCACAATAATTTCCCGAGCGCAGGAAGCGTTATCCCCTGCTGTGAGGTTGAAATAATAAACAAAGACAACAACGGCATAGGCGAAATATGCGTAAAAGGCGACACCGTTTCGCCCGGATATTACGACAGTCCCGAGGAAACCGCAAAATCATTTAAGGACGGCAAATTCATAACCGGCGACTTGGGATACGTTGACGAAAGCGGATTTCTTTACATTTGCGGCAGAAAGAAAAATCTTATAATCCTTTCCAACGGCAAAAACATAAGTCCCGAGGAGCTGGAATGTCTTATTTCGGAAATCGAAAACGTAAACGAGGTTATCGTGTACGCCGAAAACGAACTTATTACAGCGGAAATTTACGCAGAGGACACAAGCGGTATAGAAGAAGGCATAGACGCTCTTAATAAGACCTTGCCTATGTACAAGCAAATTCAGAAGATAAAATTCCGTGACAGCGAATTTGAAAAAACAACAACAAAGAAGATAAGGAGATAAATTAAATGTTTGAAAGGGTAAAAGGACTTCTGGCGGAGGTTGCCGGAACAGATGAGAGTATAATAACGCCCGACGCAAAGCTTATTGCGGATTTGGGGCTTAATTCGTTCGATATGATAAATCTTATAGTGGCGTTTGAGGACGAATTTGACATAGAAGTCCCCGACAAGGATATTCACAAGCTTACCACGGTTGAGGATATTGTGGAATATGTGGAAGCACACGGTGCTGCAGAATAAATCCGACAACATATCACGGCTTATTTAAGGGCAGAATATAATATATAAGGGGAGCCTGTCGACAAAATATTGCCGACAGGCGAAAAAAGTGATATATCACTTTTTTCAAAACTCCAGTCTGAAGGGAAGAGATTTTCTCTCCCCCCTTATATATTTTCAGAAAGGAACATTCTGCCATGAAAAAAAGACCCGTAATCAAAAACAATATTTTAGACGATGAAATCGACGCCGTATGCGCCACCGAAACAACGGGACTTATCCCGTTTTCGCCGGAGGACGAATACGAGCTTGATTCCTACAAGGAAATAGTTAATTTTTCCGCAGACAAAATAAACATATACAAAGAACCCGACAAACGCTGAAATTCAGCGTTTGCCGGGTTCTTTGCGTATTATCTCTTTGAAAAGTACTGATACACGTTACAGCGTATCATTCCGTTGTAAAGCTTACGCTTTTTATCTGCTTTTCTGCCGAAAAGCTCCTCAAAGCGTTCGTGCGAAGTGAGAATATAATACGACCAGTTATCGAGCCGTTTAAAGCTTTTGCCTATTTTTTCGTAAAGTTCTTCACATTCCTTTTTATCGCTCAGTCTTTCGCCGTAGGGCGGATTGCAGATTATTGTTCCGTTAGGCTTATCCGAAAAGAAATCGCAGGCGTTTGCAGTACCCGTTTGTATATACTCCCCTACTCCCGCCTTTTTGGCATTTTCCGCCGCAAGAAGTGCGGTGTTTTTGTCTATATCATATGCATATATTTCAAGCGGTACGTTATGCTCAAGCGACCTTGCCTCCTCACGTGCTCTCTCCCACAGCTTTTTATCCGACTGTGCAAAATTCTCCGCCGCAAAACTGCGGTTTAATCCCGGCGCAATATTGCGCTTAAACAGCGCCGCCTCAATCGGTATCGTTCCCGAGCCACAGAACGGGTCGCACAACGGATATTCGAACTTCCAGTAGCTCATCATAACCATTGCCGCCGCCATTGTTTCTCTGAGCGGTGCAAGGTTTGATTTCTGCCTGTAGCCGCGCTTGTGCAGTCCTTCGCCCGACGTGTCTATCATCAGCGTTACACGGTTTTTCATAATCGAAAACTGTATCTGATATGTACTGCCGTCCTCCGGCAGCCATTCCGTTCCGTATTTTGCAGTCAATTTTTTCGCCGCCGCCTTTTTGATTATCGCCTGACAGTCACGCTCGCTCGCAAGCTGTGATTTAAGGCAATACCCTTTTACGGGGAAAGCGCCGTCTTTTACTATAAATCTGCCCCAGTCGAGTGCGTACGTTTTGTCGAACAGTTCCTCAAAGGACATTGCCGTAAATTCGCCGACCTTTATAAGCACCCTTTCCCCTGTGCGTATCCACAAATTTGCCCTGCATACGGCGTCATATCCGCCCTTAAACGTAACACGTCCGTCCTCCACGGACGTTGTTTCGTATCCGAGCCTGCGCACCTCACGTGCGGTAAATGCCTCCATTCCCAAAAGCACGGGAATTACTATTTCAAATTCTTCCATAATTATCTTCTTTTCTTCCTCATAAATTTCTTTCTTCCGCTGTTTTGGCGCCGTATTTTTGATACGGCGCTCCTTCTTCTGTCAAAGGTGCGGCTGTCCATATCGCATTCAAGCACAAAATCTATCTTTCCCGACTGTATATCCGCCGCCGCAACGGCAACACGCACCCCGTCGCCTATGCGGTACGTGCGCCCGGTGCGCTTTCCCGTAAGAGTGCCGGAAATTTCGTCATATTCGTAATAGTCGCCCTTTATGCTCTCAAGGCGTATCATTCCCTCTACGGAATTGTCAAGCTCGACAAACATACCGAAGTTCGCCGTTCCCGATACTATGCCGTCAAACACTCCGCCGATATAATCCGACATATACGCCGTTTTCATCATTTCTTCAACATCACGCTCTATATGCTCCGCCTTTACTTCGCATTCGCTCGAATGCGACGCCGTTTCGTACAGATTGCCGTACTCCGTTTCCTTTCCGCTTATAAAATCCTTTAATATGCGGTGTATCGCAAGATCGGGATAACGGCGTATGGGCGATGTGAAATGGCAATAATATTTTGCCGACAATCCGAAATGCCCGAGGTTTTCCGTCTTGTATTCGGCTTTCATAAGCGAATGAAGCATATTATGCGCAACCATTCGCTCCTCCGGGGTGTCCTTTACCGCATCAAGTATGCTTTGCAGCGATTTCGGGTGTATATCCCCGTCCTTGCCGCCTTTAAGCGCCAGTCCGAAATTCTTTATAAATCCGTTAAACGCCGTGATTTTATCATGTGACGGCTGTTCATGCACTCGGTATATGAACGGCAGTTCCGCCCAATACGCAAACTCGGCAACCGTTTCGTTTGCGCAAAGCATAAATTCCTCGATTATTCCGTTTGATATTCCCCGCTCCGCTTTCGTTATATCGATCGGTCTGCCGTTTTCATCAATCTTTATTGCGGTTTCGGGGAAATCAAACAGGATTGCTCCGCGCTTTTTTCTTTTTTCAAAAAGTATTTCCGCAAGTTTTTGCATATCGCAAAGCATAGGAATGATATGCGAATACCGCTCGTTAAGCTCCGCATCTCCGCCCGTGAGAAGCTTTGTCGCATTGGTATATGTCATACGCTCCTTTGAGCATATGACGGTCTTTTCTATTCTGTGGTTTACCACACCGCCGTTTCGGTCTATCTCCATTATCACCGACAGCGTAAGCCTGTCCTCATTCGGTTTAAGACTGCAGATACCGTTTGAAAGCGCCTCGGGGAGCATAGGTATAACCCTGTCCGCAAGGTATACGCTTGTTCCTCTCAAATATGCCTCACAATCAAGCGCAGTCCCCGGCTTTACGTAATGCGATACGTCCGCTATATGAACGCCTAAAATATAATTTCCGTTTTCGGCTCTTTCCAAAGATACGGCATCGTCAAAATCACGTGCGTCATCGCCGTCTATGGTAAATATCAGCTTATCACGCAAATCTAGCCTGCCCTCAAAATCTTTTGGATTGAGCGTGCATTTTTCCGCCTCGGCAGTAACAGCCTCGCCAAACTCAAAGCTTATTCCGCTGCTTATCACTGCACCGTCAATCAAGCCTTTAAGGTCGTCCTCAGCGCCCAGCACGGCAATAATGCGTCCGTAAATTTTACCGTCCGCCGCATATTCCGTTATTTCCGCCGCCGCACGCTCGCCATCTTGTATTTCCGTATCATCTTCGAGATTTATGTGCGCATACAAACGGCGGTTATCGGGATACAGCGTAAGAGAGCCATTTTTTATGCGCACAATCCCCGTTACGGTCTTGTTTGCACGGCTTAATATTTTTATTACACGTCCCGTCCTGTGCACACCCTCGGTTTTTCCGTCTGCTTTTACAAGCACCTCGTCCCCGTCAAGCGCACCGCCGAGCATATCTCCCGGTACAAAAATATCCTGCCCGTCCTCATCGGAGCATACCACAAACGCAAAATATCCTCTCGCATTGCACCTCACAGTGCCTTTAAACGCCAAAGCGTCCTTTTCCGTTGCGAGATAGCGTCCTTTCTTTGTGATATACACGCTCCCCTCTGCGCACAGTCCGTCCATTACCGCCTTAAATTCCTCCTCCGCCTCCGACGGCACGTCAAGCACAGATTTAAGCTCGTCGAACTTAAGCGGTATATATTCATTTGATTGTAAATATGATAAAATTCGTTCTTTTCTTTCCATTTTAATCTCCGAATACAGTTTGGCCGTTTTTATAAAAAATTATTTTGCCGTCTTCTATTTTACATTATTTTCTTTAATCGGTCAAGTGCTTAAAACTTTTGTTATATTACAGTAATCAAAAAGGACTTGACTTAAAGCGTTTTGAGAGGTATAATATCGTTATGCTATTATACTGGGTTATTTGCGGATAGCCCTTAAAATCAGAAAGGAATGGTTACTCAAATGAAGAAAAAAAGCATTGTTACGCTTTGTTTCTCGGTTGTAATCGCTCTTTTAATCAACTATATTGCATTCTTCGGTTTCAATATAGCAGGTTTTTCATGGAGCGGTACGCTGGGAGATAAAGGCATCAAACGAGGCATAGACCTCGCAGGCGGTTCGGTTATCACCTTCCAGGCTGAAACTGACCAGACTCCCACGGACGATCAGATGTCGGTTGTTGAATCTATTCTTCAGACACGTCTGAACAACGCAGGATATACGGAATCACGTATATCAAGAGGCGACAGCGGTACTGTTACCGTTGAAATTCCGTCGGTATACGAAACCGACGAAGCCGCAGCACTGCTCGGAAAGATGGCAAAGCTTACTTTCAGAGATGCTGACGACAATGTAGTGCTTGACGGTGCTACAGACATAAAGACAGCTAAGTATCAGTACGGCCCGACCACCGAGAACGGCGCTTCGGAACCGTATGTAGTTGTTGAATTTACACCCGAGGCAAAGACAAAGTTTGCCGAGGCTACAAAGGCTGCTGCCGCAAGATCAGCCGAAAACAAAAACTACATTTCAATCAAAATGGACGAAACTGAAATCTCAAATCCGAGAGTTCAGAAAGAAATCAATGATGATTCCTGTATCATTTCGGGAAGCTTTACTCCCGAAAGCGCACAGGAGCTTGCAAACCAGATTAAATCGGGTCAGCTCCCCTTTAACCTCAAGGTTGCAAATCAGGAAACAGTCGGTGCGGAGCTTGGCTCGAACGCACTCCCCACAAGCTTGCTCGCAGCAGGCATAGGCATACTTCTTATAATGCTCTTCATGGGTATTATGTATAAAGTGCCCGGTCTTATCGCAGACATTGCTTTACTGTTCTATGTGGGTATCATAAGCCTTGTATTGGGTATACTTCACGTAAACTTAAGCCTTTCGGGTATTGCCGGTATCGTGCTTTCGATAGGTATGGCGGTCGACGCAGACTGTATCATATTTGAAAGAATGAAAGAAGAACTTCGTCTCGGAAAGACAATCAAGGCTTCCGTTGACGCAGGCTTTAACAAAGCATTCTCGGCTATCCTCGACTCAAACGTTACGACAATTATTTCGTGCGTTGTACTTAAGCTTTCGGGCATCGGTACGGTTGAAAGCTTTGCCATAACGCTCGGTATAGGCGTTATATTTTCAATGTTCACGGCTATCGTTGTTACAAAGTTCTTGTTAAAGCAGCTTGTAAACATCGGTATAAAGAACAGAAACGCTTTCTACAGACCGATAAAAGTTAAGGGAGGTGCAGAGAATGAATAACAGAAACTTTACGGCTAACAGATGGAAATTTGTTATTATTCCCGCACTTATAATCGTACTGGGTATAGTAATGTACATCGTACACGGCGGTTTCAACTTCGACGTTGAATTCCTCGGCGGTACAAGAATGCAGGTTGAACTCGGTCAGGAATTTAACAACGACGACATCAGCAAAGCAATAATGGACGAATTTAATTTGTCCGCCGCTGTTCAGAAGTCGGGTACAAGCCCCACACAGGCAGTTATAAAAATTCAGAACACCGATGACAACACAGACGCACAGAATAAGGTATTCAACCTCTTAAAGGAAAAATACAACCTTGCAGACGATGCAAAGCCTATGTCTGTTTCGACAGCATCGGCAAGCTTTGGTCTTGAGGTGCAGAGAAAGGCTCTCCTCTATACTTTGATAGCTATTATATGCATACTTATCTATATTGCAATCAGATTTGAATGGAGAAGCGCTATTATGGCGGTTGTTGCGCTTGCAATCAACGTTGTTGTTATGGCAGCTGTATATGCGATTACAAACATCGCGCTTAACACCACATTTATTGCGGCAATGCTTACAATTGTCGGTTATTCGATTAACAATACAATCGTCATTTTCGACCGTATACGTGAAAATCAGAAAACACGTACAAAGAACGAAACCATTTCGCAGATGGTTGACAGAAGTATCGTTGAAACACTCGGAAGAACTCTTAATTCCACAATCACAACGCTTATCACTATAGTGCTTATCTATATCCTCGGCGTTACGACAATTAAGGAATTTGCACTTCCGCTTATCATCGGTATCGTAATCGGTGCTTACACATCAATCTTTATAGCAAGCACATTCTGGGCTTCATGGAAAGAATCAAATATGAAAGCCAAGGCAGAAGCCGCTGCTGAAAGAAAAGCAACAAAGAAAAGCAAATAAACACAAAAAAATGAGTTCGGTTTAAACCGAACTCATTTTTTTATAATTGAATTGTTATTTCGCTTTTTTGAGCATTTCTTCAAGTTCCGCCTTATCAAAAGTATATTTCTTATTGCAGAACTGACAGCACATTTCCGCCTCGCCCTGTTCCTCTATAATTGATGATATTTCGTCCTTGCCTATTGATATAAGCGCACGTTTCATTCTCTCACGCGAGCATTTGCACTCATATTTCGGAGTTACCGTCTTATTTTCCATAAGCATCGAAAATCCGCTTGTTACCCTGAACGCCATATCCTGTGCGTTCATACCGCTGTCTATCATTTCCGTTACGCTCGGCAGTCCGGCAATTATATTTTCAAGCTTTTCAGCCATATCGTCCGTTGCCTCAGGCATAAGCTGTATCATAAATCCGCCTGCGGCTTTTACGGAATTATCCGTATCCACCAGAACACCCAGAGCAATCGCTGTCGGTATCTGCTCGCTTTTTGCGTAATAATATGTCAAATCCTCGGCTATCTCGCCCGACACAAGCGGTATTCTGCCTATGTACGGCTCTTTTAAGCCGAGATCACGGATTACGCTTAAATCTCCCCTGCCGACTCCTCCGCCGACGTCAATTTTGCCTTTTGCGTTAAGCGGCAAATCAACATACGGATTATGCACGTATCCTCTCACTTTCAACTCACTGTCCGTCACCGCAACAAGCCGTCCCAAAGGGCCGTCGCCGTTTATCTGCAAGGTAAGCGTGTCCGTTTCGCTTTTAAGTCCTGCCGCTCCCATAAGCACCGCACCGCTCAATAATCTGCCCAGCGCCGCCGTTGCCACGGGATTGGTATCGTGTATTTTATGTGCTTCATTTACAAGCTCTGTTGTAACGGTGCAAAAAACACGTATCGCACCGTCCATACTGTTTCCTCTTACAAGTACGTCTGACATATAATCGTTCCTTTCTATTTTCTGCTTATTCTTACCGTTGTATAATATGTATCCGAGGTGCTGACCGTATCGCCGTCTATGATTACGGGCAGTATATGCACGCCCTCGCCGACGCCCTTTATGTCCACGTGAGCCTTGATGTTATCGGTATTCAATCTGTCCTCGGCGGCACGCACCTTTGCTTTTACCCTGTCAACTGTCACGTTCATATCGTCCGGAACATTTTCAGCTGACGCTTCAAGCTCAAATTCCTGTTCCTCAAGCTTTGAAAGATTTACCTTTACACGTGCCTTTTTGCTTTCTTCGGGGATATACATTCCCTCGGTTTCCAAAAGGCTGTACCCGTTTGAATCGTCGGTACTGTCTATCACGGCATACACACATTCGTCCGTATTGCCGGGCAGAACGCCAACCTCAACAGAGGTTGTCATAATCGTGCATTTGTCCTCGTTTAGCACATACGACTTTGCCATTTCGTCCGACAGCTTAAGCTTTACGGGGAGCGTCTTTTTGGGGTAGACGGTATTTTTCACCATAACCTCCGCCGTGGGGGATTCAAGCGTTTCGTTCTTCTCGATATAACTTCCGGTATTGTTCAGAAGAAGATACTTTACGGGCATTTTATTGTTCCCCGCAAGGTTTGTTATATTAACGTTTGCAATACCGTAAGAAACGTTGTCAAGTTCGCTTTGCGATCCCGTAATTTTAACACTGCCGTTTAAAAGTTCCGACTTTACAAGCTTTTCCTTTAATGTTCCCGTCTGTTCAAGCTTAACGGGTATTTCCTTTTCGCACAGCTTTTCAACCTTTATCGGGATTTGACCGTATTTTTCCTTTTCAACGGTTATACGTGTTGTCGGAAGCACAATACTCCCCGTAAGGGTGTATTCTCCCTCGCCCGTAATATCCGAAACATCAGCCTCAAGGTGTATCTTATCCATATTATCAATAAGCTCACGTCGCTTTCCGCTAACAACCACCGACGCCGCCGGTATATTGTTTCTGCCCGTTATCACAAGTCCCCTGTCGCGCAGTTCCGTTTCGCCCGAAAATGTTATTTTCAGCCCCGAAACGGTGGTTTCAATATCGGGATTATTGACATAATTTACGGCAATCCATACTCCTATCGCAAGCACAAGCGAAAGCACTATCATTTTCATATTGCCCCTGTGCCGCTTATTTTTTAATTCTTTAATCATTTTGACCTCCAGAACTTCAGCTTATCCATTTTATCCGCCTTATCGGTATCCTGTATGAAAATCTTATTGAGCGCTCTCGTAAGCGATTCTCCCGTAAGATTTCGTGTAAGCGTGCCGTTTCTCGCTATGGAGATTTTACCGGTTTCCTCGCTCACAACTATTACTATGGCGTCCGTGCTTTCGCTGAGTCCCATTGCGGCACGGTGTCTTGTTCCGAGTTCGTATGATATGTTATTGTTGGTCGTAAGCGGAAGCATACAGCCTGCCGCCATTATCTTGTTTCGGCGTATTATAACCGCACCGTCATGGAGCGGAGTGTTCGGCACAAAGATATTTTCCAGTATGCCGCTCGAAACGTTTGCCTCAAGCATTATTCCCGATGTGAGAAAATCGCCGAGCTTTGTTTCTCTCTCCATTACTATAAGCGCACCCGTTTTCGTGGCGGACATATCCACCGCCGCCTTAACTACCGACTCTATCGTCATATGTATATCGTTCACTTCGGGATCACTGCCGAAATCTATAAATCTGCCCACCTTAAAGCGTCCCATTCGCTCAAGCAGATTTCTAAGCTCCGGCTGAAAAATAACCACTATCGCAAAAAGTCCTATCTGCATTGCTCCGCCCAGAATATAGCTGAGAGCATTTAACTTATACAATCTGCTCAGCATAAAAATGATAAGCAGAATAACTACGCCTTTTACAAGCTGCATGGCACGTGTCTCACGTATCAGCTTAATCAAATAATAAATTATTATCGCAACTATTAAAATATCAACTATATCGCTTAATCTTATCAGCTGTATATATTTAATCAAATATTCCAAAACGCCGTTCATCCGAAAATCCTCCGTATTTTTTCACTATAATATTATTATACACTATCTTTTTGTATTTTTCCATAGCTGAAAAAATATTTTTTTAAAATTTTTATTGTATATCGTGACTTTTTATGTTATAATTGTCTTATAAATTTTAGTTTAAAGGAAGGATACTTATGAAAAAGAAGATTTTAAGCCTTTTGGCGGCAATTGCTATGCTTGCATGCACATCAACCGCAGTTATGGCTGACAAGGAAAACAATTCTCCCGATGTTTACGTTGACGGCGAAATTGTAAAATTTGCGGATCAGAAAGCCGTTATTATGAACGACTTCACCATGATCCCCGTAAGAGGCGTATTTAACGCTATGGGCGCACGTGTTGACTGGGACGGCGAAACACAGACAGTTACAATAAACAGCAGAAACAATATGATTCGTGTGAAGCTTACCATAGGCAGCGACGTTATGACCGTATACAATTTTATCGACGTTTTGTCGGCAGAGGAAACAAAGGTTACCCTCGACGCTCCCCCGGTAATAATAAACGATAACGAAACCTACAGAACTCTTATTCCGTTAAGAGCAATAAGCGAAAGCCTTAAGTCGGACGTTAAATGGGACGGCGAAAACTTTGCCGTTTACATCACAACTCCCGATATAGAAAAGATTGAAAATAAGGCTGCGCTTTCGCTTTCCGCAGACAAAGCAGAAGTTGCGGAGGGTGACGAGCTTGCGCTTTACATCGACCTTAAAAACCTTGCGTCATACCCCGACAACTTTGTAAGCGGTGTGACCGCGTCGGTTAAGTACGACAAGGAAAACTTTGAATTTGTCAAGGCTTATCTTTGCGATGAAAAGGGCGAGCAGGTTGCGGGCGACACAGGCGCCGATAATGCAGATTACACAGAGGACAGCTTAAAGACAGTCCACATCACAATTAATTCCGAAACGGCAATTAAGGCAGACGACTCTGTATTAAAGCTTATCTTCAAGGCTAAGAACACAAAGCCGAGTACGTTTGTTCTTATGAACAGATACAATACGCAGATCGGACACGATACATCGCTCCAGCTTACAAATTCAAATCTTGTAATAACACAGCTTTCGGGCAATCAGCTCACAATTGATCAGACACCGGTTATAGTAAATGCCGAAGCATCGGAGAAATAAGTAAAAAATCAGCAAAGGAGCTGTCCCGACGGGGCAGCTCCTTTAAGCAAGGAGATGATTTTATGGAAAAAACGCCTATTGCGTTCCGCACCCACGTTTCGATTTTCGGAAACACCAATGCCGGAAAATCCGCCCTGTTCAATGCTCTTATCGGTCAGGATCTGGCGATTGTTTCCGAAAAGCACGGCACAACCACCGACCCCGTAATAAAGGCAATGGAGCTTATCCCCTACGGTCCGATTGCGCTTGCCGATACAGCAGGTCTCGGCGACTGTTCCGACATAGGCAAAGAGCGTATGCAAAAGACGGAAAAAATTCTTGACAGAACGGATTTTGCAATCTATGCCGCCGCCTGTGATGATTTCGACAAGTCCGCATACGAGCGTGCAAAAGAAAGCTTTTCAAAAAAACACATACCGCATTTGCTTGTGTTCACAAAATCCGATAAAGAAAGCGGCACGCTTAAAGAGGAATATCCCGATGCGGTGTTTGTATCGGTTTATGACCAAAATTCAATTGATGCACTAAAGGGGATTTTAAACGCACGGCTCCCGAAAGACGAGTCAAGTGAAACCATGGTGGGCGATTTACTGCCTTACGGAAGTACCGTTGTGATGGTTATTCCGATAGACAGCGAAGCCCCCAAAGGAAGAATTATTCTACCGCAGGTACAGTTTCTGCGTGATTGTCTTGACCACGGTATGAAAGCCGTTGCCGTGCGTGACACGGAGCTTGAGGAAACGCTTGCGGAGCTTAACAGGGTCGATCTTGTCGTGACAGACTCACAGGCGTTTAAATTTGTTTCATCAGTTGTACCGAAAGACATAAAGCTTACATCATTTTCAATGATGATGGCACGTATGAAGGGCGATTTGAAAACCTTTGCCGACGGCGCCGCAGCCATAGAAAAGCTTAAAGACGGCAGCCGCATACTTATGGCGGAGGCATGCACGCACAATTCCTCACACGAGGATATAGGCAGAGTAAAAATTCCCAATCTGCTCAAAAAATACACAGGTAAAAAGCTTGAATTTGATTTCTACACACACCACGATTTTCCCGATAATCTTTCGGATTATGACCTCGTTATCCATTGCGGCGGCTGTATGATAAATTCAAAATCAATGCGTATGAGAGCGGAGTTTTGCCTTGAAAGCGGCGTTCCCATAACGAATTACGGCGTTGTTCTCGCATATGTGAACGGCATACTTGACAGGAGCAAGGAAGTATTCGGAATATAAAAATTACGGCGTGCGGTATCCGCACGCCGTAATTTTATTTTTTCAAAAACCACACCTGCATATCCGTTTCTCCCCTGTTGGCAAATGCATAATACGGAATAAGCGTAAGCGGAGATTTTTCATATTCGCTGTCCGCAGGCATATAAAGCAATTCGCTTTCTTTGTCACGATATGCCGTTGTTTTTATTTTCGGAAGCAGAAATTCGGATTTTTCAAGAGTACACAAATCGTTAATATCAATTCTTACATTCTTCAAATCCTCCCCGTTGTCTATTCCCTCGGCGCAATAAACGACAGGTCCTCTCATAACGGCTATTCGTCCTGCGTCCTCGTGTACGTGCCTGTTTGCACGCATATATTCAACGGGCATATCCATATTCAATTCTATCCCGTCCGATGCGTCAACATAAGCATAACCGTTTTTCAGCTCATATTCGGCGTTTACGGTAAAGCTTCTGCACCAGCCGGGTATTCTAAGCGCAATTTTCCGTCCCGGAGCGGTGCAGTTTATTTTTACACTGCCGCTTATCGGATAATCGGTATTCTGTGTAATGTGCATATCCTCACACGACATTTCGGAGGCTATATACTGATGCACATACAGCGTGTCATCATCGTATGTGTACATAAATCCCGCTATTGAAGGAATAAAGCGCACTATATTCGGAGGACAGCAGGAACACGAAAATACCTTTTGGCGCTCGGTTATCGGAAAACGCCGTTTATCGTATGACGCACGGTCAACATCATTAAATCGGAGGTCAATCTCAAGCGGATTTTCATAAAAAAACGCCGTTCCGTCCATAGAAACTCCCGACAGCACTCCGTTATATATTGCACGTTCTGCGGTGTCTGCATATTTTGAATTTACCTCTGCCGTTTGCATACGTGACGCAAACATCGAAAGCGCTATAGCCGCACACGTTTCTGCATACGCCGTCCTGTTCGGCAAATCATAATCCACCGTAAACGCCTCGCCCCTGTATGTTGAGCCTATTCCACCCGTTATGTACATACGCTTGTTTACAGCGTTATCAAAAACTCTTTTGCACGCCGCTTGGAGTTCGTTATCATTTTTTATGCGTGCGACATCGGCAGCTCCGCAAAACAAATACATAGCACGCACGCTGTGTCCGTCCGCAGTTGTTCTGTCTTTTATCGGCATATCGTCCTGATTGTTCAGTATGCTTATGCCCTCCTGCGGTTCATCGTGCTTACCGTGTTCGTCTATGAAAAACTCGGCAAGCTTGAAATAGCGTTCCTCGCCCGTCGCCTCGTAAAGGCGCACAAGCGCCAGCTCAAGCTCAGGGTGTCCCGGCGTAACAAATTTTGCACTTCTCTTTTTGGCAAAAACCTCCTCAATATAATCGGCATATTTGCACATTGCCTTTAAGAATTTGTCCTTGCCCGTTGCGTCATAATACGCAATCGCCGCCTCTATAAGATGCCCTGCGCAATACAACTCGTGCAAACGTCGGTCGCAAAAACGGCGATTTTGTTCCGTCACAAGAAAATGACTGTTGAAATATCCGTGTTCATCGGAATTTTTTACAATGTTATCTACCGTTTTGTCGATTATCTCCTCCAGTTCGGGGCGCTTTTCCTCTTTTAGAATATACGCCGCTCCCTCTATCCACTTGGCTATATCCGAATCCCAGAACACGTGCGGCATATTCGGCTCGCCCTCTTTCCACTTGCACTCCGTAGCCGAAAAGCGGTGCGTTTCAACAAATCTGTCATACACCGCCTTTAGCGTTGAGTTTTTCACCATATCCTGTTTTACTGCCCAAAATCCGTTATTGATTTTTACGTCTGAAAATTTTACTTTTTTCATATTCAAAATGCTCCTTTCGGCTTATTGACTTTTCATTGTAAATTTATTATAATAAATAAAAACGGTAATTTCAATACCGAAGTCTTGAGATAAAGTGAGAAAATCAGATATGATTAAATTAGAGAGCGGTAATTTTTTTCAATACGAAACAATCGGCAGATTTACCTCGGAGGAGCAATGGCTCCACCCTGCACGCACGATATACAGCTTTGAGCTTATTTTGGTTTTGAACGGCGAGGTTTTTATCGATGAGGACGGAGCAAGGTATGAGCTTAGGAAAAACGATATGATTATTCTCGAACCGCAAAAGTATCATTTCGGATATAAGGAGAGCGCTCCGCCCGTTTCTTTTTACTGGACACACTTCCGCACCGATATGGAAATGCCGTTTAAAACATATACCTCCGGCGACTGCTATGATTTGAAATACCTTTTAAAAAAGCTTTTGCACGTTTCAAACACGCCGTCATATCCGCCCGACTCTGCGGAAATACTCTCGCTTTTGATTTTTCGTGAACTTATGTATACCGAAAATGCCTTAAAAAACAGCCGCCGCACTCTCATTAACGAAGCCGCCGAATATGTGCGGATAAATCTCACCAACGGCATTACCGTTTCCGATACGGCAAAGCATTTCGGATATAATTCCGATTACATAGGAAAACTTTTTAAAAACAATTACGGTATGGGACTTAAAGAATACATTTGCGCCGAAAAGATAAAGCTTGCCAAGGATTTTCTGCTCTCATCGGATTTATCGGTCAAGGAAATTTCCGCAAAGCTGGGATTTGACAGCGAAAACCTGTTTATAAAATTCTTTATGTATCACGAGGATATAAGTCCCTCAAAATTCAGAAACAAATATTTCAACACGCATATGAACAACAAATAAAAAAGTGCGATGACTCGCACATCAACACCCCTGCCCCTCAATCTTGAGGGGTAGACTTTTCTTTTTTCTAATCTTGTGGTAAAATATACATATGAGTATTTTACAAAACATTTTTGCAGACCATTTTCATAAACTTCTTAATTCTAATATTAAAATTCGTGATACTGTTATTGAAAATGTGGATAAAATGATTCATTGCGGTGACTACAAAAGGGGGTATGCTTTTTACTTTTGCGAACATTGTTCTCACTTTATGGTTTCTCCTTTTAGGTGCAGAAGCCGTTTTTGTCCCTCCTGTGGTAACCTATATTCCCGAAAACGTTCAACCGCTATGTCCTTTAAACTTGTTCACACCTCCCACAGACACTGCGTTTTTACTATCCCTGAAGAATTAAGAATATTTTTAAGAGGACGGCTGTACCGTCCCCCGACTTTTTCATACTACACGGTTGCGCATACCGCCGATGAGGTAGCTGTCAATATTTTTTGCTATTTCGTCGAGGCAGCGCACACGTGCCTCATACGCTCCCCACGCCATATGCGGTGTAAAAATCACATTTTTACAGCCGAGCGCCGCACGGTACGGGCTATCCTCCGCCATCGGCTCTGCCGAATAAACATCGACGCCCAAACCGCCTATTTTTCCGTTGATTACGGCTTCTGCCGCCGCCGCTTCGTCCATAACCGCACCACGTGCCACATTTATAAGCACCGCCGTATTTTTCATAAGCGCAATCCGCTCACGGCTTATAATATTCCTTGTGCCGTCATTAAGCGGCAGATGTATGCTTATTATATCCGCTCTTTCGCACAATTCGTCCAACTCCACATACGAAAATCCGTCACGCTTTGTTCTGCTGTAAGCGATAACATCCGCACCCATTGCCTGTGCCGCCTGAGCCGTTTTTCTGCCTATATTACCCGTTCCGACTATGCCCCACGTCATACCGGCAATCTCGTGAAACACGGGAGTTAAGCAATTTTGCACACCGCTTTTTGTGTACTCTCCGCTCTTTACGTATCCGTCAAATTCAAAAAGATGCGTCACAAGCGACAGCGCCGTTGCAACCGTTAATTGCGCCACGGAATCGGTTGAATATCCGCACACGTTGCACACGCCTATGCCGTGGTTTTTGCAATATTCAATATCTATGTTATCAAAACCCGTTGCCGTAACGCAAATAAGCTTAAGCTTTTCTGCGGACCTTAAATTGCTTTCATTAAGCTTTATTTTATTTACTATTGCCACGTCGGCATCGGAAAGCGCTTTTTCAACGTTCTCCGGCGGCGTTGTTTGAAAAACTTGCACATTGCCGAATTTTTCAAACATTTCAAACGTTACGTCACTGCCGAGCGTGAGTGCGTCAAGTATAAATATATTCATTTACTTATCCTCTTTATACACAAGCTTTTCAAGTTTATCCCACATTTCGGGGTGCGTTCTTTTGAGATTTATCGGTTGCATATCGGAATTTACAAAGCCGTGATTTGTTTTTCCCTCGGTCATAAGCTTCATTTCGGGGAGCTTATATACCTCATATTTAAACTCGCACTTTGCAACGGACAGCTTTGTCAGCTTACAGGTCACAACCACCTCGTCCTCATAGCGCAATCCGTAATGATATTTCGCCCATGTTTCGGTCAGCGGTATCATAACGCCCTGATGTTCCATTTCCGAATACTTCATTCCGATTGCTTTTATAAAATCGCCCCGTGCAACCTCAAACCAGGGATAATATCTCGAATGATACACAATCCCCATCATATCCGTTTCCGCATATCTGACCGTAATTTTTGTTTCGCTTACAAATGACATTTTCGCTTTCTCCTATTCCGAAAAAGAGCCGCTGCGTAACGCAGCAGCTCTCATTATTAAACCGTAAGTTTATTTACTATCGAATCAAGACTTTCGGGCAAATTCTTTTTCATTGCAAGTCCCTCCGCAATATCAACGTCGGAAATCTTGCCGTCCTTGACACGGACTATTCTGTTCTGCTTTCCTTCGAGAAGCAGTTCAACGCTCTTTGCACCCATTTCGCTTGCGATTATTCTGTCACGCACCGTAGGATTTCCGCCTCTCTGAACGTATCCGAGAATGGTTGCACGGGTTTCTATTCCCGTCTTGTCCTCAATCTGCTTTGCCATCTCCATTACGCCGCCGATACCCTCTGCAACGATTATGATAGAGTGCTTTTTACCTCTTGCCTTTGACTCAAGAACCGTGCTTAACACGTCTTTATCAAAATCCCATTCCTTTTCGGGAACAAGAATTACCTCTGCTCCGCAGGCAATACCTGCTTCGAGAGCAATATATCCGGCATTTCTGCCCATAACCTCGATAATTGAGCATCTGTTATGGCTCGTTGCGGTATCTCTTATCTTGTCCACTGCCTCGATAACCGTATTAAGACAAGTATCATAGCCTATGGTATACTCCGAACAGCTTATATCGTTATCTATTGTACCGGGCATTGCGATTGTGGGAAGTCCTTCCTTGCACAAATCCATTGCGCCCCTGAACGAACCGTCGCCGCCTATTACGATAAGTCCGTCAATTCCCTGTGCCTTTGCTGTACGGCACGCCTTTTTAACGCCCTCGGGCTTTTTAAATTCAAGACATCTTGCAGTCTGAAGAATTGTTCCGCCTCTCTGGAGCGTATCCGAAACGTCCCTTGCGGTAAGAGTCTGCATCTCGTTTTCGATAAGACCCACATAGCCTTTCATTATTCCTACCACTTCAACACCGTGATACACGCCCGTTCTTACAACCGCACGTATTGCGGCGTTCATTCCGGGAGCGTCACCGCCGCTCGTAAGTACTCCGATTTTTTTGATTTTCTGTGCTTTCATAGTTATTTGCCTCCAATGCTATACTAAAATAATTCATTATCTATAATGATATCCTGCGCATAATTTACCTCCGGTTGGGGTACAAGCACCTCACATTCCTGATAATCCTTACCCTTGCCTATGCGCCTCATACGGGACAATATCCCGTGTTCTCTCAATCGGCTTACCAAAAGCCGTGCGGATTTTTCCTCATGAGTGATATATACTACTGTCCACATATTATTTCACCGTTATTCCGTCGGAAACGATTTTCCCCAGCTTGGTATATATCTCCGCTTTCCCCTTTATTTTCATTGCCGAGGTAATCTCCGTGAACTGTGCAAGATAAACTTCGCCTGCGTCGAGCTTTTCCGTATGGTGAAACTTTGTATCGCGCCCACGGGTAATTCCTATAATGCTGACGCCGTTTTCAAGCGCCTTTACAGCTATATAATCATTTCCTATCGATTCTTCCATAGCCTACATCCTTTCAATATACCAAATATTAGTATTATATTATTTTATCGCATTTCCGTTAAAATTTCAAGTAAAAATTGATGAAATTTTAACAAATAAACTTGAGTGAAATTTGGTCACTTTCACTATTTCAGCTTTACGTTATCCGCTCCGAACACTTTTTTCAAGTCCTCGACTGCCGAATTTGTGCCGTTAAACCAAAATCTGTGCGGTACGGAGGCAACCTTTTTCGTATCCTCAAAGAACAACCTTACCTCGGTATCGCCCATATACGGCGCAAGGCTCTCGCACACCGATGCGAGCGTTTCCTCACTGCGTGTCGGGAGCTTTATATACAACTTGGGAGTCGGTTTGTTCATAAGCTCCGCCTCCTCGAACGTCTGCACCGATTCGCACAAAAGCTTCGGCGCCTCGTCCTCGCGTATGCTTACACGCCCATGCACCGCCACAACGGCGTTTTCCTCAAGGCGTGACGAGTATTCCGCAAGTACTTTGGGAAATACTATTCCCTCTATACTGCCGTAAGAGTCCTCAAGCGTGACAAACGCCATCTGCGAATTGGAACGTGTTGTCTTGTTTCTTCTTTTCTCTATAACGGCGCATACTGTTACGCTGTCATTATCCCTGATTGCGCCGTTTACCGCATGATACACGCCCTCGTCGTCCTTATGAACGCTTTCGAGAATATCGCCTATATTGTATTTTGTAATCTTTTTCGCACGCTCCGTGTACTCCTCCATAGGGTGACCCGTAAAGTACATTCCCGTGGACTCCTTTTCATGGCGCAAAAGAGTTCTGCGGTCGAGTTCCTCAATATCGGGAAATTCCATTTCGGTACTGCCCTCGCCTGCGGTTTCAAACAGCGAAATCTGCCCTGCGACATTATCTCTTGCATTTCTTAAAGTACCCTCAAGCGCGCTTTCGTATACCGCCAGCAGCTGCGAGCGCTTTATCCCCATTGAATCGAACGCACCACAGTAAATGAGTCCCTCAAGCGCACGCTTGTTCATATCCTCGCCTGCCATACGGTCGATAAAATCGGAAAAGTTTTTGAACTTTCCGTTTCGCTCACGCTCATTCACAAGCTTTACGATCAGTCCGCGTCCGACGTTCTTAACCGCCGACAGACCAAATCTTATTCCGTTTCCCTCAACCGTGAACACGTCCTCGCTCTTGTTTACATCGGGCGGCAGACGGTCTATACCCATTTCACGGCAGTTTTCGATGTAGTGGTTTATCTTATCGGTATCGTCTATGCTCGAAATAAGCGACGCCATATACTCGACCGGGTAAAACGTCTTTAAATATGCCGTCTGATACGTTACAAACGCATACGCCGCCGCATGAGATTTATTGAACGCATAGCTTGCGAAATCGTTTATTTCGTCAAATATCGCTATCGCCGTTTTTTCGTCTATTCCGTTTTTGATACAGCCTTTTATTGTGCCGTCCTCGGAGCCGTAAATGAAATTCTTACGCTCTATCTGCATTTGGTCGACTTTTTTCTTGCTTATAATTCTGCGTAACTGATCCGCCTTTCCAAGCGAATATCCCGCAAGCACACGCACTATTTCAAGCACCTGCTCCTGATACACCATACAGCCGTATGTTACATTAAGTATATTTTCCAAAAGCGGATGCTTATATGTTATTTTATCGGGGTGCTTTTTATTGTCGATATATCTCGGTATCTGCTCCATAGGTCCGGGGCGGTAGAGAGAAATTCCTGCTATTACATCTTCTATGCAGTCCGGCTTTAATTCTGTCATAAACGACTGCATACCGGCGCTTTCCATCTGGAACACGCCGTCCGTATTTCCCGACGATATAAGGTTAAATACCTCTTTCCTGTCATAATCGATGCTGTTTATATCAAGCTTAATCCCACGTGTTTTTTCGATTATGGCAACAGCATTTTCGATTACAGTAAGGTTTCGCAATCCCAAAAAGTCCATTTTGAGAAGTCCCAGGCTTTCAACCGTATCTTTTGTAAACTGAGTTGTGATAAAGTTTTCCTTATTTACCGTAAGCGGCAGATAGCTGACAAGCGGCTCGCTCGTTATAACCACGCCTGCGGCGTGCGTAGAGGCGTGTCTCGGCAAGCCCTCAAGCGCACAGGAGGTATCTATAAGCTCCTTTATGCGTGCATCCGAGTCGTAGAGCGCCTTTAATTCCTTTGAAACATCGAGCGCTTTTTCAATCGTCATTTTAAGGTCGTTCGGTATAAGCTTTGCGACCTTATCCACCTCATTATAAGGGATATTGAGCGTTCTTCCCACGTCACGCACCGCAAGCTTTGCTTTCATTGTTCCGAACGTAACTATCTGCGCAACCTGCTTTTCGCCGTACTTGGAAACAACATAATCTATTACCTTTTGTCTGCCCGACGGCGCAAAGTCAATATCTATATCGGGCATACTTACACGCTCCGGGTTTAAAAAGCGCTCAAAAATAAGGCTGTATTTTATCGGGTCGATTGACGTTATTTCAAGGCAGTAGGAGACTATGCTTCCCGCAGCGCTTCCCCGTCCCGGTCCTACCATAACGCCGTGCGTTCTCGCAAAATGTATAAAGTCACGCACTATAAGAAAATAGTCGACAAAACCCATATTCTTTATAACGCCCAACTCGTAGCGCAATCTTTCCTTAAGCTCCTCGGACGGATTTTCGTAACGCTTATTTAAGCCGTCAAAGCAAAGTTCCTCAAGGTATTCATATGCGCCTTTTCCGTCAGGCACGTCATATTTCGGCAGATGCTGTGAATGGAAATCAAACTCAACATTACATCTTTTTGCAATTTTCTCCGTATTTTCGACCGCCTCGGGCGCATACGAAAACAACTCCGATATCTCCTCGGGGGATTTTAAATAAAATTCCTCCGTTTCAAACTTCATTCTGTCGGGATCATCCACCGTTTTTTCCATTTGTATGCACATTAAAACGTCCTGATATTTTGCGTCCGATTTATTTATATAATGAATATCGTTTGTTGCGGCAAGTCCCACGCCGACCTCTTTGGAAAGCTTTATAAGATCGGGAATTATCTTTTTCTGCTCCGCAATGCCGTGATCCTGTATTTCGATAAAATAATTGTCCTTGCCCAAAAGGTTTACATAACGCTCGGCAATCGCTTTTGCGCCGTCATAATCGCCGCTTACAAGCCTTTGCGGTATTTCCCCCGCAAGGCAGGCGCTTAAAACGATAAGTCCCTCCTTATGCTCCGTCAAAAGCTCGAAATCTATCCTCGGCTTATAATAAAAGCCTTCTATAAATCCCATACTTACAAGGTATATCAGATTTTCGTAGCCTTTCTGATTTTCCGCAAGCAGTATAAGGTGGTTTGTTTTATTATCAATGTCATGTACCTTGTCAAAGCGGCTTCTCGGCGCCATATACACCTCACAGCCGATTACGGGGTGAACCCCCTGCGCCTTACACTCACGCCAAAAATCGGCGGCGCCGTACATATTGCCGTGATCGGTTATGGCGCAGGAGTCCATTCCCAGCTCCTTAACCCTCGCCACAAGCTTTTTTATGCTCGCCTCGCCGTCGAGAAGGCTGTATTCGGTATGTGTGTGAAGATGACAGAAACTCATATCATTTTCCCTTTCGTGTCTTACTCGGATATACTCTGTGAAATTTCGATTATCCTGTTTAATCTGTGGTTTACGCCCGATTTGCCTATTGGCGGCTCGGTCATTTCGCCAAGTTCCTTAAGGCTTATATCGGGATACTGCTCCCTCAAATCGCCTATTTCCTTTAAAACCTCCGGCAGCTTATCCCACTTGCCGGCTTTCTTAATTTTGTGTATCGCCGCAGTATGCTTTGAGGACGCAATCGCCGATTTGTTCATATTTGCGTTTTCGCAGTTTACCTGTCTGTTCACCTCGTTGCGCATCTGCTTTTCTACCTGTATGGTAAACATTTCGAGCGCACCGTTGTCCGCACCCATATATCCCAAAAGGTCAGCAGCCTGCTCGCACTCCTTTATATATACCACCTTTTTTCCTTTGCGCTCCGATACTTTCGGCACAAAGCCGTGCTCCGCAAGTATATTGCAAAGCTTGTCCGCTTCTTCTGCGCTTTTAGTGCAAAACTCTATATGATAGCTCTTTTCGGGGTCGGTCATCGAGCCGCCGCCCAAAAACGCACCGCGCACAAAAGAAGCACGGCAGCACTCGAACGGAGTAGGATCCGCAAGGCTGTCGGCTATATTTTCAACTATATTCTTATCATCTATTAAAAATGTCTGCTTTCTCATTGAGCGCACAGGATTTACCATAACGCCGAACGCCTCGTGCAAATCCTCATACAGCCTGTCTGTCACACATTCGTTCTCGGTTGAAAAACGGATTTTTCCGTCCGTTACCGAGTCTGTAAAGCGCAGTATTCCGGCAATCTCGGCAAAGCGGCACATTTCGCAGTCCGTATCCGTTTTGCACAGGCTGTTTTTTATCTGTGATGAAAATGACATCTGATATTTCTCTCTTTCACAACAATACTATTGTACGTGCAAGTCTGCTGAAATTATGACGTATTTTATCATCATTCATAAGCAGTAAATCGCCGTACACCGTTATCATTTTATTATTGATTTTATCCGTATCGTCCTTTACCTGATACGCATGCTCCGCCGCATATCTTTCCGCAAGCTCCTGCGGCAGAGGAGAACGGTTTACTATAATCGCATCGGCAATCCCCTCATACGAATGTTTTTCTATCGCACGCAAATGATCCGAAACGGTGTATCCGTCCGTTTCGCCCGGCTGGGTCATTATATTGCACACGTATACCTTTTTTGCCCTGCTTTTATGTATTGCCTCCGTGACGCCCTCCACAAGCAAATTTGGTATTATGCTTGTATAAAGACTGCCCGGTCCCAAAACAATTATATCCGCCTCGCCGATAGCTTTAATGACGCCGTCAACGGGTTTGGGATTTTCCGGTACCATATGTAATTCCGATATGCCTTTATTTTTGCCGTCCCGGTAACTGCCTATCAGCGATTCACCGTTTATAACCGTGCCGTCATCAAGAATTGCTCTTAAATTTACCGACTCGTTCGTTACGGGATAAACCTTTCCGATTACTCCCATTATCTGATTTAATTTGCCTACAGCCTCCTCAAAATTATCCGACATTTCATTAAGCGCCGCAAGAATAATATTGCCTAAGCTGTGTCCTTTAAGCGAGCCTTCGTCAAATCTGAATGACAAAAGCTCCGACAGTATTGGGTCTGTATCGGACAGGGCGCATATACAGTTTCGCACATCGCCCGGCGGCAGCATTCCCATATCGCTGCGCAGTACTCCCGACGACCCTCCGTCATCGGCAACCGTAACCACCGCAGTTATATTGTGCGTATGCATTCTGAGTCCCCGAAGCATTGTCGAAAGCCCCGTACCGCCGCCAATGACAACTATTTTTTTATCCTTCATAAAAAAATCAACCGCCTTTTTGCTATTCTCTGCCCAAATCACGGTGCGTTATATCTACTGTATATTTAAGTTCTTTCAGATACTCTCCGAGCTTATTCGCCATTGTTACGCTTCTGTGTTTTCCGCCCGTACAGCCTATTGCAACCGTAAGCGAAATTTTTCCCTCCTCCTCATACAGAGGTATAAGGAATTTTGCCATATCTTTAAGTTTTTCGAGAAATTCTACCGCCGTCGGAAAGCTCATTACGTAATCCTGCACTTCCTTGTCGTTTCCCGTTTTGTACTTTAAATCCTCTATATAAAACGGATTTGGGAAACACCTTACGTCAAACACAAGGTCGGCGTCCATAGGTATGCCATACTTAAAACCGAAAGCCATAACGTTTATCTTAATCCCCGGCTTTTTACCCCGGCAGTATATTTCCTTTACCTCATCAATAAGCTTATTGTTCGTCATTTGCGACGTATCTATCACATAGTCCGCCGCATTTAGAAGCTTTTCGAGAATTTTGCGCTCCTTCTGTATCGACGCCAAAAGTCCATCTGGACTGTACACGGGGTGGACACGCCGTGTTTCCTTATATCGTTTTACAAGCGTTTCGTCGCTTGCGTTAAGGAAAAGTATGCGTGCGTCATACCCCATGGATTTCAATACGTTTATCTGATCTATCAGCTCGTTTATCATATCGCCTACACGGACGTCCACAACAAACGCCACATTATTGAATTTTCCCGTTGCCGAGGATAGCATTTCCGAAAATTTCGGTATCAGCACCGGCGGCATATTGTCTATGCAGAAATACCCTATATCCTCCAGGTAACGTATAACTCTCGTCTTTCCCGAGCCTGACATTCCCGTTACTATTGTAAATTGCATTATTATCCCTCGTTTTTTAAAATTCGCCGACAAGACGTACTTCGGGTGTAAGCTCCACACCGAATTTTTCTCTGACCGTATTTTTTATATGCTCGATAAGCTCAAGCACATCTTTCGCCGTTGCTCCGCCTTTATTTACCACAAAACCCGCATGCTTTTCGCTCACCTGCGCACCGCCCACGGAATATCCCATAAGTCCGCTGTCCTGTATAAGCTTACCTGCAAAATATCCCTCGGGGCGCTTGAACGTACTGCCTGCTGACGGCATATTAAGCGGCTGTTTATCCGCACGGCGCTTATTGTAATCAGTCATTGCGGATTTTATATCGTCATAATTTCCCTTTTTAAGCTTTAGCTTTGCCGACAATATAATATATCCGTTTTCTTCAAATACGCTGTGCCGATACGAAAAATCCGCCCCGTCACCGTTTATCGTTTTTATATTGCCGTCATTATCGATGTACGTGATTTCCTCCGCAACATCTTTTATCTCTCCGCCGTATGCGCCGGCGTTCATATAAATTCCGCCGCCGAGCGTACCCGGTATGCCCGAAAGCGTTTCAAATCCCGAAAGCTCCGCACGCAAAATCTCATGCGCCAGTTTCGACATAAGTATTCCCGCCTGGGCGCGCACCGTATCGCCCTCGATACTGCATTTTTGCATACCGTTTCCAACCTGTATAACCAGTCCGCGTATGCCTTTATCCGAAACAAGCATATTACTGCCGTTTCCCATAAGCATATACGGTATGCCCTTTTCTTTGCAGAATGAAACAAGCGACCGTATCTCCTCCGCACTCTCTGCGCTTACAAACGCGTCCGCATTTCCGCCTATGCGGAATGACGTATGATCGCTCATAGGCTCGTCAAAAACCACATTCGGCGATATATTCAAAAGCTTTTTTAACATTATTTACAATCTCTCCGATTTAATTATTTTTGCCCAAATTTTCTTCCATCTGGCGCATAAGTCTGTTGTTAAGCTCAACAGCGGCATTATATCCCATACGCTTTTGCCTGTTGTTCATTGCGGCAACCTCCACTATGACCGCAAGGTTTCTGCCGAGCCTTACGGGAATTGTAAGGCTGGGGATATTTATTCCCATTATATTTGTATATTCGTCCACCATACCGAGACGGTCGTAGTTTCTCCCCTCGACCCACGGTTCAAGATGGATTATCATATCTATGCTTTCGGTATCCTTAACTGCACCCATACCGAATATTTCCTTTACGTCTATTATACCTATTCCGCGAAGTTCAACAAAATGACGGATTATCTCGGGCGATGAACCGACAAGCGTTCTGTCCGACACCCTCTTTATCTCAACCGCATCGTCCGCAACAAGTCTGTGACCTCGCTTTACAAGCTCGATAGCCGTTTCGCTCTTTCCTACGCCGCTTTCTCCCATTATGAGCACTCCCTCGCCGTAAACCTCGACAAGCACTCCGTGGCGTGTGCGCCTGGGCGCAATCTGCACATTGAGATAACGTATGAGTGCGCTCATAAAGTCCGATGTGCTCAGCTCCGTACGGAGCACTATCCTGTCGTATTTTTCCGCAAGTTCTTTCATTTCCGGAAACACCTGCAAACCTCTTGTAACAACAAGGGCGGGAAATTTATGCCCGAAATACGTTTCAAGACGCTTTTCACGCTCATCTGCGGAAAGCTTTTCAAGATACGTAAACTCTACTTTTCCCATTATCTGTATACGCTGTTCGTCAAAATAATCAAAAAATCCAGCCATCTGCAAACCGGGACGGTTTACGTCGGAGGTAGAAACAAGCACCTCGTCGATATTTTCCGGCTCGCATATCTTTTCCAGCTCAAATTCTTCGATTATACTGCTTATCGGTATTGTAAATTCACTCTCGTACATAACTGTTCACCGCCGAACTACACGCTTATCTTCCGCGCATAAATTCTTATCCTTTCAATAGGTATATACATATTATAACTCATTTGCGGAATTTTTGCAATAATATATATAACTTTTCTTTCCTTTAAGGCAAACATATTATAAATATTCGCCGATTTTCACGCTTTTATGATTTTTTTTGAAAAATTTGAATAAAAACACTTGCAAAATTATTATTTTTGTGTTAAAATATCTCTTGATGTTTATTGATATGTATTAGGAGGTGTTTTGGAATGGCTAAATGTGATATATGCGGTAAGGGTGTAACCTTCGGTATAAAGATGTCTCATTCACACAGAAGATCAAACAGAGCTTGGAAACCAAACATAAAAAAGGTTAAGGCTGTAGTAAACGGTTCGGTTAAGTCGGTTCACGTTTGCACACGTTGCCTGCGTTCAGGTAAAGTACAGCGTGCGGTTTAATTTATGTGCGATTTTAAACAGCTTGCTTTGCAGGCTGTTTTTTTCGTGTTTCATTATGGATTTTTTACAAAAAAATTAAATTTTATTTTTTGTGCATTTTTTCTTTGCATTTTGCACATTTTTTTGGTATAATGTAGTATCAGATACTTATGATAATTAATATACTTGATTTATACATCAATCACAAAGGGGTGTAACTATTGGATAAACTCTTAATAAAAGGCGGAAACCGCCTTCACGGCGAAGTAACCATAAGCGGTGCAAAAAATGCCGCTGTGGCAATTCTCCCCGCATGCCTTTTGGTGGACGGTAAGTGCAGAATTGAAAATCTTCCCGATATTAAAGATGTAAGGCTTTATTTGAAAATTCTCGAAAACCTTAATGCAAGCGTTGTTTATATAGACAAAAATACAGTGGAAATAGACTGCACAAATGTAGACTCATACACGCCTCCGGGCGATCTCACACGAAAAATGCGCGGATCAAGCTATCTTATGGGCGCACTGCTCGGCAGATGCCGCAAATTTGAGGTAGACCCTCCCGGCGGCTGTGATTTCGGCACGCGCCCGATCGATCAGCACATAAAAAGCTTTGAGGCACTCGGTGCGGAAATAGATCCCAAAAAGAGCATTGTCAAAGGAAAAGTGGACAACCTTCACGGCGGCAACATATTTTTTGATGTCGTAACCGTCGGAGCAACCATAAACGCAATTCTCGCCGCAGTCAAAGCTGACGGAGTAACGGTTATCGAAAATGCCGCAAAAGAGCCGCATATCGTTGACCTTGCGAATTTCCTTAACAATATGGGCGCAAATATACGCGGTGCGGGAACAGATACAATAAAAGTAAAGGGTGTAGACAGCCTGCACGGCGGTTCGTACCCGATTATACCCGACCAGATAGAGGCAGGCACTTTTATGATTGCCGCCGCCGCCACAAGAGGCGACATAGTGCTTAATAACGTTATTCCGCGTCATCTTGACATAATCTCGGCAAAGCTTATAGAAGCCGGTGTTAAAGTTCAAAACGGTGAGGACAGCGTTCATGTATGGGTTGATGACGACACAAAATTCAAGCATATAAACTTTATCGCACTCCCCTATCCCGGTTTTCCGACCGATATGCAGCCTCAGCTTGTTGCCTTTTTAAGCACTGTTGACGGCATAAGTACGGCGCGAGAGGGAGTCTGGGACGATCGGTTCAGATACGTAAACGAATTAAAGCGTATGGGCGCGGACATTCGTGTAGAGGGAAAACTTGCGATTATAGACGGAATTGAAAAGCTTTCCGGCGCATGCGTGCGTGCCACCGATCTGCGTGCCGGCGCCGCAATGATTATTGCCGGACTTATGGCGGACGGCATAACGGAAATAACCGATATATATCACATCGACCGTGGATACGAAAATTTCGATCAGAAATTTATACAGCTCGGCGGAGATATACACCGTGTTACCGTTGTTGACGAAAGCTTTGATTAACAAGGGTTATCAATGATTGAATTAATATCACTTATAAGCGGGTCATCAGGAAATTCGTCCGTTATCACTGACGGAAAGACTACATTGCTTTTAGACTGCGGGACATCGGCAAAAAGGCTTGAAGAAGCGCTTGCAAATGCCGATATTCTCCCAAAGAATATCAGCGCTTTGCTTATCACACACGAACATTCCGATCACATAAAAGGAGCCGGTGTGGCTGTGCGCAGATATAATCTGCCCATTTACGCCACCGCTCCCACTCACAAGGCAATGGATATAGGAAAAATCGATGATGATCTGCGTATAGAGATTACTCCCGAAAAATCATTTGAAATAGGTTCTATAGGGGTTACCCCATTTTCCATACCTCACGATGCGGCAATGCCCGTCGGATTTGTCTTTTCATCGGGCAATGAAAGCGTTGCGGTTGCAACCGATATAGGGCGTATGAACGAAAATATTCTTAATCATCTGCACGGTTGCAAAAAAGTTTTGCTCGAATCAAATCACGATGTTGATATGCTCCGTGTAGGACCTTATCCCTATCCGCTTAAACAGAGAATACTGAGCGATTTCGGGCATTTATCAAACGCAAGTGCCGCCGAGTCAGCGCTTGACCTTGCAAATCACGGCACAAAACAGCTTATGCTCGGGCATTTAAGCGTACATAACAACTATCCCGAAACCGCAATTATGGAAACGTATAACAGGCTTACGTCGGCAGGCGTGGAGGTTGGGCGTGAAATCACGCTCCAGGTCGCCGACAGATATAAAATAACGAGATTTTGCAACTTATGAATATTACCGTACTGTGCGTCGGAAAAATTAAAGAGAAATATTTTACCGATGCGATAAACGAATATAAAAAACGTATGTCACGTTTCGGTAAATTTGAAATAATCGAAATACCGGACGAAAAAATCCCCGACCGTGCCTCGGAAAAGGAAATGTCCGCAATCAAGGACAAGGAGGGCAAAGCCATTCTTGCAAAGCTGAAGGGCGGATATGCGGTTGCTATGTGCATAGAGGGAACGGAAGTTTCAAGCGAACAGCTTGCAGATAAAATATCCGCGGTTTCTATGACATCATCAAATATTACATTCATAATCGGCGGTTCGCTCGGATTGTCCGATGAGGTGAAAAGCCGCTCGGACATCAAGCTGAGTTTCGGGCGCATAACTCTGCCGCATCAGTTAATGCGTGTTGTTTTATGCGAGCAGATATACCGTGCGTTTAAAATTATAAATAATGAAAGTTATCACAAATAAGAGGTATGCATCAGCATACCTCTTATTTGTGTTTGAATAGTATAACTCCCGCAAGCATTAAAATCAAACCGCAGTATTTGTTCCACCCGAATGCGACCTTTTCGCTGTCCATAAATCCGAATGCGTCAATCAGCGCCGCCGTCAAAAGCTGCGCAATCAATATTGACGATACCGCCAGTGCCGGGGTCAGCTTTTTCATCGCAAGCATAACGGTTATCGTTATCAGAATACCGAACACTCCGCCGAGCAGATACCACTTGTTCACTCCCGTTATCTCGCGTATATTCCCTTTTCCCAATACCCACATTGCAATAAGCGACAGCAAAAACGCCGTTCCCTGAACGTATGCGTTTGCCTCATACAGTCCCGTTTTCTCACCCAGACGTGTATTCATCACGCCCTGTATGCTCATCGCCGCACCTGCAATTATGCTGTAGATAAAACCCATAATTAAATTTCCTTTAATGTTTTTTCTTATTCTACCCTCTTTGGAATAAATAATTCGTCTTTTATGTATAATTTCGATTGATTTTTTCATATAATTATGATATACTGTATTTACAAATTAATATATGGGGATGTCATGGTTTCGACGGGGATAATGAAACCTGAGCAGCGAGTAGTGTCAAGCTTCACTTAAAACAGCTTAACTTTAAATATAAACGCTAACAATACAGAATTAGCTTACGCTGCCTAATTGCGGCGTTGTCCGCTCCGAAAGTACCGCAGTTCGGACTCGGGCATAATATCAGCGGTGAACGTGAGTAAAGAATTGTTTTCGGCTTTGCCACGCATAAGAAAACTACCGATGCCGTAGCTTTGGTTATGGAGCAGCGGCAAAGGGAATGTTAATCATAACCTGCACTCGGAGAAGCTCGGGCGGATTTATTTTCGGACACGAGTTCGATTCTCGTCATCTCCACCAATGAAAAACACGTCCGTGAGGATGTGTTTTTTTGTTGCAATATATATTGCTTTATGGTATAATTGCTTAAAGACAAATGAAAAAATGGAGGTATGTACCTTGGATTGGTTAGATTATAGAGAAAAATTAGGAATTGGGTTTAATGATAATAAGAAAACAGAAATGTTTGTTACAAATGTTTTAAATGTTTTAGGTGATATAGATTATCAAGGTGGTTGCATTTTAACTGATAAAGAGTATATCAGACTTTGTACAATGACAGGCACATCTTTGATTAATTGCGTTTCTAATAAAGATATAATTAGGGAACTTCATAGGCATGTTGATAATTTTATTGAGTTTCTTTCTTATTGTGTAGCAATAATTAATTCTAAAGACAAAAGGGCAACAGAATCGGTGCCTCGAAATCAACTTATAAAATGTATAGAAAATTTTCTTGAAAAAGCTCATATTCAGTTTGAGATATCTTACGATGAAAATAAAAATTATTTCATTTTCCCAAAAGGTGCAAAAGAATTGGATGATGCACTTGTTTCAGAACCATTAGAGTGGCTAAAAAGCTACCCCAAGGCTCATAAAACGTTCTGTAATGCTTTAAAGCAGTATTCAGAAGGCATATACATACGTGACGTTGCAGATAACTTTCGCAAGGCTTTAGAGGAATTTCTTCAGGAGTTTTTAGGCAATGATAAAAACTTAGAAACCAACAAAACTGAAATATGTAAGTATTTGGGTGAACAGAGTGTCGATTCAGGGATTTCAGGATTATATCAGCCTTTGATTAATTCATATAAAAATATTAATGACAGAATTGCAAAACATCATGACAAAATTGATGCAAAGCTCATAGAATTTCTTTTATATCAGACAGGTGTATTAATCAGAATGACAATTACAGTAAAAAATGCGGCAAAATGATATATTTATAAATTTCAAACATATATCATATTATTGAAAGCCAACAGGTAAATGATGCCTGTTGGCTTTTAATATTTCTAGAAAGGATAAAAGAAATGAACACAAAACAGGGATTAAGGGTTGCTTTATATGCGAGGTTTTCTTCGGATTTGCAAAGGTCGGAGAGTATTGATGCACAGATTAGAGCTATGCGGAAATATTGTGAACATAATCGTATGATAATCATTGATACATACGTTGATGAGGCTAAATCCGCTACAAGTGATAAACGACCATCATTTCAACGTATGATTGAGGATAGTAAAAAGCATATTTTTGATGTAGTTCTTGTGCATAAGCTAGATAGGTTTTCTCGAAACAGATATGATTCAGCTATGTACAAACGAACACTTAAAATGAATGGTGTCAAGGTGTATAGTGTTTTAGAAAACCTTGATGACACTCCTGAATCAATTATGCTTGAATCGCTTTTGGAGGGTATGAGTGAATACTATTCAAAAAATCTTGCACGTGAGGTTATGAAGGGACTAAAGGAAAACGCACTTCAATGTAAACATACAGGAGGTCAACCACCGTTAGGTTATTATGTGAATGAGGATAAGCAGCTTGCAATAAATGAACAGGAGGCAGAGGCGGTAAGATTAATATTCAATAGATTTGCAAAGGGGTATTCATATAACGATATTATAACAGAATTGAATGCTAAAAAGCATTATACAAAGAACGGCAATAACTTTGGTAAAAACTCATTGTATAGCATACTTACTAATGAAAAGTATTCAGGGGTATTTGTGTATAATAAGTCATCAAGTAAAGATATGTTTGGCAAAAGGAACACACATTTGTATAAAGACGAGGAATCAATTATTAAAATACCAAACGGTTGTCCGCAGATTGTGGATAGAGAAACCTTTGAAAAGGTTCAAAAACGTATAGAAGAAAATAAGCAGTTGACAGGGTATTATAACACAAAGCATAAATACATATTTACCGGTATGTTGTTTTGCGGATATTGTGGACGTAGACTCACAGGAAACAGGAGATATAGCGGTAGAAATAAATCTCTTTATGTGACCTATAGGTGTCCTACCCACAAAGACCAATGTATAAGCAAGGAATATAACCGATATTTCTTAGAAGATTTTATTCTTAGCAAAATCAAAGAGTATTTTTTCTACAAGTCAAAGGTAAAAAGTATGTATCAAAAGATAAATAGATATCTTGCAAAGAATACTGCAGTATTGCAAAAGGAAATCTCGGAACTAACCTCTGAATTGCTATCTGTTAATGAAGCGAGTGCAAATATTACAAAAGCTATTGAAAAGGGAATGTATATAGACGATATATTTGAACGTATAGAAGCGTTAAATGCCAAAAAGGAAAAGTTACAATCAGAGATATCTCAAAGAACACAGCTCCGTGACATTCAGTTTGCAGATAATGATATTGATGAAACAGTTTATGCCTGTAGGGAGCTAATAAAGCATCCGACCTATCCTGAGAATAGGGAATTCATTAAAAAGGTATTGGTTAAGGTTGTTCTATATAGAGATGAAATATTGATTGTATTAAATACAGGATTATCTGTAAATGAAAAATTTAATACTGAAATCAGAGCATCAAGGGACGAGATATACGATTTTGGAAGGAGAATTAAAAATGTTAGTTGAAAAGAATGTTTTAAAGTCGGATTTATCATATAGTGATGATAAAACAAAAAGATACCTGTTGCGTTTAGAATGGGACAAAGGCAAGAAAAGAGCCTGTGTGATTATGTTTTCAGCAGGAATTGCCAACGGCATATGTTTCGACCGTACAACTGATTACGTGATTGAAAATTTGGTTGAGTTAAACTACGGGAGTGTAGATATACTCAACCTTTTTTCATCTGTAGATACAAAAACAGAAGATACATCTGATGTTGATAATCTAAAAGTGATAGACACATCAGCGAAATTTTCCGACATAATAATCTACGCAGTTGGTACAGGTCATTGTAATAACAAGATTGTGCAAAAACGTCAGAAAGAGGTTCTAACTAAACTTAAAAAGTATGATAAGAAACTTTACTGTATATCAGATAAAGAAGGAAAAAAGTTTTATCATCCACTGTGTCCTAAAGTAAGGCAATGGAATTTAGAAAAATTTGATATTGTGGAGCTTACAAAGAAAGGATATGAAAATGATTAAAATAGGCACTAAAAAGGATTTGGATAAAATAGCCCATCTGCCTATCAACGTCCGAAATGCTATATCTGAAGATGTGTATGTGTTGGATAGCTTTTATGGTGAGGATAGAGATGTTGATGTTGACATGGGCGGTTTTGTAGTAGTGTGTGAAAAAAATGAAGATACACACATAGATAATTTTGACAGAAACTTTGAGTCCCCAGAGTTTACTGAGGAAATTTGTCCCTATAAAAAAATGCTCTTCATTTCAGGCACTGAGCGAAATATCATTATTTATGAAAAGATGTAGAAAATGGAAATTTACAAGGACAAAGGGATTTTACTTATGAATTCAGATTTGATAAACTGTATCACAGAGGTGATTTCAATGAGAGCTGACAATTCAGAAACAATATTTAATTCAATATATAATGATATTTCAGAGATATTTGGTATGGATGCTGCAATTCGGATGTATCAAACATATAAAGGTATGCAAATAACATTTCCTACTCGTTTGTTTAATCCTGAATATGTAAAAAAACAGGTGCCGATTGAATACGATGGAAAAAACATTAAACAGCTCGCAAAAAAATATGGCTATAGTGAAAAAACTATACGAAGAATGATTAAGGACATTTAGGAGGGAGACAATGGTTTTAGGGATTATTGTTGTTGTAATAATCTTTTTATGGATTGATTACAAAATCATCAGGGATTTTATTGATAAAATAAAAAACCGTACACGGACTTTTGTTTATACGCAATCGGGTATTGAGTATATTGGAATTATCGAACGTAGTTATGGACAAATGTTAATGCAAAATGCTATGACTACTATTGAAATTGATGGACAACCAATTACTCAAAAAACAGGTGAAAAGTGTGGGTATAATATAACGCCAGGTGAACACTTTATAAGATGTTATGAAGGGGAAGCAGGTGCCAATATAGGAGTTGCTACTTTAAAGGTAAACATTCCGTATGGAAAGGTATGTAAAATCACATATACTTCAAGTCAGTTGCCAGGCGTTTTAAAAGGAACAATAAAACATAAAATAGTACAGAAATAAGGAGCATCAGTATGAAAAAAATAGTATCAGTATTATTATCAGTAAGTATGTTTTTAGGGATTTCAGTATATGCCGTTGAGTATGGAAAAGAACTAGAGAACATGCCGGAGCATACATATGAGCAGATGTTTTCTGATGTTTCAGAAACACATTGGGCATTTGAATATATAAGTGAACTTGTAAATGATAATGTTCTGAGTGGGTATCCTGACAGGAAATTCAGACCCAATAACAATGTAACAAGAGCTGAGTTTGCAAAGATAATGATTAGTGCATCCGGCGTACAAGTCACACCCTCGAACACAACTTCATTTGAGGATGTGTCAACTACAGATTGGTATTGTCCTTACATAGAGTCTGCAAAAGAGTTTTTAACAGGTTTTCAGTATGGTGGTTCTGCAATGTATTTACCTAACAAATCAGCAATCAGAGAGGATATAGCGGTTGCTCTTGTTAAGTTAAAAGGATATGATACATCCGTTGCGGATTTAGGTATGCTTCAAACGATGTTCTCGGATTATAACAGTATTTCTGAATCGGCAAAAAGATATGTTGCTGTGGCAGTTGAAAGAGGGTTAGTGAGTGGATATGAGGACGGAACATTTAGAGGGCAGAAATCAATCACAAGAGCTGAGGCTGCTGCACTCATTTGGAGAGCGAATCAATATGGCTCAGACAACAAAATTTTGGGTAGTGAGGTAACAAAAGCACCTGCGACTCCTACACCGACTCTAAAACCGACATCTGAACCAGAAACAACTCTGGAGCCAACACCCAAACCGACGAAAAAGCCATACAAGGCAGTACAGCTTAAAAACAGGTCTGATATAGGCTATACTAACAAATTGGTAGCAACTAGTGATTCAGTTGTATATCTCAATTCTGATAATGAAATCTGCCGTCTAAATATATTTGATAATAATTATGATATTATAACTTCTGTTAATGATTGGATTGACTCAAATAAATATGATGGTTTGAATATGGAGAATCTTAATGTATATAATGATTTTGTCGCAAACATTAAACTTGTAGAGCTTAAGCAGTTCTTTTATGATGCTGAAGGTGACTTAGTGTATTTTATGCTATATGAGGATAACACTGATTCAGTTGCGATATGCAGCATATCTTCGGATAATACCTTGTCAACAGTTTATGACAATGGGAAATATCAGGATTGGGGAAATTATGAACGTATTATCCCAAAAAGGATTAATGGCGTACAAGACGATTGTATTTATATAAATGACAGCAATGATGAATATTGTATTGAATTAAACACAGGGGATATATACAAAGAACCGTTCAATAAACCTAAAATCAATGAATCATTTGGAAGAACAAACAACCTTACTCTTTTTAAGGATACTGTATATTCATTGAAGGATAATCAAATTAAGGTATATGATAATACATCCGGTGATTTGGTTAATATGATTGACCTAGGTCATGATGTAGAAAATGAATCCAATATTTCGTTTGCTATGGATAAAATTGAATACCTTATTGTAATAGATGCAAATAATTATGTACTGTACAATAAAAATGATAAGTTTGTTTTAATTACAAAAAATGAATAAATATGTATGGGTTTTGATTGTAATATCAGAACCCATTTTTGTATAAGGAGATGATATTTGTGCATTATACTTTGTTTGGATTTGGGGTAACATTAGCCCTGTTGTTCGTTGTAGAATCCTTTGTGGCTGAAGGGAGGGTATGATGAAATGAGTCTGTTAATCGGGGCTGCTGCAACGCCTGGTTTTCTAGCTGCCTTCAGTGAAGGTGCTATGCTTGCAGTTAGTGTGTATCTTGCAGCTAAGGGTATAAAACGCAGATGAGGGATAACATTTTGTTATCCCTCATTTCTTGTGATTATATTTATGAAATCAGATATTTTTTTCATAGAATCTTGATTATCGAAAAAGATTTTTATATAGCATATTCCGGTTTCAATATACAGAACGTAATTTTGCATAGTGCTATATATAAGCTCAGCTATTAATTGCTCATGCTTGTGTTCTTTTAATATGATAAGGAAATAATTGCTATTTTTTTCACTGATTATATTTTCCTGGCGGAAACTTGTTAATGAGTATTGATTCATGGGCAGAAAGAAGTTTGTACCCATAGAATTATCAAAGTTTTCTGATGCAGAAAAATCATAATCATTCTTTATAATCACCATATCTATTTTTTTGATTTGTTCTGATAAAATTCCCATCAGGTGATAGGTAACAGGGGATTGAATATAGTCATTGATAATTTTAGTTCCGACACAATGAAATCCTGCAGCTTCAATATCTTTTATCAGGGTTTGATTGCTACTAGGCAGTGTCAAGTTATATTTTTGTGCTTGTTTTTTTAGTTCAGCACGTAATGCTGATATTGTGTTAATGTTGTTATATTCTGAATTAAGTATATCTGAAATGATTTTCTGTCTTTGTTGAATTTCATTGTTTGATGGTCGTCCTTTAGTGATACCGTTTTTCTTTGGGTGTTTTTGTGTTTTGTTCATAAAACAACATTCCTTTCATCGTGCAGTTTGTACAAAAAATAAAAAAACGAAAAAAATATCTTGACTTTGATTTCTGTGTTTTTTTGGCATATTGTGATATTAATTGCATTATATATAACAAATTGTAGTTTTATTTAATAATTATACTACAAATAGTATTGTTTGTCAATATGATATAATGAAATCGAAAGGAGGTAAAACAATAAAAAACAAAGGAAAGGAGGTAGAAAATAAATGCTTTCTGAAGAAATGGAAGCACGAGGTTTTTATGAAACAGAAAACGGATTAGGGTTTAATGGTAATATCTATGCACAGTATGTTTTAAACGAATATAACATTATTTGTACAGATAGAGATACTTTTTATTTGTATAACAATGGTGTGTATGAGTTTATCCCTGTAATGGAGATGAAATCTGTTTTACAGGAGATTTTACATGAACCTTGTTTCGGAACGTGGACGCTTGCAAGGGAAGAAAGTTATATAAAGTCTTTGGAACGGCAGTGTTATTATAATGGTGAACTAAACCGATACAGTAACTATATCAATCTGAAAAACTGTATGTTTAATACCCAAACATATAAGAGGAAACAACATAGTCCAAAATTTTATAGCACTATTCAACTTCCCATATCTTACGATAAAGAGGCTGAATGTCCGCAGTTTAAAAAGTTTCTGAGTGAAATATTCTTAAGTGACAATGAACTTATCACAGTAGTACAAGAAATAATAGGCTACTGTATGACTACTGATATGCAAGCTCAAACATTCTTTATTTTTTGGGGAACTGGAGCAAACGGAAAGAGTCTGTTATGTAATATTATAAAAAAGTTGGTTGGTGAAAGAAACTATTCAGCAATTCCTATATCAGACTTAAGTAAAAGTTTTTCAAGAGCAGATTTAAAAGGAAAATTGCTTAATATTTCAGCAGAGAATGAACAAACAGACAATAAGCCTTTCAATTCGCAGTATATCAAAAGTATTAGCGGTGGTGATGAGATTAAGGCAGAATTTAAGGGAAAAGATGTATTTACATTTAATCCTGTTTGCAAACTTATCTTTGCAGTTAATACACTACCTGTATTTAATGATAAAACTGTTGGATTTTTGAGAAGATTGAAGGTCATTCCTTTTAAAGCAAGATTTTCGTTAGAGGACGGAACAGCAGATGTTTTTCTGGAGGATAAGCTTACAGCTGAATTGGATGGTATTTTTAATTGGGCATTAGAAGGATTGAAAAGGCTGAGAGAGAATAACTATAAGTTTTCTGAAAGCAAAGCAATGACAGAAATACTTAAGGAGTATCAGGAAATTCTAAACCCATATGTTCTGTATTGGAATGATAATGTAGTTTACAACGAAACAGATACATCTGTAAGAGTTGGAAAAACTGAAATGTTTGATGACTTCAAAACATGGTGTATAAGAAATAACCATTCTAATCTCGCAAAAGTGTCTACACGTAAGTTTTGGTACGATATTTCTATGTTAATGGAACAGTTGAAACTATCGCCATTACAATTCAAGAAAACACAGGGCAAGAGATTTGTCTTGGGAATCGAGCTCAAAAACAGCTCACAGGGAAGGCTGCAGAAAGTCTTTTCGCCAAAGGTCTCCGACCTCGAGAACGACATAGGAGATTGTTGGGAGGACGAGGAAGCAGAAGAAATCGCCCTCTCGCCCTCAACAAGCAAGAAAGAGGAAAAGGCACAAATCCAATGTGCCACAGAAACAGGGGAACATGCCCCGCAGTCAAGGAGGAAAAGTAAATGGATATAAAAATTAATATTAGTGAATTAATCAAAAATGAAGGTACTATGCAAGGGAGAGGTTCTTCCGGTGGAGGAGCTTCAGTAACGAGTCTAAATTTAGTGTATAGCGAAAATAATGGCAAAAGATTAAAATTCAGTAATGGATTATATGAAATGCTTGGCAATCCGGAAAAGGTTCAGTTTTTGTCCGATGCAAATGGTGGTAATATTATAGTTGGTACAACCTTGGAGGAAAATGGAAAGAACTTTTATTTTTCCACGCCTGATACTCATATCATCTATAATAGCGGTCTTGTCAAGGATATCATTGACAAGTTCAAACTGGAATTTGGAGAGAGTAAGAAAACAGGCAGAAAGAGTGTTTCAAAATCTTTTTCAGATATTGAGTTTGATACCTATAATGGTAATCCTATTGCAATTATAAAAATCAGATAAAAATATTGGCGGCATATGTTTCGATATGTGCCGCCCTTAAAGGAGGTTATCAAATGGGAGCAATAGTTGAAATATGTACAACACGTAGAAGACTATATGATGAGGTTTATAAGAGAAAGGACATTAAAAAGCTCGCTGATAAAAGAACGGATAATACAGTTGTATGCAGATTGATACATGAAATTATAACGGAGGCGAAAGAAGATGAATAATAAGGTATTTGCTGTTAGTTATAGCAGATATAGCTCAACCAATCAAAGAGAAGAAAGCATTGAGGCACAGGAATACGACATTAATAACTATGCAGATAGGAACAACATAGAGATTGTAAAATACTTTCGTGATGAGGCTGTTAGCGGAACATCTGTAAAGGGTAGAAATTGTTTTGAGAATATGATTGATTATTGTCTTGAGCATAAAGAAGTAAAAATTGTATTATGCCATAAAGTGGATAGATTTGCGAGAAATATTGAGGATTATTGGCACTACAGAAATGTACTTATCAATAACGGTAACACTATTTGTTTTGTTGTTGACGGAATTAACACAGAATTGCCTACAAGTATTATACAAGAGTCCATAATGGGTGCTACAGCCCAAGGGTATAGTACAAATCTTAAAAATGAGGTTATGAAAGGATTAAAGACCAATGCAAGAAAATGTCAGCATACAGGAGGACGTCCTTGCCTTGGATTTAATGTGAACCCAACTACCAAGCTTCTTGAGATTAATGAGGATGAAAAGGAAATAGTAGAGTGTATTTTTGAGCTATATGGTAAAAAGAATTACACATACAGAGAGATAATAAAATATCTTAATTCACAAGGGTATAAAACAAAGTTAGGTGGAGAGTTCAAACAAAACAGCCTGTATGAAATACTATCAAATCCTAAGTATAATGGTGTGTATGTTTATAACAGGCGTTCATCAGCTAAAGATAATAAGAGGAACAACCATCGAATGAAACCTGGTTCTGAAATTATTACTATTCCAGGCGGATGCCCCAAAATCATTGAGGATGAGCTTTGGGAGGCAGTACAGAAACGTATGAAAGAAAACAAGGACAGGTTGCATGTTTATTCTTCTAAAGAAACGTATTTACTGAAAGGAAAAATCTTTTGTGAATGTGGTGAGCCGATGTATGGCAACAGAAGATATAGCGGAAGAAATAAAAATTTGTATGTAACATACGGTTGTAAGGGTAGACAAAATAAAAGCGGTTGCACTATGAAGGAAATCAATAAAGGCTACATTGAAAACTTTGTTGTCCGTCAAATCGGTAGTTTTATATTCAGCAAAAGGAATATGCCGTCTCTTGTTAAAGCATTAAATGAATATGCAGATACAGACAATAAAACCCTTGCAGCTCAAAAACAGAGCTATCGAAAGAAAATCAGCAATTATACGTATAAAATCAATAATATAATTAGAGCAGTAGAAAGTGGCATCAATCAACCTGTATTTAATGATAAGATTGCAGAATATAACGATAGAATTTCATATTATAAGCAGCTTATCGAAACAGCAGATAACGAAATACCCCCTGAGTATTCAGAGGAAGATGTATTAAATGCAAAAAAAAGATTTATAAAAAAGGTCTTTTCAAACGATGCTGCAGTAAGAGCTCTGATTGATAGATATGTTGATAAGGTTGTAATAGGGGAAAATGAAATAAAGCTCATATTAATGGTTGATGCAAAAGTGAGTGATTGTTATAGGTAACTAGCGGCTGATAGGTTCATTATACCTATCAGCTTTTTTAAATACAAAAATCAGGTTGAGGTTATTTTGTGCTGAGGGGGTTTTACAATTTTGTGAAAAAATTTTACAAAAAAGTCTTGACAAATTATTGATTCAATGCTATAATGTAATTATTCAGAGGAAAGGGAGGAAACAATTATGGCAACTTTAATTGGACAAAAATTAAGGATTATCCGTTTAGAAAGAGGCGAGGTTTTAAAGGATATGGCTGATAAGTTGAATATATCCTCTGCATATTTGTCAGCAATGGAGAATGGTAAGAGAGAATTCAATAAAAACCTACTTGAGCAAATAGGTGAATTGTATTGTCTATCCTATGAACAAATTGATGACTTATATGACTCATATTACAAGTCTATTCATCAAATTCAAATTAACATAGAGAATCAACCATCACCAAAGGCGGATTTGGGACTTGTTTTCGCACGTAAATTTAATGACCTTGATGACACTCAAATAGACAAAATTCTAAAAGTATTAAAAACTAAAAGTAGGAGGACTAATGATTGAGTAATTTAATTGTATCACCAATGAGTAAAGCAAACATTGTAAAAATGGTTCGGGAAATAAAAGCGATAATTGGGGCGAATGGTGATTTGTTTTTTCCTGTAACACATTTTTTAGAAAACGTATTACCTCTTATTGATGATGAATTTCAATATGAGTATGTCGATAAAAAGGAAATGCCAGATGGTACATATGCGTTTTATAACCCGAAAACAAACAAAATGACTATCCGAGAGGATGTGTATGAAGGAGCTTGTAATGGAGTAGGAAGAGATAGATTTACAATAGCTCATGAAATCGGACACTATTTCTTGCACGCAGATGAGTTAGTTGTTGCAAGAAACAAAAATTCTATATATAAAGCATATACAGACCCTGAATGGCAGGCAAACAAATTTGCGGCAGAATTGTTAATACCGTCTGATTTAACAAGACACATGTCGGTTCAAGATATTGCTGAAAGGTGTGGTGTATCATTGCAAGCTGCAATGATTTCCCAAAAATAAAAGCCGAGCGGCAACTCGGCTAATTTACTAAATATATCAAACGAAATGTGTCATTGGATATACTTAGCTCTAACATACTAATTATACCACATTTTCGTTTGATTTTCAATATACAAAATCAACAAACTTACGCATCATTTGTGTTGCATTTTATACTGTATATAAATTTGTTGACAGATTGTGATTATCAATCGAAGGAGGTGGATACCATGTGGATATATACTCCATATATTACTCGAAATGGTGTTCGTATATATGCGAGCGAGTATGGTCTAAAAGTCTTTAGATTTTGGGTAGATGAGAAAAAAGCAAGATAAGATAACATACATATTGCCAATGGTATGTATAAATATAGGCACACATAAGTCCTATTAAACAAAAAAAGATACGTCACTATAGGACGTATCTTTTTTGTAGCGTTGTTTTTTAGTTGTTAAGTTTGGCACAAGGAGCGAGTCGAACTATAAAATCTCAGAAATCCTTTCTCTCAAAATCTCATTCTGATGAACGGCTTGTCAAGAAAAAATGGTTGTGTTTTTCTGTGGTGTTGCCCGAAGATGCCGAATAGGCGGGGTTAAGTGATTTTCTATCTGCACACATCATCTCCACCACCCAACCACGCTCTTTGGGCGTGGTTTTTACATTGCGGTAAAATTTTTATTTTGTATTGTATTTGACAACGATATGTTGTACAATATAAGCATAAAAGAAGTTGATACTATGCTGACAATTAAACAAATAATAACTGCGGCTGAAACCGTTGCAAAGGAATTTCCGATAATCGGCATAAGTTTATTCGGCTCTTACGCTGAAAGCCGAAATACCGAGGATAGCGATGTGGATATTCTTGTTGAGTTTTTACCTCAAATAAAAGTTACGCTTTTAACTGTATGTAGTGTATAACACCGTCAAAATAGAAATTCCGATGTAAAAGGAAACATACAGCAAATATTAAAAACGGTGGACGTGACATTCACTGAATAAATAAGTGTAAAATTTTTTCTGTAAATTCGATTTTCTATGACAAAATATCTGTTTTTAATGCAGGATAGCCGAGTTTAGGCTTTCCTGCATTAGTTGTAAATAACACGGATTTTACGCTATGTCAAGGGCAATCTCGTAATAGACCGTAAATTTTACCCTTGTACATAGCGGAAAATTTGTGTTAAAAAAGCCATCCGTCATACTTCTCCGTAAACTTTACCCCCCGATTTCTGAACGGCATAGTCCATTTTCTTTATTGTCTCAAATATAACTAAGCAGCGTATCACTCGGAAATACGCTCCGTTGGCTGTTTTATCGGTGCTATGCACTTAATGCATCGGTTTTCTGAATTACCATTTGGCAGATACGTTGTGGTGTCCGGTTCCGATAAATCCCACTTGTGCGAAATCCTCGGGATTGTGACGGATAAGGTAGTCAATGTATGACATTACCATTTTTGCCGTGAGCATATATCCGGCAGGATTCATATGCCCGCCGAGATAGAAATTGCGCTTAAATTCAGCATCATACTCGGGCGCATATTTGCGCAGGTCAAGCACATATGTATAATCGAAAAGCTCTGCCATATCATAAAGCAGTTTAGCATGATTATCTCTTATCTTTTTTAAACCTTCGCTGTCCTCCGACTTCGGAATTGTCATCAGGAAAAACTTTGCATGCGGCTGATTTTCCTTTAAACGCTGTATTATCTGAGCATAATATCCGGCAAAGGTCTTTTTATTGTTGCGCCAGTCGTTTACATCTATATCTTTTACCGACCCCATTTCGATAGAGTCGGTTTCACGCAAATCGTTTACTCCGAGAGCAAATATATAGCACTGACACTTCTTGTCCTCATTCCAGAAATCCTTTTCGTCCGCAAATTCATCGCAGTACCACTGCGCACTCATTCCGCCACGTGAGAAATTGTACACCTTGCAGCCTGCTTCTCTTGCTATGTACTGTCCCCAGGAATACTCGTACATATCATGATAGTCTGTCTTTCCCTCATCGTCAAGCGACTCAAATTCGCCCGACGAAAGACTGTCGCCGATACAAGCTATTGTGCGGAAAATTCCGCATAATCCGCCGTCGGTAACTAAATTATCGAGCGGCTTTTCGTCCTTTTGTGCAATAAACTGTTTTAAATCCATTTTAAACTTTCCTTTCATATTATAAATTCAAACCAAACCGCACTTTTCCCTTCAAGTTTAACGTTGAGTGTTGTTTCCGACACGTTAAATTCCGGATCATTGTGAGCATAGGTTCGTTTTACCGTTAATTTATCCGCATATTTTGACAGGTCTATGCATGCCTCTTTTTCCTCCGAAGCAGTATTCCACACCGCAAGCATAAGACGGTTTTCACTTAAAAGTCCGAGCGACGAAATCTCCTCCGCATTCATTCGGTGCATACCTGTGGGATATACCGGACAGCTTTGCGGAATGTATTGTCTGATTTCTTTAAAAATCTCCGTACCTTTCTTTATAAGCTCAAAATTCTTTTCATCGCACAAATCTATTCTGCCTGAAAGATACATAGCGCCCATAAGCCCCGTAACAATATTGAATGCGGTTTCTTTGCCGTCCTCTCTTTCCTTTACATATTCCTCCGTCAGCTTGAACTTTTCTTTCACTTCCGCATTTGCCGGATACGGATATGCCCATAATCCCGCTTTTTCCGGCGGCATAATCGCCTCAGACCCCATGGCTATTGAAGGATTGTTAAGATATATTTCCTGATCGGACGTGCTTTGGAGCGAAAATCTTCTTAATGTCTTATTATCCTCCCTAAGCGCTCCGCTGCCGCAGTTTTCCATTACAAGTCCGGGGAATTTTTTGTACAGGCTGTCGATAAATGCATAAAACGCATTTGTGTTTTCAATCAGTCCCTCAGCCGGGGAATCGCCGTCATAATTATTTGTACAGCCCACTCCTGCCGACAGGTTATAATCATTCTTTATGTAACGGTAACCCATATCGTACACGGCTTTGACACGCTCGGTCAGATAATCGCACACACGCTTATTCTTAAAATTATAAAAATGTCTGTTTGGTATGCCGACAGGTTTGCCGTAACGGCACAGAACATTATTTATATCCTCCGCTATAAGCTCCGCCGAATCGAAGCAGGTATCAAATTCAAACCATATTCCGGGAACCATTCCCTTTTCCTTTATTCTGTCCGCAATATATTTTAAATCTTTTTCTTTGTAGTTTTGCGGTTTCGGAATCCAGTCACCCAGTCCGTCCCCTGCCTTGTTGCACGCCCAACCGCCGTCTATGCAGAAATATTCGCAGCCTGCCTCTGCGGCGGCGTCTACCAATGGAAGAACAAGCTCAGGCGTCTGCGTGCTCCAAAGGCAGTCCATATAATCGTTGAACACAAGCGGTATATTTTTACAGTCAAACACGCTGTCTGCTCTTTTGAAATTATTCAAAGCTTTTACGGCTTCTTCAAAACCGCCCTCGACCACTCCGTAAAATGCACGCTCGGTGCTGTATTCTCTGCCGGGTTTAAGCACATAATGCCAATTGCCGACGCTTTCTTCGCAAGAGCTTGCCTCCATTGCCAGCTTTGACGATTTGTATCCGCCGTAGCAGGCAAGCTTTATCTGCCAGCTGTGTGCGCCCTCTGTTTCCATAAACCAGGTTTTTCCGTCCGTTTTGTCCTCGGCTATTACAATAGGATAAAAATCGTTCGTGCTCCAGCTTCCCGTTGTTCCGAAACGATAAAACTCACTTTCCCACTCGCCGTTCGTTGACGGGTACAAGCCGAGGTCCGACGGCGTATATGAACGCCACTGTCCCTCGCCCTGCCACTTGCTGTGGCAAAGGCTGATTTTTATATCTTTTTTATACCAGGGCATATCCTCAGAATATCCGACATATTCAAGAAATGCCGAGGACAGCCCCGTAAGATTTATTTCCTTATTGCTTATATTGGTTATTGTATTCTGCTGTACAATAACGCCTGCCACATTTTCAAGCTTTATCGTTACCGCTATCCCCTCATCATTATGTGAATATTTTAGATAAAGTGAATTGCCGTACTGCTCCGCGCCGTTGAAAACAAATCCATCCTCCGTAAGAATAAGAGGTGTATGTCCGTCAATAACTATACTCAAATTTGCACGGGCGCCTTCATAAAACGCCTGCGGCTTGTAATCGCCGAAAATCCCTTCATCATCAATGACGAATTTTCCGTTATCATAAATGACAATATCAATTCCGTCTAAATTATACTTTTGCATATCTGTCCTCCTTAATGTTTTTCTAAATGCCATAATACCACATATACCAAATTTGTGCAAGCCTTTTTCTAAATTAAATTGTACTTTTTTATCCGCTTGACATATCTTTCTTTCGGGTGTATAATATATTTCCAATATATTTAAGGAGGCTTGACAAATGGCAGAAACTAATTTTCAGTTATATCAACTGATACTTGCACTAAGGATAGTTGCCGCCGGCATATGGACCACTTCGGGAATAGGTCTTGCAATGGGTACGGGAATGTATGTACTCGGATTTATAACCACCGTTATCGTTGTCGTTGCACAAATAGTTTTTCACAGAAACTTTCACCGGCTTAACGCACTGCTCGACAAAGAAGAATAAAAATGCATTGGACATTAGTCCAATGCGCTCAGACTGTAGACAAACCGTTTGAGGTTTGTCTGCTTTATTATTGGGAGTTTGAGGTGCTAACCTCAAGTTTAAATCATTTCTGACGACATGTGCGTCAGAAATGGCTTAAACTCAAAAGTTTCAGATTTTGACACTTCAAAATCCAATCAACGGAACTTTTGATTTTTTCATACAGTAGTTTTGAAAAAAGTGATATGTCACTTTTTTCGCCTGTCGACAATATTTTGTCGACAGGCTCTTTTAAATTATTTTACTTTATTAAATATAAAGTATCTGCTGTAGTTGGGGTATTTTTCAAGCGTTATGCGCATACCGAGCTTCATCAAAAGCTCACCGCTGTAAGTTTTTCCGTCACACTCATAAGTGCCGTTCTCGTCCAGACCGCTAAGCTTTATACGCCATTCCTCGCCGTTTTTCATACTTTCAAGCTGATATACGAACAATACCGCTTTTTCATCATCGGTATATTCAATTGCTATCCTGTTATTCGTAAACGGACTGCCGATGCGGTACATATCGCCGAACTGCACGGTTTTACGTATCTTTTTATATGCTTCTATATCTTTTACGGACTGCTTTGTTTCGTCCTCGCTGAGCTTTACAAGCGCCATTTCAAATCCGAAATTCACGCTCATTGCCACGCCCGAGGACGTGTTAAGCTCGTTGTTGTATCCGTCATAGCCTATAGGAATTTCTCCCGAGTGCGCCGTCATCGATATTGCCGGATACACCATAGAAAGACCGTTCTGTATTCTCGTTCTGCTTAAATGATACTGATTATCGCTCGTCCAGGTCTGCGGCATATAGTAGAGCATACCGGGGTCAAATCTTCCGCCGCCGCTGCTGCAACCCTCAAACAATACATACGGATATTTCGATGTAAGCGTTTCAAGTACCTCGTATGTTCCGAGCATACTTTCGTGCTGTTTCTGCTGATTTTCCGTTTCTATCATTGCACGGTTATAATCCCATTTTATATAAGAGATTTTTGCTGTATCAAGCATTTTTGAGATTGCATTTACAAGGTATTCCCTTACCTCCGGCTTTGACATATCAAGATGCAACTGATGATGCATCTGCGTACTTGTTCTTCCGGGTGAGCTTAAGCACCAGTCGGGGTGCGCTTTATACAGCTCCGAGTCGGGGGAGATTATTTCCGGCTCAAACCAAAGTCCGAATTTCAAACCCGTACTTGTTATGCGTTCCGCAAACGGAGCAAGCCCTCCGGGGAATTTTTCTTCGTTTGCGAACCAATCGCCGAGCGGTCTCACACCCGGCTCAACCTTTTCGCCGAACCAGCCGTCATCAAGCACGAACATCTCAAATCCCATTTTTGCCGCCTTTACGGCTTCATTGTACATATTATCCGCACTGCAGTTAAGTCCGTATGCCGACCATGGATTTATAACAAGCGGACGCTCCGCATCACGGTGAACACCACGGCAAAGGCGCTCACGATACACCTTATGATATGTTCTGCTCATTTTGCCTATACCTGCGTCCGAATACACCATAACGACTTCGGGAGTCTGAAAGCTTTCGCCCTCTGCAAGTTCCCATCCAAAATCGAACGTCTGCAAACCTGCATTTATTCTCACAAGTCCCGTTGATGTCGGCTCTGCCTGTATGCAGAACGAACCGCTGTACACGAGAGAAAATCCGTACACTTCACCGCTTTCCTCTGTTGCGTTTTTATTTACCAATGCCGCAAAAGGCTGCTGCATTGCACTGCTTGCGCCCTTTTTGGAGTCTATCGTAAGCGTTATGTGGTCAAGCGGTGTGCGTTCAACTCCCGCCTCGCGCTCCCAGTCGCCCTGAAGATGCAAAAGGTCAAAATCAGGCGCATAGAAATCAACCGTTGCCGACTGTGCGCTCAAAAGCTTTACGGTATCTTTTCCGCCGTTTTCGTATCTCACTGAACGTGTTATAACATCATACGACGGCATAACGGTATAGCTGAGATATGCTCTCATTCCGCTTACCTCGTCCTTTAAGCAGATTTCAAGAGTCTGCGCCTCGCTGTCATTTTCCGTATACACGGCAGGCAGCCCCTCAAGCTTCTTTTTGCCGTCAAATATTTTATAACTCTCATATGTAAAATCGCTTATCGAAGATTTATCCGCATAAAGCGCATGGAATGTCGGCACTCTGTATATTCCGCCCATTACCGTCGAAAATTCAAGTGGAACATCGCTTAAATAAAGTTTTTTCTCCGTGTCTATTTCCTTATGTATAAGTCCCGGACGATCCGAAACCATCGTTTCAATTATATATCCTGTATCTGCGGCAGTATTGAGCTTTTTTCCCCAATACAGGTGCGTAAGGTACTTATTCATATACACGCCCATTACATAGCTTGTATTATCCGTCTCAAGACGAAATTCATTATTATTAAAGGTTATCATTTGATCATTCCTCCAAAAAAGTATAGGTTAATTCTAACATAAACAAGTGCAAATGTAAAGTCTTATATTGATAAATGCTGTAAAATGTGATAAAATATTTTTATATTAATTACATCAGAGGGAAACTATGCTTGCATTTATTATTGCGCCCCTTTATCTTGCCGTAAACATACTGTTTATGATTGATCTTCTGCGGCAGCTTTCAAAGCTCTGCGGACTGTTTAAAAAGCGGCTTATCCGCACAGTAATATACATATTGTACGCAATCACGGCGCTGTCGCCGCTGACGGCGTTTCTCGTCACACAAGAGCCGTATCAACGTATTTTAAAATTCACGGAAAGCTACTGGCTCGGCGCAGGTTTGTACCTTGCTATGGGAATGGTATTTTTCGGGATTATGGCGTATTAAAAAAGTACGCCGCAAAACGTTGCGAGCGCACTTACAAGTGAGCAGTTGAGCCGAGCGTGCCTTTTGCGATAAAGGAGGAGCGGCGGCATAAGCAAACTCTGATTTTTGTATAAAAAATCAGAGCAAGCGATATACAGCTTGCTCCGACGTGGAGCTGGTGACGGGACTCGAACCTGCGACCTGCGCATTACGAATGCGCTGCTCTACCAACTGAGCTACACCAGCATTTATTACCGAAAAAGAGCATTGTTCTTTTTCGGTATATTTTGTTTTTTTAACTTAACCAACCAAAAGCGTTCTTGCTATCTGATTGATCTCCTTGCCATCGGCTCTGCCCTTTGTTTTAGGCATTACCGCCGCCATTACCTTACCCATATCCTTAACAGACATTGCGCCCGTTTCGGCTACGGCAGCCTTCACGATTTCTTCAAGTTCCTCGTGAGTAAGCTGTTCGGGTAAATAGCCCATCAATATTTCCATTTCCCGCTTTAATTCACTGATTAAATCTTCACGGCCACTCTTTTCATAATCCGGAAGGGAATCTCTGCGCTGTTTGAGCTGTTTTGCGATTACGTCCAGCACACCCTCATCATCAAGAGTTACCTTTTTGTCTTTTTCTATCTGCAGTACCCCTGCTTTTATAAGCTGTACCACATTCTTACGGACTGAGTCCTTTTCTTTCATAGCTGACTTCAAGTCTTCTTTTAACTGTTCCTTAAGCGACATTGCAGTCATCTCCTTTTAGCAAAAAATCAATACTTTCTTTTTCTTGCTGCTTCCGACTTCTTCTTGCGCTTTACGCTCGGCTTTTCATAGTGTTCACGCTTTCTGATTTCTGACATAACACCTGACTTTGCGCACTGACGCTTAAATCTACGAAGAGCACTATCCAATGATTCGTTTTCTTTAACTCTGATTTCAGACATTTCTGTTCCCTCCCTCCGGCAAGTCAATTCTCAAAAAACGGACTTGATGGGTTGTACAAACATAATAATTATATTTGTGCAACAACAATATTATAACCCATATTGCATACTTATGTCAAGATGTTTTCACAAATTTTTACTCTTTTTTTGTTTTTTTATTTAATTCTGCGAAATAAGCCTTGAAATCCGCCTCTGTTTCAAGCCTCCCGTTACTGTATCTTAAACGGCTTGCAAAGCGGAATCATATTCTTCCAGAGCAGATATGTTTTTATGCCGTCAGCCGTATCCTGCGGTATGTCTATTATATTCGTGCCTATATCAAGCGCTGATGCGCACACGGCGGCGTCAAGCATTTCGCCCGATGCGCCGTCAGTTTTTTCGATAAGCGATGCCTTCGCCGTTTCGGGCATATACACCGAAAGCTTTCCGCTGTACAAATTCACAAACATAGGCTGCGACGGCGTTCTCCACGTTGAGCCGAACATTGCGCCGTGTGCGTCGCCCATACTGTCATATGCGTAATCGGTATCGGTAAACGACGTTTCAATATTGGTCGTCACCCAATTATTTTTATCCTTCGAATACGCAATATATCCGCCGTCATTTTTTACATAAACGCCCGTTTTTACGACAGGCGACATATAAAGCTGATACTTCGTCCCCGATTTATACGCATTTACAACAGCTCCGTTCGCACCGCATATAAACGCCCTGAGACCGCTTCCGCATACGGAATACTCATCTGCCGTCACATCGGCATTGCTGTAATATGTACCGTTCAGCTCAACTTCGCCCGACATATCCGCTTTGCTGTTTAAAGCCGACATACAGCCGGTCATATTAACCGTTCCGCCCGATGATACAACCGCTCCCGCCGGCGCCGTATTGCCGAAAAATGTTGAATACACAACCGATGCGGACGCACCGCTGTTTGTAACCGCACCGCCCTTTGACGAATTATATGTAACATTGCAATTGAGCATTTCAAGATATGCCGAGCCGGTTACATACACCGCTCCGCCGTCTGTTGCGGAATTACTGCGGAAGTTGCAGTTTTTAAGCTTAATATTTCCGCCCGACGAATACACCGCACCGCCGTTCGTACTGCTTTGGCAGTATGTGAAAGCGCAATTTGAAAGCTCCGCCGTACCGCCGTTATTCACAACACCGCCCGTTGTATGGCTTATAAACAAATTATTGGCTTTTAATATGCCGTTTGCGGTTATATTGAATATTTTCGTTTTATCCGAGCCGTAAAGAACAATAAGCTGATTTTCTGGAGCGGAAACAGTTACAGGGCAATCTATTGTTACTGCGCTCCCAATCATCAGATACACACTGTCGCCTGCAATATCGAAAGTTATTTCACCTCCGCCGTTTTCCTTTGCATATGCAACCGCCTCACGGAAGGTTACAAGATTATCGTATGAATTTGTCGTATCTCCCGATGAGGTGACAACCGTTGACGCCTGTTCTTTAACATACAAAGTACCGAGCGCAAGCGTACTGCTGCCGAAATTACCGCTCACTTCGGCAACCACGCTGTACGTTCCCGAAAGCTCCGCCTCCCAGGAGGTTACGGATATTGTATCTGAAGTTTCGCCGAAATTTACCGATATATCACTGCTGTACAGCTGTGTTTTTTTGCCGTTCTGAACCGCATACACCTTTACCGTCCCCGTTGCTGCCGATGATGTTTTATCCGTGGAAGAATTTTTTATTCTGAATGAGAATTTTTCATTTCCGTAAAGACTTTTTGCACTTCTGCCTAGCCTTGTATATTTTCCCGTATTGGACGTATCGGAAATCGTAATAAGCTTTGTATATATAAGGTCATATTCCGCTGAATTGATTATAACGTTCGGCACTCCGTCACCCTTTGCAATAAGTTTGAATTTAACTTTTTCACCCTCGGATTTTACGGTACAGCTTTTCGGAGGTGTGCTTTTGGAAGATACAAGCTTTGAAAAGCCGCCCCATTCTCCGTCCGATTGATATGCTGCATAAACATCGTATGTATTGTAATATCCGCCTATATTGTCAAGTCCCGTATAGTTCAATTTAATCGTTGCCGATGTACCGGAAAACTGTCCCACATCCGCACTCATTGCGGCAGATGAAGCATCAAAAGGAAATTCGGCGGCGGTAAAGCCGATTGAACACGTATTATTGTAATAATACGCCTCCGCTGTCGATTTGTTTTGATTTACCGTTACAGAAAGCGTGTATTCGCCTTGCGGCAGAGTTATATTAGGCATTGTAATACTCGGTATTATACCGCTGTACGGAGCAATCGACGTATTGAACGATATTGGCTGTGAAATTACGCTTTCACCCGTATTCTTATCCGCAATCTCAATAAGGCAATCCATCGCACCGCTGAAAGACGCATCGGAATAATTTGTTATCGTAAATGAAAACGTCACATCGCCGTTTGTGCTTATTATATCTGATTTCGCATCGACCTGATCATCGTTTGAAATGCTCAGCTTATCTATGTAAAATTCTGCATTGTTTATGGTATCGAGCGTTGCCGAGCTATCCGTTTCGGGCATAACAGTATCACTGTACGGCTCCAACAGCGCACAGCTTGCCAAAACACCGCCGTAACCATCAAACGACCATGAGTCATAGCCGAATTTTGTAAACGGCGTCATATTAAGCACCGTAAGCTTATTAGGTGCAACACGCCTGTCCGCATTATTAATCCTGTCGCTGTCGGAGTCGGAAACGATTATCGCCTTAAAGTAATTTGCGTCCGTTTCGGCATAATCGTTATCGCAGATATATCCCCACATAGTTATTGCGTGACCGCCGTTTCTCGTTCCCGAGTCGGTAAGCCAAGACAGAGAAACGCCGACACCTCCGCCGTTTTCGATTGTGTCTTTAACAACAGTCATATTTTTATGATTGGGCGATATATCAAGATCGGTCACCAAGTCTTTCCAGAAGTAATTCTTGAAATATCCGCCGTTATTTCCGTAGTCTTTGACCTTTGAAAATCCGCTCCACGTCTGCGGTCTGTATGAGCCGTTGAAAAACCACTGTAAGCCGTAATGCACGGTTGAACCCAAATCCGAAAAATTATCGTTATACAAATCGAAAATATCGTCCTCGCTGCCGAATGACGCATGCTCGCCCCACCCCGTATACCAAAGCATATTGCACGCTGTTGCCGCCCAGCAGAGCAGATCGTCACCGTGTCCTTTGATATTTGTCTTTTCCGTGTCTATAAAATCAAGAGACTCCATTGAAAACGCCGAATTTTCAAGCCGTGCATTTATAAGCCGTGTCTGCACCTCGCTTACATTCGAGCCTGTAAGACCTGTTAAAAATGCCGTGGTATTGTCGGTTTCGGAAAGAGTGAATTTGACGGCGTAATAGCCGTTCAAAAGTGAATTTCCCGACACGCTCCGCTCCATCGGCAGAGCAATATTTCTGATTGTTACATTTATAAATTCTTCGTCATTTTCATAAATCGCATATGACGAAACTGCTCCGATTTTTTCAACCGACTCGGTATTTACAATTCCCTCTGTCCTGTAAGTTCCGCCGTCAATATCGGTAATAACCGTATAAAATCCGTCCGCATTTGTTGTTTCGATTTCCGAAAAATCGTATGCCTGCGCAGTCAATGCCGTAAGCAAAAGCATTATAAAAACCGCAAGTGCCATAACAGTTTTTTTCATTTTTTCTCTCCTTTTACGTTTCCGATAACTATATAAAATATTGTATCATACATTGCTAAATTTTTCAATAAAAAAAATCACCGTAGAAACGGTGATTTGAGCCTGTCGTCAGAAATGATTTAAACTTGAGGTTAGCACCTCAAACTCCCAATAACAAAGCAGACAAACCTCAATCGGTTTGTCTGCAATCTGAAATCACCGCCAAAGCGGTGATTTTTTGCAATTTAATATACAAATTCAAATTCCAAATCGCCTATTCTTACGATTTGCCCTTCTTGTATGCCTTTGTTTACAAGCGCTTCTATAACGCCCCTGTTAAGCAATGCACGCTGGAAATACGCAAGGCTTTCGTTATCGGAGAAATTGACACTGCCGCCGACAGCCTCTATCCACGAGCCTGAAACAACAAACACATCATTCTCACGTGTTATCTCAAAGCCTGCGCCGTCATCGACATATTCCTCCTCGTCAATGCTCATTTCCGGCTCGAATATCTGAATTGGCGGCAGCTTTGTAAGCTCTTCATAGGTCTTATTCATAAGCTCCTCTACTCCGCTGTTTGTAGCCGCCGAAATCGGGAACACTTCATATCCCCTGTTTTTCATTTCAGCCAAAAATTCCTCATATGCCGCCTCGTCCTGAACTATATCGGTCTTGTTTGCGGCTATTATCTGCGGACGCTCCTCAAGCTGCATATCGTACTTTGAAAGCTCGTCATTTATTATGTCAAAATCCTCTATAGGATTTCTTCCCTCTATTCCCGAAACATCGACAACGTGTATCAGTATGCGTGTGCGTTCTATATGGCGCAAAAACTCGTGTCCGAGTCCCACGCCCTCGCTTGCGCCCTCGATAATTCCCGGAATATCCGCCATAACAAAGCTTCGGTGATTGCCTAAATCTACAACTCCGAGATTAGGCTCAAGCGTTGTGAAATGATAATTTGCAATCTTCGGGTCTGCCTTTGTGGTACGTGAAAGCAATGTGGACTTTCCGACATTCGGAAATCCGACCAATCCCACGTCAGCCAAAAGCTTAAGCTCGAGAATAATGTCACGTTCCTCGCCCGGCTGACCGTTTTTTGCAAAATTCGGAGTTTGCCTTACAGCCGTAGCAAAATGCGAATTGCCCCAACCGCCGTTTCCGCCTCTTGCAATAACAACGTCCTTATCTGGTACGGAAAGGTCTGCAATTATACGGTTTGACTCGGCGTCACGCACAATTGTTCCCTGCGGAACTTTTATGATTATATCCTCGCCCGTTTTGCCTTTCTGACGCTTTCCTGCGCCGTCATCGCCGTTTTGAGCGAGATATTTGCGCTTATATTTAAAATCCATAAGAGTTGTCATTCCCGAATCTACTCTGAATATGACATTGCCGCCCTTACCGCCGTCACCGCCGTCGGGTCCGCCCGCCGCAACGTACTTCTCACGTCTGAACGAGATTGCGCCGTTGCCGCCTTTGCCGGCTTTTATAAATATTTTAGCTTTATCTATAAACATATTTTTTCTCCGTTTCTGTTACTTATCAGTATCATACCATTATACCGATATTATGTCAATAGCATGGTTTTCATATGTATAAAAAAACTGCAGCAAAACGGAAGTTTTGCTGCAGCCGGTAAAATCATCAGTCGGCATATACGCTGCACTGCGTCTTATCTCTGCCTTTTCTTTCAAACTTTACTTTGCCGTCTATCAATGCAAATAATGTATCATCGCTGCCGATTCCAACATTATTTCCCGGGTGAATCTTTGTACCTCTCTGTCTTACGAGGATATTGCCGGCTAAAACAAACTGACCGTCTGCTCTCTTTGCGCCGAGTCTTTTCGATTCACTGTCACGACCGTTTTTTGTACTACCCATACCTTTTTTATGAGCCATTTAAAACACCTCGTTTCTGTAAACTTAGTCACTGCCGATTAGGCATTAATCTTTGTTATTTCAATCTTTGTATAAGGCTGTCTGTGACCCTTCTTTGTACGTTCGTTCTTCTTTCTCTTCATTTTGAAAACGTAGATCTTCTTAGCCTTACCGTTCTTTACGACTTTAGCCTCAACCTTTGCACCGTCTACAACAGGTGCGCCGACTGTAACGTTGTCGCCTTCTCCGACCATAAGCACCTGATCGAAAGTAACTGCGCTTCCCTCCTCAGCATTAAGCTTTTCAACAAAGAGAGTATCGCCTTCAGCTACCTTATACTGCTTACCGCCTGTTACGATTACTGCGAACATATTAAAAACACCTCCTCTTAAAATCAATGAGGACACGCTGTTTGAGGTACCGTTAAGCACGGATTTATAACCATTCACATGCGGTCACCGTTATATTATAGCAAAACCTGAAGTATATGTCAAGTGTTTTTTATAAAAGTTTTACGCAGAAATTGATTTAATCATATAAGCGGAGCTATAAGCTTCATTATTCTTCCCTCAAGTTTTTCGGCAAGCGGGAAATTTTTATAATCCTCCAACGTTACCGGCTGACATTTCTCGAGCGTTTTTACGAAATCGTCCTCTATATCGAGCACCGCCGGAGCATTATACATATAAACGGCGCACTCATAATGCAGATAAAGACTTCTGAAATCGAAATTTATCGTTCCGACAACCGCACGCCGATCATCGCTTACAACCGTTTTTGCATGAACAAAGCCCGGAGTGTATTCATATATCTTTATTCCTGCGTTTATAAGATCGGGATAATACGTTCTCGCAAGGCGGAACGCCATTTTCTTATCCGGTATATGCGGCATCATTATTTTTACGTCTACACCTCGCTGTGCCGCAAACTTGAGCGCCTCAAAGGTTTCATTGTCAAGCACAAGATACGGCGTCATTATATGGCAGTACCGCACGGCGCTGTTTATAAGGTAAATATACACCCTCTTGCCGACATACTCCTTATCGAGCGGACTGTCGCCGTAAGGGATTATCACTCCGTCCGACTGCTGGGGATATTCTTTGGAAACTTTTATAAAATCCTCTATATTGCTGCAGGGATCGCTTATGTTCCACATTTCAAAAAACAGCGACGTAAATCCCGATACCGCCTCGCCTTTTACCTTTACTCCCGTATCTTTCCAGTGTCCGAAACGATTTATAATATTGGCGTACTCATCGGCGAGATTTATTCCGCCCGTAAATGCGCATTTTCCGTCTATTATAAGTATCTTTCTGTGGTCACGGTTATTCTGATATGTTGACAAAAGCGGCTGTATCGGCGAAAATATTTTGCACTTTATTCCGAACTTCTCCATTGTTTCCATGTACCGCTTGGGAAGCGTATACAAACATCCCATTCCGTCAAACATCATACGCACGTCAACGCCCTCTTTGACCTTGCGCTTTAATATGCTTAATATTTCGGGCCAAAATCTGCCGCTTTGATTTATTATGAAAAATTCAAGGAAAATGAATTTTTCCGCCGTTTCCAGCTCCTCCAAAATTGCCTTGAACATATCATCACCCAAGGTATAATACTGCACAGCGGAATTTTTGTACGCAGGTGAGCCGCCGTTCTTCATAAGATATTTTATCAGTCCCTGCTCGCTTTCCTCAAACTCGTACAAATCCTTTATGCCGTACTCTCCCGACTTCATATACTTTTCCGTCTCAATTCTTGACCTTTCCTGTGCTTTCGCTACATCACGGCGCATAAAATCGGTATGCAGATACACGTACATCAATGCCCCAAACACGGGAATTGCAGATATAAGTATACACCACGTCAGCTTAAACATAGGGTCTTCGTCACGGTTTATTTCAATTATTATCAGCACTGTACCGAGAAGCGATGTTAAACTGAACAAAACCTTACTGTACTCGTTAAGCCAGATATATCCCAGTACAATAATCACTATCTGAATTATGAGCATAATAAACGCAAAAAACTTATTTGAATAAATAAGCTTAAGAATTTTGTTCATAAAAACATCTCCTCCCGTGGGTTAATATTTTCCTTTGTAGTTCTTTATATAATCGAAAGTTTTTTTCTCGCCCTCTTTTTGAAGCATCCGAAGCCATTCTTCAAGCAGGTGCGCAGTGTCTTTGTGCATAACGTTTTTTGCGTTTCCGCCGAGAAAATAATTTATGGGATTATCGTTTGTATATTTATCACCCAGATATATTTTTCCGGCGGCTACTCTGTCACAGAACATTTCCTTTACATATTTAAGCGGCATTTTGACCGCCTCGCTCCTGCGTGTCCGGGGATTATAGTCTGTCCAATACTCAAAATGATGCTTGTTTCTGCCTTTATGATGCAGCCATGCTTTTGAATATCCCTCTTTGACTCTTGCTTCCTCCGCAGGACTTCTGTAGCCCTGATAATACTTTATCCCCTCAAAAAACTCCGTCGGACTGTATTTTGACAAATCGTGAAACAATCCCTGCCACAGTATTCCTGCTTTTGCACAATGCTCTATCACCTTGTGCCGATGCTTTGTTATTGTACGGAAATGTCCGATTGCATTATTCATTGCTTTAATCATTCTTTCTTTAAAATGTTTACTTATTATAATACCACATTTTCTCTTAAAAAACAACATCTTTTTTTGCGAAAAATCAGCAACGGCGGAATATTTTTTGTAGGCAACGGCGGAATATTTTTTAGATTGACATTTGTTTAAAATGGTGATATAATTATGATATATAATTATTGTTTACGGAGGACAGTTTAAATGGATAAAAATACAATCGAGCAAAACCCGTCCGCTCAGACAACATTGGAACGAAAGGGCGTCCCTCAGATTTCCGTTATTGATATAATCAATCTGATGCTTACTTTCTGGTGGATTATAGCACTTCTCGCGGCACTTGCCGGCGGAGCTACATACACATACACAAAGCTTACTGCCGTCCCCACATATACCTCAACGGGAACACTTTACATAAACACACAGGCAGAGCAAAAAACAAATGATGTAAACACTTCTGCACTTCAGGGAGTAATAAACCTTATGCCTACTTATGTTGAGGTATTGCAGTCACAGCAATTCCTTGAAACGGTAAGCGATGATATTGACAACAAGTTTTACGCTGACGAAATCAAAAAGAAAATGACTATCACTACTCAAGAGAAAACCAACATTATAAAAATAAGCGTTGAATCCGAAGATGCGCATGACGCATATATCATCTGCGACAGCATTGTAAACAATTCGTATGACGAAATAATCAGAGTGTTTGAGGGCGGAAGCGTTAAGCTTCTGGACGTGCCGTCAGAGGCATCGGCGCCCAATTCCACAAACGCCGTTCAGCGCGGCGTAATAGGCTTCGTTGCCGGCGCGCTTTTGGCAATGCTGATCGTTTTCCTCATAAACCTTTTCGACACGCGTATAAAGGGTTCGGAAGAATTAACGAACAGATACAATCTTCCCATTCTCGGGGAAGTTTCAAATCTTCACGATGCATAATGGAGGCTTAACAGATGAGTGAAAACAATAAAAAAGGCGGATTTTTCAAAAAGAAAAAGAACACAACGGCGGAGCATCAGGCTTCATTAAAGCATAATCAGGAGGCAATCCTGAACACCCGCACTCCGTTCGTTATCCAGGAGGCATACAAGACCGCACGTACAAATATAGTTTTTTCCGTGTCGGGTTCAAAGGATAAAAGCAGTAAGGTTATATGTTTCACAAGCGCCTCGCCGGGCGAAGGAAAAACCACCTCGTGCATTAACCTGGCAATTACGTTTGCACAAACGGGGGCAAAGGTTCTGCTTATCGACGGAGATATGAGAAAGCCGCGTATGCATCAGTATCTCGGAGTTGTTAAGACAAACGGTTTGTCAACCGTGCTTTCAATGCAGGCGAAATTTGACGATGTCGTTTACCATGACATTCGCCCCAATATGGATTTACTGGCTTCGGGTTCTATCCCCCCCAACCCTGCAGAGCTTTTAGCCTCCGAGGCAATGGAGGCTTTCCTTCATGAGATAGGTCCGAAGTATGACTATGTGTTTATCGACACTCCCCCCGCATCGGTGGTTACGGACGCCGTTGCTCTTTCACGGTATGTTACAGGTATGGTAATCGTTGTGCGTGAGGGATACACAACACACGAAAACCTTGAACACGCAATCAATCTTTTAAAGATTGCCGATTCAAAAATACTCGGATTTTTCCTTAACGATTCAAGTCCCGTTAATATCAATTACGGAATTTACCAAAAGCGTTACGGAAGGTACCGTTACCGCTATAATTACAATTATCGCTACAACTCCCGTTACAATTACCGCTATAACTATCGCTACGGCGCCAATCCTTTGAAAAATCAGAAAGAGAACAGCAAGCCGTCACGGCAGGATCCAGCCGGAAAAACACAGTAACAGAAAGAGGTATTTTCATTGAAACGCTTTTTAATAGGTTTATTATGTGTCGGATCGCTGTTTACGCTCTGCGGCTGCGGCAGTAAAAACAGTGATACATATAAAAGAATACGCAGTACACAAGTTAATATTGAACTTGCTGATGTTCCGAAAGAAAAATACACCTCATTGAGTGATGCCGATGATGATATTTATGATTTACAGCTCAGCGCATGCGATTTGTATATTAAAAGCTATAATGTGCTTAACGCTTCAAATTTCAAATCGTCGGACATTAAGGGTACAAAGCTGGCAAGAGCCTGCTACGAACAGCGTAAGGAGATAAACAAGCAGATTGAAAAGAAATTTTATCAGGACTTGTATCTCCTTGTAAAGAACTGCTCCGACTGTACCAACACAAACGCCTTTCTTGCTAAGGCTCACAAGGACGTTCTCGGTTTTTACGACTCATACGCAAAATATCTTGACGCGGAAAATCCCGACGATATTTTGATTGAAATATTGATAGATTATTCCCAAAAGCGAAATGTTCTTGCACTTTCGTTCCTGGAAAGACATAAAAGAGAAGTATTGAGTACCGCAATCAACACCATTGAAAAGAATGCGGAAAGCGAAGACAATATGCGTTTTTATGTGAATAAAAACATAAACATAAAAGATGCGCTTGAGGAGGTATACGATAATATACCCGAAAAGTACTCGGAACGCATCGAGGAGGCTCATATAGCGCTGTCTATGCGGCTTCTGGACTCATTAAAGAATATTACGGAACGTGAGAAGAACGCTCTTATAGAGCAGTTACAGCTTGCAACGCCTTCTCCCTCGCCTTCCCCGACTCCGAGTCCCACGCCGACACCGACGCCAAAGCCCACTCCGTCTCCGACGCCGACTCCCATGCCGAAGCCTGCCGCAACGCCGACAGCGCCGGCACAGGTGAGAATAACTCCGACTCCTGACGATTCGGGCGAGCTTCCGTCATACAATTTCAGTGTAAACTAAAAAAATCCCTTTAAAGGCTATGCCTTTAAAGGGATTTTTTATGTTTGCAGACCGCTCCGTTTCCGTTATCTTTTTAATGCCGTTCCGTTGGCAATCGTCATATCCGCCGCCTGCATTGCGGTTTCCTCACCGTAAATATCGTTTATTCTGTATTCCAGCTTATATTCACCGTCAGGCAGACTTTTATTTTTAAAGCTCATTGCCCACGCATACTGCGGCTTTTGCTTGTAATAATCATCACTGCCGTACTCACGTCCGAAGCTTTCAAGCTTTGTAAACGGATAAATCCTCCGTACACTGCGGCTCGATATTCCGTAAAGCGGATTTATACACCTTCTGAAACCGTAAACCTTGGTTTTCCTGTCGCTCGTTACCGCAATCCTGATATTTCCCTGAACGCCCTTTATGTACACAGGAATTGAATACAGATTATATTCATCGCCCTTGTCAATAAGATATGACGTGACGCTTTTCCCGTTCAGCATAACTCCCGTTGTATCGCCGTTATCCCGATACACTCCGGCACGCCTGTCAACCTCCATACCGCAATAGTCGTCCGTATACAGATACTTTCCCGTTTCCACGTCATACTTATACAAACACAATGTTATATCCTTTACAATATCCATATTACCGCTTATATTAAGTCCGTATGTGTTGTTTACGACCTCTGTATTTGAATTGAAATATCCCTTTTCATTCAGATAATCCGTCCATGCCCGTGAATTTTTGTAATTCGGCAATTCATCGGCAAATTCAATTTTGGCACATATTTTGCGCAAAAATTCGGTGTAATACGAGGACGGCGTTATATCAAAGTATTTATTCAGCTCGTCCGCATTCTGCCGTATCGGATAGAAAATGCCTATTCCCTCCGCATACAGCACAAGCTTTCCGCTGACATTATGCATAACGGCGGCGCTTATTGCTTCGCTCATATCTGTACCCGACACCTGCTTTGCGAAATCGCCCAGGTCGACCATATTGGAAAATCCCTCGGAATCGGTCTTTCCGCCGAGCAAATGTACCGTGCTTAAATTCATTGCATAATCACGGTACTTTTCAAAGCTGTCGGGCACTGCGCACAGCTCCCCCGCAAATCCGTCAAACGTCTGCTTAAGCTCCGATATTTTTGAAAGGTCAATCACCGATGCAGTGCAAAAATCCTCCTGCCCCATATCGACGCACTCATTATAATATGAATCGCATATAACCTTTCCTATTTTATCCGATGAAACCGTCGGGTTTTCGTAAACGTATTTAAACCACTTATCATATGCCCAACCGCAAGGCTGCTGTTCCTCCGACGCCACCATATATTCCGCATACGGCGCTATTGCCGCCGCATTCTCCAACGACGCCGAAAGGCACGAATCAAAGCCTACCATTGAATAGCTCAAGCCGCTTTTGCCAAGCGCATAGCCTATCTCACCTGCGGTAAGACTGTCATAATCATGGCGTGCGTCATATGCCGTTCCGCCCGTCGGGCCGCCTCCCTGTCCCCAAATAATAAGTATTCTGTCATCAGCAGGGTATTTCTCATTTCCCCATGTCAGAAAATCGAGCAGGGTATTTGATGTTCCCATATTATCGTTTTCAATGCTTGCAATCTTCTTCAAGCCGCCTTTATGCACCTCAAACCGTTCTATCCTGTCCGAAGAAATATTTTCGTCCTTCCACTGCACGCTTCCGCCGGTCTGAACGATAATATTGACATTCTCCGCTTTATCCGCTTTTATCATCTTTTTAAGTGATTGCGACGCACTTCCGAAATCCTTTTCCGCATCGCCGCCGCTCATATATATGTATACAGATCTTGTTGCCTTCACTCCCTGCCCCTGAGGTGCGGAAAACTCCGAAACAACGCTTCCGCAGCTGCACAAAAGCAGTGATACAGCCGTAATCACAGCCGTAAACAAACCTTTTCTCATATTCTCCCTCATTTATCTTATGTATTGCACAAAAAAATATCGGAAAAGTTTTTATGCCTTCCCGTTAACGTTCTTTAAAAATCAAGCCGCTCCGCCCATAAAAGGACGGAGCATACTCAATTCCTATATTAATCTTGGGATTAACCCTCTGCAGGAGCGCTGACAGGACATGTTGAAGCACACATTCCGCAATCTACACACTTATCTGCATCGATTACATATGCGCTGTCACCTTCGCTGATTGCTTCTGCCGGACAGTCTGCAGCACAGGCGCCGCAGCTTATGCAAAGATCCGCATCAATTTTATAAGCCATCACAAAACACCTCCTTAATTAATAGCACCATACGATGCCTCATTGTAATTGTATCACATTTGTTACTATTCTTCAATAGTTTTTTTCTGTAAATTTTTTTATTCTTCGGTTTTCTTCTTATTTTTAATAATTTTAATGTCTTTTACATTAAATTCTTTCAAGGTTTTTTCGTCATTGCTGTCAAGTTTTACCTTAACAAGCTCCTTCAAAAGGCTTATCGACTCCACCACGCCGTCGCCGTCGGGCGTATGCACAAGCGCTCCCTGCTTGGGCATTATCTTCAAAAGCTCCTCGTATGCGTCCTGTTCATACTTCAAACAGCACATCAGTCTGCCGCATACTCCCGATATTTTGGTCGGATTTAACGACAGCCCCTGCTCCTTTGCCATTTTTATCGACACTGGAACAAACTCGTCCAAAAACTGCGCACAGCATAATCCTCTGCCGCAAATTCCGATACTTCCTATCGTTTTTGACTCATCTCTAACGCCTATCTGACGAAGCTCTATACGTGTCTTGAACACCGACGCAAGGTCTTTTACAAGCTCTCGGAAATCTATTCTGCCGTCTGCGGTAAAATAGAAAATAACCTTACTGCCGTCAAAGGTATACTCTACCTCTATCAGCTTCATTTCAAGACCGTGCTCCCTTATCTTGCCGCAGCATATGCCGAACGCACGCTTTTCTTTTTCCTTATTGTCCGCATTGCGCTTGTCGTCCTCGGAAGTGGCAAGCCTTATAACCCCCTTAAGCGGTTTTTTTATACTGCTTTCGCTTACTTCCTTTCTGCCTATGACAACCCTGCCGTATTCCAGCCCACGGCTTGTTTCTACAATAACATTGCCGCCCTCTTTTATCTCAAAATCCAACGGGTCAAAATAATACGTCTTGCCCGCTGGTTTAAATTTTACTCCGATTATATTAACCATTATTTACCGACCTCATCAAAACCTTAATCTTTTCTGCCATCGCATCTGACGGCTCAAACACAAGAAGCATATCCTCGCCGTCTGCGCAAAATTGTATGTACAGCCGTTTCCTGCCTATGGCAAATACGCTTGCGCACATAACATATATATTGCGGCGCTTGAAACTTCCCTGCTTTTTATTGTATATACCCTTAATATCCGAAACCTTAATGCGCAGTTCCTTATTGCGTCCGCCTATGCGGCGGTCAATGTGCAGAGTGTAGCCCGTAAGATTATAGGTATACACCGCCGAGTAGCGTGTCATAACAAAAAATCCCAGAACACAGAACATTATAACCGTTGCAATACCGCCGAACAGCTTGTATGACGGGAGCAGGTATATCAGGTACTTACCTATAAAAAGTATCAGCACCGCCCACAAAACGGAATATATAAATTCTTTTGTTCCTCCCGTTCTGATCTCTTTCAAAAGCTTCACCTCACCGCACAATATACAGTAATTATATAATATTCCGCCCCGATTGTCAAGTGCGCCGTATCATAGACACCATTTCCGCAACGTTTCTCACGCCGTAAGCCGCAAATCCTTCGGGAACTTTAACGCCCTTAAGCGATTGTTTCGGCACCATTGCGGACTTAAAGCCGAGCTTTGCCGCCTCTGCCAAACGTTTTTCAAGCTGTGACACTGCTCTGAGCTCACCGCCCAATCCGACCTCGCCTATAAATATCATATCCGCCGGCAATGCATTGTCCGTCTGCCCCGACGCAATTGCGGCGCATATTCCGAGATCCACCGCCGTTTCCTCAATCCGCAGACCGCCCGCAACGTTTATATACACATCATAATTTGAAAGATTTATTTTAGCACGCTTTTCAAGCACGGCTATCATAAGGATTACACGGTTAAAATCTATTCCAGCGGACATACGCCTTGGATTGCCGAAACCCGTAGGCGTTACAAGCGCCTGTATTTCCGCCATAACCCCTCGGCTTCCCTCCATGGCACAGGTTACGCTGTTTCCCGATGCCTCCGTTTCACGCCCCTCAAGCAGCATTTTGGAGGGGTTGTCCACCTCGCATAAGCCTATATCACGCATTTCAAAAACGCCAATTTCGTTCGTTGACCCAAATCTGTTCTTGACCGCCCTTAATATGCGGAACGCAAGCTGTCTGTCGCCCTCGAAATACAGCACGCAGTCAACCATATGCTCCAGCACTCTCGGGCCTGCAAGCGAACCGTCCTTGGTTACGTGTCCCACTATGAACATTGATATTCCCATTGACTTTGCTATGTGCATAAATGCGTTTGTCGCCTCGCGCACCTGCGGTACACTGCCTGCGGCGGAGGCTATATCGTCACGGTGTATTGTCTGTATCGAGTCTATTATAACTATATCGGGTTCCGTGCTTTTTATCGTTTCCGTGATTATTTCAACGTCCGTTTCGGAAATAAGATACAAATTATCCGTTTTTACTCCCAGTCTCTCGGCACGCAGTTTTATCTGACTTTCCGACTCCTCACCGCTTATATAAAGGATTTTATTATCCCTGCCCGTTTTTTCGCATATCTGCAAAAGCAGTGTGGATTTGCCTATTCCCGGATCGCCGCCCACAAGTATAAGCGATCCTTTCACTATTCCGCCGCCGAGAACTCTGTCAAGTTCCCCTATTCCCGTTTTGCACCTTTTCTCAAAGCCTGTCTTTATCTCCGATATGCGCATAGGTGCTTTTGACACGGTGTGTGTACTTTTTTTCGCAGTACCGCTTTTGGGTTCATTTACAACGGTTTCCTGCATTGTACTCCAATTGCCGCACCCCGGGCATTTACCCATCCATTTCGGCGACTGATAGCCGCACTCCGAGCATATATACATAGATTTAACCTTACCTGCCATATCCGTTCCTTTCCAATCGCATTGATATGTATAATTATACAACATTTCAAACCGCATTACAAGGCTTAAAATCAAAATTTATTTCAATGCAAAAGGAAAAATATTCATTAAATTTATTTTACATAATTGATTAATTTTGATTATCCTTCTGTTACTGTCCACGTTATCCATACACTTATCCACATGGTTTGTCCTGTTTTTGCCTTATTTTTACGCATTTTTTTGAGTTATCCACGTTTTGTACAACAGCGTGGATAACTTTTAATTTATCAAAATGATTTACATAACTTTTATGCATATACTGAATTTTTCAGCCTTTTTTCGTTTAGGACTTGACAAACACTTACATTTTGCGATAAACTATACCTATATAATAATTTATGAGGTGTTTAAATGAAAAATTCAGAAAAAACTATGGATAAAATAGTTGCCCTCTGTAAGGGCAGAGGCTATATTTTTGCCGGCAGTGAAATTTACGGCGGACTTGCAAACACTTGGGATTACGGTCCTTTAGGCGTTGAATTCAAGAACAACGTAAAAGATGCATGGCGCAAGAAATTTGTTCAGGAATCAAAGTACAATGTAGGCTTGGACTGCGCAATCCTTATGAACCCCGAAACTTGGGTGGCTTCGGGCCACGTGGGCGGTTTTTCCGATCCGCTCGTTGACTGTAAGGAATGTAAGTCACGTTTCAGAGCCGACAAGATTATAGAAGATTACGCAACGGAACAGGGCGAGGACGTATGCTGTGACGGCTGGTCAAACGAACAGCTTATGGATTATATCAAGGAACACAACATTGTCTGCCCGAAATGCGGCAAGATGAATTATACGGATATACGCCAGTTTAACCTTATGTTCAAGACCTTCCAGGGCGTTACCGAGGACAGCGAAAACACGATATACCTCCGCCCCGAAACGGCACAGGGTATATTTGTAAACTTTAAGAACGTTCAGCGTTCGAGCCGTAAGAAGATACCGTTCGGTATTGCTCAGGTGGGAAAATCGTTCAGAAACGAAATAACCCCCGGAAACTTTACATTCCGTACACGTGAATTTGAGCAGATGGAGCTTGAATTTTTCTGTAAACCCGGCACCGACCTTGAATGGTTTGCATACTGGAAACAGTTCTGCATAGATTTCCTTTATTCTTTAAATATGAAAGAGGAAAATCTCCGTTTCAGAGATCACGCTCCCGAGGAGCTTGCTTTCTATTCAAAAGCAACCTCGGACATCGAGTTCCTGTTCCCGTTCGGCTGGGGCGAGCTTTGGGGAATTGCCGACAGAACGGATTACGACCTTAATCAGCACATCAAACACAGCGGTGCAAATCTTGAATATATGGACCCCGTTACGAATGAAAAGTACGTTCCTTATGTAATCGAGCCGTCGCTCGGTGCAGACAGAGTTGTTCTCGCTCTCCTTTGCGAGGCGTATGACGAGGAGGACTTAGGAAACGGCGACAGCAGAGTTGTTATGCACCTGCACCCGGCAATCGCTCCCGTAAAGGCAGCTATTCTTCCACTTTCAAAGAAGCTTAACGAGCAGGCAACAGAGATTTACGAAAAGCTTATAAAGAAATACAACTGCGAATATGACGACGCAGGCTCAATCGGCAAGCGTTATCGCAGACAGGACGAAATAGGAACACCGTTCTGTATCACATACGACTTTGACTCTGCCGAGGACGGCGCAGTTACTGTCCGTGAGAGAGACACAATGGAGCAGGTAAGAATAAAAATCGATGAATTGGAAAAATTCCTTGATGAAAAGCTTGCATTTTAATTGACACTATAAAAGAGACTGTAAAAACAGTCTCTTTTTTGTTTTGCATTGATATGCACACCTTTATATATACAATAAAAGTGTGGCTATGTTAAAGTAAATTATAAGCGATAATGCGTCCACAATGGTTGTAATGAACGGGCTTGCCATTACGGCAGGATCAAAGCCTATTTTTTTTGCAAGCATAGGCAGAGTACAGCCCATAAATTTCGATACCATTATCGTAAGTGTGAGCGTTATTCCCACAACCACCGCCACCATAACCGAAACTCTGTCAATCAGCAAAAGTTTGACAAAGCTTGCGGCGGCAAGCGTTATTCCGCAAAGTATTGAAACACGGAACTCTTTCCATATTATCTTGAAAATATCTTTAAATTCAATGTCACCCAGCGACAGGCTTCGTATAATCGTGTTCGAGCTTTGACTGCCGGCGTTACCGCCGGAGTCCATAAGCATAGGGATAAACAAGGTAAGCACAACAAATTTACCGAGAGCATTTTCGTATATGCTTAATATTTTTGAGGTAAACGTTGCGGATACCATTAACAGCAAAAGCCAGGGAATACGCTTTTTCCATGTTTCAAACACTCCCGTTTTCATATACGGCTTGTCCGTCGGCGTAATAGCCGCCATCATTTCTATATCCTCGGTGTTCTCATCCTGAATGACGTCGATAGCGTCGTCAACGGTGATAATTCCGACGAGTCTTTTCTCATTATCGACAACCGGCAGTGCGAGAAAATCGTACTTGCCGAACTTATTTGCGGCGTCCTCTTTGTCCTCAAGCGTGTTGACATATATGATATTGCGCTCCATTATGTCCTCTATTCGGCATGAGTAATCCGAAAGAAGAAGGTCCTTAACCGAAACAAGTCCCAAAAGCACTCTGTTTGCGTCCGTCACATAACAGGTGTAAATAGTTTCCTTGTCAACACCTATACGGCGTATGCGCGTGAAAGCGTCAAGCACGGTCATATCCTTTTTCAAATCGATGTACTCGATTGTCATAATACTTCCGGCGCTATCTTTGGGATATTTCAAAATCTGATTTATGCTTGCACGTGTTTCGGGGTCCGAATGTCTTATAATACGCTTTACAACGTTTGCGGGCATTTCCTCGATAATATCGACCGTATCGTCAAGATACAGCTCGTCCAGGACTTCCTTAAGCTCTGTATCGCTGAAACCGATTATCAAAAGCTCCTGAGTATCGGAGCTGAGTTCGACAAAAACCTCCGCCGCAAGCTCTTTGGGCAGAAGTCTGAACAACAGCGGAAGAGCCGTTTCCGGCAAATCCTCAAACAGCAGTGCTATGTCCACAGGCTCTTTCTGTATGAGAATTTCACGTATATCGTGGTACTTTTTCTCTTCCAGCAATGTTTCAAGTGATGATACTAAATTTTCCATATTTTTTGCCTCCCAGAAAAGTTATAGAGGCGGAAATAAAGACTATCAGCAGATATACGGACAGTAAAAGAACACATCTGCTGATAGGCTTCGCCCGCCGGGTTCCATCGTACTATGGTCTCCTGCTGCCATATATCTCACATCCTTTTCAATAGTATTAGCAAAACGCTTTTATTATTATATAACAAAACTCAAAAAAATGCAAACAAAAATTAAAAAAAGATATAAAAAATGTACCCCAAAAGTAATAACTTTTGGGGTACGCTTTTCAGATATTTTTTATCTCCATGCTATATTATAAGCTATTTCAGCCACTTCCTGCCTTGTGAGATAATCGTTTTGCGCAATCTTTCCGTTTTTATCGCTCATATATCCCAAGCCAAGGGTTGTTCTGAAATAGTCAGCGTCATCGGAGCTTACGCTCGAATAGTCGCTGTAGCGGCTCAGACTGAACGAAGCGTCCGGTTTTTTGGTGCGGTTGCTCGGATAGCTTCCGTTTCCGTAAGCTTTTGCAATCCACACAAGCGCCTCACGGCGTGTAACCTTTTCGTTTGGCAATACGCAGTTTTTCTTAACGCCAGACCATCTGGGGGTTATAAGACCTATATATGCTGCGTCCGCCATACCTTCAAAGCCTTCCTCATTGTATGCAATATCGCCGTAACTGTAATCCGAAGTACTTCCCGTCCATACACGGTCGCTGACCTTCATTGCCTTTAATATCGCATTCAGCGCTTCTTTTCTCGTTGCAAGCGCTGTCGGCTCAAACTTGGTGCCTGAATAAGCGCCTATATAGCCTGCCCATGCGCAGCGCTCTATCTCTTTCTTGCTCGGATTTGATGCGTCAACATCGCTGTAAACGTTATGTGCTGAAGAATTGCCGAGAGAAACGTGTGCGTTCTGCGACGGATTTACGCTGTTTGTACGGGTAATGCGGTAATACAGCGAATCGCCGTCAAGCTCGAACGAATATCCAACACCCGGAACCCTTGTAAGCTGGACATTTGTTCTGCCGACTTCGCCTTTTGTCGATACCTTTTTAACGGTTATCAGCTTATCGGTCTTTATTGTTACCGTACCTGTTATCGGCTCGCAGAGAACAGGACCTGTTCCGCCCGTTTCAATCTTCATTTCGGGTTTTTCCTCGTCCTCGGACATTACCTGACCTGTGTTTCTTGTATCTCCCACTAACGTGAGGAGCATTTCCTTGCTCGAATAGAGCGGATTGTCGTCCACGCTGTTAAGATATGCGGTTGCATAGTAGTTGTCAAGGTCAAACTTGACATCATCGAGTTCAACCGTCTGATTCTGTGTGAAACCGCTTATCACCTGTGCTTTCGGTGTGTTTACTTTGAACATTTTGTTATTGTAGTCCATCGAAAGCTCCCCGGTAATTGACACAAAGTTCTTGTCGCCGTTGTAGGCGTCATATGCAAGCTGTAAAATAGTGTTGTCATTATCCGCCTCGTTATAAGCGTCCTCAAACACCATACCGGACTTTCCGATAAGCGGAAGATACATATTATACATACCTTTGTTGCCGAGATACTGACTGCTTACCGTAAACGCTTCATTTCCCTGCAACCGTGTGCCGTAAAAATTTGATTCCGTTTCCGAGACGTCGTTTCTCAAAAACATTCTCGCAACCGTCGGGAATACAAGCGCATATTCGGGAGTTTCGGCTGTACCGAAAGTTCTCTTTATATACGTATCCTTCGTTGCGGAGCAAAGCGAAGATGTCTCGCCCCATGCAAAAGCGACCGGGTTTACGCCGTTTAAAGCCGAGTATGCGCTCATCATAAGGATAGTTTCCGAACGGTATTTGTTCGGGGCAACGTCATTCCACTCCGAAATCGTCATCGGGTGACCCTTTACACGTCTTATACCGATGTTGTTTATCATCGAATATGCACGAAGGTTGTTTCCGTCGCGTTCAAGTACCGATTTAATGGCATCTGTTCTTGTAACGCCGTCCCCGTAATTGTTTGAACTGGGCATTGCATGGTAATAATGCACATCGGTAAAATCGGTATTGCGGTTCGCATAATAGGAGTTACGGTCAAAGCCGTTGCTTGACCACGAGGTTGAACCTGTAATCATACATTTAACGCCCATATTACGCATTTCCGATATGCAGCTGTTGTAATACTCCTCCATAAGCATACTGCGGAATTTGAACTCGTCCACACATCTGGCATTACGCCTTGTCCATAATCCGTTTACACCGTCATAGGTTGTATCTCCGAGGGTTATTTCCTCGAAAATCTTTACGGTCTTATCCTCAAGATTTTCGCCGTCGTCAAGTGCGGGGCGGGGATTTGCTGAATCTTTATCATCTTCCCATGCCGCAACAAGATTTTCGGTATTTCCGTACTTTTCAATAAGCCAGTTATTATATCGTTTTTGAATATTTGCTCTGTACTTATCCGATTCCATATTACCAAAACAGCCTATTGAGTCCTCGTTTTTGAGGTCAATCAGCGCAATTGCGGGGTCGTCCAAAAGTTTCATGCCCGTGTACTTGTTGTAACAGCTAAGGAGTGCCCTTGTATACTTCATTGTCTCCTCTTTTAAATCCTCCTCGGTATAGCTGTAATATTTAAGAGCGCTGGGAAGATTTTCAATATCATACGTGTCACTTAAATCTGATGTTATCGGCATTGAGATCATCATATCTATAAAGATATAAACGCCGCGTTTTTTAAGCTCGCTTATCAGATAGCATACACGGTCGAGAATGTCCTCTTTCATCATCCTGCCGCCCGTGTCTTTCGGACCCCATAATGCGCCCGAATCGATAAGATGAAGTCTTACAAGGTTAAATCCGCTCTGCGCAATCCGCTTTGCGGTTTCCTCGGCCACCTCGTGCGTCGGATAGCAGTTGTTTGCCGTTACGTCAACGCCCCAGAACCGAGCCTCCGTATTATCCTCAAAATAGAAGTTGTCCCCTTCGTAATGATTGAGATAGCCGTGTTTTCCGGCAGGCGCGTCGAGCAGATTTGACGCATCGAGGATTGTTCCCTCTATGTCCGACGATGTCGGAGGGTCGTAAGCAATCCAGTTTGACATATCGGGGTTTATTTCCTCCGTTGCCGCCATAACGGTATTAGGAAGCATCGGCAGCAGCATTGACGCCGCCAACATATATGATAATATTTTCTTTTTCATTTGCCGTTACCTCCTAAAACTTTAATTCCGGGGTGTACGGTACAAGCGCCGTATCCCATACGAATATACGCATTCCCGACACACCGTCCGTCTTTATGTTTGTAAACTGAATTGTATTTTCGCCCTTAATAATCGTCTTATCGGCACAGCTTGCGTATTTTATAATATCGTTTTCATCATAAAGAGCAAGATATACTTTTGAAGTCACTGCCACGTCCGAAAGGAACGGCACATTTACCGTATCGGAAGACGCGATATTTTCCTTTGTGATTACCGCACCGCTGCCGTTTGTCGGAGCCTGCGTAAACTGCATCGGATACAGGTGCTTGGGCGACGGAGAATAGCTGAATATTCCCGTTGATGAGCCGTTGTCCTTTGCATAGTATTTCAAATCCGACACATTGCAGAAGAACGGTTCTGTATACTTAGTTCCGCTGCCTATGGGATTTGAGCCGTCGGTTGTGTAGTAAATCTCACACGTATCTGAATTTGACTCAAAACTGCACTTTGTAAATCCGTCCGCTATTGTCCAAACGGGGTTTACGTGCAGCAGCGTCATTTTACCGCTTTTTTTGTCGGCTGTCCAGATGTAATCCGAATCATTATACGCCTTAAACGTTCCCAAAAGACCGTCTGCCGTAAATTCCGACGAGTCTGTCGGCATGCCTATGCCCGAATCGGCTGACGTGGTATGATTGAAGTATGACTCGAATTCAATACCGTTGTACAGCTTTGCCGCAATACCGCCGGATTCTGCACTTGGTGATGAAAGTGTTGCGTCGGCATATGTGGTATTTATATCTCCGTCAACAAGACCTGCCGTTCCGCCCGTGAATGAAGACGGCGACTCCGCATTATTTGAAATCGTGCCGTTGTAACAGCAGTTTGTCATTTCACCCTGTACAAGACCTGCCACACCGCCTACGTTTGCGTAAGCCTTATCATCAAGCCCGCCCGCATTTATCGTCACAGATGACTCCGAGGCAAGCACTGAGCCGTTTATTCTGCCCAGAATACCGCCCAAAGTCATATTCTTAAAATCCGAACCGCTTGCCGTAAGCGTTCCTAAACTGCGGCAGCCTTTGACTGTGCCGTTCACATCTCCGGCAATTGCGCCTGCATAAGCGAACGGTGCGGAAATTGTTATACCTCCGTCAAATTTGCAGTTTTCAACGGTTACGTCCGTTCCCTGTGCTATAATCATACCTGCATACGCTATACCCGTTGATTTGTTGTCATGAACCGTTATCTGTTTATCGGATTCCACGGTGATATTTTTAATATCACAGCCGTTTCCGTAACCGATAAGTCCGCAATTGCCGAACGAGCCGTTTATTGACGAAACCTTAATTGTGCAGTAATTTCCGTCGATTTTTCCCGTGAACGGATCGGCAATACTGCCCATCGGACTCCACTCGTAGGAATATTCAATATCGTTTGCGATTATGTACGATGCGTCTTTATAAAAACGCATACTGTACAAATCAACAGCAGTTTTTACAATATACGGCGACTGCTCCGTACCCATGCCGCCCGAGAACTTATATTCTCCCGTGATAAAGCTTGGATTACTTCTGTTTACGGTACTTTTAATAATCCAGCATACATCGAACGGCCAGTTTACAAACGTTGCCTTGCTACGCATCTGCGCAACCGTCTTTTTCGCTTCGGAAATATCATCAACAAGCGAATCTATTCTGAAATAGCAACTGTTTACCATACCGTTGTTCATCGGACAAATACCCTTTCCGTTTCCGATAAGTGTTATATCCGCCGTACAGTTTGAATAACAGTTTTCCAGCAAGCCGCTGTTTACGCCGGAAAGTCCGCCGACATTATATGCTTTCAAGCTGTTTTGCGATGTGGTATAGTGATAGCAGTTTTCTATTATGCCGTTGTTATTGCCGGAAAGTCCGCCTGCATATACCTTACTGTCCGTTGCGGCGTCCTCGGCTTTTTTGTTGATTGTGAGCCCGTACCCTATCAGAATAGAACTGTCGCCGTCAAGGATAATATCGGACATTGAATACGATACCGAAACAGTACCGTTATTCTCGCCCACTATTCCGCCGTAATACTTGTTATTATTATTTGCGAAATATTCTCTCGGATAAAGCTTGCCTTTTGCACGGCACTGCGTTATCGTACCTTTGTCGTTATATCCGCATATTCCGCCGGCATAATCGGGCGAATAGTCGTTTGTCCAGCGGTTCACCTTTGTAAGCCTGCCGTCCGTAATTTTTGCATTTGCGCCGAATTCGCAGTCGGAAATTGTTCCGTAGTTATATCCGCACACACCGCCCGTATATGCGACTACACTCGAATTAATGTCCGTACCTGACGTAACGAGTCCGTTAAAAGTATTCCCCGAAAGCTCGCCTTTGTTGTAGCCGCTTATACCGCCGCTCATCAGGAAGTTTCTTCTTTTATCGTCCGCATCGGAATGTTGCTGAGAAGTTATATAACACTCCGAGGTCGAGCCCGAAACCGTTCCGGTATTACTGCCGCATATGCCGCCTGCGTACGCGTATGACATTTCACCTACGGCAAAATTTATATTAGCACGCACTGTTCCGCTTGAGGTCACTTTTGAAACATTTCCTCTGTTGTCGCCAATACCTCCGCCGGCAATTGCCGAGGCAAATCTTGACGATGCGTATATGCCTGCAGCCTCCTCGATATACGGCTGATCCGCAACGGTTTTACCTTGTGCGTTTGAAGATGAATTGGCAACAAACCCTTCGTTTATTGCGCATATACCTCCGGCATATGCGTCGCCGTAAAGCTTTGTATAATCAACATATTGATTCACATATACACGTGCGGAATTTTCGCAGTCTGAGATTGTACCCTTGTTCATACCGCAGATACCGCCCGACGCCATATATGAATATTGGTTATAGCCGTAAACCAGACCCTTTGCCGTGCAGTTTAAGATGTTACCCGTATTATACGCCGCAACCGCACCGCCGAACATATGCTTCGATTTCTTTTCCACACCTGTTTCTATGCTTAAGCTCTGCCTTACTCCGTTTTCTGTCGTTTCCACGTTGAGGTTTTTAATTGTTCCGCTGTTGTATCCGAAAAGTCCGGCATACATATCTTCGGTTTCGGCGTTAAGACCCGTAACGGTTTTTCCGCCGCCGTCAAATGTTCCCTTAAATGGGTGTTCTTCCGTACCTATAGAATTCCAGCTGATACTCGAAAGGTCAACCTGTGCCTCAAGCGTAACAGTTTGACCCTCGTAAGTGTTTCCGTTATTAACGCTGTCTCTGAAATTCTGCAGCTCTGCGGCAGTGGATATGGTATTCCCTGCCGCAAAGCTTATGGTCGGGAGAAGAGAAATTGACATAACTGCCGATAACAGCAATGCAATTTTCTTCATAAGCTTCCTCCTATTCCCACAGAATTCTGTAAACCATTACAGCCGCCTCGGCTCTGTTTGCAGAGTCTTTAAGGTTAAGGCTGTTAATTTCATCGCAGTAGCCTCTCTTTGTGAGTACCTCTACCGCTTCCTTTGCATAATCCGAAACGTTTGAAAGATTCGGGGTTGTTTTTCCTCTTTCGTCACTGTGAAGCATATTTGTTGTCTTAATGCCTCTGTAAACCATTGTGAGGAAATCTTCTTTTGTAATAGCGTCGTCAGGTCTGAAAGCTTCGGTTCCGTAGCCGTTAATCATACCTGCCGCAGCGGCTTTTGCAACCTCGTCATAATAGAGATGACCTTTTTTAACATCGGTAAATCCGGGGTCGTCATTTGACGAAACAAACTTGAATATTGTTGACAAAAGCTTAACTGCCTCGCCTCTTGTAAGCGGCTGTTCCGGGAAGAATTCCTTGTCGGCCATCGGCTTGATGTAATTTTCAAGAGCAGTTCTCTCTATTTCCTTCTTGTACGGTTCATATTTGCCGAGGTCTGTGAACATATCGTCAAATATGCCTTCGGGGAGGAAAGTAATCTTGTTCGGAGTGTATTCCGAATTTGATTTTGAAGTTCTTTCTATTTCATAATAGAAAGTTCTGTCCTCTTTGTTTACATCAAAGTATGCAAGACCGTTTTCGTCATGCTTTGCGGTTCTTGAACCCTCGCGCTTACCGTTTTCGTCAAGCAGATATATTACATAGTTATCCTTTGATTTTAACGTAACTCTGCCGTACATCGGCTGAACCTGTACAGGTCCTTTACCGCCGTTTTCAACAACACGTCCGTCAGCAGACATCTCCTGACCCGTATTTCTTGCGTCAGCCGCATAAACGAATATCAGATGCTCCGAGTCGGTTATAGCGTCGTCCGTAAGCGACTGCAGATAAACCGAACCGTGGTTGTTCTGCGAGTCCATATCGAAAATAACGTCGTCAAGCTCGGTTGTTTCCTTTCCGATATAGCCTGCGATTGCCTGAGTTCTGTCTGTGTTTACATAGAATATCTTCTTATTGTAATCAAGCTTTATCTGGTCTAAGTAAGACATATACTCGCCTGTCTTTTCGCCGTACCTGACAAGCTTTATAACGTCATTATCGGTATAATTTTCATCAAAAGCAATATCGTCAAATACCACGCTGGACTGACCCGCCACGCTGTATCGCATATCAAACGTATCTGTCTGACCTTTTTTCTGCTCGGCGTCGCCCTCATAGAAACGTCTTACGTAATAGCCTTTTTCAGCCTCTTTTACGTCGCCTCTGTATACCATTCTCGCAAGAATAGGCATTACGGCAATCGCTTCGGGACGGCGGTTAATCTGATGTCCGCCGAGGTTCCAGATTTGTGTAGAGTCTGTGTTGTATGCAAGATCCGGCGTTACGTTCTGCCAAGAAAACCAGAACGGATTCCATCTGTTCTGACAAGTCAGCGCAATCATTTCAAGATTGTTTTCACATCTCCAGGGGTTAGGCTGGCTGGCGTCCCACTCGGTGATAAGATACGGCTCGCCGTATACTTTTCTTGCCGCAAGGTAACCCATCATGCCGAGGAACTTATCGTCCTTTGTCATACTTGAAACGGGCGGTGTTGAACCGGTTGTAGTACCGGCAACCATTCTTTCGCCGTTTCCGTTCGGCAGATACCAGTAACACTGATACGATACGAACTGTCCGGCCTTTGCCGCACTGTATAGCGGAGCGGTATGTTCGTCGCCGGTCAGACACGTTGTTGAGCCGTGTACCAAAAGCTTCGGCGCATACTCGTGTATACTGTCCTGCATACTCTTTATCGACTTTTGCTCAACGTCTATAAAGAACTCTATGTTGTCATCATCTCGCTTGGAGTTGAACATTTTTCGTTCACCCTTATTGTTTCCGACTTTAACAGTTCCGTCTCCGTCATACGGGTCTTCATCAGCCTCCAAGCCTTTTCCGTCGCTTGAAGGATCATACCATGCATATTCAAGCGCCTCACGGCTCGGATATTTTTCTCTGAGCCATTCGTTATAGTAATTCTGCAGTTCTTTTCTGTAATAATCATTCGCCCGATCGGGGCCTGAGTTATTTTTGAATATCGAACACTCATTACAGTACGAAACCCATATTGCGGACGGATCCTCGGCAATGGAAAGTCCCGTATACGGATTTCTCCATGTAAGCCACTGCTTTACAAGACTTTCACGCCTTTTCATCGTATCGGGGTCAAACCAATGCAAAGCATGCGAGGCGCTAATCTGATCAAAATACTTAACGTCGTTATCACGATATAACGGAGTGGGAGTTAAGTCCATTCCGTAATAAATACCGTTTTTCTTAAGCTCGCTTATAAAGTATGCAAGTCTGTCCATACTGTCGGGAGATATATAGCTTGCCTGTCTGTCACGTGAATTAACACGCTCATATCCCACGTTTGAATTGATACCCGTCGACGTAGCATGAAAACGGACTGTGTTAAATCCCTGCAGAGCAAGCATTTTTGCGTTTGTCTCTGCTTCCTCATGCGTCGGATATGCCGCAGCACCTCCGATAACCGTTCCCCACATACGGAACTCCGTTCCGTCCTCAAATATGAACTTATCGCCGTCTATAGTCACATGACCGTGCGTACCCGAAGGCTTTTCGAGCATATTTGACGCGTCTATGGCTGTTCCGAATCTTGTTTCGGCGTCCTGATTATCTATATACGGGAACCATTCCGAAACGTCGGGATTTCCTATATCCTCGGGTTTCTTTGCCGGGAGATACGGGTCTGTATCGGTAAGAGTAATAGCCGCAATACCGAGATACGGGGTTGTTTCGCCGTTTGTATGTACCTTAATTTCTTTGATTTCCTTTTCTTCGCCGAGCGAATACGGGAACATATCAAGTCCGACAATTGCCGAGGAGTTATTTCCCGTCCAAACCGTTACGGCATGGTCTGAAACGCCCTCGCCCCACCAGTTGAATACGTTATCGCCGTCCGAAACCTTGATTACATCTTCACTGCCGTCGGCAAAAACAATTGTGTATGTACCTATATCCGTAAACTTATCGCTCGCCCACGGAGCGGTATGCAAGAAGTATATACCCTTTGCTTTTGCGTTTACGGGAATTGTAACGTCGGTCTGCAGGTATGTATCGCCCATACCTTTCAGCATTATACACGATGTACCGTTGTTCTCCTTAGGATTTATTATGTCAAAGTTTATGCCGTACATTGTCTGTATACCGTAAGTATTCATACACGACATATCGTTACTCGGGCCCTGATCCGACCAGCCGCCTTTTCCGTCACCGGCAACATCGTCCGCCCAGGCTCTGTTTGTAACGCTTCTTAAATCAACATAAGTAAAATTCTGTTTATACAGTCTCTGATGATTTAAAAACTCGTCCAAATCAATCTGAATAACGTCCGCAAGAACGGCTTCCGATGCGGCAAGCGTCATCATAACCGCAAGCGACGCCGCACACAATCTCTTTAAAAAACCATTTTTCATCTTATAGCATTGACTCCTTTCCTGTGCTGTTCCGGAGTACGGCGCAAAGCTTAAGCCTTGTGCCGTACATACCTGAAATCAGTCTAACTCGTAGCTGTCGGGGCCGTCCTCAAATATGAACCATGATATTTCTCTGCTTTCATTAAGATAGAACCAGATATTGTCGCCTTTTCTGAGGTTCATTGTCTTTGCGCCTCTGTATTCTCTCATATAGTTTACATCATCATTTGTTCCGAATTTCATATTAACGCTCTTGAACGTATTTCTGTCATGACGGTATGCAATACACGGATCGCCGTCCGTAATACCTCTGTCCTTAAACTTATACGTATCGGTAAGCTGACCGTCCACTATAAACTGAGCAACGTAATCGTTTCTGTAGGAGAGATCGTCCGCTTTGTACAGACCCTCGCCCGCAGCAGATGACCATGTATCCGTCTGCCATGTGCTTGAATCTCCCGAGAAGTCTTTCTTATCGTAAATTATGATAGATTCCTTACAGCCTCTTGTTGCTCTGTACTTGATATAGTAGTTTACGTCTATACCCTGTTCCTTTATAAAATCGTTGCTTACGGTATATGAGTTATTGTTTGCAAGTACGATGCTTGAAGTATCGTCATCTATGTACTTAATATCGCTGATAAATCCGTATGACATAAACGCCGTGTAAGAATTTTCCCAGCCGAGTCCCATAAAGTACTGCGGAACGGGGTTGTATCTTACGTTGTAATCGCTTACAAATCTTGCCGTACTTACCGGGTGCATATACATCATATTATTGTAAGTTGTTTTTCTTACGGTAAATTCGCCGTCGATATTAAGAATAAGGAACCATTTTGCCTCACCTGTGTACTGTCCGCACACAACCTGGTTTTCGGGGATATTATGTCCCGTAAAGGTTGCAGTGTATCCGAAGTTTTCCACATAGCCTATGTTCTTTATCTCATTGTTTCCGTTAATAGTAAATTCGAGGAATCCGCCGCCCTCGTAATCCTTTGATACGCTCTGTGCGTATGCAAAGCTTAACGAGCCGCTCTTTAATTTTTCGGCAACCTTATATTCGTGTTCGCCTGTGTTATCGTCGACGTGGAATATTTTTATATACTTGTCGCCTGTTCCCTTTTCCTCGTATGCGTTTGTAATAACTCCGCGAACGGTATTATTTGTTACGTTTGATGTATCGATACGGATAAATCTTACCTTCATATCGTCCGAGAAGAACACGGTAACATCATGACCTGCAACCTTATCGTAGTCAAAGCCGCGTCTGTATTCGCCGTTTACAACGTTCCAGTCACAGCAGTTCTCGTCAATGTCATAGTAAACGCCGCCGATTTTAATCTTATTGCCGTCCTTTATACCCTCTACTCTGCCGTACTTGCCTCGGCTTGACGCAACAATCATCATCTTGTTCTGATCCTTGTCGTACCAGTAGTCAAATACATAGTTTTCCTTAAGCTTTATAACGCCGTCTGCTTTGATGCCGTCGATATAAACTTCAAGAGTTGAGAAGTCCTCCATATCGTACCAGATAAGAGTATCTTCAGCTACGTCAAATCTAAGCTGTTCGGTTACGGCATAGCGGACAAGGCCGCCCTCCTTTAAGGGATATGCGTCAATTCTTATGATTTCGTCGTTTTGGATAACTACCTTTGCAAAAGCACCGATATAGTTATATGTTTCGGTTGTAACCTTTTTGTCCTCATAGTATACCGCAACGTCCTTGCTAAGCTCGTATGTCTTGTCGGCGTTCTTAAGATGAATATACTTAATATCGCTTACGCTTATGTCGCTGTTTTTATCGAGTTTGTTTACTTCATCGATGTAATCGAACTGAACGTCCGAGCCTTTCTTTACCTCAATGAAAACTATTTCGTCGGTATCGGTATCAACGTAAATATATCCGCTGCCGCCGATTGATGAAACGTCAATCTTTTTTGACGCAAAAAGCTTTTCTGTCTGACCCTTTCTGTCACCGCCGATATATTTTACCTCGATGCTGTTGTCCGAAGTATCTGTGTTTAAAAAGTCTGCTCTGTACTTTTTAACGCCCAATAAATCCTCGGCAACGGTCGTTTCCGTGCTTTTTGTATACGAAATTCTGTCGCCCTCATAGGTAATATCGTACGTATACGCTTTATGCATATTGTAAACCATCATTGCGGCGTCTGCCTTTGTGATGGTTGCTCCGCCAGATGTGCCGTTAAAGAGATAGCTGTCGCGGGCAATCTCCATATATCCGTTGGGATAACCGCCTCTCAAATTTGCTATAGGCTCGGCTTTCATTGTGCGGACTGCCATTGCGGCAGCCTCTGCAATTGAAACCGTTCTTGACGGGTAGAACATTCTCTCGTCATTCAGCGTTACTATTCCGAGTCTTAATGCCGCCTCGGATACCTTCCACGCCTGACTTTCCGCCGAAACATCGGCAAAGCTCTGCGCCTCGCCCACGATTGTGCCGTAATCAAAGCCTGCGGCTTTGATAAAGTAATCGGCAGCCTGTGTTCTTGTGATTTCTGAATTATCTATTATTTCCGAATCGCCGAAAATTCCGAATGCCTTTAAGTAGCTTTCAACCTCCGAGGATACTGCGCTTTTAGCGGCGGTGTCCTCATCGCCCTCCGCCGCAAATGCGGCGAAAGGCGTGATAAGCATAGCAATAGACATAAGAATTGCCAGACTGTTTTTCCATAATTTATTCATACTTCTTTTTTCCTTTCTCTGCCCAAACTTTGATTACAGCTTTAAGGAGAGCTGATAGAGTATCTTTGCTGCCATAGCTCTTGTTACACTGCCGAACGGGTCGAACTTATTGTCGCCCACTCCGCTTACAAGACCCCAGCGGTAAAGTTCTCTGATTGCTTCCTGTGCATAATCGCTTGCTGTGTCACTGAACTGAATATCCGAATAAATCTCCGACATCTTAATATTGTCTGTCTTGATTGCACGGTATATAATCGTGCACATATCCTGTCTTGTGATGTCCATACCCGTTCCGAAATTGTTATCGTCAATTCCGTTTATAAGTCCCGACTTTGCGGCAATGGTAACGAATTTCGCATACCATGCGTTCTTATCCATATCCGTAAATTCTGCCGGGTCATACTGGTATGTGTCATAACCCAATACGTTTACAATTATCTTTGCAAACTGTTCACGGGTTATTGTGTCGTTCGGTCTGTAAGTTCCGTCGTCAAAGCCGTTTATGTAACCCTTCTTTGCAAGGTAGAGAATAGCGTCCTTTGCCCAGGGTACGTCTGCAATGTCGGTGAAGTTATCGGCATTTCCCGTGTTTGTATCGGGCTTTTTGTCGGGGCTCGGTGCCCAGTCGTCGGGTTTAACGCCGTTTTCACGACCTGCCGGATTGTTCGATGTAGTTCCGTCTTTTCCGCCCGATGGGCTGCTGCCCTGCTGGGTGTTCTTATTTGCGGTAAACGAATATGTTCCGTTCACGTTTGCAACGGCTGTAGCGTCTGCCTGTGCGTTGTAAACTTCGCATCTGCCCGAAACGGTAAGATTTGCCGTTCCTGCAGTAACGGTTGAGAATTTAACCGTCATAAGTGTTCCCGTAAGAACATTTCCGTCCTTTGTGCCGGAAATCGTCACACTGCCGCTCTCCGTCTTAACCGTTGCGCCGTCAGGCGTGTCGGTTACAGCCTTTGCGCCGTTTAATGCGACATATGTCGGGTTGTACGAAAGCTTAATCGTGTAGTTGTTTACCGTTTCGGTTCTGTCAGACGGCATTGCCACCGTAACAGTCGTAGTTGAACCGGTTGATGTGCTTGACATAACAGTCGTGACTGCCGGAACGGCATAGTCGATTGTTGCCGGAGTATCGGCATTTGTTGTAAGCGTTGTGTTGTATGTGCCTGTCATTCCCTCTGCCGAAGCCGCACCGCTGATGTTCAGCGTATACTGCGTATTCTGCTTAAGCGGTTCAAGGAAATTAAGCGTATACAGCTTTGTGTTATTGTCATATGCGCCGTAGAAGCCTAAATATTTTGTTTCCTCACCGTCAGCATAGCTTAATGTTACGCCGTTTGACGTAAGAGTTTTGGCGTCCATATCCTCCGAGAACTGAAGCATAAGAGATTTTGCGCCTGCCGACATTGACTGCGGCTCCGTCGTACCCTTATCGTCCTGTATTCTTGAAATCGACCAAGCGGCGCCCGTATCGATTGTCATCTGATCAATGTAGAATATAGGACCTGTTTCCTGCTGTGAGTTGTTGTAACGGAAGGAGTACTGCGTTGCTTTCGCATAATCCATTGCCTGGCTCTGAGATAAGCCGTTTGCTGTTCCAGAGCAAGCGTCGGGGAGGTCTTTAAGCGGAATATCAACATATACCCACTTTTCCAAAGCGGAAACGTAATCCGAAACCTTAACCGTCGAATACATTGTTGTGGTTGTGCCGGCAACCGAGCCGCCCATACCTACGCCTACTTCAAATTTGCTCAAATCCGCATTATTGTCCGCCCACAGCCAGAAACCGAGGCGTCCGCCGTTGTCACGGTAATTTTTTATGTCTATTTTTCCCGAAAAAGCTCCCGTTAAGGTATTTGCTTTTCTTGTTGAGAAGTCGAATTTCATCGACTTTTTGCCGATAATTGACTTTGCTGTTGTTTCGCCCATTTCAAGACCTGCCATAGGCGCTCTCGATAATGAGGAGTTAAGTGCGTCGTCATAGATAACAGCCGATGTGTTCATCTTCGGGTTTTTGATTACAAACTGTTCCGTCTGCGTTTCGTTTGACGTTGCGCCTGCCGCATTTACGGCACGTACACCGAATACGAGCGCCGTATCGTATGAAACGTTTTCAACAGTATATGTAACGTCGTTTGTTTCGGCAATCTTTTCGCCGTTTAAGTAAATGTAATACTTTTCGGCAAAATTCGGAGCCGCATATGAAAGTTCAACCTGATTAAGGTTTTTCACCTCGTATCCGAGATTTGACGGTTTGCCGAGACACGACGCCGTTACGGTTATGGGGTTTGTGGCGAGTGATTCGAGATTGTTTGTATCAACCGCCGTCATTGTGTATGTGTAATCATTGTGTTCAACAAACTCCGTATCTCTGAATGAGGTTTCGTCTGCGCCGAACGTTCTGTAGAGCGAGCCGTTTCTGTAGAGTCTGTATTCTTTTAATTCGCCGAACAGCGGAGCCTGCCATGAAACGTCAACCGCAAGCTCGGTTGTAGCCGATTCCTGTGAAGCTGCCTGAATTTTTCTCGGGTGGTCGATTGTACGGATTGTTGTTTCATCGCTCTGCATGGGCGATCTTGTGCCGTACTCGTCCATAGCCTCAACCTCGTACTTGAACTTAACGCCTGCGGGGAAGTTTCCGTCCTCGTAGTAGTCCACGTACTGGTTCTTTGTTGTTTCGCCGATTAATCTTCTCTCACCGTTGCCGTCTGTTCTGTAAACGTTGTACTTAACGGCTTTGTCGGCTGTGTGAGTCCATTTTAATATAATCTTATTTTCTTTTACGTCGTAAATTCTGAAATCCGTTTCGGGTGCAATGTTTGTTACGAACGAATTTCCGCAGTAAATGTAACCGCTTGTGTATGACGGTGTTTCAAAAAGCGGATCGCTTTCGTTGTTGTTACCGTCACGTACACGGCGCATAAAGCCCATAATTCTTACCGCTTTCCAGTCAAGCTCCTGAACAACGTCGGGAGTATTTGCCGACGCCCATTCGTTATTGCGCATATTCTGGAACATATGCGGATTTGCAAGGGTAAAATCCCTAAGCGGAATTGCGACGGTTGTTGTCGCGCCCTTATCTGCGTCCGTGATGTAATCGGTTACGGGAACTGCAACGTAGTTTCTCGAATCGGCATGGCTGCCGTCGGAAGCCGAGTCACCCATCATAAAGTACAGATTATCGAGCGGAACTTCTTCGTCAATTTTAATTGTAAAGATTGCATATCCCGTATCTTTAATATTATTTATATTATATGAAGTTTTTTGGTTACCGTTGTCGCCGCCCTTCGCCTCAGCATAAGCTATGCCGGCTGTCATATAACCTCTGTAGACCTTTATCTGCCACATTCCCGGCTCCTCGTACTGACTGTACTCCTTAAAGTTTGCCGGATTTAAGTTATATCTTAAAATCTGACCCGCACCCATTCCCGGGATTGAGGCGGCGTTTGCATTTGTCTGTCCGCCGCCGCCGTTAGTATCAGGGTTTGAATATGCCGCTCTGTCGCTCGACCACGAGAAATCACGTACATTCGGGTTCCACACGATTGTATTTGCGCCGTCTGCCGGAAGCTCCTCGCCGCCGTCGTCCTCGGATATTTCAGCCGTTACGGCGTCGCTGAACGGTGAGTACATATCATACTCGCTTTCATGTATTCTCAGTTTATATGAATATTCAATTTCAACTTCGGGGGTTGTATCTACATAAACGTATTTTCCGTTTTCTAAAGTAAAATCGTCATCGGTAAGCTCCAGCGTTGTGCTGTTACTTCCGTTTGTTCTTACAATTTCGTATTTGTCGATTGTTTCGATTGATGGCTTGGTGAATGAAAGCTGTATTCCGCTTCTTATTTCGGCCGCTAATTCGGTAACTGCCGGAATACTTACAACGCACATTTTCGAGAATGTAATTCTTCCCGATGATGTCGGTTTCGGGTCTGCGTTCTTTCTCACGATACCCATACCGGAGAACATTGACGCGTTAAAGGTCTGACCCTCAACAAAGTTCACTGCGCCGCCAGCCGTAAATCTTGAAAGGTCAACAGTAACGGTTGTATACCCGTCCTGTACGTCGGGTGTGCCGTTTCCGTCTTTATCGGCTGTGAAGTATTCGTCTGCGCTTATACCTGCTATTGCGCCGTTTGACGAGTGAACAGTCAGGTAAAGATTTGATAAATCAACAGTGTCCGCCGCTGTAAGCGTGTACACAACCTTTGAATAATCTTTTATTCCGCTCAAATCCGTTGAGCCGGAGTTTTTCAGCTCTTCACTGAAACCCACCCATTCTTTTCCGTCCTCTACAGACGTATAGTTTATATCTGTCCAAGCAATCTGCTTTCCTGCAAAAGAGCCTATGCCTTTTGCCCTTGCAGCCGAAAGGCTGTTATTATATACTTTTGCCACATTGGGGCTTGCCGCAACCGTTGAGCGCATAGCAAATGTAACCGCTTCACGTGCATCCGTGCCGTCTGCCGCCGACGCAATAACCGTTGGGAACTGCATAGCCAGCATTGACAGGATAAGAAGCATTATTAGATTTTTTTTCATATAATCCTTTCCTCCTAATGTATTGGATTGTCTGAATTTCCCGTATTTCTCAAAAATACGGTAACGATGACCTGTCGCAATGCGGCAGGCCATCATTAACCTGTTTAACCGTTCGTATAGGGATTATAATATAATTTTTTAGCCGTTTATTGTTACAAGGATACCCTCTGCATCAGTAACGCCCGACGGTACAAAAGCGTTTGTAACGTTTGCACCGTTTGCAAGTACTCTGTAGATGTAAGCGGCTGTGAAGAACTTACCGTCCTCGGTGAGGTTCTTGCCGTTTACGAATACTGCCGAGCCTCCATATGTTGAAGTCATCTGATCGTGCGAGTCGATATATTCAGCTACGATTATATCGGCTGTTGAATCTACCGAAGGAGCTATACCGCCTGCCGAAAGACTTGTTATATACTGAGAGCTATTGAAGAAGTCCTCCGTACCTACAACATTGTCAATATATGCCTTGAAGTTATCCGACTGTGCTCCATAGAAAGTATCATCAAAACCTGTCGGCTGGCTTGCGTAAATCTTAGCTGCCGGCGAAGCTTCTCTTATCTTTGCAACGATTACCGGGATTTCCGTATAAGCCGCTCCCGTACCTTCCGCATAATAAGCGTCTACGCCGTCATATATTGAGTTATCCTGGAGGATTACATAATCCCAGTCACCCTCGGCAAGAACATCGTTTAACGAAACGAGGTCAGCGCTTGCTATGCCGTTTACCGACTTGGCGTATACAACATCGTTTTTTGCTATGTTGGTGTAGTGATTGTTCATCGTTGCACCGTTTGCATAAACGCTTGTAACGTTAAGAGCTTTGCCTGCTGCCGCGCCGATTTCGTCTAAGTAGTCAACAGCCTGAGCCGCAATTTCGTCACCTATTACAAGAACTGTTGTTCCCTTAGGCGTTGCAGTCTTTTCGTCACACTCCGGAGTCATATCGCTGTTCCAGATGAATGCCTTCAACGTATCTGTTGCAAGAACGTTTGCAAAAGATATTGTCTGTGCGGTATCGCTTCCGAGAGCAACAGTCTTAACCGACTTCAATACGCCGTCTGCGTCATACAATGCCGCATAACCTCTTGTGCCTGTTGCTGCTGCCATAAGGTCGGCTTCCATAGTGCCTGCCTTTGTATATCTTGTTTCCTCTCTGTCAGCGCCCGTACCCGCATAGATTGCAATCGAGCTTGTTGTCGGAACAGTTACCTGTGCCGTTACCGCTGATGAGAATACGTTATCGAATGTCGGCGAAACTGTCTTAACTTCATAAGTATGGTCGCCGCCCTTAACTGTTGTATCGGTGTATGATACGCCGTCAACAACCGTTAATCTTCTGCCGTCTCTGTAGATTGCGTATCTCGATACGTTTTCAACAGCCGCGTCTTTCCATGTAAGCGTTACGCCCGATGAAGTGTATGCCGCACTTAATTCTCTCGGAGCGGCAGTGTCTACGATATACATATTCTTTATGCTGTATGCAATACCGCTTGCGCTCTTAAAGTTCTTTCTTGCAACGCCTGCGCCTTTGAACATATTCATATAGTTTGCAAAATCGTAGTTGTTTGTGTTGTCTGCAGCAAGCAATGATGCAAAGCCTCCCTCACGGGTCTTTACGTACTTCATTGCCGGCTCAGCCGCATTTGTGAATGCCGAAAGCGGAATAGCCACTCTCTGATAGCCGCCGATTGTTGTATCGTAGTAATCCTTAACGGGTACGCCTCTTACGATTGCATTGTAAACTCTGCCCTTACCGTAATTCGGTTCTCCGTTTACATTGTTCTGAATATCCCAGCCTGATTTTGCAAATTCGACTGTGAAGTATGAACCGTCAAGATTTACAGCTTTGCCGTTAGGCTCTGAGAACGATACGTCCATAACAAGGTATCCGCCCTTATGAGCGCTCATATCCTTGATTGTTCCGAGGTTTTCGTTGTACTCGTAACCGCCGAGACCGTATTCATGTGAAACGAGTCCGTGATCGTTTCCTTTGTCATCGGTAAACTGTACATTGTCAAGGATTTTACCCTTATTCTTGTTTGTTGCTTCTGCGCTGTCGTCATATACATAGTTGCTGTCAACAAGCCAGTAGTCGGCACGTCTGTCTGCGCCGCTGCCCTTTACCTGTGCGCCCCAGTAATCTTCGTATTCGCCCCAGATGGTTACTGTTTTACCTGTGTACCAATGTGAGGATACGGTATCGGTCAGATTTCCTGCGCTGTCCTTACCTGTTCCGACTTCGTTTTCCTTACCTACCTGCATATCGCTCACTATTTCGCTCTGTGTTTCGGGAGCATTGTAGTAAAGTCTTTCGCTTACTGCCTCTGTGCCGTAGGCTGTGTCTTTTGTTATAACATAGTAGATTGCTTCTTCGTCAGCGCCTATGCTTGTATCGAGGTATTCCGAACCTGTTACGTCTATGTACTGCTTCTGTCTGTTAATTTCCTTAACAAGTACCTGAGCCGCATCCGTATCTGTTGTTTCTATCCACGAAATCCTAACTCCGCTTGCAGTCTTTTCAGCAACAAGATCCGAAGCGGCTTTCGGAGCAACAAAGGCATAATCCTTTGCGCTGAATGTGAATGTGCTTACCGTATTGGGGTCTGTATCCTGACGGACAATACCCATTGCTTTAACCAAACCAAGGTTAAGGTTCATATTATCTTTGTAAGCTGCATCATCTGCAAGCGTTGTAATTCCGCCCTTATTATATGTACCTCTGAATGTCGGTGAAGTTGTAAATTCCGAAAGCGGGATTTTTATTGTCTGGAATCCGCCCTGTTCCATATCATAGTAATCTGCAAGCGGTACGCCGGCAATTCTCATTTTTACAACCTCACTATACTTCTTCCACTTGTCTGTTCCGTATGTAGCGTCGAGAAGCGCCGTGTCTCTCAAATCCTTCTTTGTCCATACATCATGGTAGTCGCTGTAGAAGTTGTTTATATCTACAAGCGAATTGCAGTAGCCTATTGCGGCATATACGCCGTCAAGGCTTCCTTGGTCTACGCGTACATCAAATACTGCGTATCCGTCCGCATAGTCCTTTAAGTCTATAACTCCGCACGGGAGGGGATTGTTGCTTTCATTATATCCGCCTATACGCATACCCTTGAAACCCCAGCCTGATTTCGGCTCTATCATATATTTTGCAATCTCGCTCTGCGGGTTATTGCCGTTTGCGTCAAGCTGATCTTTTGTTAAAGTATTATCGTTAATAGATGTTGTAAGTATTTTATTTGATGAAGTTGTTTCAGAATAGTAGTCCCAATACGGATTCAGCGGCTGACCTGCGTGACCGTTCACTGCCTCTAACTGTTCCGACCATGCAGCGCCGTTAGCGTTTACCATTCTCTTCTTAAGAGCTGTTGTAGCCTCACGCTTATTAACAACATACTCCTCGGTAGCGCCTGTTGCGCCGTATGTTCCCTCTGTTACAATTACAGAATATTTTACCTCCGCCTTTGTATCGAGAGTTTCGGTATACGAAGTCTGATCAAGCGGAAGGTCGATATATTCCGTCTTTCCTCTTGCAGTCTTCTTAAGCTGAACTTTTGTTATGTTATTATCTGTCGATTTCTTCCATGTAAGCTTTACAGCGCCCGTTTCTGCATTGTATTCGCCTGCAAAATCACGTACTGCAGCCGGTGCAACGATTGAAATATCCGTAATCTGCGAAGTAAATGTAGCGCCGGACTTTGAGTCCATACGTGCTATACCTGCCGTTCTTATAAGCGCGGGGTTAAACGTATTTGCATGGTCCTCGCTTGACAAGCAGCTGTAGTTCTCGTCCGGTATCTTTGTAGCATATTTGTTGAACGAAGAATTATTTGTGAATTCCGAGAACGGAATTGTGATTGTCTGGAATCCGCCCTTTTCGGTATCGTAATAATCCTTAAGCGGTACGCCGGCAAAGCTGATTGCACGGTAGCTGCCGTTGCCTGTTCTCCATGTAGCCTCGGTTCCGTTCGGAGCTTTTATTTCATCAAGCTTTTCTGCGTCGATATAAGTTGAATGATACGAGAATGTGTCATACATATCATCTGGCCAATACCAGCCTAAATCCCACAGGTTTTTGTAATAACCCACTGTGAGATATACGCCGTCGAGATTTTGACCCTCAACATTAATTGTATATGAAATGTTTCCTGTTGCGGCATAATCTCTTGCGTCTATAACCTGTGCAGGGAAGATGTTTCCTGTCTTTTTGGGATCCCAGGAAGCAATAAATCCTCTGTAGCCCCAGCCTGTTGACGGCTCAATCATATTGTCCGCACCTGTTGACGGGTTACCGATAATTCCTGCGCCTGACGTACCGTCCGCACGTTTAACAAGCTGATCCTCCGTAAGAGTATTGTCGTTTATATATGTTGTCCATACTTCGTCTGCAAATGTACTTCCCGTTGTATTGTTATAATCAAGATATGCATTGTCGCTGCCTATGGCATAAGCATATGTGTTTATATAATCGCCCCAGTTGCCGTTTATAAATAATCTCTGCTTAAGCGCATTTGTTACAACCGTCTTATTAAACACAACTTCTTCTGTCGAAGCAGATTCATTATATGCCGCATTTATTGCGATTACCGCATACTTAACCTCCGTATTGGTATCTGTTGTGTTAACGTCCTCATCATAATAGTCAACATCGCCCTCAGGTACGTCTATATATGTAACGGCGCCGTCTACGGTTTTCTTTATCTGATATGTAACGTCGTTATTTACAGCGTCCCATGAAAGCTGTACCTTACCCGAATCGTCGGGAGTTGCAGTAAAGTTAGCCGGTGCAGATACCGCTACTATAGCAACGTCCTTTATCTTTGAAGTAAAGTTTACAGCCTTTGTACCCGAATCTTTACGTGCGATACCAACCGTTCTTATCATAGCAGGATTAAAAGTCTTATTATGATCCGCACTTGCAAGAATATCTTTTACAACTGTGGATTTACCTGCATACTTATTGAATGACGAATTATTTGTAAATGCCGAGAACGGAACTGTAATTCTCTGGAATCCGCCCTTTTCAGCGTCATAATAATCCTTAAGCGGCACGCCTGCAAATCTTATTATCCGATAATTTCCCGTACCTCTTCTCCATGTAGCTTCCTTTCCGTTCGGAGCATTCATTGCGTCAAGTTTTTCTGCGTCGAGATATGATGATGTGTATGAAAAAGTTTTTTCCATATCACCCTCCCAGTACCAGCCTAAGTCGTAAAGACTGCTGTAATAGCCTACCGTTAGGTATACATCGTTAATATCCTCGCCCTCAACGTTAATATCGTATGAGATTGCGCCGTTGTCGGCATAGCTTCTTGCGTCTATAACGCCTGCGTCGTGAGGATTGTTGTCAATTTCCGAACGAAGTATAAATCCTCTGTAGCCCCAGCCTGATGCCTGTTCAATCATATTGTCAGCGCCCGTTGACGGGTTAGCCATTATTCCCGCGCCGTTCCAGCCGTCGGGACGTGCGACAAGCGCACTTGCATCAAGAGTATTATCGTTTATTTCAGCCGACCATACTCCGCCTGCGAATGTACTTCCCATGTAATTGGAATAGTCCATATACTCTCCCGCATAGCCTATGCCATACGCAAATGTGTCTATGTAATCACTCTCGTTGCCGTTTACAAACATCTCCTCTTTAAGAGACGGCGTTACTTCTGTTGAAGCAGTATTCTCTGCGTGTGAAACAGCAGGGAACGAAATGCATGTCATTGCCATTACCGCTGACAATAATTTAGCAATTCCTTTTACTTTCATTTGAATTATTCCTCCTTTATTATATTAAATTTAATTATGGGTTTCTTTTGCAGGAACTGATATGCAGTTCCTGCTCAAAATAGTTTGAGCAGGAACTGATATGCAGTTCCTGCTCAAAATAGTTTGAGGCGATTTTCGCCCCGATTTTGATTTGTTACGGAGAGCTTCCCCTCCGTTCGGCAGATGTTTTCGGCGCATCTTCTTGGGCTGTGTGCCGAAAGCAATTGCACGTTTGCGCTTGGCGGTCAGTTTCGAGTGCAAAACGGTCGAAACGTACCCGATGGCGTATGTTGATACTCCGAACGGTGCGGTTTGTTCGTTCTGTGCCGAAAATGTCGACCGTTTGCGCTTGGCGGTCAGTTTCGAGTGCAAAACGGACGAAACGTACCCGACGGCGTATGTTGATACTCCGAGCGGTGCGGTTTGTTCGTCCCGTGCCGAAAATGTCCGCCAAAAAACAAGTTTATAAGATTTTATCTATATATAAACGGCAGAGGGGATCGCCGTCTATAACTTAACCTTTTACCGCACCTG
>Ga0256404_1000362_pt1 | contig 118470 bp, 93 predicted proteins | sample RumenRJG_01DNA_FD_185990 | JGI IMG/M metagenome (GOLD analysis project Ga0256404, IMG submission 185990) | Bovine rumen microbial communities from Lethbridge, Alberta, Canada - RJG_01 | ecosystem: Host-associated > Mammals > Digestive system > Stomach > Rumen | place: Canada: Alberta... | reverse complement strand
ACGAAAAAGGAATTATACCCACTTTCGCTACAGCAAAAATTGTTGTCTCAGTCCTAAAAATGAAGAAAATGAAGCCTCTTAACATTTATTAAGTGCCTCATTCTTGGTTTTATCTTAGAAATCGCTTATCAGTTACTATGTGTAATCATCCTCAATTGAAGGATAAAAGTGACATGGCATCCATTGAAGGGATGGTCGGCGAGTTCCAACATTCCTCCCTGCTGCAGCATCATCCTACGAGAGAGGGATAGACCAATACCATTGCCACTTCGTTTTGTGGTAAAGAAAGGAATAAAGAGCGACTGGCGGTTCTCTGCCATGATAGGATGACCATCATTACCGATGTACAGGTAAACAAGATTTGCATGGTCGCTGGTTCTGTTGTTCGTCATATCGTTTCTTGCCTCAATAACGATTCTTTGTGCATGAGCTTCTACTGCATTCTTTACGATGTTCATGATGACTTGCCGCAGCATAACGGTATCTGCGAGCACGTTGATGTCTGGATCAACACCGATTTCCCATTGGCGCGCTGCTTCTGAGAATCCGATTAACAATATTAAGACAGAATAAAACGGCTCTAACGATAGAAATGGGCGAAATCTATACCATTTTAGGTAGATTTCGCCCAAATTATTTGCATATATCAGAAGGAAATCATATCTTTGCATCGTCTAAAAGGTGTAACACTAAAAGTAAAATACTAAAAGTGAAATAATAGTGAAGGCAAAGAATAATATATTTAAACCGAGGAACCCCTTTATATACGAGGGATATGGAGGATCTGAGTACTTCTGCGACAGGACGGAAGAGACAGAAAAATTGATTACCAATCTTCAAAATGGGCGGAATACTACACTCGTTTCCCCAAGGAAAATCGGGAAAACAGGACTCATTAAACATGCCTTTAATCGCATAAGACAGCAGGATAGAGGCGCTGTATGCATCTATATCGACATCTTTCACACCCAGAATCAGTATGACTTTGTACAGACGTTGGGCAAGGCGATTGTGGAAGAAAGACTGCTCGACACGCGGACTCCGATGGTAAAAGTGCTGAATTACTTCAGTCATTGGAGGCCAACCATCAGTCCCGACCCTGTGACGGGAGCCCCCACTGTATCCGTCGCTATTGAACGCACAAACACTGAATACACGATTAAAAGCATTTTTGATTATCTCAATCAGAGCGGCAAGGAGGTTTATGTGGCCATCGATGAGTTTCAGACAATCACCGAATATCCGGAACAGGGCACTGAAGCACTCCTAAGGTCATATATCCAGTTCATCCACAATGTCCACTTTATCTTCTCTGGCAGTAAACAGCACCTGATGTACGAGATGTTTGGTTCGCCTAAGCGTCCATTCTATCAGAGCACAGCCATGCTGACACTCCTACCGTTGCATGAGGAGGTTTATTACAACTTCGCCTCGAAATGGTTCGAAGGGAAGAAAGGTTCTCTCAGCAGAGAAGTGTTCCAGCAATTATACAATCTTTTCGACGGTTATACGTGGTATCTCCAGTCTGTACTGAACCGCCTTTATGAGTCTGAGCGCCATGTCGCAGACTATCAGCAGGTGCGAGAGGCCATCTTGAGCATTCTTAAGGACAAGTCGAGTCAATACGAGATGGTAATGACTTTCCTGACCGACAACCAGCGTAACCTCTTGATAGCCATAGCCAAGGACAGTTGCGTAGCACAGCTGCAGGCCAACGATTTCATCCGTAAGCATGAGTTGCCCAGTGCCAGCAGCATCAAGAAAGCACTGGTGGTATTGCAGGATAAGGATCTCGTCTATCAGACTCCGAAAGGTTATATCGTCTATGACCGCTTTCTCGAGCTATGGCTGAAACGGACATTCATCTGACTTGACGGCCAGGTGGTGCCAGAGGTCATATTATAAGGAGCCGACTATGGATGAGATGCTCTGAACGCATCCAGCTGTTTGAAGCAGTGGCGGTTGATGATTTCTTCCAACTTGCGGTCGTGGTTGTGGTGAATGCGGGCATCAGTGCCGCCGAATTCCAGCAGTTCGCCGTTCTCCTGAGTGTAGGGATGCCATCCGTACTGTCCGTTGCTGTCGGGATTGCCAGTATGGGCAAACTGTGCCCATACATCACTTATCCTTGTGGCCCAGATTTGATTGGCATCAAGGGTTGACTGCGACAGTTGGTTGCTATAGTGGTGCAGCACATCGAAGCAGTATTTTAACTCTGCACCGTGGACAGAACCTTTATAACCGCGGTTGTCGCTCTCGCCAACAGTGTACAAATATACATAGGTGTCGGCTTTGCGTTTACCACCGATAGCATCTGCCGTGATGATGGTCTTGGGACGGAAGAGCCAGTCGATGCTCAGCAGGTCTTGTGGCAACCGTTCTAACGTTTTATCTGGGTACGATTCCATAAATGCACTGATATAAGCATCGGTCTCGTCACCGAAGGTGCGCTCCAGTTCCTTGCGGGCTTCTTCAAAGGTGATCTTCTGTCCATAGCGACTTCGCTGCAACTCATTGAACGTAGTGCCGATCATCAAGGGAATATCATCGCTGAAGCTGGCAAAAGCAGGTTGGAAGGGTTGTTGTAGGAGTACCTCTCCGTCGGGTGTCGGACCGAAGCCCCACATCATGGGGGTACCGGGGCGACGGGTTCCGATACTGGCAGCCATAGCACGCTGACCAGCTGCGTAGAGATCCTTATAAGGCACATCCTTGATCTTATCGATATTCTTCTTGTCGATACCCAGTTCCTTCAGCACAGCCTCACCCAGTTCCTCGGTCATCTTCTTCGTATTCACATTGAGAATGGTGCCGCTCATGATAATGGCCTTGTGGAAGAGTCCTTTGGCCTTGGGCATACACATCAGCGTTCCCACCTTACCGCCGCCACCCGATTCGCCGAAGATGGTGACATTATTGGGATCGCCTCCGAACTGAGCGATATTGTCGCGCACCCATTCCAAGGCCTGTACAGCATCGAGCATACCTACATTACCTGAATACTTGTACTTCTTGGATACTGTAGAAAGATCCAGGAAGCCGAGGATATTCAAACGGTGGTTGATGCTCACCACCACCACATCCTTCTTAGCCAGACACATACCCGGATCCCATTCAGAGGTTCCTGAGTCGAAGCCACCACCATGGAGCCAGAACATCACGGGCTTCAACTTTGCGCTCGGCTTTGCCGCTTTGCTCTGCAAAGAACTTTGAACTTTGAACTTTGCGCTCGGCTTTGCCGCTTTGCTCTGCAAAGAACTTTTGGGGAGTTCGGTGGTCCATACATTGAGAACGCAGCAGTTTTCCGACATCTGTTGTTCGGTCATCGGACGGTTCTGCTGCTGCATGGTCATAGGCCCCCAATGGTCGCACACCCTTACGCCCTTCCATTTCTTAACCGGTTGGGGCGGCATGAAGCGTTCCACTGTAGCATAAGGAATACCGAGGAAGGCCATGGTACCTTCCTGATCAATACCCTTTACTAAACCCGAGCGCGTCTTGACCACCATCGGGTCATTGCTTTGCGCCATGCTGATTGTCGTTGCTGCGAGGCAGAGTGCCAACAGCCAAGTTCTCATGTTGCTCATTGTATGGAGAAATTTTACTTATTTTGCAAAAGTACAAAAAAACACGTATAGTGCAAAAGAAATACGATGGTTTTTCTACACAATAAATCACAGAAACTGACGTTATGATATCGTGCTTAGACGTTTCTGCATGGTTTTCGTAGTGCTTTTGCTTGTCGTTTCGAGAGCAGAAGCACAGTATGATGTCAGCTTCAGTCATTACTTCGACATGGAGCCGTCGTTCAATCCTGCGTCCGTAGGAAAGGAATCCAAGTTGAACGTTGTTGGTGCATACGCCATGGATCTGGCAGGATTCAAGCATAATCCGCGCACCATGTACATAGCAGGCGATATGCCTTTCTATATGATCAAATCCTACCACGGCGTGGGAGCACAGCTGATGAACGATCAGATCGGACTCTTCCAGCATCAGCGTATTGCTGTTCAGTATGCATATAAGCAGAAACTGTTTGGCGGTACGATCAGTGCAGGTGTGCAGGCAGGTCTGATCAGCGAGAACTTCGATGGTTCGGGACTGGATTTGGTGGATACAACTGACCCGGCTTTCATCACCTCAGAGGTAAACGGGAACGCCTTGGATCTGGGCTTCGGTGTTTACTATATGCACAAAAGATGGTATGCCGGAGCATCCATTCAGCACCTCAATGCCCCTCTTGTGGAGCTGGGTGAAACCAATGAGTTACAGATCGACCGGACGTATTATTTGACGGGTGGATACAATATTAAGCTCAGAAATCCGTTTGTTACAATACCGACCTCTGTGTTGGCGCGTTATGACGGGGTGGCTTATCGGGCGGATGTGACGGCCCGGGTGGTATATACCAACGATGAAAAAGTGATGTATGCAGGCGCTTCCTATAGTCCGACAAACTCTGTTACCCTACTCATTGGTGGAAGGTTGCACGGCATCAACGTCGGTTACAGTTACGAGTTCTACACCTCGGCCATCAACCCCGGTAATGGCAGTCATGAACTGTTCGTGGGCTATCAGACCAATTTGAACCTATTCAAGAAAGGGCGGAACAAACACAAGAGCGTACGACTGCTGTAGTAAGATGAAATTGAATTAAAACAAGATATGGAAAAGAAAGTATATAATAAGGTAAGCGGACAGATGAAGTGGATGATTCCCCTTTGTCTTTTCACCCTTTTACTCGTATTCTCCGGTTGTGCTGGCAGTAAGATTGCCAATTCGGCCAGTCGCGGCGGTGAGGTTACCGGTGTCGGTGGCGGTAAAGGATTTACAGAACCCACACCGTTTGGAATGACACTGATCAAGCGCGGTTACCTGAAGATGGGTATCGAGCAGGAAGACAGTCTGTGGGGAAAGCAGACACCTGTAAAGGATATCTCTGTTGACGGCTTCTGGATTGATGAGACTGAGGTGACCAACTCGGAGTATAAGCAGTTCGTGTATTGGGTACGCGATTCGATTCTGCGTACCCGCTTGGCTGACCCGTCTTACGGCGGTGACGAGTCGTACATGATTACTGAGGACAAGAACGGCGATCCTGTTCCTCCTCATGTGAATTGGAAGAAGGCGCTGCCGCGCAAGCCCAACGAGGATGAGCAGCGTGCCATCGAGAGTCTGTATGAGACCAATCCTGTTACAGGAGAGAAAATGCTCGACTGGCGTCAGATGAACTACCGCTATGAGGTTTACGACTATACGACAGCTGCCCTGCGCCGTAACCGTCTGAATCCGGAGGAACGTACCTTGAATACAGATATCGTTGTTGATCCGAACGAGGTAGTGATGATTTCGAAGGACACAGCATATATCGATGACGAGGGTAAGATCGTTCGAGAGACCATCGACCGTCCGTTGAGCGGTCCGTGGGATTTCCTCAACACCTATATCGTGAATATCTATCCCGACACTACCTGCTGGGTAAACGATTTCCAGAACTCCGACAACGAGACCTATCTGCGTTACTATTTCAGTAATCCTACCTATAACGACTATCCTGTGGTGGGTGTAACCTGGGAGCAGGCCAACGCTTTCTGTGCTTGGCGTACCGACTATCTGCTGAAAGGATTGGGTGCCGAGGCCAGATTTGTGCAGCGCTACCGTCTGCCGACTGAGGCCGAATGGGAGTATGCTGCCCGTGGAAAGGATGGGAATGAGTTCCCTTGGGAGAATGAGGATATGATGAACGACCGTGGTTGCTTCTATGCCAATTTCAAGCCCGACCGTGGTAACTATACAAAGGACGGAAACTTGATAACCAGTAAGGTGGGTATCTATGGTGCTAACTCCAATGGATTGTTCGATATGGCCGGTAATGTGGCAGAGTGGACCAGTACTATCTATACGGAAGCAGGTGTGGATGCCATGAACGACCTGAATCCTACGCTGAAGTATAATGCAGCCAAGGAAGACCCGTACCGCTTGAAGAAAAAGAGTGTGCGCGGTGGTTCCTGGAAGGATCCCGAGAGCTATATCCGTTCTGCTTGGCGTACATGGGAGTACCAGAACCAGCCACGATCCTATATCGGATTCCGTTGTGTGCGTTCCGTGGCCAGTTCACAGAGTGTGAAGATGAAAGGAAAAAAGAAGTAATGTGATAAACAACAGATAAGATGACACAGTATAGCAAACTCAATATTATCTACCGTCTGCAGAAGTGGATGGATAGCGTGCCAGGACAGACGTTCCTGAATTATGCCTACAGCTGGGGTGCAGCCATCGTGATCTTGGGTACTCTGTTTAAACTGACCCATATACCCGGTGCTAACTTCTGGCTCTTCCTCGGTATGGGCACTGAGGTGTTCGTGTTCTTCCTCTCAGCCTTCGACCGTCCGTTTGACAAAACGGCCGAAGGTATGGATCTGCCTACACACCTGAATCTCGACAATGAAGAGGTTGTTGAAGGTAATGAGGAACAGGCGCAGGTAGCAGCTGCCGCACAGCCTGTTGTTACAGGTGGCGGTACTATCATCATTGGTGGTGGAGCTGTTGGCGGTTCTGGTCAAGCCAGTGATGCAAGTAGAACCAGTGCTACTAGTCAAACTGCTATTGACACAGAGGCCATTGCTGCCGTATCTTCTTCCGTATCGAAGATGTCGGGCGTTTCAGGCGAGGCAGTCTTGCCGTCGATGAATCCTGAACTCGAGGAGGCTACTACGAATTATGTGGAAGAGCTGAAGCGTCTGACGGAAATGCTGTCGAACGTATCACGTCAGAGTGAGCGTCTGGCTACCGACTCGGAGGAAATGGAGAATCTGAACCGTACGTTGACCGGTATCTGTAAGGTGTACGAGTTGCAGCTCAAGAGTGCCAGCTCGCAGATCGGTACCATCGACGAGATCAATGAGCAGACCAAGAAGATGGCTGATCAGATCGCTGAGCTGAACAAGATCTACCAGCGCATGATCGATGCCATGACGGTGAATATGCCCAAGGCTCCGTTGGTTCCATAATCTTATAGGTGTTGTTCCAGTAGGGACTATAAAAAAGAATATCAATGGCAATTAAGAAAAGACCGGTATCTCCACGCCAGAAGATGATCAACCTGATGTATGTCGTCTTGATGGCTATGCTTGCGCTGAATGTTTCATCGGAAGTGCTCGACGGTTTCTCCTTGGTAGAGGAGAGTCTGAACCGCACGACGGCGAACTCAGCGAAGGAGAACCTTTCTATATACGGCGACTTTGAGTCGCAGATGAAAGCGAATCCCGAGAAGGTGCGCCAGTGGTTCGACAAGGCCACACAGGTGAAGCATATGAGTGATTCGCTCTATAACTTGGCTCAGGAACTGAAGGAAGCCATCGTGAAGGAGGCTGACGGCAGCGACGGTGATGTGTTGAATATCCGTAATAAGGAAGACCTGGAAGCTGCCACACAGGTGATGCTGGCACCGGGTAAGGGTCGTGGTAAGGAACTATACAATGCCATCAACTCTTTCCGTGAGCGCATCCTGAAGATGGTGGGCGACGAACGTCAGCGGAGCATGATCAGCAGTAATATGACCACCGAACTGCCGGCCAATGCCCATGCCATGGGAAAGAACTGGCAGGAGTATATGTTTGAGGACATGCCCGTGGCTGCTGCCATCACCCTGCTCTCCAAACTCCAGAGTGATGTGCGCTATGCAGAAGGTGAAGTGCTCCATACTCTCGTGTCGAATATCGACGTGAAGGATATCCGTGTGAACAAGCTTGATGCGTTTGTCATTCCCGAGAAGACTACCCTTTATCCGGGTGAAACCTTCGCGGCGAATATCGTCATGGCTGCCGTGGATACGACGATGCAGCCGGAGATCTATATCAACGGTTCCAAGGTAAACCTGCGTAACAACAAGTACTCCTTCTCGGCAGGTGGCGTGGGCGAGCATTCCTTCAGCGGTTATCTGCTTACCCGTAATGCAGCAGGCGAAACACTGCGCCGCGACTTCCTGCAGAAGTACAGCGTGATTCCTGCACCCAGTGGTGCAACGGTAGCTGCCGACCTGATGAACGTGCTCTATGCAGGTTATCCGAACCCGATGAGTGTCAGTGTGCCGGGTGTACCGCAGAATGCTGTATCCGTAACGATGAGTGGTGGCTCGTTGACAGCGAAGGGTGATGGACACTATGTGGCTACACCAGCAGCTGTGGGCAAGGATGTCACCTTCACGGTTACTGCCCACGATAAGGGACAGACCCGTCAGATGGCGCAGGTAACCTTCAAGGTGCGTAAGCTGCCCGATCCTACACCGTATATGGTGGTTGGCGACAACCGTTTCCGTGGTGGCGGACTTGCCAAGGCTTCGCTGATGGGCACGGGCGGTATCAAGGCTGCCATTGATGACGGTCTGCTCGACATCGAGTTTAAGGTTACAGGCTTCGAGACCGTGTTCTTTGATAATATGGGTAATGCCGTACCTATCGTAGGTAACGGCTCATCCTTCTCTGAACGACAGCGTGACGAGTTCCGTAAACTCTCCCGCAGTCGACGGTTCTATATTACGCATGTAACGGCTGTAGGTCCTGACGGTATCTCGCGAACCCTACCCGGAGCCATGGAAGTAATTGTAAGATAAAGGAAAAAAGAAAGATAACAACATAGAATATGATGCGTACAGATAATATTCAAACAGGATGCAGAGGAATGATGCTCATGGTGTTCTTCATGGTATGTTCCTTCTTCATCAGTGAGGTGCAGGCTCAGCCTGCTGCACGTCGTCAGCAAGCCCAGCAGCAGAAGTCAAATGCGCAGACGCTTACCACACGTGCCCAGATATCATTCCCAACGGCACAGAGCATGTCGGAGGACGTGGTTTGGCGGCGTGACATCTATCGTGAGATTGATCTTACCCAGGATGCCAATGCCGGTCTCTATTATCCTGTAGAGCCCGTTGGCACACAGATGAACCTCTTTACCTATCTGTTCAAGCTGATGCTCACAGGACAGGTTCGTGCTTACGAGTATCGTACTGACGGTAATGAGGTATTCACCGATTCTGCCCGTGTCAAGCCCAAGTCGTTCATCGATAACTACCATATTTATTATGAGCGTACCGATAACGGACGAATCCGCATTGACGACAGTGATATCCCCTCTCGAGAGGTAAAGGGTTACTATCTGAAGGAGAGTGCCTACTATGATCAGGCTTCTGCCACGTTCCACACCAAGGTGATTGCCCTTTGTCCGATTATGAGTCGTGAGGATGATTTCGGTGATGGAACCGTCAGGTATCCTCTGTTCTGGGTGAAGTACGACGATGTGGCTCCGTTCCTGGCTAAGCAGACCATCATGACGAGTAATATGAACAATGCCGCTACGATGAGTATTGACGATTACTTCACGAAGAATATGTATCGCGGATCTATCTACAAGACTACGAACATGCTGGGACAGACACTCGCTCAATATTGTCCTGACTCCCTTTCCATGAGCAAGGAGCAGAAACGTATCGAGCAGGAACTGTTGGCTTTCGAGAAACATATCTGGGGTGATCAGGCCCGCAAGGATAGTCTGGACAGCATCGCCAATCTGGATCCTAAAGTCAAGCTGAAGGCCAAGAAGGCAGCTGCCAGCAGCTCAAACCGTCGTGCCTCTTCGGGTAAGTCGGAGAAGGTGAAGACCAAGCGTGCATCCTCTTCTTCATCCTCTTCATCCGGCAGTTCTTCAGCACGTGTAACAGTAAGAAGACAGAGACACTGATCTATATAATTGATAATTGAGAATTGAAAATTGAGAATTAACTAACTTAAAATAGCTATGAAGATGAAAAAGATTGTTTTGACAATGGCCATCGCCATGTTAGGATTAACATCGGCAAAGGCCCAGGTAAACTTAGGTGTGAGAGGTGGTTTCAATATCACCGAGATGTCGTTCAACGAAGAAGTGTTCGACACCTCTAACCGTTTGGGCTTCTTTGTAGGTCCGGTTCTGAAGTTCTCTCTTCCTTTCCCCAATCTGGGATTGGATATTGCAGGATACTACGATCAGCGTGACATGAAGATCGACGACGAGACCATCACGCAGAAGAGCATCATTGTTCCCGCTAATCTCCGTCTGAACATTGGTTTCAGCGACATGGCCGGTATCTATCTTGCAGCCGGTCCGCAGATCAGTTTCAACATAGGTGATGATAAATATTCGTGGAAAGACTGGGATGCAAACAAAGAGCAGGTCGATAACACCTTCCGGTTGAATAACTCCGTGTTCAGCGTGAACCTCGGTGGCGGCGTGAACCTCGGTCGTTATGAGATTGGTGTAAATTATAATATAGGTGTAAGTAATACGGCTGACGTGAAGAGCTTCAAGGACGTGACTGAAACGGCCTACGACAAGCGCAAGGCCAAGACCAATACTTGGCAGATTCACGGCACCATCTACTTCTGATTATTTCCCCCTCTGTTTCAGAATGACGTAGATAATGACCGGGGCACCCATGATGGGTGTAACGGCATTCAGGGGAATGATTCCTTGTGATCCTGGCAGTACGCAGATGACATTGCACAACAGAGCAATGGCTGCACCTGTCAGGATTGTTGCTGGCATAAGGTACTGATGGTTGTCTGTAGTCAGCAGCATGCGGGCTATGTGTGGCACCGCCAGTCCGATAAAAGCGATGGGTCCGCAGAACGCAGTAGTGATAGCGGTAAGGATTCCTGTCACAAACAACAGGTAGTTCCTTACCCTTTGCGTGTTAATACCTAAGTTCTCTGCATATTGTTCTCCCAGCAGTAAGGCGTTCAGCGGTTTGATCAGCGTGAGGGCACCGAGCAGTCCTGCCAATGTAATCAAGGCGAAGGAAGGCATCTGTTCCATCGATACGCCGCCGAAGTTCCCCAGTCCCCAGACCATATACGACTGTACTCCTTGCTCCGTGGCGAAGAAGTTCAGTAGGGAGATGGCCGACGAGGAGATATAGCCTATCATGATACCGATGATCAGTAGCATGACGTTGTTCCTTACCATCGTGGAGAAGAGCAGGATGAGGGCCATGACCGCCATGGCGCCAACGAAAGCGGCGAAGAGAACGGCTACGAAACCAGTCAATGAGAAGCTTCCTGCCGTGATGCTCCCGCCAAGGAGCAGCATCACCAGTGCCACACCTAATGAGGCACCGCTGTTGATACCGAAGATACTCGGACCAGCCAACGGGTTCCTGAAGGCAGTCTGCAACATCAGTCCGCACACTGCCAACGATGCTCCGCACAACATGGCAGTGATGGCCTGTGGCAAACGGTTCTGCAGGACAATGTATATCCATGATGACTTGATGGCGGGATCGGCTTGAATATCCACCGAGGGCAGGAACAGGATACGTACTACCTGTTCCACGGGGATATGTACTGCGCCAACGATAAGACTCAGTGCGAAGAGTACTGCGATGATGAGTACCATCCCTACGGCGAATCGTGAAAACTTACTCATGTAGTTTCTTAAAGTATTTAGGCTCCCCTAACGACAGCTTAGGGTAGGCAATACAGATAAAGTCGCGCAGCAGCAGATGTGGATGAAAAGGCGTTTCTTCATAGAAAGTGCTGGTGGCCGTATTGCAGCCATATACCTCTTTGTCGGCGAATGCCTTGAACTGCTTGTATCCTTCATTGTCAGACAGCAACTCCTTAAGGGTGAACTCGTGTGGTGAGTTATAGCGGAAGAGCCAGATGTCGGCATGCTCGGCTTTCTCCAATACACTCTCAAAGGGGAGGGCCAGACTGCCGCTATGGTCATCATCTTTCCATGGGTAGTCGATGCCTGCATCAGCAAAGATTCTGCCGAGGGTGCTCTGTCCACCTGGCACGTACCACACAGCCCCAGTCTGTTTGTCCATCATGATCGACCGCTTGTCGGTAGATGACTGTGCCAGCTTCTTCAGTTCCATGTAGCCTTTTTCCACCTCAGCAAACATACTGTCGGCCTTCTGCTCACAGCCGAACAGCATGCCGTAGAACCGCATCCATTCCGCCCGTCCTAAGGCCGATGTCTCCATATAGTCGGCTGTCTCGATGATGGGAATCTTCAGTTCTTCTACCTTTCCGTAACCACCGCTGTTCTGGAAGGGTGAAAGGAAGATGGCATCAGCCTGTAGGTCGATGATCTTCTCCACGGTGGGCGCCATTCCGCTACCGCAGTCGGCTATTCCGCCTTTCTTCAGTTGTTCCTTGATATAAGGAATATGGATATACTGCGGTTCGCAGATGCCACCGATGCTTGTTCCTTTTCCCATGTCGATAACCAGACTGCAGTGTACGCTGGTGGCTACCACAGCTCTTTTGAGTGGTGTCCTCACAATAGCTCCATCGGGCAAATGTGCCGGCAGTTCCTTGTCGGCAGGCACCAGCACATAGGTGTGCAAGGTCTTTCCTGTATTCCAAGGATCAGCCAACTTCACCACGCTATAGTCGTGATGCTTTACGATGGAGATGTGCGTGGCATATTTCAAGGCCACCGTGTCGCAGTCATCGTGCGTGGCAATCTTTTGATTCCCACGACACGATGAAAGCAACGCGATGACTATGATAAGGATGCTGAGTGGCTTACTCATACTTTACGCTCGTGTTAAACACGATAGAGATAGGACCAACTCCGCAATCGTAACGCTTCTTGAATGTTCCGTCGGCACTATACTGGTTAACATAGCTTGGCAAGTTATAGCCAGGATAGCCCGTATCCTCGTTCTTCGTATAGGAAATAATGAAGATGTCACCGGTAACAGGGTCGGCAGCAATGGCTGCAGGACTGAAGATATCGGTAGGTGTCCATGATTTTGTTTGACCTGTCGCCGGATCATAAATAAAATAAGTGATCTCACTTCCGCCATAAGGTGCGTTCACAGTGAAGATGCGTTTTCCGTCTGTGCACATAGCTGTTCCATCAACTACGCGGGTAACAGTTCCGTCCTGGGCCACACGACGTACACCTGCACCTGTCTGATTCCATGATGCATCATATTCACCATAGTCGAGGAAGTAGGCATCATTGCCAATGGTCAGCATGTGCATCGGGTTGGTGATATCCTTTCCTTTAATCTGTTGGGAGCTGCCTGTCTTCAGGTCGCACTTCGTAATAGAGGGCTTTACACCATTGCCATAGTCAGAATCGGCAGCGTAGAGATAGTCACCCACAACGGTAATACCATCGGTGTAGCTTCCTGTGGCATAAGTGTTCTTCAATGCGAAGTTGACCGTGTCAACAGCAGCTACTAAACTATTGTCACCGCTTCCGTAGAGAGAGAACAGCAGCTGGTCCTTGTAGCCAACCATGGCGCGAGGACTAATGCCTTTGGTTTCACCCAGTAACTCTACCGTGTTGATTTGCTTGATGACCTTGAGCGTGTTCTTGTCGCACACCCAGATGGTATTCTCTCCGTCAACGGCAATATAGAGCTTTTGTCCATATACCAAGGCGAAGTTTGCTGTTTTACCAAGCGACTTTCCGTTTGCCTTCTGGAAAGCATTCAGTGTGGATGTACCATTGGTATAGTTAATGTAGGTTAGGTTACCATCGATGTTACTTCTCGTATTACCGGATCCTACAATAAACATACCTTCACTCACGTCAACAGCTACAGGCTGTCTGTCATCGTCATCATCATCGCTACAAGCAGTGAAGAGGAATGTTCCCATCATCAGCACTGCAAAACTCAACAAATACTTTTTCATTGTTTTTTTGAATTAAATGTTAATAAATGAGTCATTATCAATTAGAATTGGTAGCCTATGGTGAACTGCCAGTTTCTTCCAGGCATAGGATAGGCTCCAACGATTTCGTATTGTTTGTTGAACATATTCTTGAGGTCGAAGCGCAGGGCCAGCTCATGAGCTCTTGTCTGCGGTTCCTTTTTGTTTGTCAGGCGAAACGATCTCCATATTGTTGTTCCCATTTCCCAATAACCGTTCACGAGCGTTCCTTCAAGATGTTCATTGTTCGTCCACCTGCTGCTGATGCCTTCACCGTGTATGGAAAGGTTTAACCAAGGATTCTCCCAACTCAGTGAGGCGCCACCAGTATTTTCCGGTATGTAGGCAATCTGGTTGTTGTAATAGGGTGAACTTGGATTGGTGCGGTTGACCACTCGTTGCAGACTATAGTTTACTGTGGCACTAATCATCTGCCTGTCGGTAAGCGGTTGTTGCCAGCGAGCAGTGAAATCTACTCCCATGGCGTGCACCTTACCTACATTGACGCACCGCCACACAAACATATTGTATGGAACAGCTACGATCATGTCTTTTACCTGATTGTAATAGGCATCCAAAGAGAGGGAGTACCCGTAGTCATTGCTCTTCCTGTAGCCTTGTGTGAACGTAACGCCGAGGTTCCATTGCTGAGTCTTCTCCGGGAGAAGAGTCCTGCTGCCAAAATGGTAGTAGTAGTTCTCATTGAAGGTGGGCATCCGGAAAATATCTTTGAACGAGCCACGAAGGCGCAGTCCTTCGGTCAGCAGATAAGACAAACTCACCGAAGGGGATAGCCGGTGCTGGTTTCTGCTCCCTGTTTCATCATTGGCATTCTCTGCATAATCCTTTTCCTTGTTGATGTAGTTAGATTGTAGCAGACGGAAGGAAGCAGTGAGCCGGTTGCTGTGGAAGCGCGCAGAAACAGTTTGTAAGATACTGTGCCTGAGAGGGCGTGTGTCGGTGGGTAGGGTAGAGTTCAGGTTGTTCAAGATATAGTCGGCAGCATAGTTGAAGGCCCAATGCTCAGAAGGTGCGTAGAGCCATGACATAGACGTGTAATACTCACGTTGCCAGTAGTCACCATTGATGATCTGACTGGATATCAAACCGTTATCGTAGAATGAGGCTGCCCAGTTCATCTTCCCTGTGAGCTTGAGCGACAGTCCGTTGTCCCATCGTGTCTGATAGAAGAGTTGTCCGAAAGCATTCCTGTCGCGCAGGGTTTCACGACTAATGCTGGTATAATAGTGTACAATTCCCGGCAGTTGTCGGTCATTGTCATAGTAGTACGCCTTTCCACTAAGCATGCTTCTGTTGTTCAGCTCCCATCTCATGTTGACCTCAACATGCCCTTGATTCATCTTGCTGTTTGCGCGCCGTTCTTTAGTTTCTACCGACACGTTGCGCAGTCGGAAGGGATAATCGTTCTTTGCATAGATATAATCGCCTACTGCCCAAATGGTGAGTTGGGATGATAATTGTTGTTCGAAGCGCAACATCGGACTGATATAGTCGAAACTACCCACACGCAGTTGTGTTGTCAGGCGAGGAGAGGGGTCGTCGTGATGATGGATGGCATGAACAGGTGCGATGGTTTCGATGCTCAACATGGCAGGTGTTGAGGCTTGTCGTGCAGAGATGAATATATGATCATTATCCCCAATGTTTAGCTGTAGGGCCGAAAGGTTATCAAGACCATAGCGCGACACATCAATTTCCCCATTCTGACTCTCACCCAGTGCTACACCATCATAGCTCACACCAGTATGCTTGGCGCCAAAACCGCGAACACAAACCGTCTTCATACCACCGGCACCTCCATAGTCGCGCAGCGTAACGCCAGGTAAACGATGAAGGGCATCTGCCATATCAGTGGTACCCATGCGGAGCATGTCGCTTCGATCAATGGCAAACGAAGGTGCTGTGCTTCGCTGAGCCTGCTGGTGCTTGTTGTCTATGACAGTCACCTCAGGCAGTTGCTCCTGCTTCCCCACAATGGAATCATTCTGGGAAGAAACATCGGTACATGTCGCTAATGCGCATGCAACAACAAGAAGCCGTAATGTAACAGACTGCCGTCTGGGGAACATATCCATAGGAAACCATTTAAGCCCCTTTCCTCGAGAGGTATGATCAACATCACCACGGCAGGTCTTCTGACTTACTGCTTCAGAGGGCGAACGCCTTCCCGGAATAATCCAGTGGCATTTTGTTCGCCGACATAACGGCAGATTACAGCTGCGGGACAGTGCAGGATTCTCACCTGCTTCCCTTTTCATCATCTGCGGAATACCCGAAGATGACACCGTAGCATTTGCAAAAGTACAACAAAGTTTTTGATTATCAAAGAAAACTAGTGATTTATTAATATTACAACGGAAGAAACGGAAATAAACGGAAAAACAGAAATATACTGATTCTTCCTGTGAACTATTGCTGAAACCTCCGCTTATCTTGATGAGGGGTTTCCGATTTTCCGATTATTTCCGTTTCTTCCGTTGTGAATAGATTAACCGAAGAACTGTTGGAATTCCATTTCGAAATTTGGCGTAAGCACTCCTTTGCCTATAGCCTCATGAATCTCCTGGATGGTCCAGAACCTACCTCCGTCGAGCTCCTCGGAAGAGGGTCGTACAGGGCCGTTGTAGGTGGTACGGTTTACATACACCAGTTCACGTTCGCGCTTACTGTCGAACACATATTTCCCCATAAACTCCGGAGTGAAGTTGGTGATACCCAGCTCTTCACGCACCTCGCGAATCAAAGCGTCCTCGGGTGTCTCACCATAGTCCATGTGCCCACCTACAGCTGTATCCCATTTCCCAGGCTGGATGTCCTTCCATTCGGGGCGTTTCTGCAGGTACAGCTCCCCTTTAGAGTTGAACACATGCAGGTGTACCACAGGGTGCAGCAGTCGCGAACCATCATGACAAGCTCCGCGAGTGGCTACACCCACCACTGTTCCCTCCTCATCAACGAGCGGGAACCGTTCTTCCAAATTGTCCATAATTACTTTCTCTGCTCCCAGTCAATATCGAACTCCTTACCGGAATCGTCCACGGTTACATCGAAGATGGCATCCTCACCGTTGAGCTTACCCGTGAGCACGCCCTTGTAGTTCTTTCCATCCGCCTTCTCCAGCTTCAGGTCGGTTACCTCCAGGGTGTTCCCCTGCTGCTGTTCATACTCCACGATACTTTGTGTAACCTTGTCGTTCAACTTCTCGTCCGACACGATACATCCGTTCAGCATCACCAATGCTGTGAATGCCACAACCATTGAAACCAATACTTTTTTCATCATACTATCTTTTAGTTGCTTGCAAAGATACGATTAAGTGAGCGAAATACCAAACAAATGCTTGTGTTTGTTTGTATTTCCGAACGAAAGTATCTTCGGTGTAGCCAAAGATACGAAATATCTGATTAAGCGAGTTCAAAACAAAAGAAAAAGTTATTCTTGTGCAGATGTCATGACTGTCCCGTGACATCGTAACGAATGATCAGAAGAACCGACCCGCTGTTCCCTCGGCGATATTTTAGGATTCGTTGAGGTTTTTTAGTTAAATGGTTTTCTTTTATTCAGTGCCATTGAATAAAATTATTCGTTTTTATTTGGTGGTATTGAATATAATTAGTAATTTTGCCCGCAAAAAGGTAAAAACATGGCAATCACAAAAGAGACAATCAGGACACTAATCAAAGAGGGCCAGGAGGCTCTTGGAGAAGTAGAACTTTACGATCGCCCGTACGAATTCGAGGAAAATGGCCGATATGTGCTTGTTGGTGTCAGACAAGCAGGCAAGAGCTATATGCTTTACAAACGAGCTAAACAATTGTTAGCCAGTGGTCACCGTTTGGAAGAAATGGTCTACATCGATTTTGATGATGAACGGTTGTTAGGTATGACTGCTACCGATCTGGATCAAATTCTTCAGGCTTATGGGGCTGTATATAGCTACAAACCTATACTTTTTTTCGATGAGATCCAGAATGTTGAAGGTTGGGAGCACTTTGCCCGTCGCTTAGCAAATCAGAAATATCAAGTATTCATAACGGGCAGCAATGCCAAGATGTTGAGTCGTGACATACAAACCACCCTTGGTGGCAGATACATAGACGGTAAGGTCTTTCCTTATTCCTTTGCTGAATATCTTGGTGCTCAGGGTGTCGTCTTATCAAAGGAATGGCAACATGGAAAAGTCCGTTCCCAAGTTCAGCAGGCTTTTAACAAATATCTGATGTGGGGTGGTTTCCCTGAATTGCTTATGTATCGGAATAAACGTCGCTGGTTGAACGATCTTTACGAGAAAATTCTATTAGGCGATGTGATACTCCGCAACAAAGTCAAAAATGAAATGGCATTGCGTCTTACTATTAAACGTCTAGCAGACAATGTGATGCAGCCGACATCCTATAACAGGATTGCCAACTTAGTGAAAGGCACAGGTGTGAGTACATCTGTGGCCTCTGTTATCGACTATGTACGTTACGCTAAAGAAGCTTGTATTCTGTTCCCCTTAGAGAACTATGCCTCCAAATTCGTCGAAAAGGAGACTGTCAAGAAGCACTATTTTATTGATAATGGTTTGCTGAGCATCTTTTTAATTGGTGGAGAAGCAGTCTTGCTGGAGAATATTTGCGCAGTTTATCTATACAGGAAATACGAAAACGGGCTTTATTTCTATAACAAGAACATAGAAGTAGATTTCTTCGTCGCAGATGAAGCATATGCTGTGCAAGTTTCATATTCCATTAGTGACGAGGAAACCCGTAAGCGTGAGGTTGACGGATTGAAGAAACTGCATACCTTCATGCCTTTGAAACGTATGGTCATCGTAACATTTGATGAAGAGGAAACGATTAAACTTGATGATGACCGTTTTATCGAGGTCATTCCTGTATGGAAATGGCTACTTGAATAATACAAGTACCCCCTAAACTAATATTGTACTGTAACTGTTTCAGACTTTTACCCTTGGCGACCTTTTTCTTGGTTTCATGTTCCACCTCAAAGAAGAGGAAGAAACATAGTCTAAGGATTGTAGGATCATAAAAATTGGGATGCCAATGTTTTGGTACCCCAGATGTCATTGACCTGTCCCGTGACATCGACAGACTTCATGTTTCAACTCACAAAAGAGGAATGGGACTCTCTAAGATTCCAATTTGGAATTTTAGAATCAGGAAGGGGGAAGTACACACAATATCTCCCTCATGCATTTACTGAACAAGGCTTAGCGATGCTCTCAGGTGTGCACAACAGCAAAATATCCATCAATGTCAATATCTCCATCATGCGAGCCTTTGTGGCACTTCGAAAGCTGCCACCACTTGTTAGAAAAGACGATCTTTTAGAAGTTAAACGTGAAGTCATTGACTATCCCTGTGGCACCGCTACCTCTTACCATATATCGTTATTGTTTTATAACTCCTTTGAATATACCTATTGTGCGCAACTCCGTATCTACTTTCATCTCTCGACTATCATACTCATCTTTGTTTAGCGGAACCAATTCTATGGTGTCATGAATCTTACGTCCGTCGTCATCATAATGCCATGTACTATGGTATTTCTTGATGGTATAATGACATTCGTAATCGGAATCCTTGTCCAAACATTGCGTAAGAACAATCTTACCTTCACGGGAACCGCCATTCACGGGGCTATATAGTTCGAACACACACAAATCACCATCTTCTATGTCTGGCTGCATGGAATTTCCCGATGCATAGACAACAAACATATTCTTATTTGCGCGAATATTCGCTGATTCAATATTTACCCATCCTTCTGCTTCATTTTCAGGAATGACGGAGTTATCCTCGAAGTAGCCACATGCAGCACGCAAAGAATATACTGGTAAGAAATCTACATAACACTTTCCATTTGGGACTTCTGATAAAGGTACTATCTTAGACTCATTAATCGACGCGTCCTTCATAAGTGTAGACTCAAAATCAAGGACTTCCTCTTCTATTGCTGCCAAAAACTCCGCATTTGTATTCTCGTTGAAGAATGGGATTCCCCAAACATTAAAATTGTCCGACTGTGTGCACCACGTTATTTCCGACATAGCCTTTATCTGTTTGAGGAAATCATTTTTCCACTTATCTTTTATCAGCAGATTGTCACCTTTTGGTTCTATAAAAAGCTGGAGATTGTCGTACTTTTCGGGCGCTCCTTTGATACGCAAGAACAACACAAAGTCAGGTTCAAATGGACGACCTTCTACGAAGTCATATATCTTCAAATCCTTTTCATTGCGGACAAGATAGATTTCATCGTACTTCTCTTCGAACTTATCCATCTTACCCTCAATGTATTTTACAAGAGCCTTCTCTTCTGATGTTCCATAATTATCATTGTAGGCATACCATTTAACGCTTGAAAGGTCGAGTGCATAAGCTGGATTCTTGGGCGTCTTCATTGACTCTCCGAATTCCTGCGTTCCTGAAGAAGGAACTGTAACATTAAGTACTATCTTATCCCTGAACACCTTATTGAACATGGAAGGCTTGAATTCCTTTGTACCCCGATAGCTCTTACCCCTTGTGCGCAGAATCGGTTCCAAGTCTTTCAGTACACTCTTTGCGATGTATAGTTTATCCTCCTGTGAATATGCTGCAAGAGAACTCTGGTTTCCACTTACTTTCACAGAGAGTTTTGCTAAATAACTATCACTATCAATAAACTCTTTGCAAGACTTGAGTTGTGGGTAGAGTTCTTTCAGAGAATTGAAGTTATAGGTAGAGAAACTATTGAGGGCAGTACGAAGAACATGTTTACCCAAATCCCCCAGTTTGATATCAATAATGACACTTGCTAGAACTTCGTTTGGAGCAGCATCACCAAAAATGAGGCCAGAGCGCATTTTGCCAGTAGGCATCACTACTTTGAATACTTTGCTGAGAATTGCAGCACCTATTGTTCCGTCATCTTCAATTTGGGCAAGTTTCTTTCGTTCATTTATGAATACCAGTCCTTTCGTATAGAGACGGCTCTCCTTAAAATCATCTTTAAGGAACAGGTCAAGTTGTCTTTTCGTATTAGGGATTATACCTGTTTGCACAAGAGCGGTATGTAATTCCTGAATATAACGAGGATTATGTGCACTATGATAATGCAATTTCTCAATCACGCGAAGCGGGTTCAAAGCATCTCCATCGTATTTCCGTTTGTCGATATCAAGTACCGGATTATTCGGATCTCTGAATGGCATATAGCGAGCTCCACGACCAATAAGCTGAGCCTCCTGCATTGTTGTTTTGCCAGGTCTGTTATTGGCAGCATCTCGGGTGTCGTACAAACGGACTATGTCATATAGATTCAATACGTCCCATCCTTCGTTAAGCATATCAACAGCAAAAATGGCACGTATACCATTAGATGGGTCTTCAAGAGAATTGAGTAGCAGTTGCTTTTCCGAAGAGATATTGTTACCATCCACCAATAGCAATCTCTCCTCAGAGAAATCTTCTTTCAACTCAAGAATAAGATTGTCTGCAGTCACCTCATGTGAATCAAAGTAATCAAAGGCTGCTTTGATGTCATCTTTCGCTCTTGAACGGATTCTTTCGATACTCGCTACGTTGAGTTCAGATACAGCATTCTTGAAAGAGATAAATATCTCCTTATTAGCTAGTATGGTTTTGGATTTGAGCAGCACGACAGGCTTGATGTTTTGTTTGATTTCTGCAAATAGTTTGCGTTTGTACTGACTCAGAATCATTGCTTGAAGCGCTCGGTCAAGTGGGGCTAAATCACTTTCTATAACTTCCACTTCTTTTGAATAGAAGTCCTCACGGAACTTCTTCAAAGGATAATCAAAGATGACCTTATTCTCATATTTAGTGGCAATCGCAGGATCTGTGAGGTCGGCTGTTGCGGTGAACTCCAAAAGGACATTTGGCAATTCGCCGTTATCCTTGTTGAAGATATGCATTGCTGTTTCTTCCCAGTTTCGTGTGTGTTCATCATCAGCCGTAACAGCTGTTCCCCTGCGTGTCGCCGCATTCATGTGGTGTGCTTCGTCAGAAATCAATACCACGGGCTGATTGGAGAAATCGTCGTATGTAAGTGCATTCTCTTTCTCGGAATTGAGATCGCTATGCAGTCTTTGAATAGTGGTAAGACATATGTTAATGCAGTCTCTGCTCGTTCCTTGAAAGTTATCCACCTTCTTGATTTCCACGCGGTTGCCGTTCACCACAATCTGTGGAGCAAAAAGGTATTTGTTTGATGCGCCATTGAGAAAGTTGTCTTTGGTTTTTTCTACAATATTGGTATTGCCCACGAAGAAAAGGAAGTTACGGTATCCCTGTTCGTAGAGGTATAACATTGCTCCGGCCATCATCAACGTCTTTCCAGATCCCGTAGCCATATGGAATAGCAAGTGAGGACGTGCCTGCTTACCGTCGAAATCATTAGCAATATACATCAGAAAGTTGCGGAAGCATTCTTCCTGGTAAGGGCGCAATGTTCGTGAAAGACTTGTCTCAAAATAATCGGGCAGAGGAACGCGGTTTATTGTTCCATCCATTAGCCCTTGAAAAAACATTTCCTTAATAGTCATTGCTATGCCTTTTTGTAAAATTCACGGGTAAGACGTTTGTCTTCGTCGCTGATGTTGTATTCTTCACTATCAATATCGTTAAATGGAACATAGAGAAGATTCTTGTCCAAACATTCAATAAGGAAACGCTTCTGGTTATCAATGCTAAGAGCCTCGAAATCAGCAGCATTGGCATCAATTGTGGCAATGTCTATCTTGTAGTTTAGATAACCAGTTTCTTTCATTTGATCCCAAATTCCTTTAAGAGCTTCTGTAGTTGTTGCAGCCTGTATCTTTTCCACAAACTCATCATTTGCTTTGGCAAGTTCGCAGTAAACAAACGAACCGCCACCTTGCCAATTAACAGCTTTTGAGATGCCTGTCTGGTCACCATTAATTACATTTCTAAGCCTTTGAACACTATCGTTATTACCATAATCAAGTTGTTCAACCCCGATATATTGTCTATTGCATTTGTGTGCTACAGCTGCTGTTGTACCACTCCCCAAATGATAGTCTAATATAATGTCATGAGGTTCAGAAACCATTTCAATTATTTGTTTCAGTAGCTTTTCTGGTTTCTTTCCATTCTTAAGTTTTACACCGCCCTCATTAGCGATTCCAGCCCAAGATATATGATTCCAAAAATCCGTTAGTAATTCTGTGATACATTTTTGCCCGTCAATCATCTGCATTTTATTTGAATAGAAAGCTAGGGCACCACCATGATAGAAGTAGGATTTACTTCCATCTTCTTTTGTATATTCAATAACTTTTCCTGTATCTCGAGATTCTTTCATTAATGCTTTTACGGTATCTGTTGGCTTATGCGGGTCTCTTACGCTGACCACATTATCGGCATTATCATATGCATATTGGGCAATCAATTGTGGCTTTAATGCTGCCCACATGTTACCATATTTTTCTTTGGCTTGTTTCTCTGAATCAAAACCAATAGATTTTAGCATTGCCTCCTTAATGGGAATAAATTTCCAGTCATTAATATTATCAGCTTTTTCAAGGACAAGATTGTAGTTTATGTTATAATCAACGGGAACATAAGCTTTCTTGAATTTGAAAGCACTCTTTTGTTTTGTATAAAATAGTACATATTCTGTTACATCTATCGGGCCAGGATTAACGGTCTTAAAACCAGCGGGGGTGGCTGTTTTGACAGAAATCACCTGAACCTTATTTTCAACACCAAAGATACTATCAAGGAGTGCGCCTATATAAAACAGCTCATGATGATCAATGTGAACAAATATGCAACCTTCCGTAGACAATAAAGCCTTTGCCACTTCTAACCGGTTTTTCATAAAAGTGAGCCAAGTAGAGTGGTTAAAGTTATCATTATAACCAAACTCATCGTCACCAGTGTTATATGGTGGGTCGATATATATTGCTTTTACCCTTCCTTCAAATCTTTTTAAGCATGAATGTAGAACAAGTAGATTGTTACCACGTATAATCAGATTGTCAGAATCCTGCAGGTGTTCAATCAAGTGCTCACCATCCATATCATACCTCTTGAACGCAGAAAATGCTTTGGGCTCTGTAAGACGATTGATTTCATCTGGTGCAAGAGTCTCACTCCAGAAAATCTCATCACGCTTTGCGTCCTCTTTTGTTTGTCCACCTTCCAACACACAATCTTTATATGGCCAAGAGAGCACGACCTCATTGCTATCACTTAAAAATCTTCCATCCTCATCAGTAAGGCCAATCTTATTCTTATATGCTGTATAGCTATCAGCCAAAAAGGACTTGTTCATCACAAAGCGTTGAAACTTTACTTTGTCGAATACCTTTATGCCTTCTACGTCAGAAAAGAAGTTGGCTGAAAGCTCATCATTATCCAACAACAACTTTATCAGATTTGGTTGCAAGGAGAGAGCAGCCTCAACGATGCTGTTCTTTATTAGTTGACCATCAGCCGTACAGAAACGTTCTTCCATTCTGAGAACATTCTCTAATACGTGGTATAAATGCAGGTTGTCCATATACTATCCATGTGCCTACAGATACCCATAATAAGCTAACTTTTTATGACAATGCCTCTTTTTAGAACCACATACAGAAAGAACGAGGGTATCTCCTGCTGCCCGTCCCGACATTTAGGCCTACCACAGCCTTCCCATAAGAACGAACAGATTTGATACCCTCAGGAGTATATACAATGCACCCAAAAGTGTGCGTGAGGGCACAAGACCCTCGGCACACTCCGGCTGCGTATAATATACACATCCGTAGGCGTCACCTCTGCTATTGTCTTTGAATGGGATTTGATTGTGGTAGTTCAAATGTCCAAAAACAAAGCGTACAGTGTCGCTTATTCCGCAATGTGGTGCTCCACCCACCGGCTTAGTCATCCACGGATGACATCACAGCCGCAACAGGCAGATGCAGGGGCAAAGATACGAAAAAAAACAATACAATGGAATAATCAGGAGAAGAATTTTGTTTTGAGGCAAAGAAAACCGCACCAACCATTCTGTCAGTGCGGCAATCTCCTTCTCGTTATGTTTCTACTCAATAAGATTCTCAAAGCGCGCCTTAGCTGCCTCTAGGGATTTCTGTATCTGTAGTCGTAGCACTTCGCGTGATGGCAATTCGGTCATATACTTAGCAACTTTGATTCCTGACTTGTCAAGTTGAAGTAACTCTATTTGCTCCTCACTGCCTTCAGTGCAAAGGAGTAATCCTAATGGAGACTCCTCACCTGGCTCCACTTCGTTCTGTTCCAACCAGCGCAAATAGAGTTCCATCTGGCCTTTGTACTCTGCTTTGAAACGACCTTTCTTCAGTTCGACGGCAATCAAGCGATGCAGACGACGATGATAGAACAGCAGATCAAGATAGAAGTCCTCGCCATCAATAATCATCCGTTTCTGTCGAGCTACAAAACTGAAGCCATTACCCAGTTCGATGATGAACTGCTCTAAATGAGCTACCAAACAATCTTCGAGGCTTTTCTCGCTATACATACCCTTCAAGCCTGTAAACTCCAAGAAATATGGACTCTTGAAGACCAAATCAGGGGTCAGCGTGGCATTATCGCGCAGTTCCGACAATTCTTGTTTTATAAACTGGTCGGGCTTGCCGCTGATGGCTGTGCGTTCATAAAGCATACCATCGATTTCCTTGCGGAGTTGGCGAACACTCCATCTCTCTGATGCAGCGAGAGTCAGATAAAACTCACGTTGAAGGGTATCCTTGAGAGGTAATATCTCTACAATATGTGACCACGTGATTTGTGTCGACACTGTCGACACAATTGTTTTGTTCTTTTTCATTTCGTTTTTCATATTTCATCTGCAAAGATACGATTAAGTGAGCAAAAAGCAAAATCTTTTTTTACTTTTTCGAACATGAGTATCTTCAGCGAAACCTAATACTCAAATAAAAACAATACAATGGAATAATCAGGGGGAGAAAGAAGAGACCCCACCCCAGCCCCTGGAATGGGAGGGGAATGAAGCGCGAGATGAGAAAGGGTCAATCCGTTTCTGATACCTATGGTTTTACGTTCCAATATCATAGGTATTGGCGCCTAAAACCATAGGTATTGCGATGCAAAATCTAACAATCCAAATTTTGAATTCACAAAACCCGCGCAACATACACAGATTTTGCTGGAAAAGCCTATATGTACGAGGAAAATGGTTGTTTTCAACATACACGCAACATACACCAACATACACTATACGGGCTTCAACATACACGCAACATACACTTTTAAGTAGGCTGCTTTCTCATAGAAACTGGGCTACTTTCTCATAGAAACTGGACTACTTTCTCATAGTAAACAGGCTTCTTACTCGATATTCCCACGTTGGGAACATTTTATTCCCACGTTGGGAACGTTTTCGTTAAGCCAGATGAGCAAAGCGAAACTCGTTTCGGCTTTGCCATGGCGAGAAAAGGTGGGATGAAATCCAACATTTTATTCAACAATAACTCGTTTATGAATCGGCGTGTATGTTGCGTGTATGTTGCGTGTATGTTGAAGCCCGTATAGTGTATGTTGGTGTACCCTTTGTGTATGTTAAAAATGATGGATTTCCCTTTGTTTATTTGGATTTCCGCGATTTTTTGTGTACCTTTGCATGAATTTTTATAAATCGTAATATTATGAAGGTAACAATTCTTAAAATTAGTCGTAGAAAAGAAGTGATTAACCGTGAGGAACTCACGAATGTAGCCATGGCTATCCGTGAAGGAAGCGTGGCCAAGGAAGTGAAACAGATTCGTCAAGTGTATCATCTGATGAGAACAGAAAGACAAGAGGACGGACAGGTATTGACGGATTTTAGTACTGACATTAATCTGCCCCGCATCTGTTTCGCTGCAGAATATGCTCACAAGAATCATGAACGGCTGATGGTAAATTACAACGGTCTGGTAGTATTGGAACTGAACGGTCTGGATAGTTATGAGCAGGCCGTCACGTTTAGGAACCAGGCCAGCAAGATGCCTGAGACGCTGATGGCCTTTCTCGGCGGGTCGGGGAAGAGTGTGAAGATTGTGTGCAGGGGCGAGCTATTTAGAGAGACCCCACCCCTGACCCCTCCCCTGGGAAGGGAGGGGAATGGAAAAGGACAACTACCCAATGGGGAAGAAAGACGGCCCAATGAGGGAGTGCGACTACCCAAGGAGGAAGAGGAGATTCGGCAGTTCCATAGGAATCTGTACGAGACGGCAAGGCTGGCCTATCAGAACCAGTTCCAGATGAACATCGAATACCTGGAGCCGAGACTGGATCGCACGGTTTATCTGAGTGCCGACCCGGAGATGTTCTTCAACCCAGAGGCACGAGCTTTTCTGGCAGACACTAAAAAGCCTGAGCAGCAAGAACCCGTCAACATCAGTGAGGAAAGTGACAGTCTGATGCCCGGAAGAACGATTGACAGGACTTATCACCTCAATTGGCTCTTCATCGTGAACAATGTCCTGGGGCGTTATTTTGAATTGCCTGATGAACAACGGGAAATGGAACTGCTGATGCGAGTGGCCACAGCCTGTCTGAACGAGGGCATCCCCATGGCGCAAGCACAACAACTCACACTCAGTCATCCAGTATTGGGCAGGGACGAGATACTGGTAAGGAACATTTTTGATTCGGTATATGCCGTTACCCTGCAGGAAGACTATCTGGAGAAACATCCTTTCAAACCGCTGAAAAGTGTTCCTGAAGAGACCATCCAGGCCATGAGGACCGAGATTTTCCTCAATGCGAACTTCTTTATGCGTAAGAACCTCATGACTGGTGTGGCCGAATATCGAGAGAGATACAGCAATGACCAGACCTACAAGCCGCTGACCGAAGAAGTAAGGAACGATATGACGCTCAGGGCTGTGGAACTGGGACTGAAAGCGTGGGACAAGAACGTGAACCGTTTCATCGACTCTACACGCATCGAACAGTACGATCCTGTGAACACCTGGCTCGACAAGCTGCCTCAGTGGGACGGTCATGACTATATCAAGGAACTCGCTGGGCGTGTGCCGACAGATCAGCCCCATTGGGAAAAGTACCTGAAGATGTGGCTCACGGGTATGGTGGCCCAGTGGCGCGAAAGCGACAAACAGCTAACAGGTAATGCATTGGTTCCCTTGCTGATTGGCAGACAGGGCTGCGGAAAGACGCGTTTCTGTAAAATCATCCTGCCGCCGGAACTGCGCGACTACTACAACGACAAGATCAACTTCAAGAACGAGTTCGACCTGAACATCGCGCTTACCTCATTCGCCCTGATCAACATCGATGAGTTCGACAAGACCACCAAGAGTCAGCAGGTGGTTCTGAAATACCTGCTCTCGTCGGCTGATGTGAAGTTCCGTCCGCCTTACGGTAAGACCATCAAGCAATATCGCAGATACACCTCATTCATCGGTACTACCAACAAACGAAAGCCGCTGACTGATCCTACTGGGTCCCGCCGTTTTGCCTGCATCGGCGTCACAGGACATATCAACTACGATGACTCGTTGAATCACCAACAGCTCTTTGCCCAGGCTCTCCACCTGTTCAATAACGGTGAACGCTTCTGGCTGAATGATGTGGAGATTGCTGAACTGATCAAGGAGAACGAATGTTATCAGCAGCTCTATACCCTTGAGGAAATGATTGCAGGCACCTTCCGAAGTCCTAAGCCGTCGGAAGAGGCCCGCTGGCTCTCCATTGATGAGATCAAAGAGATTCTGAGTTGCTACTATGCCTCGTTTGATCCGGGAATCAGTAATACGGCTATGGGCAATGCCCTGAACGACACCCAGTTTAATTTCGAGGTGCGCAGAACCAATCAAGGGAAAGTATATAGGATGGTGGAGCAATAAGTAAATACTGATGGCTGACACTGTTGTAGTCGATGAATAAAAAATCCATCGATTACGTTTTTATTCCTAATAATTTCCGTATATTTGCAGTTGTATTTGATGAAGAGATACGTTGACGTGATATTGCCCCTGCCCTTAGAAGGGTTCTTTACCTACGCCGTACCTGAGAGGTTAGCGGAGAAGGTGAAGAGAGGCGTGCGTGTACTGGTGCCGCTGGGGAAGAGCAAACGGTATGTAGGACTGGCGGTGGAGGTACATGACAGAAAGCCCGACTTTGCGCAGATCAAGGAGGTGCTGGAGGTGCTGGATGCGGAACCGGTGGTGCGCGAGGAGCAGTTCCGTCTGTGGCAGTGGATCGCTGATTATTACCTTTCGCCTATTGGAGAAGTGTATAACGCGGCCTTCCCCTTGGGAATGAAAACAATTGAGGGGTATAAACCGAAACTGGAGACGTACGTAGCATTGGGCGAGAAATACCGCAACGAGCAGGCCCTGCATATCGCACTGGATATGCTGGCACGTGCTCCCAAGCAGCAGAAGGTGTTCATCGACTACCTGCAGCTGTCCCGTTGGGATAGTCTTGAGGAGTGTGGAGTGAGGAGTGAGGAGTGTGGAGTGTGCGAGGAGGTGTCGAAGGATGAGCTGATGAACTACTCGCACTGCACATCGGTCATTTTGAAGCAGTTGGTTGACAGAGGTTTCCTGATGCTGTATGAGAAAGAGGTGGGCCGACTGAACCACGGAGGTGAACCGCACTTGGATCAGATCAAGAAACTGAATGCGGCACAGCAGGAGGCATATAACCAGATCCTGTTTCAGTTCCTGAGCAAGAAGATCGTGTTGCTACATGGTGTTACCTCAAGTGGTAAGACTGAGATCTATATCCATTTAATCAAGGAGGCTATAGAGAAAAAGCAGCAGGTGCTGTATCTGTTGCCAGAGATTGCCCTGACGGTACAGATGCGCGACCGCTTGCAACGGGTGTTCGGTAACCGCTTGGGTATCTATCATTCGAAGTACAGCGATGCAGAGCGGGTGGAGATATGGAAGAAACAGCTGTCGGCTAATCCTTATGATGTGATTCTTGGTGCCCGATCAGCCGTCTTCCTGCCATTCCAACGTTTAGGACTGGTGATTATTGATGAGGAGCACGAGACATCGTTCAAGCAACAGGATCCCGCTCCACGATACCATGCAAGAAGTGCTGCTATCATGCTGGCAAGGATTTGTACAGAGGTGAACGGAGCACTGAACACACGAACATTGTTGGGTACGGCCACTCCTTCGATAGAGAGCTATTATAATACTAAGGTGGGGAAATACGGACTCGTATCGCTCCAGCAGCGTTACCAGGATATCCAACTACCGGAAATACAGGTGGTGGATGTACGCGACCTACAGCGGAGGAAGATGATGAGCGGTCCGTTCTCACCGCTGCTCTTGTCGAGCATCCGCAAGGCCTTAGAGGCTGATGAGCAGGTGATACTCTTCCAGAACCGCAGGGGCTTTGCACCGATGATCGAGTGTAAGGTATGTGGATGGGTACCGCATTGTCAGCATTGCGATGTGTCGCTTACCTACCATAAGAACAGCGGTCAGCTTACCTGCCATTACTGCGGTAATACGTACCAGGTGCCGGATAAGTGTCCTAACTGCGGGAATACGAACCTGACGGGTAGGGGCTATGGCACGGAGAAGATAGAGGATCAGATCATGGAGATCTTTCCGGAAGTGCGTGTGGCTCGTATGGATCTTGATACCACCAGAACCCGACATGCGTATGAACGACTGATCAACGATTTCGCCGCAGGACGTACACAGCTGTTGATTGGCACCCAGATGATTAGTAAAGGTTTGGATTTCGACCGCGTGTCGGTGGTGGGAATCCTGAATGCCGATTCGATGCTGAACTATCCCGACTTCCGTGCTTACGAGCATGCGTTTACGATGATGGCGCAGGTAAGCGGCAGGGCTGGTCGCAAGGGAAAGCGGGGACTGGTAATCCTGCAGACGAAGAGTCAGCAGCTGCCCGTCATCCAGCAGGTGGTGAATAACGACTATACCGCTTTCTTCGATGATCAGTTGGATGAGCGTCGCACTTTCCGCTATCCGCCATTCAACCATCTGGTGTATGTGTTCCTGAAACATCGTTATGAACAGGTGGCTAACACCGCCAGCATGGAGATGGGAACACGAATGAGACAATGGTTCGGTAATCGTGTGCTGGGACCGGATAAACCTGCCATTGCCAAGGTGAAATCGATGCATATCCGTAAGCTGGTTCTCAAATTGGAGAACGGGATAGACATTAAAAAAGCCCGCGAGTGCCTGCGGCTCATCCAGAGTCAGATGATGCAGGACTCGCGGTATAACGCGTTGCAGATCTACTTTGATGTGGATCCGCTGTAAAGGTAATGCTTAGAAGTCGATATCCACGCCTACACCAAGCACGCGGTTGGTGCGGGTGAAGTCGTTGTGCGTGGTGGCATTGGTGGCAGTAGGAGTTACATCCTGCTTATAGGTGTCGTAGTTGGTCTGGAAATAGGCCACGTTCACCTTTACCTTGTCACTGATCTGGTAACGCAGACCGAGGCCGTAGGTATAGCTGCTCACCACGAACGACATATCGTTCATATATTCGTCAGACAACCCGTAGTTGGTCTTCTGGAAGCCGGCACTTACTAACAGCTTGTCGGTTACGTCCCATTCGGCACCACCATTGTACTCCCATGTGTTCCCGTCGAGCTTCTTCTCGTCGTGTTTGTACCAATGAGCCGACTTGTCGAAGAACAGGTGATAACCTGCCATCACACGAACACTTGGAGTCACCGACCACTGACCGCCAACGGTGAAGAGGGCGGGCTGGTCTTCTGGTACGCTACTACCGTCACGGAACTTGTTCACAGCTTCAATCTGGTGGGCTTCCTTCACAGTGGAATTGTTCTTCATCCGCATGCGGGTCTTGAACTCATACTTGGCACCGAAGTTGAAAGCGCCTGTCTTGAAGTCGATACCAATGATGGGAGCAATGCCCAATCCACTTTGGTCGGACATCAGGCTCACGCCCTCGCGATAGGTCTCAAGAGTCTGCAGACTCTGCTGTGTACCTTCCAACTGTGCCTTGGCAGCCTGTGCACCAGTCAGTTTCTCAGTAAGCTCTGCAGGAACGGGTACGCCAGCAGCCTGATACTGAGCAATACCTGCCTCTATCTGATTGATACCATCTGCATATTGGGCAATGCCACCAGCAATTCTGACGTTGGCATTGTCGAGGAAAGTGCCGAAGGGAACAGCACCTGCTTCCGTGTTTACCAAAATATTATTCAAACGGGCCTTGTAGGATGCAGTACCATAGAGCAGACGGGCACCTCCATAGATGGAGAGGTTGTCGGTGAGCTTGTAGGCAGCACCCAGGGTGAAACCGAAGTAGAACTGCTTGCCGCGCATGTAACCATCTACATCATATCCTGTGGCTCCCAGAGGCTGCAACGAATGGGCAATAGCGCCCACGGCACTTTCAAAGGAACCGATACCGTCGGAGAACTCACACTTTCCACCGCCGCCGGTCACGGCAAAGTTCCCCTGAATGCTCCATCTTCCGGTGTTATAGGCAGCCTGAATAGAAGGAATCACGGGAGCAAAGGCATCACCTTTGAACTTCTTCGTGGTAGCCCCGTTGTTCTTCATGCCTAAGGCAAAGTCGGGATTGGTGGTGAAAATGCTGCGTGTCTGGAATGCCACCTGCCAGTTCACAGAGAGATGGAAACCGTTATCCATAAAGACTACACCTGCGGGGTTGCTATAAACTCCGTCAATTCCGATAATACCATCGCGCGCCATGTTGCGGTTGAAGGCAATATTCTGATTGGTGTTGGTTAGGATGCCGCCTGCCCAAAGGTTGCTGGCGACTGTTGTCATGAATACAATACTGATAAATTTTAATTTATTCATCTTAAAGACCTTTAAAAATTTTGGCTGCAAAGTTACCTGTATTGTTCTGAATTTCCTGTAAAAGGGGAAAATATTTAACTTTTATTTGCCTTTCTTGAGCTCAGGATAACTGATTCGGGTGTGGTAGATGACCTTCAGACGTTCGGTCAGCACCTGCTTGGCTACATTGATGTCGTGGAAGGTGATGGGGCAGTCGGTGTAGAAACCGTCGCTCACTTGTCCGTCGATGAGGGTGTTCACCAGATTACTGATGTTCTCTTCGGTGTATTCGGTCAACGAACGGGAAGCTGCTTCTACAGTGTCGGCCATCATGAGGATAGCCTGCTCACGGGTGAAAGGATTCGGTCCTGCATAGGAAAAGACCGATTCGTCAATTTTCTCCTTAGGATGCTCGTTCTTGTAAGAGATATAGAAATACTTGGTCTTGCCCAGTCCGTGATGGGTCATAATGAAATCCTTGATCTCTGTGGGCAGGTTGTACTTTTCCGCCAGCTTCAGACCTTCGGTTACGTGATTGATGATAATCTGGGCAGCCTCCTTTCTGTCCATCTTGTTCAACGGGTTCACGCCAGCTTGGTTCTCGGTGAAGAAAGCCGGATTCTGGATCTTGCCGATGTCATGATAGAGAGCACCTGTCCTGACAAGCTGTGTCTTTGCATCGATCTTGTCGGAGATGGCTGCTGCAAGGTTTCCCACCATGATGGAGTGCTGGAAGGTGCCGGGGGCTACCTCGCTCATCTTACGGAGCAGATCCTTGCTGGTGTTCGACAACTCAATAAGCGTAACATTCGATATGAAGCCGAACATCTTCTCCACCACCAGCATCAGTGGGTAGGCGAAGAGCAGCATCACACCGTTGGCGATGAAATGCTTGTACATGCTATGGTCCATGGTGAGGATACTGTTGTCCTGCATCAGCTGTAAGGCGAAGTACACCGCACAGCTGGCCAGGGTAACAAGAATGGCGGTCTTGAACAGCTGGGCACGTTGCGACAGTTCCCTCAAGGAGTAGATGGCCACCAAGCCTGCAACCAGCTGGATGATGATGAACTCATACTGGTATTTCACGGCGGCGGCACAAATCAGTATCATCACCACATGGGAGATGAAAGCCGTACGGGAATCCATGAACACGCGGATGAAAATCGGTACGATGGCGAAGGGCAGCACATAGACACTCAGTACGTTGTGCTCCATCATCAGGGATACCAGAATGGGGAAGATGGTGATGAGTGCGTAGAGCATCATCAGACTGCGTGGTTTCTCGAAGTAGTCTTTCCTGAAGAGGGCAATATACAAGGTGAAGAGAATCATGATGATGCCCACGAAGAGGGTTTGTCCTGCGATGGTTGACGATACTTCGCTGCTATTAGCACTACGGCGTACCATTTCACGCTCGAAACTGCTGAGGACACGGAAAGTATGCTCATCCACAATCTCACCACGGTCGATAATCTTCTGTCCCGTAAGCACCATACCGCTGGCAATGGCCACACTGCTGATGACATCAGCCCGTTCTGTCTCGCTACGTTCCTTGTCGTAGGTAAGGTTCGGGGTGAGATATTCGTTCAGGTTGCACTTCTGCAGGATCTGGCGCTGCGCACCGAGTTTCTCATCCATGAACAGTTGCTCGTAGGCAGCCATCGTGGAATAGATACAGTTGATGGGGACACTGGTGGCCGTCTTCCCGTTGACCACCCGAACGAAACTGGTGGAGTCTTTGAAGTTCTTCGAGTAGTCTGACTGATTCATGATACCTGCCTGATACAGACGGTGTAGGCGGTCTATGATGGTAGTGACATAGTCTTTTGACAGTCCGGGTATTCCATCTTTGTATTTCTCGTAGAACTTGGCGATTTGTTCCTTTTCCACGTTCTCCTTATAATTATAATAAGGTTCCAGTTGGATGAGCAAGCTGTCTTGTTCCGCTTTGATGGCCTCATCGGTCTTGTAGATGGGGAAGTCGAACTTCGCAATAAGCGATCCATACATCCAGGGCTTACCTACATCATAGCGGAACTGCGGACCGCTGTTGCGGGGCAGGAACCACACGATGATGACTACTGACACGATAACGAGTGCCGAACGGGTAAGTAGATTGCGCCAATATTTGTCTTCAGAGGTCTTGAATTTGTTCATTTTGCTCTTTTTCTTGTCTTTCCTTTGCAAAAGTAATAAAAATAACTAACTTTGCACTCAAAATTCAATATAAAATGTCAGAAAGAAGAGTAAGAGTACGATTTGCACCCAGTCCGACGGGTGCTTTACATATAGGCGGTGTGCGTACCGCTTTGTATAATTACCTGTTTGCCAAGCAGCATAATGGCGACATGGTTTTCCGTATCGAGGATACCGATAGCAGTCGTTTTGTGCCAGGAGCCGAAGAATATATCATCGAGTCGTTTCGCTGGCTCGGCATACCGTTTGACGAGGGTGTGAGCTTTGGCGGAAAGTATGGACCCTACCGACAGAGCGAACGTCGTGCCATCTATAAGAAGTATGTGGACCAGCTGTTAGCCGACGGAAAGGCATATATTGCCTTCGATACCCCGGAGGAGCTGGAAGCCAAGCGTAATGAGATCAAGAATTTCCAATACGATGCCCATACCCGTGGGATGATGCGCAACTCATTGACACTTCCCAAGGAGGAAGTGGAACAACTGATTGCCGACGGTAAGCAGTATGTGGTGCGCTTCAAGGTGGAACCGGGCGAGGAGGTACATGTCCATGACCTGATTCGTGGCGACGTGGTGATCAAGAGCGATATCCTCGACGACAAGGTGCTTTACAAGAGTGCCGACGAACTGCCAACTTATCATCTGGCCAATATCGTGGATGACCATCTGATGGAAATCAGTCATGTGATTCGTGGTGAGGAGTGGCTGCCCAGTGCACCGTTGCATGTGCTGTTGTATCGTGCTTTTGGTTGGACCGACACCATGCCGCAGTTCGCACATCTGCCGCTGTTGCTGAAGCCCGATGGTAAAGGAAAACTGTCGAAGCGTGATGGTGACCGACTGGGATTCCCTGTGTTCCCGTTGGAGTGGCACGACCCGAAGACGGGTGAGGTGTCGAACGGTTTCCGTGAGCAGGGCTACTTCCCGGAGGCTGTGATCAATTTCCTTGCCCTGTTGGGATGGAATCCTGGTACGGAGCAGGAACTGTTTACCCTCGATGAGTTGGTGAAGGCGTTCGATATCTCCAAGTGCTCTAAGGCCGGAGCGAAGTTCGATTTCCAGAAAGGAATCTGGTTCAATCACGAATATATCCTCAAGAAGAGTGATGATGAGATTGCACAGCTCTTTGCTCCCATTGTGGGAGGCAACGGCGTTGAGGAGTCGTTGGAGCGTGTCACCCAGGTGGTGCACATGATGAAGGATCGTGTGAATTTCGTTAAAGAACTGTGGCCTTTGTGTTCCTTCTTCTTCATTCCGCCTACGGAGTATGATGAGAAGACCGTGAAGAAACGTTGGAAGGAGGATTCGGCTCAGGTGATGACCGAGTTGGCTAATGTGCTCGAAGGTATCAACGACTTCAGCGTGGAAGGACAGGAGTCTGTCGTCATGGCTTGGATCGAGCAGAAGGGATATAAGTTGGGCGATGTGATGAATGCGTTCCGTCTGGCACTTGTCGGCATCGGCAAAGGACCGGGCATGTTCGATATTTCTGCCTTCCTGGGTAAGGAAGAGACCTTACGCCGCCTGCGTCGGGCTATAGATGTATTAAAGTAAGTCATGTATAACATCATCATGTACGCCATCCAGCTGGGCGTCGCCATTGCCAGCCTTTTCAACGAGAAGGTGAGGAAGATGTGGCGGGGCGAGCGGGAGGCGTTCCGTATCTTGAAAGAACAGGTGGATCCAAACGCCCAGTACGTGTGGTTCCACGCTGCCTCTTTGGGCGAATTTGAGCAGGGACGACCGATTATTGAACGGTTGCGCCAAGAGCATCCTGAGTACAAGATCCTGCTCACGTTCTACTCACCCTCTGGTTATGAGGTGAGGAAGAACTACCAGGGTGCGGATATCATCTGTTATATGCCGATCGACACGGTGACCAATGCGCGGAGGTTCCTACGACTGGTACGTCCTTGCATGGCGTTCTTCATCAAGTACGAGTTCTGGTACAACTTCCTGCATATCCTTAAGCACAGGAATGTGCCTACCTATAGCGTCAGTTCTATCTTCCGTCCCAACCAGGTGTTCTTCCGCTGGTATGGAAAGAACTACGGAAGGGTGTTGCGTTGCTTCACCAAGTTCTTCGTGCAGAACGAGCAGAGCAAGGAACTGCTGAATAGTATCGGGATTACTGAGGTGGAGATGACGGGTGATACCCGTTTCGACCGTGTGCTGCAGATCAAGGAGGCCGCCAAGGAACTGCCAGTTGTGGAAGCGTTTGCATCCGGTAGGCTTTTTGTGGCAGGTTCTTCATGGTTACCTGATGAAGAGATATTCATCAAGTATTTCAACGAACATCGGGATTGGAAACTGATCATCGCACCCCATGTGATTGGTGAGGATCATCTGCAGCAGATAGAGAAACTACTTGAAGGTCGTAAGGTAATCCGCTATACACAGGCTGACAGTCAAAGGGATTCGCTCAAAGATGCCGAGGTTCTTATCATCGACTGCTTTGGTCTGCTCAGCAGTATCTACCGTTATGGTCAGGTTGCTTATGTAGGTGGCGGCTTTGGTGTGGGTATCCATAACCTCCCTGAGGCGGCTGTTTGGGACATCCCCGTATTCTTCGGTCCCAACAACGAACGCTTCCAGGAAGCACAGGAGCTGAAACAAAACGGTGGCGGCTTAGAGATACATAACTATGAAGAGTTTGCTGCACGAATGGATGAGCTGACAGCCGATCCTACCTCACTACTCAAACGTGGGGAGGCCGCAGGTGGTTATGTCAAAGGAAATGCAGGAGCAACAGAAATTATCTTACGGCAGTTGCCAATCACCCATTAACGCTCGCCTTCGTCACTTCGCTTTGCGAAGAACTTCAACTGTCAATTGTCAATTCCTTCTACTCCCTCTCCCTATACCAGTCCATATAGGCCACATAGTGGGCCGCATTATCGGTTTGTCCAGGACGTACCTTCTTGATGAACTTGGCGGGAACACCACCCCAGATCTCTCCGGCGGGGATTATTGTATTCTGGAGAACCAAGGCACCGGCGGCCACGATGGAGCCTTCGCCTATCTCGCAGTTGTCGAGCAACGTTGAGCCCATACCGATGAGGCAGTGGTCGTGAATGGTGCAGGCATGAACAGTGGCATTATGACCGATCGTCACGTCGCTACCGATGTGCAACGGACCGATCTTGTAGGTAGTATGCAGCACGGCACCGTCTTGCACATTTGTGCGGTCGCCGATATGGATATGGCACACGTCACCGCGCACCACGGCATTGAACCACACCGAGCACTCATCACCCATCACTACTTCGCCCACAATCGTGGCGTTCTCACTAAAATAGCAATTCTTGCCCCATTTCGGGGCCAGACCGTTCACTTCTTTGATTAAAGCCATTTCCTTTTTTACTATATAACGATAGTTATTATTTACTCCTATATCTATGCTGCAAAGGTACAAATAAACGAGCACAAAAGCAAATAATTGTGTGCTTATTTGTTTCGTATGCGGAAGCTCTTGATCGATTAAAATGCGATGTTGAACCCTACCGACACAGTGTGGGTAAGTCGGCGCTGGGGGTAGTCGTGGATGGGTTTTCCGTCGAGACGGATGTTACGACGGCTGTCGTAGATACTGTAGTTCGACACGCTGTAGGCCGCATAGAGAAAACCGGCTCCTAACTGATAGCCCAGTGCAGCACGAAGCCGCCAATAGCACCAGTGTCCGTTCTCATTCTTCACCCGTACCGTGGGCAGAGTATAGTAGTGGTACCCCGTTTCGCCCTTTGGTATCTGTGGGACAGCACGGTAGTCGGGCACCTCTTCTGTCTCGTTGACGGGGAAACTGAGCATGATGCCCGGCTGCACCTGTAGCAGCAGACCGTCTCCTGGATCCGTTTTTCTGCTGAGCCGCAGGGTAGGAGTGCGCAAGGTGAGCTGTGGGATGAGGCTCAGTCGCATGATGCGGTCTTCGTCATAACTGTCATAGGAACTATTGTCCGACAAGCTCTCCATTAGATAGTCCATCAGACTGCTACTGTCGTATTCGTTGTCGATCATCAGTCCGATGCCAGCTCCCATGAAGGGGGTCAGCATACGGTTGTATCCTAACTCGATGTTCCATGCATCGGCGGCAAAGCCAATATCGAACGATCCGTTGTTCCGCCAAGGCTCTTCCTGTGCCAAAGTAGGCAGGAAGAACAACATTCCTACCATGACCATCATCCATCTTCTTCTCATCTTTTACATCCTTTCATATTCTCATAATGGTTATCATATCTCTCATTTCTCATCTCTTATTTCTCATTTCTCATCTCTCATCTCTTATAATCCTCACTTCCAGCACCTGTTCGATGAGTGTGAGGATCTCCTCCAGACTGTCGGTCTCGAAGTCGCCACTCAGTCGTTTATGAGTATCAGAAGCGCGGAGTTTCACATGATAGAACTGCGCTAAGTCGGCTAACACTTCTGTCAGGGGAGTGTTGTTGAAGTGGAACAGGCCGGTGGCCCATGCCACTTGGTTGATGCTACCGGCGGTGATCAGCTGTGGATGATCCTCTCCGGGAAGGAGACGGGCTTTCATGCCGTGTGTCAGGATCAGTCCCTGCTGACCAGTCTCGATAGCAGAGAATGCCACCTTTCCCTCCGTGACAAACACCTCGGTAGCCTTTTCTGGAACCATACTGCCTGTCACCTGGAACTTCGTTCCCAGGACCCGTATCTGTGCCATGTCGTTACTGATGGTGAAGGGATGTTGGTCATCGTGATGAACCTCAAAGTAGGCACTACCGTTCAAAGTAACCATCCTATCTTTCCCCCTATAATAGAATAAGGTGGAGTGGGGTGAGAGGGTGACATGTGTACTGTCAGACAAAACGAACAGTTGTGCTTTCTCGTTGGCAACCAACAGGATTCTTTGATGACTGCTCTTGTAGAGATAGGCACCCCCGCAAAGCAGCAACAGTAGCGATGCTGCAATAGCTATCCATTGCCGCATGGTGATCATTCGTGCTGAGGGTATTTGTGCACGTCGTCTCACCTTCTTCAGGGCACTTCTTGTGTCCAACCTGCCTTCCTTGTAGTACTTGACAACGAAGTCAAGACTATTATCTTTTAGGTTCTTCGTCATACCATTTCGCACTTATTGTTCATCATTGTCTGCATCGGTAGTCTGTTGCGTTCCCTTTGTGGTTTGTGAGATGGTGATTGTAGTTGTTCTTTCTCCAGATCTCATCTGTAGCGTGTAAAACTGGGTGTAGTTTCCTATCCAAGTAGTCGAAAAAGGTTGGATCTCTACATGGAGGATGCGTGGATTGTCCATGGGAATCTCTGCCCTGCACCACCTGCCATCGAACGTTCTCCCCGTTAGCTGCCATTCACCTACATAGGTGTAATTGACAACAGCATCAATCAACCAGCTGTCGTAGTTCAGTAATTCGAAATCGAAGCTGTGTGCATCCTGATCACATTCATATACCCTTTGGTTCACCCGTATGGCTTCAAAGGAAGAGGTCTGCTCATATTCCGTGACACTATAACCGCCCACGCAGCCCAGTCCGCCCTCCACATTGTTCAACGTGGGTGATGAGAGAGCCAGACCGTATTCACCCAGTTTGTTGTTTCTGATGTCGTTTATTGATTTGACGAAGCGGTAGAGCGGTGGCGCTATTTTGTACAATTTGATGCCATATCCTTTACGGGTCACGTCATTATCGGTTTCGAGATCCCGAAAGATGGTGTTCAGTCGCAGCGTGTAGTTGTTTGAAGTGAAGGTGTTATCGTTGAAGATATAGAAATCCTGATAGAAAGAGTTGTCGTAATCAAAGAAGTCGTCAAGGGTGTTCCCAGGCGACAGCGCAGGCTCATCGTCGATATTAACAACACGCTGGACGAGTTGACGAATGGTGTCACAGCCGACCGCCCCTGCCTCTTCGTCGCTATACCGTTTTCTGTAGTATATCTCATAGTAGTTAACAGCGTAGTAGTCATCAGTGGCAGGATTATCGGCGATGGTGACCTGCTGTTGGGTGTATGAAGTGTAGTCGCGATAAGCTGGGACAGAGGAAACCCCTTTAATCTCTGGCATCTCGGGAATGGTCGTCTTCGCATGAACGGCAGGGAATCCCTCTGCCGATGCCTCGATACTTATATTGTCACCACAGTGGTGTTTGGCCACTACGTAGTATTTCCCTACAGGCACCCTTCCTGTGCTCTCCTTGGCATACATCACAGGCAGTTCCGTTCCGTTCAGTCGGTAAGAGATGGTAGCATGGGGTATCAAATAACTCTCTTTCCTGTCGAATTGCACATTCCTGTTCACCGGGATACTACTGCTGAGGTCGATCACGGTGGTATCGTTGTCCGTACCGGGGAAACAGTACAGTACGAGTTTGGGATCACTTTCAAGCATGTCTCTGTCCACATCGTTGTTGCAGCAGCAGAGCAGTGTGACCGTTGTGATCATCATCGGTATTGTGAATATCTTCTTCATCTCTATATAATTGTTTCCATTCTTAAAACTTAATCGTATAGCTGGCCGTAGGAATGATGGGGATAAATCCATAACTCTTGAATTTCGGCGTGCCGTCAGTGTCTTTGTCTGTACTGATATACATGGCGTTCAGTCGGCAGTAGGCATTATAGATACTGATATTCCAAATCCGTTCGTGCCCATGCTTTGTGGTGTGGTGCAGGTTGAAGCCCAGGTCCAAGCGGTGGTAGGCAGGCATAGCAATGTTGTTGGGCTCCTCATAATTGAAGCCTGTCTCCCAAAGATCGTTTCCTGAACTAAGTCCTGGAGGGAGAGTAGGCAGTTGTGTATGTTGTTTTGGAATGGTCATACGATAGCCGGTGTGGTAGGTCCAGCCTGCATACATCTCGGCTTTGCTGCTGATTCTCATCCTTCCGGTGACGTTTATCTTATGACGATTATCAAACTTGTCATAATACCATCGTGGGTAGAATTCATCGAACTTACGCTTGTTCCACGACAGGGTGTACGAACCTTGCAGGTCGAAAAACTGGTCGTGGTATCGCACATCGGCCTCAATGCCATAAAACAATCCCTTGCCATCCATCACGAAACTGTCCCAGTGCCTGACTGGGGGAGTCAGACTATTGAAGTTCGTGTATTGAAGCATGTGGGTAGATAGCTTATAGTATCCTTCCAAAGAGGCAAACCAGTGTTTGTCTATCTGTGTGTAAAGACCTGCTGCCACTTGATACGAGTGCATGGGCTTAAGCCGTGAAGTAGTAGGAACCCAGTAGTCGGTGGGCATGCTCAGATAGGTGCTGCTCATACGGTGTATGGTCTGCGTCATCTCGGTGAATGACAGTTTCACGGATGTGCCGCTATTGATTTGGTATTTGAAGGCAGCGCGGGGGTCCATGAGGAAGAAAGTTTTTCCTGGGATGTTGAACAGGGTGGCATGCATGCCAATGTTTATGCTCCAGCTGTCAGTCAGCCGCATCTCATCCTCAGCATAGAGGTTCAGCTCCTGTGCCTTCATGTGATGTCGGCTGTTGGTATTCACGGTGTCCATCGGCAGATTCTCGCTACCGGCAAACTGGTGTCTGCTCTGTGTCTGTGGACGGAAGTCGTGCCAGGTGAGATTACCACCGAAACGGATATGGTGACGTACTGCCGGACGGTAGTCGAAGTTGGCCCTCAAGGTGGCATCGTAGATGGTGGAACGGTACTTCCGTTCGATATGGTCGATAGACATTCTACCTTCCTTCCCATAACGCCAGTCTTCGAAGTACTCGTAGATACTGCGGTTATGGGTATATCCGGCACTGAAGTTGGCAAAGAGGTACGGCTTCAGCTGGTAGTTCCAGTCAAGGGTCATGCTCAGGTTTCCCCATGACAGGTGGTTCTTATCGTCCTCGATGTCGTGATATTCCTCGGGTGATCCCATGCTGTTCACCTCATCCCAGTAGTATGTGTTCTTAAGCATGTCCTTTGATGAGTAGATGCTGAAGTAGGCCCTACTTCGGTCGTTGAACACATGGGTAATCTTTCCGTTGAGATCGTGCAAGAAATAGTGCACCTTGATTCTCTCATCCACCGCCTTATTCACTATAAAGAACACGGGTTCTGTAATCAAGTCCAACCAAGTTCGGCGCAGTCCGAAGTTATAGCTGGTGCTATAGTGGTCCTGTTCGCCACGTATAATCCTTTGTTGTTCCTTTTTCGTCTTGACAGGTCCATCTATCTGGAACCGTCCGTCGGTGAGACCGATACTGTAACTTCCGTGGGTGTTCCTCATGTCTCCGTCGTTTGTCCTCACGTCGGTCACAGAGGAAAGTCTGCCCCCATAGCGGGCGGGGAAACCACTCTTGTAGAAGTCAACGTTTTTCACAGCATCGGTGTTGAAGGCAGAGAACAGACCGATGGCATGGTTCATGTTATATATTGGTGTACCGTCAATGAGAAACAAGTTCTCGTCATCGTTACCTCCATGTACATACAGTCCGGAGGCCACGTCGATGCCTTCGCTCACTCCCGACGACCGTTGTAAGGTCTTGATGAGGTCGGGAGAGGAGAGCAGGGCGAACTCGGTGTTCAGGTCATCCCGACTAAGTGTCTTCTTTCCTGTTTGTGTGGTTAGCACAGGAGAATTCAGGTTACCCGTCACTACCACTTCCTGTAGCTGGTTGTCCTCTTTCAGCAGGAAGTCCTCATGATGGCTTTTCTTCAGGTTGACATACTTATGCTTTTCGGCATAGCCTAAATACGATGCTTGTATTTCATAATCACCTTCAGGTAAGGTGATGCTATAGAATCCGTACGAGTTGGTTGTAGTGGCGGCACGGGTGGCATATCCTGCTGTCTTGACAGGATGATTTGTAAGGGTACATTGCACAGTGGCGTTGATAAGACTCTCACCGTTTCCGTCACGCACATATCCGTTCAGGGTGTACTGCTTTTCCTTACGATTCTTACGGGTGGTGGTTTGCTTTTTTGCGGGACGCAGTGTTACATAACGACCTTTTATGCTCCATTCAATGTCAGTATCGCCGAACAGACAGCGCAGGGCATCCTTGACGTTCAGCCCTGTGAGTGATGGGCCTTGGTAGGGATGCTCGATATTCAGCGAGCTGTTGTACACGAAGTGGATGCCTTGTTCCTGCTGCAACTGTTCCATCTGTCTCCTCAGAGTACTGTGCTGTTGAGCGCAGACCCCGAGCGGCAGCAGGATCATCATCGTTTCTAATAACAATCGTTTTGTTCTCTTTTCAATCATAACATATCTTTTGGGTACTACATGGGTTGAAGTCGTTTGTTACGACCTTTTCCCCTTTGTTGTCATAGCTATGACGAATAAAATGTAGTTTCCCCCTATGTCACTTAATGATTTTTTTTCGTAGTATAGAATCAGGCAAGAGAGCAGAGAAAGTAGAAGAAATCGCTTACTTTTCCGCGCAGGGTTTTCAGAGCCTTACTGATCTGATGCTCCACAGTCCTCTCAGAAATGCCCAGTTCCTCTGCAATCTCGCGGTAGCGCTTGCCATCGCGCTTACTCATCAGGAACACTTCACGGCAACGTCGGGGCAGACTGTCGATGGCTGTCCATAGCTCAGCCTCATGCAAGGAGCGTTCCATGGCCTCATCATCACTCAAGGTTCCTTCCAAGTCGGTAGGCTTTATATCTGTTGTGAAGGGATTCTCCATACGCAGTCGGTCGATGCAAGCATGGCGTACGGTGGTATAGAGCCAAGCTTTCTCGTTTGTCACAGACTGGTTTTCCATCAGGCGCACGAAACAGTCTTGTACAATATCCTCAACGGTCTCTACTTCTTTAATATAGTGTAGTGCATAGAGACAGAGCGGTCGGTAATAACAACGGAAGGTATGGTCTATATTCATTTCGGGTGTAAAAGTACGGCAATTAGAAAAAGGAGTTGGTAAAGCCCAACTCCTTTTGTGATACTTTCTTTTCCTTGAAAGGATTAGAGGTTCGGATTGATCTTGCTCCACTCGCTGATTGGCGGAACGATGTTCAGCGTAACCAGTTCGTCGCGCATCTTGCAGAGGTGCTCGTAGCTCTGGTCCAGCTTGGCGTTCTCCTCAGCTGTACCCTGCGGAACCTCGTACTTGGCACCCTCGGCAGTCATGGTGGTCTTCATGGCCATCATGATGTGGTCGTACTTGTCGGTCTTTACGTATGTACCAACGGGGAAACGGAAAGGCTCACCACCCATGGCTGCACGGATCATCTCAACAGAGAGATAAGCGGGACTCTGGAAAGAAGAACGTCCGCGGAGTTCGATGATTTTCGCACCACCCTTGGTTACGTCAGTCTTCATCTGCTCCCACTCCTCTGCGGGGAACTCTGCGGTGCCGATGATGTCGGTAAGCTTGCGACCGGCAATCTCTACATGAGAACCGAAGACTGCCATCTGCTCACCATGTCCACCATAGGTAGCACAACCAGTAATCTCGTTCTGCATCACGTTGAACTTCTTTGCCAAAGCACTCTGCAGACGGGTAGTGTCAAGACCGGCTAAGGTTGTAACCTGTCCGGGCTTCAGACCAGAGTAGAGAAGGGTTACCAAACCGGTAAGGTCGGCGGGGTTGAAAATAATCACCACGTGCTTCACGTCGGGACAATACTTCTTGATGTTCTGACCAAGTTCCTCTGCAATCTTGCAGTTACCAGCCAACAGATCCTCACGAGTCATACCAGCCTTACGGGGTGCACCACCTGAAGAGATGATGTACTTAGCGTTCTTGAAAGCTTCCTCAGCCTCGGTCGTTGCGGTGATCTTCACATCATCGAAACCACTCTGGCGCATTTCTTCAGCTACTCCTTCGGGAGAAAATACATCATAAAGACAGATGTCGTTCGTCAGACCCATCATCAAGGCGGTCTGTGCCATGTTTGAACCAATCATACCGGCTGCGCCGACGATGGTTAGTTTCTCGTTCGTTAAAAATGCCATAATCGTGTTTATTATAAATAATGTATGTATATTCTAAAAGTGCTACAAAGGTAACAATTTTCTGCTGACTATCAATCGTTAGGGAGTTAAAAGGAGTTAATGACAATTGTTTTCCGAAAGAACAATGTTTCTTTGTCAACTCGATATGACAAAATAGTGAATGAAGTGCCGAAGACACGCTCTTTTTTTCGTATCTTTGCGCTTTGCAAGCGCGAAGTTACTCCGTCTCAGCAAAAAAAGAAACAAGTTTCTTCGTTTTGCGTTCAACTTTTCGTATCTTTGCACAAACTAATAACCTGTGACGATATGAGCATGACAGTGAATCAACGGATAGAAATCCTCAGAGAGGTGATGCGACGCGAGAGTCTGGATGCTTTCATCTTTCCCAGCACCGACCCTCATCAGGGGGAGTATGTGCCCGATCATTGGAAAGGGCGCGAGTGGATTAGCGGCTTCGACGGATCAGCAGGAACGGCTGTAGTGACAATGAACGAAGCCGCCCTGTGGACAGACAGTCGTTATTTCATCGCGGCAGCCGAACAGTTGAAAGGTACGGAGTTTGTGCTGATGAAGGAGCGAATGGCTGGCACTCCTACCATCACCCAATGGTTAGGAGAGGTGTTGCGGAACATCCGTTCACCTCAGGTGGGTGTCGATGGCATGGTTAGTTCAACTGCTGCGGTGGAGGAACTGATTGACGGATTGCGCCATAAAGGCGGAATCACGCTTCGTACTAACTTCGATCCGCTGGCCATCATTTGGAAAGACCGTCCTGCCATTCCGCAAAACCCTGTCTTTATTCAACCCTTGGAGTATGCGGGAGAGGCATGTCATGAAAAGATCTCACGTGTTCGTCGTGCCTTGCGCCAGAAACATGCCGACGGTATGCTGGTGGCCTCGCTCGATGATATTGCTTGGATGTTGAACCTACGGGGTAGTGATGTGCATTGCAATCCCGTATTCGTGTCGTATCTGCTCATCTCTTCTTCCAAGGTTACTTTGTTCATCGATAAAAAGAAACTTTCTTCCAGCGTGCTTGCCTACTTGAACGACGAGGGCGTGGATGTGGATGATTATGACAGGGTTAGAGATGGTTTGAAGGATTATTTTGAATATAATATCCTGCTGGATCCTAATGAGGTGAACTATACCTTATATAATATAGTTAGACGGGAGATTGTACGAGAGGAGTCGCCCGTGAAACGAATGAAGACGGTTAAGAACGAAAGCGAGGTGCTGGGTTTTAGGAATGCGATGCTGAAAGACGGCATCGCACTCGTGAAATTCCTGAAATGGCTTCGACCTGCTGTTGAGACTGGCGGACAAACAGAGATCAGTGTTTCTGAGAAATTGGAGAGCCTCAGAGCAGAACAACCTTTATATAAAGGTCTTTCCTTTGATACCATTGCTGGCTATCAGGAGCATGGTGCCATCGTCCATTACGAGGCAACACCTGACACAGACGCACCTTTGAAGTCTGAGGGTTTCTTACTGCTCGACAGTGGAGCACAGTATGTGGATGGTACTACGGATGTTACCCGCACCATTTCTTTAGGATCGGTTACTGAGGAGCAGCGGCACATCTATACTTTGGTATTGAAAGGGCACCTGCAACTGCAGAACCTGAAGTTCCCCGCTGGAGTTAGCGGTACGCAGCTTGACCTGGCTGCCCGCAAGGATTTGTGGCGCGAAGGGTTGAACTACATGCATGGAACAGGTCATGGAGTGGGGGCGTTCCTGAATGTGCATGAGGGACCGCATCAGATTCGTATGGAGTATAAACCAGCACCTCTGGTGGCAGGAATGACGGTAACGGATGAGCCAGGGATCTATCTCGAAGGTAAGTTCGGTGTTCGTACGGAGAATACCTTGTTGGTGGTGCCGTATCAGGAAACAGCTTTCGGCACCTTCCTGCAGTTCGAACCCCTGACGCTCTGTCCCATAGACAAGTCGGCTATTGACTTCTCCCTGATGACGGATGAAGAGATAGGCTGGTTGAATGAATATCACCAGATAGTATATAACCGGTTGATGCCTTATCTGGATGAGGAGGAACGAAAATGGCTGGCCCTCCAATGTGAGGAAATAGGGAAATCCCTATGACTTTTTAGGGAAATCTTTACAGGGGCAGAAGTGATTTTTCACTACTTTTGCAGCAGAGTTCAACGATTAAAACGTGAAGGATATGAAGAAGATAATGGTTTTGGCACTCGGTGCCGCTTTTCTGTTGAGCAGCTGTGGTTCATATACCGCAACTGGTGCATATACGGGTTCCACATTGGGTTCTGTGTTGGGATCGGCTATCGGCGGATTGACAGGAGGGCCGCGTGGCAGTGACTGGGGACAGATCATCGGTATGGCAGGCGGTGCCATGGTGGGTGGTGCTATCGGCAATGCTGCCGATAAGGCTCAAGAGCGCAAAATAGAACGTTACCATGATCGTGTCCTGAACAAGTACGACAATCAGTATGCGCAGGGTGATGAACGTGAGGTGAGTGGCTTTGATCCTTCGAATAGTGCTGACGACCGCATAGAGTTCGACGGAAAGGCTCCTAGTAGCGATACCTATCGTGTTCCTGCAACCGTACCTGAAGCTAATATCTCTCCTGAGCAGGCTATCCAAATCAGTAATGTTCGCTTCGAGGATAATGATAACATTCTCAGAGCCAACGAACGGAGTAAGATTGTGTTCGAAGTTCGGAATGTGTCTAAGCATACCATCTTCCACGTGATGCCGAATGTGGTGGAATCGACAGGCAACAAACATATCGTGGTGTCACCGGGTATCGAGGTGGAGAGCATTGCTCCTGGTTCAGGTATCAAATATACGGCGAATGTGGTGGCTGACAAGAAGTTGAATGACGGACAGGCTACCTTCAAGATCTCTGTGGAGCATGGCAACCGTACAAAGGCGGAGACCTCGCAGGTCATCAACGTCGTTACCCGCCGATAGTGTTCAACGAAATAATAGTGCATGAGAAATAAGTACAGACTGATTATAGTTCTCGTGGCTTTCCTCTTTTCATCTGTCATGTACGGACAGGAGAAGGGGAAGGCTTCTTATTATTCCCACAGTCTGCAAGGACATCGTATGAGTGATGGCTCGAAGTACCATCGCGACAGTTTGGTATGTGCCCACAAACGCTATCCGATGGGGACCATGCTGAAGGTGACAAACCTCAACAACAACAAGAGCGTGGTGGCGCGAGTGGCCGACCGCGGTCCGCATGTCAAGGGGAGGATTATCGACTTGTCTTATCGCGCCGCCAAAGAAATCGGCATGATTGCCTCGGGTGTGGTCATGGTCAAGGTGGAGCCCTACCGTGGTGAAGTGGCTATTCCGTACAAGCCTGTTGATGAGCCTTTGGATTTGCCGGAACTGGATTTCGAGATTTCACGCGATGGCTATGACTATGTTCCTGAATGGCAGAAACCAAAGGAAGAGAAACCTGTTCCCATAGAGGAACGACGGGCGATCTTGAAAGATGAGAAGAGAATCTCGGAAGTGAAGAACGAGATTGCCACTCCCATGCCCAAACAAACGAAGGAGGCGAGAAAGAATCCCGCCTCCAACAGAGTTTCTACAAGTACGCCTCACAAGGCTTCGCAGAGACATTAGCCTTTAACTCATCTTTCTTCTCTACACAATGCCCTGTGCCATCATGGCATTGGCTACCTTCATGAAGCCGGCAACATTGGCGCCCTTTACATAATTGATGTAATCGCCTTCCTTGCCGTATTTCACGCATTGATCGTGAATGCCCGACATGATCTGATGCAACTTCTGATCCACTTCTTCAGCCGACCATGACATACGCATGGAGTTCTGCGTCATCTCCAGTCCGGAGGTGGCCACACCACCGGCATTCACTGCCTTGCCTGGAGCAAACAACTGTCCGGCAGCAATGAATTTGTTGACTGCTTCTGCCGTACAGCCCATGTTCGACACCTCAGCAACGCAAAGCGGCTTGTGAGCCAATATCTTGTCAGCATCTTCACCATTCAGCTCATTCTGGGTAGCACATGGCAGGTAGATATCGGCTTTCTGCTCCCACGGCTTCTTGTTGGGGAAGAAGGTGGAGCCTTCAAATTCCTCCTCGTAGGGCTGACATACATCATTGCCACTGGCACGCAGCTCAAGCATATACTCGATCTTCTCGTCGTCTAGACCTGCGGGATCAAAGATATAGCCGTCAGGACCGCTGATAGTAATGACCTTTGCACCTAACTCAGTAGCTTTCTTGGCAGCGCCCCAGGCCACATTACCGAATCCGGAAAGGGCTACGGTCTTGCCTTTGATATCAAGACCATGTGTCTTCATCATGTGGTTAACGAAATACAGTGCACCGAATCCTGTTGCCTCAGGACGTAGGATGGAACCACCCCATTCCAAGCCCTTGCCTGTCAGAGTGGCACCATGGAACTGACTGGTGAGCTTCTTGTACATTCCAAACAGATAGCCGATCTCACGACCGCCCACACCGATGTCGCCGGCAGGTACGTCCATGTCAGGACCGATTACCTTGAACAGTTCGCACATAAAGGCCTGACAGAAACGCATGATCTCTGCATCGCTCTTTCCACGGGGGGCAAAATCGGAACCACCTTTGCCACCACCCATGGGAAGTGTGGTGAGTGCATTCTTGAAGGTCTGCTCGAATCCAAGGAACTTTAGGATGGAAAGGTTTACCGATGGGTGGAAACGCAGTCCGCCCTTATACGGACCGATGGCACTGTTGAACTGTACGCGGTAGCCGATGTTCACCTGCACTTCTCCCTTGTCGTCAACCCAAGGCACACGGAAGGTGGTGATGCGCTCTGGTTCCACAATGCGCTCGATGATCTTAGCCTTCTCAAACTCAGGATGTTGGTTATAGACATCCTTGATGGATTCCAGCACTTCTCTTACTGCTTGTAAGTACTCGGCTTCCCCTGGGTGTTTTTTCTCCAGGTTCTGCATAATGTTCTCAACGTTCATAATGTAGTTTTCTTTTTAGTTAAACGTATATTGTTGTCTTTATCATCGTAGGTTGTTAGCACTTGACATTATGTCGTGTACTCACCGCAAAAATACATTTTTTTTTGATAATCTCCAAGGAAAAACAGAATTATTTCCATCGGGTGCTTTCTTTTTGTTTGGTTTACTCCTCACTTAATCAGATTTTTTGTACCTTTGCAGAAATTAAACAAGTAAACCGATGGAAAATAATATGCCACAGCAGTGGAACAAGTTCATCTTGAAGGATGTGTCGTTCGTCAATCTGATGACACGACGTATCTACAATGTCTTGATCATCGCCAATCCCTATGATGCCTTCATGCTGGAAGATGACGGACGTGTGGATGAGAAGATCTTCAACGAATATACAGAACTCGGACTTCGTTATCCGCCTACTTTCACACAGGTGAGTACTACCGAGGAGGCTGCTGAGGTTCTGGAGCGCACGAATATCGACTTGGTAATATGTATGCCTGGTAATGCTGACAACGATGCGTTTGATGTGGCTCGTGTCGTGAAGCATCGTTTCCCGGAGATGCCTTGTGTGGTGCTGACACCTTTCTCCCATGGTATCACCCGACGGATGGAAAATGAGGACTTGTCGATCTTCGACTATGTGTTCTGTTGGCTGGGAAATACAAACTTGATTCTCTCTATCATCAAACTGATTGAGGACAAGATGAACATCGAGCACGATATCCAAGAGGCGGGCGTGCAGATGATTCTGCTGGTTGAGGATGGTATTCGTTTCTATTCTTCTGTACTGCCTAATCTATATAGTTATATTCTTGCACAGAGTCAGCGGTTCGCTACCGAGGCGCTGAACCCCCATACGGCCACCCTGCGAATGCGCGGTCGTCCAAAGGTGGTGCTTGCACGCAACTACGAGGAAGCATGGCAGCTGTATGAGAAATATGCTGATAACACCTTGGGCGTGATCAGCGATTGTCGTTTCCCGATGCATGAAGGGGAGGAGAAAGACCCGGAAGCTGGCTTCAAACTGCTGAAGGCTATCCGTGAACGAGATGAGTACATCACGCTGATTATGCAAAGTGCGGAAGAAGTGAACCGCGAAAAGGCGGAGCAGTCGGGCATCGGCATCAAGTACGTTGACAAGAACTCGAAGAAGATGAATATTGATCTGCGAAACCTCCTGTCTATGCACATGGGCTTTGGGGACTTCATTTTCCGCGATCCCAAGACACATGACGAGATCATGCGTGTGAGGAACTTAAAGGAGTTGCAGGACAACATCTTCACGATTCCCAACGACTCGATGCTCTATCATGTCTCTCGCAACCACATGAGCCGTTGGCTCTGTGCCCGGGCTATCTTCCCCGTCTCGGCATTCCTGAAGACGGTGACGTGGCATAAGCTGCAAGATGTGGATGCGCATCGCAAAATTATCTTTGATGCCATCGTGCAATACCGTCACATGAAGAATATCGGTGTGGTGGCATTGTTCGACAGGAACCGATACGACTCCTATAGTCATTTTGCCCGTATCGGTGATGGATCACTGGGAGGAAAGGGGCGTGGTCTTGCTTTCCTCGACAATGTCATCAAACGACATCCGGAGTTCAACGACTTTGAAGGAGTGAAGGTGAGCATTCCCAAAACGGTGGTGCTCTGTACGGATGTGTTCGATGAGTTCATGGATTCGAACAACTTGTACCAGATAGCCTTGAGCGATGCCAGTGATGAGGAAATCCTGAAACATTTCCTCCGTGCTCAGCTGCCGGATAAGTATATTGCCGACTTCTTTGCATTCTTCGAAGCTACACGCTCGCCCATTGCCATCCGCAGCAGTTCGTTGTTGGAGGATTCCCATTACCAGCCATTCGCAGGCATCTACAGCACTTATATGATTCCTTATCTCGACGACAAGTATCAGATGCTACAGATGATGGCGGCAGCCATTAAGAGTGTGTATGCGTCGGTGTATTACAAGGATTCGAAGGCATATATGACTGCCACGAGCAATGTTATCGATCAGGAGAAGATGGCGGTGATCTTACAGGAAGTGGTGGGTAAGCGCTATGGTGACTATTTCTATCCGAATATCAGCGGTGTGCTGCGCTCACTGAACTATTATCCCATTGACGATGAGAAAGCAGAGGAAGGTGTGGCAAGCCTGGCCCTTGGATTGGGGAAGTATATTGTTGACGGCGGACAAACCCTGCGGGTGAATCCGTATCATCCTAACCGTTTGCTTCAGATGAGTGAGATGGATATCGCGTTGAAAGAGACGCAGACCCGTTTTTATGCGCTCGATATGACACAGGTGGGGAATGATTTCCAAGTGGATGATGGCTTTAACATCAAAAAGCTGCGCATTAAACAGGCTGATCAGGATGGGTCGGTGCGCTATGTCTGCAGTACCTACGATCCAGTTGATCAGATGATACGCGATGGCTATTATGAGGGAGGAAGGAAAGTTATCTCTATGTGCGGAGTGCTCCAGCATGATATCTTCCCGTTGCCAGAATTGTTGCAGATGTCGATGAAATATGGTGCTGAGGCTATGAAACGACCTGTGGAGATAGAACTGGCATGTAATGTGAACGACGACCGAACGGGTGAGTTCTATCTGTTGCAAATCCGACCCATTGTTGATAGTAAGCAGGTGCTGGATGAAGACCTAAAGTGCATACCCGATGAGCACTGCCTGCTGCGTTCGCATAATTCCCTCGGACATGGGATATCTGAAGATGTCGTGGATGTGGTGTATGTCAAGACTGACGAGAATTTTACCGCAGCCAACAATCCTCTGATAGCCCTGGATATTGAGAAGATCAACCAAAAATTCCTCGATGGCACCTACACATCTCTTTCAGGCGAGGGTTGCGGATCGTACATCCTCGTTGGACCAGGTAGGTGGGGCAGTAGCGACTACTGGTTGGGTATCCCAGTGAAATGGCCACATATCAGTGCGGCACGTGTCATCGTGGAGGCTGGATTGGAGAACTATCGTGTGGATCCGAGCCAAGGTACACATTTCTTCCAGAATCTTACCAGCTTTGGGGTGGGGTATTTCACAATCAATACCTATAGCGGTGACGGTGTCTTCCAAAAGGAGATCTTAGATGCCATGCCTGCTGTAGAGGAAACAACGTTCGTGAGACATGTACGTTTTGAGCGTCCGCTAAAGGTCATGATGGATGGTAAAAAACAGGAGGGAGTAGTTATATTGCCCGGTAAAGAGTGAAATAACGTTAAATATGAACACTTTTTTGCTTGATTATTTGTTCCGAATGGAATTAATTCATATCTTTGCAGTGTGTTTTTCATAGTATTAGATTTAAGGTTAACAATTAGGAGTACAGCGGTACTCCATTTTTTTTGCCCTTATGTCAAGTCTTTTTAGTACTTTTTTCTATGGTCCAGAAGTAATACAAAGACAATACATGAAAGCAAAATGGATAGTTTTTGGTAAAAAAAGTTGCATTTTTCAAAAGAAATCTATATATTTGCAGTGTTTTATTCGGGAATTACTTATTAATCATCAAAACTATAACAGTCATGAAAAAGTATTTAGCAGAAATGTTTGGTACAATGGTACTTGTACTAATGGGCTGCGGTGCAGCAGTGAGTTTGGGTTGTACGAATGGCGACCCTGAAACAGTGGTAGGTACTGCCTTCGCATTTGGTCTGGCAGTGGTGGCTATGGCTTACACCATCGGTGGAATCTCTGGTTGTCATATCAATCCCGCCATTTCCTTGGGCTGTCTCTTGACAGGAAGAATGAGTGGAAAGGATTGTGGTATGTATATCATCTTTCAGGTGATTGGTGCTATCATCGGTTCAGCTATCCTCTATGTGCTGACTTCTTCCAGCGGACTGGTTGGTACTGGTGCCAATGATTTGCAAGCTAACGGTGTTGATACCATTCCTGCCATCGGCGGTCTGATTGCTGAGATCGTATTCACTTGCGTCTTCGTACTCGTGGTATTGGGTGCTACAGCAAAGACAAACGGAGCCACCAATAACTTTGCTGGTCTGGCTATCGGCTTGGCCCTTGTGCTCGTTCATCTCTGCTGTATCCGCTATACAGGTACCTCTGTGAACCCTGCCCGTTCCATTGGTCCAGCCCTGTTCCAAGGAGGTACCGCACTGACCAACCTCTGGATCTTCATTGTAGGTCCGTTCATCGGTGGTGCTTTGGCAGCTTGTATCTGGAAAATCATTGAACCAGAGAAATAATCATGAATTGAGAATTGAGAACTGAGAGCTGAGTATTCTCAACTCTCAGTTCTCTGTTTATAACAAAACTTCCTAATGAAAACATCTTTTCGTATATTGGTAACGGCATGCTTTGCCGGAATGTGTGCTGTGTCTCAAGCACAAGTGAGAATCAATCAGGTGGCTATGTATCCCCAGCAACAGAAAACAGCTGTGGTTGAAGGGAAGGTGGCTGCCTCAAAGGTGGTTGTTCGCAACGCGAAGACCGGTAAGAAGGTGGTCAGTCCGAAACTGCTGCGCGTCGCCACTTCACCCTGGTCGGGCAAGCAGCGCACAGTGGTTGATTTCTCTCGTCTAACCACTCCCGGCTCATATATTGTTGAATGCAATGGCGACCAGCTACCCTTTGAGGTAAAGGAGAACGCGCTGCGTGATGTTACCAAGGGTGCCATCAAAGCCTTTTATTACCAGCGTACAGGAATGCCCATCGAGGCGAAGTATGCAGGAAAGTGGGCACGTCCCGTAGGTCATCCTGACACCCAGGTGATGATTCATTCGTCGGCGGTTTCTCCAGGTCGCCCCGAAGGAACAATCATTTCGTCTCCTTATGGGTGGTATGATGCAGGCGACTATAACAAGTATATCGTGAACTCCGCCTTCACCATCGGCATTATGCTCGATAGCTACGAGCAGAACAAAGTCTATTACGATGCGTTGGAGGTGAATATCCCTGAGAGTGGGAACCAGACAGCCGACTTGCTGGATGAGATCATGTATAACCTGAAGTGGATGCTTACCATGCAGGATCCTTACGATGGAGGCGTGTATCATAAGTTGACCACACCGAACTTCGAGGGTTTTGTAATGCCATCAGCTTGTAAACAGCAACGCTATGTGGTACAGAAAAGTGTGACTGCAGCCTACGATTTCGCTGCCGTGATGGCACAGGCTGCGCGGATCTACAAAGACAATAAGGACTATCCGCATTTCTCAGCACATGCTACAAGTGCTGCCCTGGCTGCCTACAATTGGGCTGAGAACCATCCCAATGCACATTATTTCCAGGATAGGATGAACAGAAACTTCAAGCCTGCCGTATCGACAGGGACCTATGGTGACTTCTCCGCCAAGGACGAACGTTTCTGGGCTGCTACGGAGTTGTATTTGCTGACTCATGATGAGGTGTTTGCACAGATGGCTGAGGAGAATGCTCCCAACCGTTTCACCATTCCTGTATGGGGCAGTTTGGCTACGCTTGGCTCTTTTGCTTGGATGGCGCATGCACCTGAGCATGAACTGGCTCTGCGTAGCAAGCAGCAACTGTTGGCTTTCTGTGACAGTGTGACAGCTACCACGGCTACCTCTTCGTTCCAAACACCTAATGGTAATAGTGCTCGCGACTTCGGCTGGGGCTGTCTGGCTGAGTGTTTCTGTGCCGGTGGCGTGGCATTGCTCTATGCCTATCAGCAAACAGGAAATGCGAAGTACCTTACAGGAGCTATGCAGAATATCGACTATATTTTGGGAAGGAATGCCACTGGCTATTGCTATGTAACAGGCTTCGGCAGTAAGCCCACTATGAACCCTCATCACCGCTTGTCGGCTGCGGATGGTATTGTAGATCCCATCCCCGGCTTCCTGGCAGGAGGACCGAATCCCGGTCAGCAGGACAAGGCCAGTAACATTACCTATCCCTCCAACCAGCCAGATGAGTCGTATGCCGATGTCACGGAGTCGTATGCCTCTAACGAGATTGCCATTAACTGGAACGGCTGTTTGGTGGCATTACTCGGTTGGCTTGATGCAGTGGAAAAGTGAGCGCCGTTTTGTCATGTACATCTTGCAAATCGCCGAAGATGATTCGTAACCAGAAGATAAAAAGAGAAAAACAAACTAATTCTACCTTAAAAAATGTTTCTACGTTTTGTCGTGAGGAAAGAAAGTGTTAATTTTGCACGTGCTTAGAAACTGTTGTCGGTTGAGAGCACAAGGAAAGATCATTTTTATCTAAATTCTTATAATATGGTAGATTACAAAAGTTTAGGACTCGTGAACACTCGTGAGATGTTCAAAAGAGCCATCAATGGCGGCTATGCTATTCCCGCCTTCAACTTTAACAACATGGAGCAGATGCAGGCTATTATCAAAGCCTCTTCCGAACTGAAGAGTCCTGTGATTCTGCAGGTGTCAAAAGGTGCTCGCAACTATGCTAACGCTACATTGCTGCGCTACATGGCTCAGGGTGCTGTGGAGTATGCTAAGGAACTGGGCTGCAAGCATCCTGAGATCGTGCTGCACCTTGATCATGGTGACAGTTTCGAGACTTGCAAGAGCTGTATCGACTACGGATTCTCTTCTGTAATGATCGACGGTTCTTCACTTCCCTATGAGGAGAACATCGCCTTGACCAAGAAGGTGGTGGAATATGCTCATCAGTTTGATGTAACTGTTGAGGCTGAATTGGGCGTGCTGGCTGGTGTTGAGGACGAGGTGGTTGCTGCTGAGTCTCACTATACCAAGCCTGAGGAGGTAATCGACTTCGCTACTCGTACAGGATGCGATTCACTCGCAATCTCCATCGGTACCAGTCACGGTGCTTATAAGTTTACACCGGAGCAGTGCACACGTGATCCGAAGACAGGTAAACTCGTTCCTCCTCCATTGGCATTCGACGTGCTCGATGCAGTAATGGAGAAACTGCCTGGGTTCCCCATCGTACTTCATGGTTCTTCTTCTGTTCCTCAGGAATATGTGGACGAGATTAATGCCTTGGGTGGCAAACTGCCCGATGCCATCGGTATCCCCGAGGAGCAGCTGCGTAAAGCTTCAAAGAGCGCAGTATGCAAGATCAACATCGACTCAGACTCTCGTCTGGCCTTCACTGCTGCCGTGCGCCGTGTGCTGCATGACAAACCAGGAGAGTTCGACCCACGTAAGTATTGCGGTCCTGCTCGTGATGAGATGGAGAAGATGTACAAGCACAAGATCATCGATGTGCTTGGATCGGACAACAAGCTTGCTCAGCTTGACTAATAGACGAATTCAGTTCGTAGTACATAAAACAACCCCGCCATCTAGCGGGGTTGTTTGTTTTGTTGTTATTCTATTGTTCAGCAGGAACGGTAAAACCGTCACGTTTCAGCGTCTCTACAAACTCATCGATACGTCGCATTTCACGAGGAATTTCGATGCGCTGCGGACAATGTGGCGAACACTGTCCACACTGGATGCAGTGACTGGCCTGTCGTAGTCGGGGTACGCTGCGGTCATACCCAATAAGGAAGGCGCGTCGTTGCCTGCGGAACTCCTTCTGGTCTTCTGTGTCCTTCTCCTCTTTCTCGATGTTGGGCAGGTTCCCTTCTTTGATACATTTATTATAATGTGATAAGATGGCTGGGATATTGATGCCGTAAGGACAGGGCATGCAATAGTTACATTCGTTACAAGGAATGGTCTTGAGGTTATAAATGTCCTCTGCAATCTCCATGAGGAAGGCATTCTCTTCCTCGGTGATGGGCTCCAGTGGCGCGAAGGTGTTGATGTTATCACGAAGGTGTTCCATGTAGGTCATGCCACTGAGGGCGGTAAGAACACCCTTGGGCGTTCCTGCATAGCGGAAAGCCCAGGAGGCAACGCTGCTTTCTGGTTTCCGTTTCTTCATCTTGCGCACAATGGGATCAGGCACGTTGGCCAACCTTCCGCCGAGAAGCGGTTCCATGATGACGGCTGGGATGCCACGTTTTTCCAGTTCTGCATAGAGATAGGACGCATCGGTGTTACGGTCGTTGATCTCATCTGCCCAGTTCCAGTCGAGGTAGTTCAACTCGATCTGTACGAAATCCCAGTGGTATCTGCCTTCATCATGCCATCGCAGTAGCATGTCGAAGATTTCCACATCACCGTGATAGGAGAAGCCGAGGTTGTGGATGCGTCCTTTCTTCTTCTGTTCCACAAGCCAGTCGAGGATTCCGTTGTCCATGAAGCGGGCATTGAAGGTCTCCTCACTGTCCATGTCTCTGGAGTCACCTCCGATGGCATGCAGCAACAGGTAGTCGATCCATTCCACTTGCAGTGCCTTGAGGGAATTCTCGAACATCTCCATGGACGCTTTCTTTGACCATGTCTCAGGAGAGAAGTTCGACATCTTTGTGGCCACGAAGTACTTGTCGCGAGGATGACGGTGAAGGGCAATGCCTGTGCATGTTTCCGACTGTCCCATGCAATAGGCAGGACTGGTATCGAAATAGTTCACGCCATGTTCGATAGCATAGTCAACCTGACGGTTGATCATGTCCTGATCATAGGGCGCATCTTCTTTGTCACTCTCCTTGGGGAGTCGCATCATGCCGTAGCCAAGGAGTGAAACCTTTTCGTTGGTATTGGGGTTCACACGATAGGTCATCTTGTCCTTGGGGGGTTCCTTACTTGTTGCTTTCTCTCCGTTGCCGTTCTTGCAAGCGGTGAGCAAGGCGGAAGAGGCCACTGTGGCTCCACCGAATATCTTGATGAATTGTCTTCTTGAGATTTCTTTCATGGGGATGGGGGTTAAATGGTTTTTTCAAGATTGCCAGTTGTACTAATGTAACTGGTTTTATATTATAGCACCTTGTGCATTTCGTGACCTTCTACGTAGATGGCGCTGAAGGGGTTGGCGGGGCAAAGATTCTCACAGGCACCGCAACCAATACACTTCGCCTCGTTGATGGTGGGAATCATCACCGACATCTCGTCATCGGGATCAAGCGCTTCCATCTCAATGGCACCGGTAGGACAGTGGCGTTCGCAGTTGCCGCATTCCACCCCGTCGGTAACGGGAATACAATTTTTCTTGATCCAGACGGCATGTCCGATCTGCGTACTCGACTTCTCCTCCAGGGTAATCGGTTTAATAGCCCCTGCAGGACAAACCTGAGAACAGCGGTTACACTCCGGACGGCAATATCCCCGTTCGTAGCTCATCGTGGGCTGCATCAGGGTGAGCAGACCCGTTGACGGGCGAAGAACCTGATTGGGACAGGCGGAGACGCACAGCTGGCATGCTGTACAGTGCTGATACATGTTCTTTGCAGAGAAAGATCCCGGTGGGGTGATGGCAGTGGTACGCTGAGGCGCTTTCTTCTCTTCTATGGCAGCCAGACCGCCATCCACCTTCTTCTTCTCTTGAGCCAGGGCTGTGGCTGTTGTTGCCAAAGCAGCACCGATAAGGAAGGAACGGCGGGACGGGTCGGGCTCGTTATCTGATTTAGCGGGTTTTACTGTACGACCATACCGATAGCTGAGGGCACCGAACTTACATGCTTCGATACAGTTGCCGCAGGTCACACAACGACTGTGATCCACGGTATGGTTCTTATAGTCGATACAGGATGCCTTGCAGTTCTTGGTACACAGACTGCAGTTCTTACATTTCTCCTCATCGAAGTGGATCTTCAGCAGGGAGAAACGACTGAAGAAACTCAGGAAGGTACCTACGGGACATATGGTGTTGCAATAGGTTCGTCCGCCTCGCCAAGCCAGGAGGGCAATGATAACGAAGGTAACCGCTGCGATGATCAGTGTAGGCATACTCTTGACCCATATGTCCACATGGTAGAAAGCGTAACTGTCAAAATGCTCTGCGATGGAAGCCAAGATGTTATTCCCGGCCTCGTAAACAGGCTTGAACAGGTTTACGACGATACGTCCATAGGAACTGTAGGGTGCCAGGAGCGCTACGAAGGAGCCCACTCCCGCCACCAGGGCGGCAATGAACAAAACAAGAAGGGGATAGCGCAACCATTTCTTCTCAGCAGAATACGTAAAGCGGTTCTTTTTCCGCTTGCTGTGAAACCATGAGATAACGTCCTGCATGACACCCAATGGACAAATAACTGAACAGTATATACGACCGAAGATCAGGGTGATTACAATCAGGGCGATGACAACTCCTGCGTTCAGAGCCAATACTGCTGGCAGGAACTGGATCTTTGCCATCCATCCAAGAAAGTGGTGGAGGGTACCGGAGATGTCGAGTAGCAGCAGGGTAATGAGAATGAACATTAGCGCTGCAAGTGCAATACGGATTTTTTTAAGCATGGAGTTAATAGGGTTAAATGAGTTTGGTAGACTTGATGGAGTTAATGGGGTTAATGGGTTGCAGAGCGTACGAGAAGGATGCTTACTTCGTACAAGAGCCAGATAGGCAATGATACGATGATGAGCGTCAGCACATCGGCGGTGGGTGTGATGATGGCCGCTACAATCAGAATGGCCACGATAGCATGTCGGCGGTACTCTGTCATCCACGATGCCTTGAGCATACCTGCCTTAGCCAGAAGCCATGAGATGACTGGTATCTCGAAGAGAATACCGAAAACCAGACTCATCATGAGCAGTGTATCAATATAGCTCGTGATGGTGAGCATGGTAACCACCTCTTCGCTGACCTGATAGGTTCCGAGGAATCTTACCGTGAGTGGGAAGATAAGCAGGTAGTTGACAACCACTCCAACGAGAAACATGATGTATGCAGTGACGGTAATCCTGACGGAGTAGCGTCTTTCGTTCTCATAGAGGGCGGGTGAGATAAACCTGAACAGTGTATATATTATATAAGGTGAAGCAACAAGGATGCCGGCCATGAGTGCCACCTTCATGTGGATCATGAACTGTTCCGTGAGACCCGTGTTGACCAACTGGATGGAAAACGGCTCAACGCCCAATAGTCGATAGGTGCAGAAGCTACTGTCTTTGGGGGCGAGCACGATATCAAACAGCCATTCTTTCATAAAGAAAGCGGCAATTCCCATCACAACAGCCGCCACAATCATTCGGATGATGCTGCTGCGCAACACATCGAGATGATCCCAGAAGGTCAGGCTCCCATCATCACTCATCTTTTTTCGCTGGTTCGTCTTCTTTCCCGTTCAAACCGTCTTTGAAACTTTTCATGCCCTTTCCGAGTCCTTTCATCAGTTCGGGTATCTTCTTACCGCCGAAGAGCAGCAGAATGATGAGGGCAATCAGTAGAATTTCTTGTGTTCCGATATTCATATCGTTAGCTATTTGTTATTTCTTGATCATTTCCGTACTTATCGTTTCCACATGACCAGTGGTGGGGTCATATACCAGACTCGTCAGCAGTTTCTTGCTGAAGAGCTCATTGTCCATAGGGGCAGTAATGCCAAATTGGGCCGCATAGACCTCATATTCAGCAATCTGCTTCTCACTGCGATAGAGGGTAGCCTTGATCTTTCCAGGCAGGTTCGCATAGATGCCGGCATCGTCTTTTGACTTTTTCTCGGAAGTGTCGATGGCTGTATTCTCCACCTGCTTATGCAGGTCCTCTATACTGATATAATAAGGTTCTCCTGACAGGTCATCAGCATCCACCAGTCCGAACTTCTTAGAGAAGCGGAAGAGTACCTGCTTGTCAACGGCTTTGTTCGGAACGAAGGTGATGGTTGTTTCCACGGTATCTTTCTCGGTCACCCCTTCGAACATCTGCAGTAATGCTGCCTCCTGAGTGTTCAGGTTGTTGAGCATGATACGCATCTGCTCGCCGTCTTTCGGCATGAAGTCGGCCTGTCCTTTGTTCAGCTGACTCTTGCTTTCGCGGATATCATAGATTTCCTGGGCAATCAGTTCTGCCATCTTCGCACTGCTTCCTGCTGCTAAGATCTCCTGATTCATATAATCCCGTGGATTCAAGGGCAGAGGTTTGGGAGCGGCGATGAAAGGAGCAGGCTTCTCCATTCTCTTGGCTTCTGCGTTCACAGCGAGGAGAATTCCACTGTTCTCATCCACCTTCATACTGTTGATGGAATGCTTGGCATCGATCTTCGGCGTGAAGCGCTTGGCAGTATCGGCAACACCTACACTCGTCATCTGGATCTTCAGGATCCGATAGGTGGTGGTAGGCTTGGATATAACATCGTCTTTCTTGAGGAACCGTCCTGCATACATGCTCAGTTCTCCCGGCTGAGTAGTAACACGTTCGATGAGCAAGGTGTAGTTCAGTGCCGTTTTCGGCAGGTAATAGGTAGTCCCTTCCACAGCATTCTGGGCAAAGGCGCCCGTTGAGAGGAAGATAGACATGCAGCTAAGCCAAAGCTTTTTAGTCATATTCTTGATATCCATTCTTTTCTTTTTGTTCTTTAGTCGTTGATTCGTAAAAATGCCTTGGGCAGATACGTAATGATGTCGCCTGCCGTCATACTCTCCTGTCCCAGTTCCTTGGCAGCGATATCACCAGCCAGTCCATGCAGGTACATACCAGTCATGCATGCATCTTCATGCTTATATCCACGGGCAAGAAGCCCCGTAATGATTCCTGCCAGGACATCGCCGCTTCCTGCCGTGGCCATACCTGCATTTCCTGTACTGTTGAACACGACATGTCCGTTGGGCATGCAGAGGGCAGAGTAATGACCTTTCAGGATGATGTATGCCTGAAGGTGTTCTGCCAAATCGCGAGCTTTTGACAGGCGTTCGAAAGAGTCGGCACAGCTGGCTCCATTCAAACGATCGAACTCTTTAGGATGCGGCGTCATAATCATGTTCTTGGGCAGCTGTTGCAGCCAGGCGCGGTGGTTGGCCAGGATATTCAAGGCATCTGCATCAAGAACAGTAGGACAATGTGAACGGCGGATCTGCGAGATCAGTGCGATGGCGGTATTCTCCTGCTGGCGCAGTCCGGGACCGATGCAAACAGCATCAACGTCTTCCGTGTCAACCGTATCGCTGAAATACAGTTCGTCGCGGTCGATGTCCATGACGGCCTCGGGAATGCTGATTTGCATGATGTCATTGTTTCGTCGAGGAGTATGCACGATGGCTTTTCCTACACCAGAACGCAGACAGGCCTTGGTGGCGAGGATGGCAGCTCCGGCCATTCCATAACTGCCAGCGATGATCAGCGCTGTTCCCATGTCGCCCTTGTGGGCAAACGCATTCCGATGAAGCATACGCGAACGGATATCGTTTTCGTCGATCACGGTATATTGCGCTTCAATTTTCTTCATGCCATCCTTACTCAGACGGATGTCGAGTACGCGCAACTTTCCGATGAATTGCTGGTTCTCGGCAAAGAGGAAGGCAAGCTTCTTCTGTTGCAGGGTCAGCGTGACATCGGCTTTGATGATATTCGCCCTAACGTTGTAAGTGTTGTCCTCGGTCATCAGTCCTGACGGTACGTCAATGCTGACAATCTCTGCTGGCGACTGATTGATGTATTTCACCAGTGATGAGAAACCACCTGCCAAAGGCTTGTTGAGACCGGAGCCGAAAAGACCATCGACTACCAGTGTCGAGGCAGTGAGCTGGGGCGGGTCGAACTCGTCCCTTACCTCAAAGAACTCCTTGATCTTTCGACTGTCAATCACCCGTTGACGGTTGATGGCACAGTCTTCAGAAAGTTTCCCGTTGATATTGAAAAGATAGACACTAACCTGGTAGCCCTGCTCAGCGAGAAGTCGTGCCACAGCCAGTCCGTCACCCCCGTTGTTTCCGGGACCGGCGAACACCACAACGGGCTTCTCGGCCGACCAGGTATCAGTGATGGCACGGGTCAGCACTTTGGCAGCCCGTTCCATCAGGTCGATGGAACGTATCGGTTCATGCTCGATCGTATAATGGTCGAGTTCATGAATCTGGGCACTTGTGAATATTTTCATCCCTGCAAAAATACAAAATAAATAGTAATAAGCGGTCATCAATGCCCATTTTTTTCATTTTTTGTTACTTAAATACTTATATTTACTCCTAATAAAGAATAAAATGAACGTAAAGTTGCTGAATATTGATTACTTTTGTGCTCGATAAACCAATAAAGAATATCAGATGAAAAAGTTGATGATTATTTCCGTACTGCTGTTGATGTGCTTGTCAGGACGGGCTCAGACAAATGGAACAGAGGAGTTTCTTGACAGGTATACGGCACTCGTTGTGATGGTGGAATCAGAGGATGTCATCTCTGATGAAGAGTATAAGGTGTTCTCTGCCAAGTACGAACAGCTTACCACTGAGTATCATGAAACCTACAAGGCCTTGATGACCGACGATCAGCTTTCCAAATATACGGAGCTTCGTACACGTTATCATAAGAAAGTGGCTAACAGGACTGTCGAAAAGGTTGGTGAGAAGATCGACAGTGTTGGTCAGAACGTTATCAAGGGCGTGAAAAAGACCGGTTCAAAGGTAAGCGGATTCCTCAAAGGTATCTTCAATAAGAAGGATTGATTTTGGATTTGGGGAAGTTACCCCGTCTCGGGAATGCAAAGAAAAACTCGTTTTCCTTTTGCATTTCACTCGACTTTTCGTAACTTTGCACAAATAAAGTGAAGATACGATTATGAGTGTAGTTAAAATCAAAGACAAGACGTTCAAAACGTCTATCCCGGAGAAAGAAATCAAAGCACGCATTCAGGCCATTGCCGATCGCATTAACCATGATTTGGCCGACAAGAATCCGCTGTTCCTGGCGGTGCTGAATGGTGCGTTTGTCTTTGCGGCTGATTTGATGAGAATGATAACGATTCCTTGCGAGATTTCGTTTGTCAAACTCGCCTCTTATCAGGGTACCACTTCTACAGGGAAGATCACCGAGGTGATGGGCATCAACGAGGATCTTACCGATCGTACCATCGTAATCATTGAGGATATCGTAGATACCGGTCTTACCATGAAGCGGATGATTGAGAGTCTGGGTACCCGTCATCCCGCCTCTGTACACATCTGTTCCCTGTTGGTGAAGCCCGAGAAGCTGCAGGTTGACCTGAACATCGAGTATGCCGCCATGGAGATTCCCAATGATTTCATTGTGGGCTATGGTCTTGACTATGACCAGCAGGGACGTAACCTGCCGGATATCTATACACTTGTAAATGAAGACAATCTTAAGAATATGAAGAATATTGTGATTTTCGGTGCCCCTGGATCAGGAAAGGGGACACAGAGTGACTTGTTAATCGAGAAGTACGGACTGGGACATATCTCTACAGGTGATGTGCTTCGCAGTGAGATCAAGAAAGGTACGGAGCTGGGAAAGACCGCTGCTTCGTATATCGATAAAGGACAACTGATTCCCGATGCACTGATGGTGGATATTTTGGCCAGCGTGTACGACAGCTTCGGCACGGATCATCCCGGTGTGATCTTCGATGGCTTCCCCCGTACGATTCCGCAGGCTGAGGCCTTGAAGAAGATGCTCGAGGAGCGTGGTCACCGCATCGCAGCTATGATCGAGCTCGACGTTCCTGAGGAGGAACTGATGACGCGACTGATCAAGCGCGGTCAGGAGAGTGGACGTAGTGATGATAATGCTGAGACCATCAAGAAACGTCTCGATGTGTATCACAACCAAACCTCCCCGCTCATCGAGTGGTATGAGAAGGAAGGCATCCGTCATCATATCAACGGACTGGGTGCGCTCGACCGTATCGCTGGTGATATCCAACAGGTCATCGACCAACTGTAATCTTTGCGATGGAGAGTAATTTCGTCGATTATGTGAAGATCTATTGCCGATCTGGAAAAGGCGGTCGTGGATCGATGCATTTGAAACATATTAAGTATAATCCGAATGCCGGACCTGATGGCGGTGACGGAGGTAAAGGTGGCAGCGTAATCCTACGTGGCAACCATAACTTCTGGACCCTGCTGCACCTGAAGTACCAACGACATGTAAAGGCTGAGCACGGAGGTAACGGTGGTAAGGACAAATGTCATGGCACGGATGGTAAGGATGCTTACATCGATGTTCCGTGTGGTACCGTTGTCTATGATGCCGAGACAGGAAAGTATGTATGTGATGTGACCTACGACGGACAGGAGGTGGTGCTACTGAAAGGTGGTCGTGGCGGACTCGGTAACTTCCAGTTCCGTAGTGCGACGAACCAAGCACCGCGTTTCGCTCAGCCCGGAGAGCCGATGCAGGAGATGACGGTCATCCTGGAACTGAAGCTGTTGGCTGATGTAGGACTTGTAGGTTTCCCCAATGCGGGGAAGTCAACATTGCTGTCGGCACTCTCCAATGCCCGTCCTAAGATTGCCAATTACCCGTTCACAACCATGGAACCCTCATTGGGTATCGTGGGCTACCGTGAAGGAAAATCGTTCGTCATGGCCGATATCCCTGGAATCATTGAAGGTGCCAGTGAGGGTAGAGGACTGGGCTTGCGTTTCCTTCGTCACATCGAACGCAACTCGTTACTGTTGTTCATGGTACCGGGTGATACGGATGATATCAAGAAGGAGTATGAGATTCTGCTGAACGAACTGCAGCAGTTCAATCCTGAGATGCTTGACAAGCAAAGGGTTCTGGCGGTGACCAAATGTGATTTGCTCGACGAGGAACTGATCGATATGCTTAGGGATACCTTACCGGATGATCTTCCCGTGGTCTTTATCTCTGCGGTGACAGGCTATGGATTGAATGACTTGAAAGATATCCTGTGGGCAGAACTGAACAGTGAAAGCAACAAGCTGAAAGGTATCACAGCAGAGGATACACTGGTACATCGCGACAAGGATATGCAGCGCTTCACGGAAGAGCTGAGAGCGGAAGGCGAGGATGAGATCCTGTATGTGGAGGAAGAGGAAGACGATGATATCGAGGAACTCGAAGACTACGAACTGGAGGATGTCGAAGACTAAAGGATTTCGTTGAGAAATACAATACAATAAAGGGGAAGAGCTATCTCTTCCCCTTATGTCTGTTATTACGTTGCTGACGATATTTGGCTTTCTGCATCGCTGAGCCACTGCCATGGGCACCAGTCACATACTTCTTTTTCTTGGCCTTGGTCTTCACCTTGCCATCGTCGGAACTTTTCTTCTGACCGCCTTTGCCAAAAGAAATCCCGTTCTCCAGAATGCTTTGAAAATCGTCTTCTTTACTCATCAAATTATCAATTATCAATTGTCAATTATCAATTGAATTAGTGGTGGAACAAGCGAACGCCCGTGAAAGTCATGGCAATGCCATATTTATCGCAGGTCATGATCACATGATCATCGCGAACTGAACCACCGGCTTGTGCGATATACTCCACACCGCTCTTATGAGCACGCTCCACATTGTCGCCGAAGGGGAAGAACGCATCAGAACCCAGGGATACCTTTGTGTTCTGTGCAATCCATGCTTTCTTTTCCTCACGGGTAAGCACCTCGGGCTTTTCCTTGAAGAACTTCTGCCATTCGCCTTCTGCCAATACATCATCATGGTCGTCAGAGATATAGATGTCGATGGTGTTGTCACGGTCAGCCCTGCGGATCCCATCGATGAACGGCAGCGCCATCACCTTCGGATGCTGGCGGAGCCACCAGATATCAGCCTTGTTACCTGCCAGACGGGTACAGTGGATACGACTCTGCTGACCGGCACCTATACCGATGGCTTGTCCGTCCTTGACATAGCAAACAGAGTTACTCTGAGTATATTTCAAGGTGATGAGTGCAATGATCAGGTCGCGCTTGGCATCAGCAGGGAATACCTTGTTCTCAGTGGGGATGTTCTCGAACAAAGCGGGATCATCCAGCTTGATCTCATTACGTCCCTGCTCGAAGGTGATGCCGAACACCTGCTTGCGCTCCACGGGTTCAGGCACATAGTTGGGGTCGATCTGAATCACATTATAGGTTCCCTTGCGCTTCTCGCGGAGAATCTGCAAAGCCTCTTCTGTATAACCCGGCGCAATCACACCGTCGGAAACCTCACGCTTCAACAACGTGGCAGTAACCGCGTCACAGGTATCCGACAAAGCAACGAAGTCACCATAGGAGCTCATACGGTCGGCACCACGGGCACGAGCATAGGCACAAGCAATAGCCGACTCGTCCAGTCCTTTGATGTCATCAACGAAATAGATCTTCTTCAGTGTATCGCTCAGGGGAAGTCCTACGGCAGCACCTGCAGGTGACACGTGCTTGAAACTGGCGGCTGATGGCAGACCGGTAGCAGCCTTCATCTCCTTGACAAGCTGCCAGCTGTTCAGCGCATCCAGGAAATTGATGTAGCCGGGACGACCGTTTAATACTTCGAGGGGTAATTCTCCTTCCGTCATGAAAATACGTGAAGGTTTTTGGTTGGGATTACATCCGTACTTCAGTGCTAACTCTTTCATCTTTTCTATTGGGATATGAATTTGGGTACAAAGGTACGAATAAGTGAGAACAATACAAAGAAAAATAAGTGTAATTGCGTGAAACAACGCGAAGATTTTCTTGAAATGTTAAATGTTGAATAAAAAGGGTATTAAAAAACGTGAACGCGCACAGTTGCCCTTTTACGTGAAACATATCCGCTAACTGCCTATTATATTGCAAGAAAAGAGAAATATGGGTGACAAAAACCGACATTTGGGTATATCCAAAAAGATGTAAACCCACTTTTATGCCCCACCTTTTTTTATTATCTTTGCAATCGTAAAGTTCAGAGGGGCATTGCTTAGGTGCCTGATTTCTGTAACTTCCCGTTGGAACAGGAGAAAATCTCCATGATCGTTCCAGTTATCTAACCTAAATAATAATGAGTAAGAAAATTATTCTTTGCGTGGTACTGTTATTGGTTTCTTCTTTGGCTCCTTCGTCAGCCAAAAGGAAGAAGACTGCCAAGAAGGCTGCCCCTCAGACCGAGCAAAGATACGACGAAATAGACAACTATGATTTTCTCTATTCAGGAGAGGATTATATCTACCAGGACAACTATGCAGCTATTGATAATCTGATGGATGAGGCTTTCAAACACATCGGAGCCCGCTATCGTAGTGGTGCGAAGGGTCCGTCGGCTTTCGACTGCTCCGGTTTCACCAGCTACGTCTATAGCAAGATGATGAACAAATCCATCGGTGCTTCCTCTCGCGATCAGTATGCAAGAAACACTCCGATACGCAATGATGAACTCCAGACGGGTGACCTCGTGTTCTTCACCAGTCCTAATAGCGGGCACGGTGTGGGTCATGTGGGTATCGTGGTGGATGTAGATCCTGCTACGGGTTCCTTTGATTTCATTCATGCCAGTAGCTCAAGTGGCGTGAAGGTCAGCAATTCCCGCGATGGCTATTACTCTCGCAGGTATATTGGAGCACGCCGTGTGAACTGATGAGATATATGAGAATCAACTTATTTTTATTTGTAGCAGGGATTTTACTGGCCTGCTCTCCCACACAGGATGCTGGCAAACAGATGCCAGCATCGTCTGTTTATGTCCCCGTGACATCTGATACCGTAGCCTCGACTGTCGTAGAGGTTGCAGAACCTGAAAAGGCGATGCCCGACACGTTGACCATTGCCATGACAGGCGACATCATGATGGGAACAACCTTTCCTTCGGTGATGCTTCCTGCCAACGACGGAAAGAACCTCTTCCGCGACGTGAAGGATCTACTGGTGAACGCCGACCTGGCCGTGGGAAACCTCGAAGGGGCGTTATGTGATGGTGGACAGAGTACGAAGAAGGTGTCGAACGTGAGTTATGCTTTCCGTATGCCTACTCGCTTCGCTCCGCTTTTGAAGGATGCTGGCTATGATTTCCTGAGCATGGCAAATAACCACGCAAACGATTTCGGAACAGAGGGTATCGAGTCAACGGAACGTTGTCTGAAAGAACAGGATATCCGCTTTTCCGGTATTACCGGTAGGGTGAGGAGTGCTGTGGTGGAACGCAATGGCGTACGCTATGGTCTTTGTGCCTTCGGTCATAACGGCTATACCATGAAGCATAATGACCTGTCGTTGGTGAAAGAGGTGATTGATGAGCTGCGGCAACAGTCGGATATCGTCGTGGTGTCTTTCCATGGCGGTGCAGAAGGACAGTCGTATAGTCATCTGCCACAAGGTCGTGAGATCTTCCTCAACGAGGATCGCGGCTCACTGCGGGAGTTCGCACATTTCTGTATTGACAATGGTGCTGATGTGGTGTATGGTCACGGACCGCATGTGGTGCGCTGCGTGGAGGTGTACCAAGGACGGTTCATTGCCTATAGTCTGGGGAACTTCTGCACACCTTATGGTATCAGTCTGAAGGGAATCTCGGGCTATGCGCCGGTGGTGACCATCCAGATTGGTAACGACGGACGGTTCCTGGGTGGAAAGATCCATTCATTTATCCAGCAGCGCGGTCTCGGTCCGCGGAAGGATGAGACGAATGCAGTGCCGCGACAGATGAAGATGCTCAGCGATGCCGATGTTCCGCAAAGCATGGCACGCATTGACAACAAAGGAAACATCATCCTAAAATAAAACTACAAAAAAAGAGACTCATTCGAGTCTCTTTTTTATTTCTCTCTTCAAAAGGATTAGTCCTTTTTCTCTGCGACAATCGCAGAACGCTTCTCAGCAATACGAGCCTTCTTACCAGTGAGCTTGCGCAGGTAGTACAGCTTGGCGCGACGTACACGACCAACCTTGTTCACCTCGATGCTCTCGATGTTCGGACTCTCGATGGGGAAGATACGCTCTACACCAACAGTTCCTGACATCTTGCGAACAGTGAAACGCTTCTTCTCACCATGACCGCAAATCTTAATAACGACACCGCGGTAGAGCTGGATACGCTCCTTGTTACCCTCGATGATCTTGTAAGCAACGGTTACTGTGTCACCTGCCTTGAAATCGGGGTGCTGCTTACCGGTTGCAAATGCTTCTTCAGCAACTTTAATTAAATCCATTGTCTTGAAATCGTTTGATTCTTAATAAGTTTCGCGCAACATAGACAGGCAACTCTTCTTCCTTCCATCGGTTACGTCGAAAAAGCGGTGCAAAGGTACAACAAATTTCTGAACTGACAAAGGATTTCCGCCTTTTTTTTGTTTTTAGTTGTCACGTAACGTCGTTATTTCGTTATCTCGACATCTCGATATTACGTTATTACGAGATCCCGATATTACGACATCCCATAATCCCAACAATCTATTTCAAACTCCTTGTACCATGACATTGTGGATATGAGGAACAACTCCAAAACTCTCTGCCTGCATTCATTCCCTTCTTAGCAACACGCTTGATCATCGGTTTGCCACAGACAGGACAGGCTGGAGCCTCATTTTGCTTACTTTGCTCTGTTCGGTAGGCAAGACGTTCTGTTGTCAGCGCTTCGGTGAATCCCCCCTCCTCACGGAATGCAGTCAGCTGTTTCTCTATTTGTCTGCTAAGCATCATGATAAGTCGGTTACAGAGAGCCAAAATACAATTGGCCACCACCAAGGAGTCGTCAGCGAGTAACCAGCTGTCAAAGCGATGCTTCTGCTTGAGGATGTGAATACTGCTTTGGTACAGCACATCGTCTTGATAACAGGGCTTGTCAAGCTGTATGTCAGCTACCGCTTTATAATCAGCTGAATACCTTGACCAAGGTGCATGTTCATGACGTAACAGCCAGTTAATGTAGTCATTGGCAAGTTCGGAGAGAGAGGCGCGAGCCACATCGGTAAGTTTCATCTCAGTCTCTTTCGAGGTGGAATGGCGAGAATTGCCTTCCGCGATATTCGCAGATGCCGAACGAGCTGCTTGTGTCATTTGATCATACAACCGTCCGCAAGGGTCGTTTGCATGATGAAGGAAACGGGTACAGAAATCCTGTGTTGCCAGTTGTATCACGTTGGCCATCACCCATGTGTCGAGCCAAAAATATCCAATTTTTGTTATTTTCATATTCGTTTATTTGATTAACAATTCCAACAAAATCCCTCAGGCAAATGTGTTTTTCTTTGTAAGAGAAAACAAACTTACTTTCAGGACTGCAAAGATACAAATTATATCTGATACAATTGCTGATATCCCATCGTTTTTTTTCTTTTCATCGTCAAATTGTTAAAATAATCCGTTATGACGTTGTTCCGTTGTTCCGTAATCCCGTAACATCGAGATATCGTCATATCGATATGACAACATTCCGCAGGTTTTCTCAAGACCTAACATTGCAAAAACCTAATTGTTTTATATTGAACTACTTAGAGGCAAAATGGAGCCTTAAAGACCTAACATAAACCTAACCAAAGACCTAACGTCAGACCTAACATCGTGGAGTTATCCCCTCGATCAGCTCTGGAGCTTTGGGCCGTCCCTTACCCCTCCATCAAGAGGGGAATGTCGTTATAACGAGATTTCGTGATATCGTGATATCGTAATATCGTAATAACGAAAACGGAAAAAGTTAGGTGTGACGTTAGGTCTTTGGTTAGGTTTATGTTAGGTCTGAAAAATCGTGAAACATCTTTATATAGGGGATTCTTGCCGTGAAACTGTTAGGTCTTGGGGAAATCGGTTTTGTCTTACCCCACCCCAGCTTCGCTCACCCCTCCCCTGAGATGGGAGGGGAGTTCGGGGGGTCGGCTCCCCACCCCTCTAAGGGGCGGGGTCCTGGCAAGGGGGGCGGGATGAAAGAAAACTGCCATAAAACCATTTATTCCCAACATGGGAATAAAATGTTCCCAACGTGGGAATATTTATCTGATGAAGTTCATGAACTGGGGCCGCTCGTCGCGCTTGGGGGCTGGATCGCCATCGGCATGAATCTTCTGTAACAAGAAGGCCATGTTGGTAGCCAGGGTACGCATGGTCTGCATACCTTCGGTGTCGCGTTTCACCTCACCCTTTCCTGCGCCATAGGCGATATTCCAGTACTGAGAGGTGACCACGGGCATGTTCATCATCTCGAACATCATGTTCATCGTCTGGAGTGTAGCGGTGGCACCACCTCTCCTGCATACGGCCAAGGCTGCTGCAGGCTTGTTCTGTACCAGATGACCGGCCGAGAAGAACAGTCGCTGCATCAGGGAGAGTATGCCACCATTGGGCTGTCCGTAATAGACGGGTGTGCCAACGATGAGCGCATCTGCTGTAGCCATCTTCTCGCGGATTACACTATAGCAGTCGTCATCGAACACGCAGCCATCACTGTTGGGTTGATGACAGCCGCCGCAGTTGATGCACATGCGGATGGGGGCATGACCGATCTGAACGATTTCGGTGTCCAAACCGTATTTACGCAACGTCGTTTCTATCTCTTGCAGACAGCAGAACGTGTTTCCGTCAGACCGCGGACTACCGTTGATCATTAACACTTTGCACTGTTTGCCAGATACCTTATTCAATATGGCTGATGCAGGCGACACAACAGCAGCTCCTGCAGCCGCTATTGTTACTTTCTTGATGAAATCTCTTCTTTCCATAGGTGTTACTGCTACTATACTTTGCAAAGATAATGAAATTCATGTTAGCTACCAAGAAATGATGATACAAAAAGTACTTGGAATGACAGGGTCTTCGCCGAAATTACTCGTTCTCGGAAATTTAAAATGAATTTGTTTTGTTCTGCACTCGTTTTTTACTATCTTTGCCATCAATATGAAAAGGAAACAAAGGATATTTTTAGGAGCGGTGGTCGTTGGTATGATGATCACCTCTTGCCGCTCACATTATGTGATGAGCGGGATAGAACGGAGTCGGATTCTGGTGGATAGTCGGTATGATGCGTTGAACGATGCTCAGGCAGATGCGTTTATGGCTCCCTACAAGCACGTGGTGGACAGTATGATGTCGCCCGTGGTAGGGGAGGTGGCCAAGTATATGGCGGCCCACCGTCCAGAGAGTGAACTGTCGAATCTGCTGGCCGACATCCTGATGTGGGCGGCAGAACGCTATGATGAGAAACCTGTGTTCGGCGTGTATAACATGGGGGGCATTCGTTCAGGGTTTGCCAAGGGAAAGGTAACCTACGGTGATGTGCTGGATGTGGCACCGTTTGAGAACAAGATCGCTTTCCTCACACTGAGCGGTGAGAAGGTGCTGGAGCTGTTCCAGCAGATGGCACTGAGCGGTGGTGAGGCCGTGAGTCATGGGGTACAGCTGGTGATTACCAAAGACCATCAGTTGAAGTCGGCCAAGATCAATGGTGCGGATGTTGATCCGAACGCCTCGTACCGCATCGTCTCGATCGACTATGTGATACAGGGGAACGACAGGATGGAGGCCTTCAAGGCCAAGACCAATGTGAACTCGCCTCAGGAGGAGAGGAACAACCTGCGCTATATCATCATGGATTATTTCCGTGAGCAGATGCAGCAAGGAAAGGTGGTTGACCGTGAGATAGAAGGAAGAATTATAGTTGAATAAGAGTTGAAGAATTGAAGAAAATGAGGTCTATATATTATAATAAGGTGAAGAGAACGATGGGAGGTCTGATGATGGTCTTTATGCTCTCTTTACTGCCCCTGACAGCATCAGGACAAACAAAGCAGTTGGTGATTCTTCATACCAACGATACACATAGTACGATTTATCCATTGAATCCGAACCTCGCAGATACGGCACTGGCCGGTAGGGGAGGGTTCTTGCGCCGCATCGCCATGCTCAAAGAGGAGCGGCAGAAGCACCCCGATTTGTTACTGTTCGACAGCGGTGACTTCTGTCAGGGCTCTCCTTATTTCACCATGTACAAGGGTGATGTGGAGGTAGGACTGATGAACCGTATGGGCTATGATGCAGGTGCCATTGGTAATCATGAGTTCGATTTCGGACTGGAGAATATGGCGCGGTTGTTCAGGAATCTGAACTTCCCCATTGTGTGCTCGAACTATGACTTTACGGGTACCGTAGCAGAAGGAGTGGTGAAGGATTATATCATCCTGAAACGCAACGGACTGAAGATCGGGGTGTTCGGACTGTCGCCGAAACTTGATGGATTGGTGGCGGCCGACAACTGTCAGGGGGTGAAGTACCTCGACCCGATTACCGAAACGAAACGGGTGGTAGCCATTCTGAAAAAGAAGAAATGCGATGTGATTATCTGTATCTCTCACCTGGGGTGGTCAACCTTGGAGGGGGTTGACGACCAGCACCTGATACCTGCTACCAATGGTATCGACCTGGTGCTGGGCGGTCATTCACATACGTATTTCCAGACACTGCAGTATGTGAAGAACCTTGATGGGAAGGAGATTCCTGTGGATCAGAACGGAAAGCATGCGCTCTACGTTGGGAAGATGGTACTGAGCTTCAGGAAAAAGTAGGAGGGGCCACCCTCTCCACTTCTCCCCTCCTCATGGAGGGGTCGGGGGTGGCTTTCTATTCGAAATAGAAGGTGAGGGCCACGAACTTGGTACGGGTGTGGTCGGCCTTCACACTATTCGTATAGATAAGATTGTTCTTGTCCTTGATGTCTTTGGCATGATTGGCCTCAAGGGCGTTCATCATACTGTAACCGAATTTGAGCTCAGGACGTAGCTTGAAGAAGGGTAGGTAGAAATCACAGCCGATACCCAATTCAAGGTAGCAGTCGAAACCCTTCAAGCGGATAAGGTCTTCGTTCTTACCCGAGAGGTTCATCATCGGGTTTAAACCAGCCATGACATACGGACGGTGGTTGTTGAAGCGTTTGGCACTGAAAATCAAATCGCAGGCAGAGGAGATATACACGGATTTCATCTCCTGCTGCATCGTGATGGGCGTTCCGTCTTCCAGCTTGTCGGTGTGGTTCAGGAATTGTAAATGACGGGTGCCGAAATACATCGCCGGTGCCACGCGGAAAGCGAAGTACGTTCCTAACCGCGCTTCTCCCAATACACCTACCGTGAAACCTGCATCCCAACGGTCTTGATCACAGGTAACCAGCTTCTCCACAGTGGTGCCATCCTCATTGGTGATGAACTGCGGACCCACGTTCTGTAACTCCATATCCTGCAGGTGGGTACCTACAAGAACACCAAAATGGAAAGGCCGCAAGTCTATGTAAGGCTTGTTCTGAACCGTTCGTTCCTGAGCACTCGCTCCTAAGCAAACGGCAATGAGGAGGGAAAGGACAATCTTTCGCATGTGTGAATAATAACGCTGAAAACGACAGGATATTGTGAAGCATCGTATGTTTTGTTGTTCTGTGATAACTGCATACCCCCTTTTGTGTGAATTAAAGTTAATCACCAACAAAATCCATACCTACAAATAGGTATATTCGAAAATAATCTATATCTTTGCACCATTAAAAAGACTGCGTCCCAGATGCAGCAGAGAATGTGATAACAATAGTATTAACGAATAAAACAACATTATGGCTTACGTAATTGGCGAAGATTGTATCGCATGTGGTACATGTATCGATGAATGTCCGGTAGGAGCAATCTCTGAGGGCGAACGTTATTCAATTGATGCTGATGCTTGCACAGAGTGCGGCACATGCGCAGGTGTATGTCCTTCTGAGGCAATCACACTGCCTGAGTAATCAGTTACATGCGAAATAGCTAAGGCGGCTCATGATGAGTCGCCTTTTTTTGTATCCTTACATCATGATTCTTACATACAAAAATGAGGGTTGCAAACGCAACCCTCATTGGTTTATACCGAATCAGTTAAATCTTATTTAAGACCCAGCACTTGCTTGGCAGTCTCGTTGTCGGGCTGGAGAGACTGCAGCTTGGCTGCATACTCCTTGGCCTTTGACACCTGATCGTTCTGGATGTAATACACGGTAAGGTAGTTGTAAGCCTCTGCCAATGTAGTGTTCTCACCAGCTGCACGGTCAGCCTTCGGCTCAAGAATCTGCACGCACTTCTCATAGAACGGCTTGGCGGCACCCTTCTTGATATCAGGGTTGATCATGTGATGGATGTGAGCACGCTGGTAGGCAGCATAGTCCTCATTGGAAGGCATGGCGGCAGCCAGATCGGCATAAGCCTGATCAGCCTTCAGCAGGGCAGCTTCCTTAGCGGCCTGATTGGTCTCGGTCTCTGCCAGGTCGATGTAGATACGGGCGATTGCACCATAATCGCTGGCCTTCTTCTTCTCCTGTGTATTAATATACTTCTGATAGTATTCTACTGCCTTGTCATGATTCTTGCTCTCCAGATAAGAGTCGGAGATTAGTTTCAACACATCATTCTGGGTGTTGTCCAGATCGTACGTTTTCTGGAAGTTCTGGATAGCCTCTGCATATCTGCCACCACCCTTCAGGGCATGACCGAAATAGAGGTAGTCGCGTCCCACGAACTTTGCGCTGTCGCTCTTGTTGAACAGTCTGTCGGCAAACTGGAGCGCCTTATCGTAGTTCTTCAGGTCGGTGTGGTTGTAGAACGACAGACGGTTCAGACCAGCACTGCGGGGGAACTTTTTGGCACCAAACTCAGCAGCTTCCAGACTCTCGGCAGACTTGCCAAGGAAGTAAGCAGCAAGGGCATACTCGGTAAGCTTGTCATCTCCCAGCTTGTCCTTGTTCACCTTCTGATAGTTCTCCAAAGCCTTGGCGAACTTGTTGTTGGCATAGTACATGTGTGCAATCTCAGCATCCACGGGGTAGTTGGGATCGATAGATGTAAGCTTGCGCAGCATCTCCTCAGCACCAGCAGCATCCACCTTCTGATAAACGCGGGCATACTTGATATAGCCGAGCGGGTTCTTCGGGTCTAACTGTGTAGCTGTCTGATACCACATAGCGGCCTCACCACCATTGTCGTTGATGGCAGCCATGTCACCCTTCAGCAGGTAGCCTGCTGCATTGTTCTTGTTAGCCTTGATAGCCATGTCGGCATACTTCAGGGCATTGGTCTGATCCTTGATGTCAAGATAAGCACGTCCTAAGCCAGCAAGTGCCTCAGCGTTCTTCTTGTTCTCCTTGACGAATACCTTAACAGCATCCTTCACAGCAGGACCTGCACCATTGTTACTAACGATTACTTTTGTGATGGCCTCGATCTTGGACTTTACGTCCTGAGCCATTACCTGAGCAGAGAAGCCAAGCATCAATGCTCCTACGAAGAAATATTTAATTGCTTTCATAATTCTAAACTTTTAAATGGTTCGTATTTCGTTTGTCACAAATAAGATGATACTTTGTTCTTTTCGTTTAACCCTGTTACGTTAAAAAAGTTTATTCGTTTTTCACGTTCACGTCACGAATCATAATCTCACCCCGTACAGGCAACAATCCGGATTTCAAGATGATGAGCTGTCCCGTTGGCTGTTCGATGAAGTGGGCGAAGCCCCAAGGTAATCCTCGGCGCGGATCGTTCAGCAGGGCGTAGATTGTTCTGACGAATGGATATCTGTTGTTCAGCAGCCATACTTGATAAGGCTTCCAACTGTTCATTTCGTTGGCTTCGTCTAACTTGCTGACTGACATCACTGTGATATTCTTCTTAAAGGTAGTGTTGGTAGTGTCACGCTTATCATTAAGCCAGTTACTACCGATAACACCGATGGCATTCGGTGTCTTCTCGACATATTCAATCACTTCCTTGCTGGTCTTGGCTGCAAAGATGTTCGGACTATTGATGGGCTTTCCTCCAAGGATGGAGTCCACACAATAGTGTACCGTGCTCGACTGCTTGTTGTCGAAGCATACCCAGATTTCACCACGCTTGGAACCGGGATTAATCTCGTTCCAGTTCTTCACCTCACCACTGAGGATGCGTTTCACATCCTTCACGCTGATACATGAGTCGGTGTTCTGGTTATTGCAGATAAGCGCAAGGCCGTCGTATGCCAAAGGAATCGCTTTGGGCTGGAAACCGCGCTCCTTAAGGTTGTCGAACTCCTTTTGCGTAAAGTTTCTTGCTGCGATGGCTAAGTAGATACTGTCGTTGAGCAACAGGTTGACACCATCGATTTCATTGGTATAGATAGGCGTGAGGTCGGCCTTGGGGTAGGTGGCCTCAAATACCTGCACCAGTTCGTCCAATATAGGACTAAAACTTTCGTCAGAAGCGAACTGTGCCGCTCCTGACGAGTAAGTATCTGTTCTACCATCTTTCGGCTTGTCTTCACAGGAAGACAAACCGAAAAGCATGGTTAATCCTACGAAAATGTAGAATAGGTTCTTATACATTTGCTGTAATTACTGAAGTTTGAATGTTACAGGAACTGTATACTTCACACGTACGGCGGAACCGTTCTGCTTACCAGGAATCCACTTCGGCATGGCTTTCACCACGCGGGAAGCTTCCTTGTCGAGTGACGGGTCAACAGACTTAGCTACATGCACGTCGGTTACGGAACCGTCCTTCTCAACCACGAACTGAACGATTACACGACCCTGAACACCGTTCTCAGCAGCGATGGTCGGATACTTCATGTTGCTGTTAAGCCACTGCATCAATGCAGCCTGGCCACCAGGGAATGAAGGCATCTGCTCTACCACATCGAACACCTTGTTCTCTTCCTCGTGCTTCGGTGGCTCTGGCTGAGCAATCTCTTCCTTAGCCTTAAGCACCTCACCGCCTACTTCATCGTTACCCTGTACGTCGAAGGCACCGATGGTGACATTGGTCTTCTCAACTTTCTCGAGGTCGAGCTGGTTGTCTTCTTTCACATCTTCATCCTTCTTGATGACAGGAGGGGTGAACTTCACTGAGCTCTTCACCTTCTCGATGACTTTCTCAGGCTCCACCTTTACGACTTCCTTCTCGATCTTCTTGGCTTCCTTCTTCTTCTCGTTCAAAGCAGAGAGCTCAATAGCCTGGGTGTTCTCCACCTGACGGTTGGCCTCAATTGTACGAGCGATGGTCAGACCAAGATAAGTAAGAACGCCTGCAGCAATCACTAACAGAATGGCAGCGACATTTCTCTTTGAAGTATTCTTACGAAGAACATAACCTCCGTATTTCTGGTTTCTTCCTTCAAAGACTATATCCGCCCAATCATGGGATACCAAATCAATTTTTGACATAGTTCTTTCCTTTCCTTAATTAGTGATTATTTGATACCAAGCTTACTCAGAAGTTTCTGGTCGTCTTCGTTGATCTTATCGATCACATAGGTACCAATGCTACAAATCGTCATCTCATCGAGAGCATCCACCATATTCTTATAAGAAGCCTCATCAGTACACTTGATGACGATGGTCATCGTAGGCACCTTGGCTCCGTTAGCCAGCTCACCCTTCTTGATCTTTGACAATTCCTTGTCGTAGATGCTGTCGGGATACTGGGATGGATTCTCCAGCTTCTTCTTGTCCAACTCGGCCTTTGCCCTCATGATATCGGCAACAGGAGTAGAACCGTCCTCGGTAACGTGCTCGATGAGCACCTTGCGAATACCGTCCTTGCCCCATGTGGTCTCCTTCATACAGGTGGGATCATCATAGTTGGGAATACCATCGATATGGTAGATCTTGTCGTTACCACATACATAGATGGTAATAGTCTGAGAAGCCTTTGACTCGTTCTTCTGATTGTCTTGCAGATTCTTATCGTTACTCGGCATGGTCAGGTTCATCGTCTGCGGTTTTGCAAGAGATGTACAGAGCATGAAGAACGTGATAAGAAGCATCATCATATCCACCATTGGCGTGAAGTCAACGCGGACATTCATCTTTTTCTGCTTGCTTTCCTTTTTCTTTGCCATGACTTAATCCTCCGAGTTAGTTTTGTAAGACGTAATCAGGTAGTAACGGTTGCGGTTCATATCCTGTAACTCAGACATCATCTTCTTGATGGTCTTGTACGGGGTATCTGAATCGGCCTTGATGGCCAGCTTCATGTCCTCACCGTTCGCATCATAAGCTGCCGTCACCCAGTCCTGGAACTCGCTCATGCCACCATTCACACTGTCGGTAGGAATACCGCGTGTCTGCTGGAACTCGTTGAGCTTTTCGTTGGGCTGGTTGAGGAACTCACTCAAATCCTTCATCGCGACACCGATGTTAGCGGAGCCACGACCATTCTCCAGCTGCTGTCCTGTCAGGCTGATACCGTATTTGGCAGCCATGTCGCTCAGCAGGGCCTCCTGCTTCTGCGGCGTGTCCAGGCCGACAAAGACTTTTCCTTCTTTGTCAACGAGGACCGTCAGGACATTGGTCTCTGGAACCTTGATCTCCGATACTGACATAGGGGTCATCACCTTGACTGCCTCATTCTTGACGAACGTAGATGTCATCATGAAGAAGGTCAGCAAGAGGACCATCACGTCAGACATAGGAGTCATGTCTATCCAGACGTCCGATTTCTTAACTTTTACTTTACCCATAATTGATAAATGTTTTAAAAGGGTTAGCAAAAATTAAGCCTCATCCTTGTGGTTGTCTGCGTAGGTCTGGGCGATGGTGTAGTTAACCTCGTCGAGAGCGTAAGTAAGCTTGTCGATCTTGTTGGTGTAATAGTTATAGGCGATCACAGCACCCCATGATGTCAAAATACCAGATGCGGTGTTCACAAGGGCCTCAGAAATACCTTGAGACAGAGCGAGTGAGTCACCACCACCACCGGCTGCCAGAGCGGCGAATGAACGGATCATACCAACCACAGTACCGAACAGAGCGGTAAGGGTACCCAGAGTAACGATGGTTGCGAGGATAGGCATGTTCATCTGCAGAGTCGGCATCTCGAGCTGTGTAGCCTCGTCGTAAGCTGCCTGGATCTTAGCGATCTTCTCTTCCTTGTTCATACCAGTGGTCTCTTCCATCTTCTTGTAAGTTGCAAGTGTAGCGCCGATTACGTTAGCAACAGAACCCTTCTGCTCGTCGCAGAGCTTCTGAGCCTTTGCGAAATCGTTAGCCTTCAGAGCGGCCTTGATGTTAGTCACGAACTTGGGGAGCTTGCCCTTACCAAATGCAGTGCGGAGAGCGAGCCAGCGCTCGATGCTCAGTGCGATAACGGTGAACAGCAATGTGATGATCACAGGCACCACGATACCACCTTTGTACACGAGACCTAAGAGGCTACCGTCCTTAACGGCGTTCTCAGGATTTCCGTCAACGAAGTTTGCCGGGTTACCGAGCACGAATTTGTAGAAACATACAGCCAAGATGAAACAGATAACAATGATCCAAATAGCTGCTTGAACTCCCTGGAATCCTGACTTTTTCTTAGGATTCGCTGCTTTTGCTTGTGTAGTTGCCATAATTTTGAATTAAATTTTAGTTATTAAAAAATTAAGTTTGAAATTCTCTTTTTCCAATCTTCAGAGCCGTCCTGATAAGATTACCCTGCCGTATTTGTCACATAGACTTGGCAAAGATAGCAATTAAACGGGAACTATCCGAACAATTAAGAAGATTTAACTTGGGATTTTTGATTTCTTTGTCCTTATGCCTTTCTATGGAAGCACTCTAAGGTGTCCTTATTGCAGTTTTGACAAACATCTCTTGATCCTCTTCATGGCCTCGCGGATATTGTCGTCGCTGGTGGCATAGCTCATGCGGAAACACTCGGGGTCTCCGAAGGCATCGCCTCCTACAGTGGCAACATGCCCTTCTTCCAACAGGTACATGGCCAAGTCGGACGAGTTGTTGATCACCCTCTTGCCGTCGGTTTTCCCAAAGAAGCTGCTGCATTTGGGGAACAGGTAGAAGGCTCCTTGCGGCACATTTACTTCCAGTCCTGGGATGTCTTTCGCCAGTTCCACAATCAGGTTACGGCGGCGTTCAAAGGCAATTCGCATGTCTTCAACGCACTGCTGCGAGGCCACATAGGCTTCTTCAGCTGCTTTCTGACTCACACTGCACGGTCCGCTGGTATATTGTCCCTGGAGTTTGTTAAGCCCCTTGATGATCCATTCAGGAGCGGCAGCGAAACCGATGCGCCATCCTGTCATGGCATATGCCTTGCTCACTCCGTTAATGATGATGGAACGCTCTTTCATGCCCGGAACGGATGCGATACTGGCATGCTTACCTGTATAGTTGATATGCTCGTAAATCTCATCAGCCAATACGAAGAGGTCATCATGCTTGAGAATCACTTCGGCAAGGGCAGCCAGTTCCTCTGCGGTGTAAACACTTCCGGTAGGATTACTCGGAGAGCAGAGTATCAGCATGCGTGTCTTGGGCGTGATGGCTTCCTCCAGTTGCTGGGCTGTCATCTTGAAGTCCTGCTCAAATCCGGCAGGTACGATAACAGGTGTTCCGCCAGCCAACTTCACCATCTGCGGATAGCTCACCCAGTATGGGGCGGGGATGATCACCTCATCACCGTCGTCCACCAAAGCCAGGACAGCATTGCACACGCATTGCTTGGCACCATTGCTGACAGAGATCTCGGCAGCCGTATAGTCGAGACCGTTCTCGTTCTTCAGCTTGGCAACGATGGCTTTGCGCAGATCAGGATAACCTGCCACGGGGGAATACTTGGAGTAGTTGTTGTCGATAGCCTGTTTGGCAGCAGTCTTGATATGGTCGGGTGTGTTGAAGTCTGGTTCTCCCACACTCATATTGATCACATCGATGCCTTGGGCTTTCATCTCGCTGCTCTTCTGAGACATGGCCAGCGTAGCTGACGCTGCGAGTCTGTTTAGGCGACTGGATAATTGAGCCATATTAACGTATTCTAATAAATTCGTGCAAAAGTAATCAATTTATTCGTGAATAACGAAAGAAAGTGTCATTTTTTTAATTAAAGATGCAGAATATGTCCCATTCTGTCTTTCTTCGTCTTCAAATAGCGAAGGTTGTATTCGTTGGGCTTTACTTCGATGGGGACGTTCTCCACAATCTCCAAACCGTAGGCCTCTAATCCTACGCGCTTTACGGGGTTGTTGGTAAGCAGGCGCATCTTTCTCACACCCAGTTTGGCCAGGATCTGAGCACCGCAGCCGTAGTCGCGTTCATCAGGCTTGAATCCCAGGTGCACGTTGGCCTCCACGGTGTCAAGTCCTTCCTCCTGCAGCTTATAGGCAGCGATCTTGTTCATCAGTCCGATACCCCTTCCTTCCTGCTGCATATAGACCACGACGCCCTTTCCTTCCTTGTCGATCATCTGCATGGCCTTGTGGAGTTGCTCGCCGCAATCGCAGCGCATACTGCCGAGAATATCACCGGTGGCACACGAAGAATGAACGCGTACCATAATGGGCTCTCCCTCTTGCCACTCCCCTTTGATCAAGGCAAAGTGTTCCAGTCCGTTACTGATCTGTCTGAACGGAATCAAGCGGAAATGTCCGTAGGCAGTAGGCATATCCACCTCTTCCCCCATCTCTACCAGCGAGTCCTGTTTCAGTCGGTAGGCTATCATGTCCTTGATGGTGATGATCTTCATGTTGTGCTGACGGGCAAAAGCCATCAGTTGGGGCATGCGAGCCATCGTACCGTCTTCGTTCATGATTTCCATCAAGGCGCCAGCAGGGTACATTCCAGCCATCTTACAGAGGTCGATGGCTGCTTCTGTATGTCCGCTTCGTTTCAATACGCCATTCTCCTGAGCATAGAGCGGATTGACATGTCCTGGTCGACCGAATGTCTGCGGTGTGGACGTGGGATCGGCCAAGGCACGGATGGTAGCAGCGCGGTCGTGAGCCGATACGCCTGTTGTGCATCCTTCAAGCTTGTCAACGGTAATGGTGAAGGGGGTGCCTAATACAGAGGTGTTCTCCACCACTTGGTGGGGCAGGTCGAGTTCTTCACATCGTGAGATGGTGATAGGTGCGCACAGGATACCCCGCGCTTCCTTCAGCATGAAGTTCACCATCTCGGGGGTGATTTTTTCTGCCGCGCAGATCAGGTCACCTTCGTTCTCACGGTCCTCATCATCCACTACGATGACGAATTTCCCGTTTCTGATATCTTGAATCGCTTCGTCTATACTATTGAGTTTCCAATCGTCCATGTCTTATACCTTATTATATATATCATTCAGTGCGGACCATTTCATGGATCCTGTTCACGATATTCGTACTTGTCTGCTTGATGGTTTTCAGGTCTCTGTACAATCGTAGTCGGAATGACCACATTCTCAGATAGAGGAAGAGACCTACCGGGATGATGACAGCAGCCACAATGTTCATCCAGCGGCGCTCAAAGGGTCGTGTATGAGCCTTTGTCGATACAACGGGGAAGTGATTAAGTTCTGTCATAATCACCTTGTCGCGGGTGTTGGCCAAATCGTCGATCACTTTTTCCATCTCTTCGCTGATGTGTTCAATCTTATGGTCGGGCTCATACTTGAAGAACACCTTGATGGGATTTGGCAGGCGATAAAGCTTATGCTCATGGGCATAGGTTGTAATCTCCTCGTTGATCCGCGTCAGTATCTCGGCATCCTCCTTGTAATGGGGATCTTCGATGATCACTTCCTTGGCCATCACGTGTCGTTTCAGACGTAAGCCCAGCATCTTCATCATGAAGGTGCGGTAGAGGTCGAGGTTGAATACTACAGAATCGTTGTTCGCCTTATAAGTGAAGAACACGGCTACCGGCGTGAGTACTGCAGTGGCAATACCCTTACCGAACCATACAGCCCATATGCCGCGTCGAGACATCTGGTATCCTGTATTGTCAAGGATATAGTAGATGATGAATACCAATACCGAGATAATAACGGGAATACCCAGTCCACCTTTTCGGATAATGGCTCCAAGTGGTGCTCCGATGAAGAAAAAGAGCAGACAAGAGAGCGACAGCGTAAACTTGTCGATGGCCCAGATATGGTGCGAACGGATCACACGATCTCCCTCGGAAGTGATAAGGGATTTGAATTCCATATTCTGTTTCTCCGTCTGTATCTTGTTCCTTGATAATGACATCGCCCGTTGACGTTCATCGGCCGACAGTCGGTTGATGACGGTATCGATGTTGAACGACTTGGTGGCAGCCATTTTCACGGCTCTCAGCGAGTCTTGTTTCGATAGGTTCCCTGTTGTGTAGAAAGCTCGTTTGGCATCTTGATAGAAAGCCCTGCCGATACTGTCGTATTCGTGGTTTAGCGAGTCCACGTCGTTCCGGATCTGTTGCAGACTCTTTCCCTTGGCATTGTTTGCCAATACTCCTACATCAGTCATGTTGAAATCGGCATCGAAATCCAGTACAATTCGTTTCTGTGCGAATGTTTCCCGCCGGTAGGGTACGGTGAGTCCTGTGGCTTTCATGTTCTCGAACCATTCACCGCTGTAGAGAGTAAGTAGCAGGTGTTTCTTCTCCGCTGTACTCTGCAACATGCCGGAATCAGCCAGGATGATGGCCGCATCTTCAAAACTGTCGGTCATACGGTAGATCATCATACCATAGAGCATACCGGTCTTCGTATCCTTCTTCTGTACATACAGGTTCGTCTTGGGGATGCCGTCATAGAAGATGCCCTCGGGAATCTCCAGTTCAGGACTCTTCTGCTTCATGGATATCAGCAACTGGGCAAATGACATGTTCGCCTTCGGACCGATCACGTTCTGGAAATAGAACGACCCAAGCATAATGAGAATCGTGAGGAAAATCAGGGAACGGAACGACTGCATCAGGGAGATGCCTGCAGCTTTGATGGCTGTCAACTCACTACTCTCACCCAGGTTTCCGTAGGTAATCAGTGACGACAATAGGATAGCAAGCGGCAGTGCTTGGGGTATCAGCATCAGTGCCATGTACCAGAAGAACTGTGCCATCACCTCCATTGACAGTCCTTTACCGATGAGTTCATCAATATAACGCCAAAGGAACTGCATCATCAGCACGAACAGGCAGACGAAAAAGGTTCCCACAAAAAGCAGACAGAACTGCTTCGTGATGAAGATGTCGAGTTTCTTGATTCTGAACATATAATACCTTACACACTAATACGGGGTGCAAAGTTACGGATAAACGAGCAAAATGCAAAAGGAAAGTTTACTTTTCTTTTCATTTTCGAGTGAAAGAAACTTCGGTGCAGCCAAAGTTACAAAAAAACGAGGGCAGAACAAAAAGAATTTATTCTTTTTTTATGCCGAGTGCATTGTAAGTTCGCTACGAAGTAGCAAAGTTACAAAAAAACGAGCGCACCCCCATTTCCTACAATCCCGTGGTATGATGCAACTGTTCAAGGTTGCTCTCCCAAATGGATTCCAAACTCTCGATATCTTCCGGCAGGGCATGGTCCGTGATAATCAGGATATAGTCACCGGTGATATCACTCTTCTCTATGCGCAGTTCCCAAAAATCATCCTCGTCGATACCGTTTTCCCAGGAATAGCGGATGTATTCACCTCGTACTTCTTCCACCACAGAGGCTGTTCTGATTTCATGGTTGCTCCACACTTCACCCCAGGTGAATTGTAGTTGGTCACCGTTCCTTTCTACCTCGTTGGCAATCCATTTCGCCAGTCCCTCAGGCGTACTCAGCAGGGGCCAGATGATATTTGCACTTTTGCATCTTAACTCTTTTTCAATGCTAAATCTTCGTTTCTCCATAAGCTGGCTTTTTCGCTAACTCAATTGTTGCAATCCCTAACTTTCCCTCCTTTTCTTTGTGTTCTTTACTTATGAAAGTCGTATTTTGCTAACTTGTTGGCAAATTTACAAAAAAAATCGGGATATCGGAAAATTATTCTTAATTATTTTTGGCCATTTAAATATTTTATGTACCTTTGCACCCGCAAAACGAGTTAAGGACACTTGTTGGCGGGGTAGCTCAGCTGGTTAGAGCGTCGGATTCATAATCCGGAGGTCGTGGGATCGTGACCCACCCCCGCTACGAATGCGGAGAGTCGATGAGGCTTTCCGCATTTGTTTTCAATAAGCGAAAAGTACCATAACAAAGGCAGGAATGCCATGATGATGACACTGCTGGTGAAAGAATAATATTTGGGGAAGGGTAGGGACGATCGGGTTCGAACCGATGACCTCTTCAATGTGACTGAAGCGCTCTAAACCAGCTGAGCTACGCCCCTGAAGTTTTGCGGATGCAAAGGTAGTACAAATCAAGCAGACCGCCAAACTTTTTCGGCAAAAAAAACGTTGGTGGTTTGATTTGTGATAAATTAATAGCCCGTTAGGAAAAATTTACGGGATTTTCTTCGGGACATTCACTTAATTTTTGTAATTTTGCACCCCTATAGTAATGTATAATAAAGATATGGCTGGAACAAAGAAAATCAAGACCGCATTGGTATCGGTATTCCACAAAGATGGATTGGATGAACTGCTCGCCAAGCTGAATGCAGAAGGCGTGAAGTTCTTGTCAACAGGAGGAACACAGAAGTTTATTGAATCGCTGGGCTACGAGTGTCAAACCGTAGAGAGTGTAACTACCTATCCCTCTATTCTGGGAGGTAGGGTAAAGACCTTGCACCCGAAGGTGTTCGGAGGTATTTTGGCTCGTCGTGACAACGAGGGTGATCAGGCACAGATGAAGGAGTATGAGATTCCTTCCATCGACCTTGTCATTGTTGATCTCTATCCTTTTGAGCAGACTGTGGCCAGTGGTGCCAGCGAAGCAGATATCATTGAGAAGATCGATATCGGTGGTATCTCACTGATTCGTGCCGGAGCCAAGAACTTCAAGGATGTGGTCATCGTTCCCAGCAAGGCAGAATACAGCGTACTGCTGGATATCCTTAATAAGAAAGGGGCTGAAACCGATATCGAAGATCGTAAGATGTTCGCCACAAGGGCTTTCGGTGTGAGCAGCCACTACGATACAGCCATTCACAATTGGTTTGTTTCAGCGAAATAATAACCTGGTATTACTAGTGTTTCTAGTTCAACTAGCAAAGAAATAAAATAGAGAATATGGGATTTTTTTCATTTATTCAGGAAATTGCAATGGACCTCGGTACGGCCAACACGATCATCATCAGTGATGATAAGATTGTGGTGGACGAACCTTCTGTAGTTGCCCTCGACCGTCGTACCGACAAGATGATTGCCGTTGGCGAGAAGGCAAAGATGATGTATGAAAAGGAGAACCCGGGCATTCGTACGATTCGCCCGTTGCGTGACGGTGTGATTGCCGACTTCACCGCTTGCGAGCAGATGATGCGCGGTCTTATCAAGATGGTTCACTCCGGCTCACGTCTCTTCAGCTCTTCCCTTCGAATGGTCATCGGTGTACCCTCTGGTTCAACCGAAGTGGAGCTTCGTGCTGTACGCGACAGTGCTGAGCATGCTGGAGGACGTGATGTGTATCTGATCTTTGAGCCGATGGCTGCTGCTATCGGTATCGGTCTCGATGTTGAGGCTCCGGAAGGAAACATGATTGTGGATATTGGTGGTGGTACCACGGAGATTGCCGTGATTTCTCTCGGTGGCATTGTGGCCAACAATTCCATCAAGGTAGCTGGTGATGATCTGACAGCTGATATCCAGGAATATATGTCACGTCAGCATAACGTGAAGGTGTCTGAGCGTATGGCCGAGCGTATCAAGATCGGTGTAGGTTCTGCCTTGACTGATCTAGGTGAAGAAGGACCGGAGGACTTTGTTGTTGTGGGTCCGAACCGTATCACCGCTCTGCCCATGGAGGTGCCTGTATGCTATCAGGAGATTGCCCATTGTCTGGACAAGACGGTGGCACGCATCGAGACGGCTGTGCTCAACGCTTTGGAGAATACACCGCCTGAACTGTACGCCGATATCGTGAAGAACGGTATCTACCTGACTGGTGGTGGTGCTTTGCTTCGCGGTCTGGACAAGCGTTTGTCCGACAAGATCAACATCCGTTTCATTGTAGCCGAGGATCCGCTCCATTGCGTAGCAAAGGGAGCTGGTATCGCCTTGAACAATGTTGATCGCTTCTCATTCCTGATGCGATAACCACGATAACGGGGGGAGATACATGCGGAATCTGCTGGCGTTCATCGCGAAATATAACCATTGGTTTCTCTTCGTCATCCTGGAGGTGATCTGTGCGGTACTGCTGTTTCGTTATAACAGTTATCAGGGCAGCGTATTCTTCTCATCAGCTAATGTGGCTGCAGGGAAGGTGTATGAGTTCGACGCACAGGCCAAATCCTTCTTCAGTCTGACGAAGGTTAATGAGCAGTTGACGCAGCGGAACTTGTATCTGGAAGAGCAGGTTAAGGATCTGACAGAGCGTATGGTGGAGTTAACCAATGATACGAACTACACCAAACGCAGTCAGTTGGAGATGCTCAGCAGCTACAAACTGATTCCCGCCAAGGTAATCACGAATTCAATTAATCAACGCGACAACCTCATCACGCTCGATAAGGGTAGTGATGATGGTGTTCGTGTGGATATGGGTGTAGCCTGCGGCAACGGAGTGGTCGGCATTGTCTATATGGTCTCCAAGAAGTATTGTGTGGTCATCCCTGTACTGAACAGTCATTCCAACATCAGTGTGACTGTCGATAAGCGTGGCTATTTTGGCTATCTGCACTGGTTAGGAAGGCGTCCAGACAAAGCTTACGTGAACGATATTCCCTTGCATGCCAAGGTGCTACCTGGCGATCAGGTTGTCACCAGTGGCTATTCCAGCATCTTCCCTCCGGGACTGCAGGTGGGTAAGGTGTTGTATGTGTTTAAGTCGCTTGATGGTCTGTCTCTGCAGTTGCAGGTCAGACTGAGTACGGATTTCAGCACCCTTCGCGATGTGTGTATCATCGACGATGCGAAGATGAAGGAGCGTATCGATCTGATGCGTGCTGCTCAGGATTCTATCAAGCCCAGAAACTGATATTGTCATGAATACGGAGATACTGAAACGACTGTTGGCATTCATAGTGCTGTGCCTTGTGCAGGCACTGATACTGAACCGTATCCGTCTGTTCGGTTTTGCCACACCGTTGCTACCCGTATATTTTGTCATCACCTTCCATCGAGGATATCCCAAGTGGGCTATCCTGACATGGAGCTTCCTTCTGGGCTTGTGCCTTGACACCTTCTCGAATACACCTGGTGTGGCCGCGGCATCCATGACGTTTGTGGCGTTGTTGCAGCCGTATCTGCTGGAGCCGTTTGTACCGCGTGACAGCGCGGACGACCTGAAGGTGTCGGTTCGTTCTCTGGGATGGGGAAAGTTTGCTACGCTGGCATTCCTTCTTGTCCTTATCTACGTATTGGTGTTCTTCTCGTTGGAGGCATTCAATTTCTATAACTGGCAACAGTGGCTGATGTGTGTCGGTGGCAGCACGGTCCTGACCTATCTGTTTATTCTGGTGATTGAGAACCTGAGGACCAAGTGATGAAAGGTGACTACGAACTGGATAAACGGAAGTATGTGATAGGGGGAGTGGCTGTATTGATTATAGTCATCTACCTGATTCGTTTGTTTACGCTCCAGATCCTGAGCGACGACTATAAGAAAAATGCAGACAGTAATGCTTTTCTGAAAAAGATCGAGTTCCCGGCACGTGGTGTGATGCGCGACCGTCATGGTGAATTACTGGTATATAACCAGAATGCCTACGACCTGATGGTGGTGATGAACGAACAGAAGGACCGTATTGACACGATGGAGTTCTGTAGGACGTTGGGCATTACCAAGGAGGATTATATCAAGCGCATGGAGGAGATCAAGGACCGTAACAAGAACCCTGGCTATTCCCGCTTTACCCAGCAGCTCTTTATGAGTCAGCTATCCGAAGAGGATTTCCGCGTCTTCCAAGAGAAGATGTTCCGTTTCCCGGGCTTCTATGTCCAGCACCGCACCCTCCGACAGTATGTCTATCCCTATGCTGCCCACCTCTTGGGCGATGTGGCTGAGGTGTCACCCAGTGATATCGAGAAAGATGATTACTACCAGGCAGGCGACTATATCGGTAAGCAGGGTATTGAACGTTCGTATGAACAGGAACTGCGCGGCGAGAAGGGTGTACAGATACTGCTGCGTGACGCTCATGGTAGAATCAAAGGACGTTACCAAGACGGAGCCCTGGATACCAAGCCGAAGTCGGGTAAGTCGTTGGAACTGAGCATCGACATCAACCTGCAGGCTTTAGGTGAACGGTTGATGGAAGGGAAGATGGGTAGTATCGTGGCGATAGAACCCGAGACAGGAGAGGTGCTGTGTATGGTATCGGCTCCTACCTTCGATCCAAGGATGATGGTGGGTAAGCAGCGCGGTAAGAACCATCATGAACTGATGAAGGACCCGTGGAAACCCTTGCTGAACCGTGCCATCATGGGTGCCTATCCACCGGGATCTACCTTCAAGACCTCGCAGGGTCTGACCTTCCTTTCCGAGGGTATTATCCACCCGAAGAACACCGCCTACCCTTGTCATCGAGGCTTTTATTTCAAAGGTCTGCACGTAGGCTGCCACGGTCATGCCTCTCCTCTCTCCTTAATACCTGCCATCAGTACCTCGTGCAATGGTTATTTCTGTTGGGGATTGTACCACATGTTGGGTAACCGACAGAAGTACAAGAATGTGCAGGAGGCAATGAATACCTGGCGCGACTATATGAAGAGCATGGGCTTTGGCTATCCCCTCGGCATCGATCTGCCCGGTGAGAAGCGTGGTATGATTCCTAATGCCGACTATTACGACAAATATCTCCCGAAAGGGTGGAGCGGACTGAGTGTCATCAGTATCTCCATCGGTCAGGGAGAGGTAACGCTCACACCGCTGCAGATTGCCAATCTGGGTGCCACCATTGCCAACCGCGGCTATTATATCACTCCGCATGTAGTGCGTAAGGTGGAGGATGAACCGCTGAAGAAGGAGTTCACCGAGAAGCATTTCACCATGGCCAACCGCACGGCTTACGATTATATCGTACAGGGTATGCGTGCTTCTGTATTAGGTGGTACCTGTAAACACCTGAACCGCGGTGATATCATTATCTGTGGTAAGACCGGTACGGCCCAGAACCGCGGTCGTGACCACTCTGTGTTCATGGGCTTCGCACCGATGGATAAGCCGAAGATTGCCATTGCCGTATATGTGGAGAATGGAGGCTTCGGTGCCGACTTCGGTGTGCCTATTGGCGGATTGATGATTGAACAGTATCTGCACGGTAAGCTCTCGGCTGCCTCTGAGGCTCGGGCCACAGCTTTCCAACATAGAAGAATCGCTTATGGCAGCACAAGTAGATAAACAACCCAGCGTACTGCGTTCCATCGACTGGTGGACAATCGTGATATACCTGGCACTCCTCGTGTTCGGGTGGGTCAGCGTGTGCGGTGCCAGCTATACTTATGGCGATACCGATATCTTCAGTCTCGATACCCGCTCGGGCATGCAAATCGTGTGGATCGGTACCTCTATCGTACTGGGTTTTGTCTTACTGATGCTCGATGACCGTCTCTACGAGTATGTGGCATACCTGCTTTACGGACTGATGATCATCGCCTTGATTGCCACCATCTTCAATCCCCACGAGATCAAAGGATCGCGCTCGTGGCTCGTATTGGGCCCTGTGCATATCCAGCCGGCAGAGTTCTCGAAGTTCGTCACGGCCCTTGCACTGGCGAAGTTGATGAGCACGTATGGCTTTACGCTGAACAAACTGAAGGATTTCGCCTTGGCGGTAGGTATGTTACTGTTACCGATGCTGTGCATCGTGCTACAGAAGGAGACGGGTTCGGCACTGGTTTACCTGTCGTTCTCCCTGATGCTCTACCGTGAGGGAATGCCTGGAAGCATCCTGTTCACTGCCGTGGCTATGGTCATCTATTTCGTGGTGGGCATCCGCTTTGAGGAGGTGATGCTCTGGGATACCCCCACATCGGTGGGTAAGTTCTCCGTGTTGGTGATGGTACAGCTGTTCACAGCCTCCATGCTGTATGTCTATCTGCGCAACAAGAAACAGTTCTGGCATATCATTGCCTACACGGTGGGTATTACCATCCTGGCACTCCTGTTCTCCAAGTTTGTCATCCCGTTCGATATTGTCTGGCTGCAGATGGCGCTCACGGCGGGAATGATTGGTTATCTGATCTACCTCGGACTGAGTACGCGCATACGTACCTATTATTTTATAGCCTTGTTTGCTATTGGCTCGGTGGCGTTGTTCAACCTGTCAGACCATATCCTGAACAATACGCTGGAGCCCCATCAGCGCACCCGTATCAACGTGTTGCTGGGTATCGACAAGGATATTAAGAAGACGGGATATAACGTACACCAGAGTCAGATAGCCATCGGTTCAGGTGGTATCACGGGAAAAGGCTTCCTGAATGGAACGCAGACCAAGTTGAAGTTCGTGCCAGAGCAGGATACCGACTTTATCTTCTGCACCGTTGGCGAGGAGGAAGGATTCGTGGGGTGTGCGGTTGTGCTGCTGCTTTTCCTGGCATTGATTCTCAGGTTAATCAAGCTGTCCGAACGACAACCGTTCAAGTTCGGAAGGGTATATGGCTATTGTGTGTTAGGGGTATTCCTCTTCCATGTCTTCATCAACGTGGGCATGGTGTTGGGCTTAACTCCTGTAATCGGTATCCCGTTGCCGTTCTTCAGCTATGGAGGCTCTTCGCTGTGGGGCTTCACCTTACTGCTGTTCATTTTCCTCCGCATCGATGCCGGAAGGAATCTGGTACGTACTTAACGTTTCTTTGTTATCTTAAAGCCGATGTCGGAGATTCCCGGAAGAATCTCCCTCTTCATGGCATGACGGATGGTTACCACCAACGAGTCGCCACGCCGTAGGTCGAGGTTACGCAATGGGAAATCGAACTGCGAATAGCTCACCGCCTGTCCGCGAAGGTTGTCATCGGGCAGGAACTGACAGCGAAGCGTGTCTCTGTGGAAACGGAAACCAGGTAAGATGCGTTGTTCCACCACCAACGACACACTGGTAAAGGGGTAGTACCTGTTGATGCGCAGTCCGATAATCTCCTCGAACGACCCGGAGTCACGTAGTGGCGGAACAGAATAGTTCAGGGTATCGTTCTTCTCCCATCCATTGATAGGTGTATGCGCATAGCTGTCATAGACGGTGTTTTCATCACACGCAGAAACCACGACTGTGGCAAAAGCCACAGTCATCAGTATCAGGAAAGTGTGAAAGGAATGTCTCATCACGGTTTCTTCTGCTCCTTGTTGTCCTTGCTTTCTTTGCCTTGAGAACCACCCTGACGGTTTCCTTTGTTGCCATTTTCGGGACCTTTCGACTTGGCGTTCTGCGGGTTCTTGCCCTGACGGTTCTTCCCTTTCTTCTTTTTCTTGTTCTTGTCGAAGCGGGCGATATTCTCGCCTGCCAGCAGGTCGATAGGATGAGAAGCCGCCTTCTGCTCATGGTCGTCGGTAAGCGATACGGGTTTCTCTCCCCGTTTGTTCATCTCCACAATCTCCATGGCGCGTTCTGCCGTGATGGTCTCCAGGTTAGCCGCCAGACGTTTGTCGGTAGAGTAGGTAACCATTCCAGCAAGGGCATCGGCTTTGAATACATAGTAGTCGCTGTCTTGTGTCTGCAGCACCACTTCCTTACCCGGTAGCTTCTTCCCAGCTTCGATGTAGTTGTCCACCTCGTAGTTCAGACAGCATTTCAGCTTGGCGCACATACCCGCCAGTTTTTGCGGGTTCAGTGATATATCCTGGAAGCGGGCGGCGTTGGTGCTCACGCTCACAAAGTTCTTCATCCAGGTGGCACAGCAGAGCTCTCTTCCGCAAGGTCCTGTACCACCAATGCGACCCGCTTCCTGTCGGGCACCAATCTGTTTCATCTCGATGCGTACATGGAAGGTGGCGGCGAGGTCTTTGATCAGCTGACGGAAGTCCACACGCTCGTCGGCGATGTAGTAGAAGATGGCTTTGTTACCATCGCCCTGGTACTCCACGTCACCGATCTTCATGTCCAGACCGAGGTCTTTGGCAATCTGCCTACTCTGTATCATCGTGCCGTGCTCCCTCTTCTTGGCCTCGCGGTATTTTTCCATATCCACCGGCTTGGCCAGTCGATACACACGCTTGATGTCGTCGGCCGATTTCAGGTTCGCCTTTTTGATCTGCAGCTTGACCAGTCTGCCGGTCAGTGTCACCACACCGATGTCATGACCCGGATTAGCCTCTACGGCCACCACGTCGCCCTTTTTCAGGTCGAGGTTGTTCACGTTATGGTAGTACCCTTTGCGGGTGTTCTTGAACTGTACCTCCACCAAGTCGGTACTCTCCTGATTGCCCGGTACGTCGGCCAGCCAGTCATAGGTGTTCAGCTGACGGTCTTGGCGTCCGCATGCCTTTTTGCATAGGCCGCGGTCGCATCCTGTGCTGATCTTGTATTGTAAGTTTTTATAATCCATTTCTAATTCTCAATTTTCAATTCTCAATTTTCAATTTTTCAGAAGCATAATCACCTTCAGTGCCATATCGAAGAACACGATACGGGGGTTGGCGTTCTGTCCGATGTCACGGATGATCCTTGTGAACAGCTCCGAAAGCTCCACTACGTTCTCTTCGTTGATGAACCGCGCGAAGTTCTTGGCGAAATCCTCTTCCTCTTGCGTCATATATACCAGATCGGGATTCTGGAAGTTATACATGAAGTTCTCGCGTACGAGTCTGAGGAAATAGGTCATCATCCTCTTCTGTTTCTCGCGCCCGAAGCCAGCAACGGTTTCACTCCATTGTTTCAGCTCCTTGATGTTCCGCAGGTAGGCCAGTCGCATCAGTGTGATGAACATATCCAGGAACAACCGGTTCTCATTCCCCGCATCCAGTTCCTCCAACGCTTTCAGCCAGTCGCCATTCGCCACGCGGGCAATGCGGTGAGCTGTCGGCTCATTGATGCCCCGTCGTTCCACGAGTGCTTGCTCAATGGCCTCCGTGGCGGTCTTCTTCATATCGATGCGCTGTGTTCTGCTGCGGATGGTCTCCAGCAGCTTCTCCGGCTCCTCGCTCACCATCAGGAACACCGTCTGCTGTGGTGGTTCCTCGATGATCTTCAGCAGTTTGTTCGCGCATTCCCCGTTCATACGTTCCGGTAGCCAGATGATGCTCACCTTATAGCCGCCCTGACTGGATTTCAGCGACAGCTTGCGGATGATATCATCGCTCTCGCTGGCGTAGATGATAGCCTGCTGGTTGGCGGCTTTCATGCGACTGAGCCACTGGTCGATCGAGAAGTACGGTCCTTCCATCAGCATCGCGTGCCACTCCTTGGCAAAGTCATCACTTACCATCTTATGGTCGGCACTGGTACCCGTGGGTCTGATAACCGGGAACGTGAAGTGCAGGTCGGGATGCTGCCATTGTGCCAGCATAGCCTCGGCATTGCGCTTAGCGTTATCGTTGTTAGCCGTTGAGGTGAGCAGATACGAGGCGAACGCCATGGCCATGGCCATCTTCCCGCAGCCCGCAGGACCGCAGAACAACAGCGCGTGCGGCAGTCGCTTTTCCTCCATCAGCTGCATCAACCGCGCTTTCGTCCCCTCTTGTCCTATCACCTCATTCCAGTTCATAATTTATAATGCCTATCAACTATCCGCTCGGCTTTGCCGCTTCGCTATGCGAAGAACTGTCAACTAAATCTGTTTGACGATTTCCTGTACCGATTCCACCGCCGACACCGTATAGAAGTGGATATTCTGCACCCCATGAGCCGCTAAGTCGCGACATTGCTGCAGTCCCCATTCAATCCCCAGTTGTCGGGCGTCGTCATCGGTCTTGCATTTCACCACCTCCTTAGCCAGTTCCTCGGGGATGTCGCAATGGAATGTCTTGGGCACCATGGTCAGCTGCGACAGCTTCGCAAAGGGCTTCAGTCCGGGTATGATGGGAATGGTGATACCCATCTCACGAGCCTTCGCCACGAAGTCAAAATATTTCTGGTTGTCGTAGAACAGCTGCGTCACCGCATACTGTGCCCCCAGGTCCTGCTTTTCCTTCATGTACCGCATATCCATCTCCATATTCGGAGCCTCCTCATGCTTCTCAGGATAGCAAGCCACGCCGAAGCCAAAAGGAACACCTGGTCGTTTAATCGGTGTACCGTCGAGGAAGAACCCCTCGTTGAACCGCTGCACCTGTTTGATCAGCTCCGTGGTATGCGCATAACCCCCTTTGATGGGCGTGAACTGCCGGTCCTCCTTGGCCTTGTCGCCACGGAGCAGTAACAAGTTCTCGATACCTAAGAACTGCAAGTCAATCAGTTCATACTCAATATCCTCGGCCGTGATGCCGCTGCAGATGATATGCGGGATGACGGTGATGCCGTAGCGGTTCTGGATAGCGGCAGCCATGGCAATGGTGCCTGGACGGCGACGGATGCGCTGCCGTTCAAACTGACCGTTTTCCAGTTCCTTATACACATACTCCGAGTGGTGGGTAGTGATATTGATGAACAATGGGTTGTAATCCTTCAGCAGGTCGATGGTGTTGAACAGTGCTGCCGTACCGCTTCCTTTCAGGGGTGGCAACACCTCGAACGAGAAGCGTTGCTTCCCGCTGTTATCTTGTTTCAGAATTTCCGTTACGTTCATTGTTATTTAAGAAGCAAGAGGTAAGAAGCAAGAGATAAGAAGCAAGAGGTAAGAAGCAAGAGGCAAGAGATTAGTACTATTCTCACTCCACACTCCTCACTCCTCACTCCACATTCCACATTCCACATTCCACATTTCTTTGGCAAAGGTACGAATAAGCGAGCACAAAGCAAAATAAAAACATGTTTTTCTTTTGTTTTGTCGAGCGGAAGTACCTTCGGCGTAGCCAGAAGTACAAATTTTTCTTCGTTTTACAATATTTTGCGGGGAAAAGAGTTTATTAAACGTAATTTAATTAGAGAAAGTAATATAATCTTACTAATATGCAACAAAATCAAGCTGGTAGCAAGGCCTACCTTATTTCAATCGTGATGGTCGCCGTACTCGGCGGTCTGCTCTTCGGTTATGACACCGCAGTGATCTCTGGAGCCGAAAAGGGTCTCCAGGCGTTTTTCATGGAAGCCAAGGATTTCTCCTACACCGACGGGTGGCACGGCTTCACCTCTGCTTCAGCCCTCATCGGCTGCATCATCGGCTCTGCCCTCTCAGGCTTCCTGGCCACCAACCTCGGTCGTAAGAAGTCGCTCATCATCGCGGGTATCCTCTTCTTCATCTCCGCTCTGGGATCCATGGAGCCCGAGTTCCTGTTCTTCGAGCATGGCACACCTACCTTCTCGCTGCTCATCATGTTCAACATCTACCGCGTTATCGGTGGTATTGGTGTAGGACTGGCTTCAGCAATCTGTCCGATGTACATCGGCGAGGTGGCTCCGTCGAATATCCGCGGTATGCTCGTCAGCTGGAACCAGTTCGCCATTATCTTCGGTCAGCTGGTGGTGTATTTCGTGAATTTCTTCATCCTGGGCGACCATATCCAGCCGCTGGTGGAGGAAATGGGCAAGGGTATTGCCGCCATCAACCCCGCCGCACAGTGGACCGTTACTACAGGATGGCGCTATATGTTCGGTTCCGAGGCTGTTCCTGCAGGACTCTTTGCCCTGCTCATCTGCTTCGTTCCTGAGACTCCGCGTTACCTGGTGAGCATCAACCAGGACAACAAGGCACTGGGCATCCTGTCGAAGATCAACGGCAGTGAAAAGGCTGCTCAGATCCTGCAGGATATCAAGGATACCATGACCGTAAGAACCGAGAAGCTCATGACCTACGGTGCCATGTGTATCTTCATCGGTATCATGCTCAGCGTGTTCCAGCAGGCTGTGGGTATCAATGCCGTGCTCTACTACGCTCCGCGTATCTTTGGTGACATGGGTATGGACAACCCGATGATGATCACCGTATTCATGGGTATCATCAATATCCTGTTCACCCTCGTGGCTATCTTCACCGTAGAGAAATGGGGTCGTAAGCCGCTGCTCATCTGGGGTTCGTTAGGTATGGCTCTGGGTGCCTTTGGTGTTGCCCTTACCTTCGGACATGCCGGTATGGAGTTCTTCACTGCTGCATCACTGCTGCTCTACTCCGCATCGTTCATGTTCTCTTGGGGCCCCATCACCTGGGTGCTCATCGCCGAGATCTTCCCCAACACCATCCGTGGTGCTGCTGTAGCCATCGCCGTGGCCTTCCAGTGGATCTTCAACTTCATCGTCAGCTCTACCTTCGTACCGATGTTCAACATGCATCTCTCTGAGGGTGACGACTTCGGTCATTGGTTCACCTACGGTCTCTATGGTGTCATCTGCGTCATTGCCGCCATCTTCGTTTGGAAGCTGGTTCCCGAGACCAAGGGTAAGACCTTGGAAGACATGACGAAGTTGTGGAAAAATCGCAAATAAAAAAGGGAGGGTTCTTGACAGCAAGAACCCTCTTTTTTATTTTCAATTTTTCTTTAAAAAACAAATAATAATTCTTCTTTTTCTTCCTCTTTTTCTTTGGCGCAAAGAAAAGAGGCAAAAGAAACATCCACCCTAACCAAACCTTCCCCTATATGGGAAGGCTTAACTGAAAATTGCGGATACCGCCAATTTTCAGACTTTTCAGCGGTAAAATCGGGCATCAAAGCCCGATTTTGCTTCTTTTCGGCTTACGCCAGTGCCTTTGCGCGGGATGTCGTAATTACGTAATCACGTAATAACGATGTTTCGAGATAAGGGGATTACGAAACCTCAAAGGTATTCTCATTCCTCACTCCACACTCCTCACTCCACAAATCATTTCTCGCGCCACCGCACCACCGTACCCCCGCGCCTTCGATTCCCCCTCCTTATGGAGGGGTTTGGGGTGGCCTCACCACCACTTCATCAGCATCCTTAGGAACGCAGTGAGTTCCCCCGCCATTTTTTCGTGCTGCCAGATGCTGGGATGCCAGCTGGCGCCATAGTACAGCTCGCCTGTCTGCGGGGTGAAATCGAAGCGGTACACTTCCTTGTCACCGTTCTTCCGTGCCTCGTCCCTCAGCTCGTTGAGCGTTTTCTGTTGCAGCTCCATTTCCTTACCGTTGAGCATCGAGCCCGTGAGCAGTACGATCTTCGCGTTGGGGTAATGCCCGCGAACGGTCTTCAGGAACTTCCTGTATGCCTCGGTGAACAGCTTGATGTCGAAGTTCGGTGTGGAGAGATCGTTAGTACCTAAGTTGATGCACACCACATCAGGTTGGTAGCGGGAGAAATCCCACTGCTCGCGCTTGTCGTTAAACAGCGTGTACTCATACATCGCCGGCATGTTATCAGGGTTACCGGTCCTCGGACCGTTGTAGTTCCTATATATGCCGATACCGCTGCGGGCCACTACCCAGTGCTGTGCATGCAGGTTCCGGGCCGTGATAGCCGCATAGGCATAGTAGTGGTTCTCCGTCTCGTATTCAAACGGATCACTCCGTTCGATGCTCTCGTTACCGTATCCGCAGGTAATGGAGTTCCCGATGAACTCAATCTTCCGTTGGGGTAGGGCAGGCGGTGGCGCTAATTGTCGCCCCTCGTCGAGGATGAAGCCCTTGAACACTGGCTTCAGGTCGAGTCCCTCCACGACATACATCAGCTTCACCAGATGTCTGCCGTCAGCAAGTGCTGTAGCCACGGTCACCACCGAGTCGTTCGGTGCCATGAACCCCACCTTGAACGGTTCCGCCTGATCAATCTGCGCCATGAAATACCCACTCATGGGCTTGGCCATCACCTTGAGCGATGTACCTTCGAAGCACGCCATGATCTGCGTTCCCGGGTACGAGAACGTGGGTGCCTCAGGGTTTGCAAAGCTGATGCGACCGGTATAGACAATCCGCGGGTCGGATGCTTTAATCACCGTTCCCTTCACCGGGATTGTTGTTGAGGCTATTGCAGCTATGGCAGTTATTGCCATGAAACAAAAGATGATTACTATTCTTTTCATATTCTTTCTATTTCTCCCAGAACCGGTACTCCACGAACGCCTCCATGGCCTCATAGCAGGCCAATCCCAGCGCATCGTATTTCTTTGCCGTATCGCGGTTACGGTCCTCCGCCCGTTGCCAGAACAGTCGTTCGTCGTTACCCAAGAACGGGGCGCTCTCCATCTGACTCTGGTGGCGCAGGATGGCATTCCGTTTCTCGCGCAGCTCCTCAGGACTCATCGGCACGCACATCTCGATGTCGGCCACATCCCATTCCGCCCACGCCCCGCGGTACATCCATACCCTGCAGTCGTTCAGCCAGGTGGCTCCCGCCTTCCGTTCCTCGTCGATGGCCGCCAGTACGGCATCGGTGCACTTACGGTGCGTCCCATGCGGATCAGCCAGGTCGGCCGCCACATAGATCTGGTGCGGTTTAATCTCCTGTATCAGGGCGATGATAGGCTTCACATCCGCTTCCGTCATCGGCAGTTTCTCAATCCGTCCGCTCTCATAGAAAGGCAGGTCGAGAAAATGGATATGCTTACTGTCAATACCGTTGTATTCGCAAGCCAGTCGAGCCTCGCCCCTGCGTATCAACCCCTTCAGTCGGAGAATCTGTTCCGCATCCACATCACCTTCCTGCTTACTGCTCAGGAACTCCTTCACCCACTTATAGTAGTGTTTGATCACCTCGTCAGAGCCGTTGGCGAAGATGGTGTTGAAGCCGTTGGTGAAGTGCATGAAACGCCGCACCTCCTCATCACCCACGGCGATATTCCCCGATGTCTCGTACGCCACATGTACGTTGTGCCCCTGCTGCATCAGTCGGCGAATGGTCCCTCCCATGGAGATCACATCATCGTCGGGATGCGGTGAGAACACCAGTACCCGTTTGGGGTAGGGGAACGCCCGTTCCGGTCGTGTGGAGTCGTCGGCCTCAGGCTTTCCGCCCGGCCATCCCGTGATGGTGTGCTGCAGTTCGTTGAACACCTCGATGTTCACCAGTCCTGCCTTCCCCTCGAACTGTTCCACGAGGTGCATCATCCCGTTATCCACATAGTCCTTGGTGGAGAGCTTCAATAGCGGCTTCCCCACCTTCTCACACAGTGCGATCACCTGTCGTCGCAGTGTGTGTTCGGGCATTTTGATTCCAGAAGTCAGATTCAAATTCATTCTTACTGTTCTTTATTTCTCACAGAAGACTTGTTTTTATTATTTCCCGCAGAAATCACAGAAATCACAGAAAGGGCTGCGCCCGCCATGCGGCATGATTATCAATAGTAATTATAATTTCTGCCATTTCTGCTATTTCTGCGGGACAATTAAACTCATATTCTGCAGGAGATTAAAAACTCATATTCTGCGTGAGGCTCCCCCTTAATCCTCCTTCATCTCCGAATGCTCCTTCATGTAGTCCCTCGGCGACATACCGTAGAATTTCTTGAAGATGGTGGAGAACGAGGCCGCATTACTGAATCCGCAGGCGTACATCACCTCGGTGACGTTCTGGTGCTGGTTAGCCAGCAGGTTCGCTGCCTGCTTCAGTCGCAGGTTACGGATAAAGTCGTGCGGTGTCTGGTTCGTCAGCTCCTTCATCTTCCGGTGCAGGTGTACACGACTGATACCCACCTCGTCGGCAATCATGTCCACACTCAGGTCGGAGTTGTTGATATTCTTGTTAATCACGTTCATCACGCGTTCCAGCAGCTTCTCGTCGGGCGATTTCATCTTCACCTCTTCCACCTTATCCTCCTGACTCTCATTACCGGTGTACTTGAACCGCATCACCTTGCGGGCTTCAGTCAGGTTGATGATGGTGCGCCTGAGAATCTCCATGTTGAACGGCTTCACCAAGTAGGCGTCGGCACCCGTTTCCAAGCCCTGCAGACGGTCCTCGTCGCGGTTCTTGGCGGTGAGCAGCACCACGGGAATATGATTGGTGTTCACGTTCGCCTTGATGCGCGAGCAGAGCGTGTTTCCGTCCATCTCCGGCATCATCACGTCGCTGATCACCACATCGGGCACCTGTGTCAGAATCACGGGCAGCGCCTCCTTACCGTTGGTGAATGTCTTCACGGTATAGTCGCGCTCCAGTTCCGTGCGCAGGTATTCGGCAATCTCGTTGTCGTCTTCCACCACCACCACATACAGGTCCTTACGGTTCTGTATCATGGTATCCATGTCGGCCTCCGGTGTCTCCATGATGCTCTCCAGCTCGTGCTGCGTTTCCTCGTCCTGCTGACTCTCCAAGATCATCTCCTCGGGTTTCAGATGACTGTTTCCTAAGGGGATGGTTACGGTGAACTCGCAGCCCTTGCCGTCGGTGTTGTTCTTCACGCCGATGGTGCCGTGGTGCAGTTCCACCAGCGAGCGCGTCAGGTCGAGACCGATACCCGTGCCTATATTCATGTCGTTCACGGTCGAAGCAGTCTGGTAGAAGCGTTCAAAGATCTTCTCCATCTTATCAGCGGGAATACCCTCGCCCGTATCCTTGATACGCAGGCGAGCCTCTTTCTCGTCGTGTTCCAGTTTGATCTCCACCTTCCCCCCTGGCGGTGTGAACTTAAATGCGTTCGACAGCAGGTTCACCACCACCTTGTCGAAGTTCTTGCGGTCGATCCATATCGGCAACCTGTCGGTGTCGTGCACATAGCTCAGTTCGATGTTCTTGCTCCGCGCCTGCACCTCGAAGAGCGAGTACAGGTCCTGCACGAACGACACGAAGTCGGTCTCGCTCATCCTCATCCTCATCTGTCCCTTCTCGATCTTCCTCAGGTCCATCATCTGGTTAATCAGGTGCAGTATGCGTTCCGCATTGCGCTGTACGGTCTTATACACCCCGTGCCGGTGCGGGTCGGTATCCTCTTTGATGAGCGACATGATAGGTGTGAGTATCAGTGTCATCGGTGTTCGTATCTCATGACTGATATTCATGAAGAACCTCAGCTTCGCCTCGCTCATCTCCTCTGCATGGATATGCTCCTGCAGTCGGAGGTGCGCCTGTTCCTGTCGGCGGCGGTAGGTAAGATACATATACAAAGCCAAGGCAATGAGCATGAAGTACAGCAGTCGTGCCCATGTAGAGAGATACCACACAGGGTGAATCTTCACGATAAACTCCTTGATTTCCGATTCCGTGTCGCTGATAATCGCCTTCACGCGGAACCGGTATGTTCCCGACGGCATGTGACTGAATGTGAGTTCATGTGTTCCCGATGGCATGGTAATCCATGGTTCCCCGTTGATGCTGTATTCGTAGGTGATATGGTCGGGGTAGTCGAAAGTCAGTGTAGAGAGGTTCAGCGAGAACGAGTTGTCCTGGTGAGCCAGTTCAAAGCGGTTGGAGTTGATCACCGCGCTGTCGGTGATAACATACCTTCCCGATTTCTGTCCTGCCCTCACATCGATGCCGTTGATGCGCATACCTGTGATGTGTACGGCGAATTTCCGTTTGATAGGGTGTAGGTCGGCAGGTTTGAACCACGTAATGCCCTGCATGCCCCCGAATATCAGGTTCCCCACCTCGTCGGTGAACGACACCCCCTCCGAGAACTCATTGTCCTGCAGTCCGTCGTCGGCGAAGTAGTTAATGGTCTTACCCGTTGCTGGGTCCATCTGACTCAGTCCGTGACCGGTGCTCACCCATATCTTCCCCTTGGGCCCCAGTTCGATGCCAGCGATATACTCGTCTGCCAGTCCTGAGCGTTTGTTAAACACCTCCATCTTCCTCGTCTTCAGGTCATAGCAATACAGTCCTTCGCTGGTGCCCGCCCATATCCTGCCTTTCGCATCCTCCTGGATGGTGTTTATCTGTATGTCGCGTATAATACCATTGGTGTTGAACACGCTTGTCCAGCTGTTCGAGGGCAGGTCAAGACAGGCCAGTCCGATACAGGTGCCCACATACAGGCGCTTGCCGTCGGGCGATAGCTTTAGCTGTGCAATATAGTCGTTCATCAAGCAGTTGCTCAAACTGTCGCTGTTGGTGCTCAGCTGCGACCGGTATGTCCTTTCCTCGTTGGTGTTCAAATCCACGCGCTTCAGTCCGCTGCCCATGCTGCCAATCCACAGCACGTCATCTCTTCCTATCACCACGTCGAACACGCTCTCCATCTCGTTCTGCGTCGATGGCAGTCGGTGGTAGGTACCGCTTTGCTTGTCAACCCATCCTGCACCGTTGCGGTAGGTGCCCACCCAGAGGCGTCCCTTACTGTCTTCGGCCATGCCCAGCACCGTTACGGGGGGCTCACCCGGTTGCTCCAGTCGGAAATGCCGCACGTTCTGGTTATCGGGCGATATGGCATACAGTCCGTCGTTGTCGCCGGCCACCCACAGGATTCCGTCGCGGGTCTTCATCACACACATCACACAGGCGTCGCCAATGGTGTTCTTGTCGCCTATTTTCCTTCCCAAGTATCCAAAGCTGTTCGGACGGACGGGCTGCATATACACACCCTTCTGCAGCAAACCAATCCACAGGTTACCGCTCTTGTCCTCTAACACGCTCACGGCCTTGCTCTTGTTCAGGTCAATCTCCGAGCTCACATACGAGATGGTGCCCACAGCCCCGTCTTTCACGTTGTATTGTTTCACGCCCTGTCCGTCGCAGCCTAACAGCAAGTTCCCGTCGCGTTTCAGCGTGATGGTAGCTATGTGCAGCCCTGCCGTTGATGGAATCTGCTGGAACCCCTCGCTGCTGTGCGGTACGAATCGGTATAGTCCGTCGTTGCTGCTTCCCACGAACACCTGGTTCTTGGCATCCACGCACACCGAGGTCATCTGTCTTTTCTGTTCGCCCACATGCAGGAACTGTCGTCGGCTGGCCCCATTGAACAAGAACACCCCGTTATCCTCGGTCACCACCCAAAGTCGTTGTCCGCCATCCTCCACGATGCGGTGCGAGTGCTTCAGGTCGGCAAACACCCCTTCCAGCTGGTGTGCCTTGGTCATGTCCGCATCCATCCGGTATATGCCGTAGCCCGAGGTGGTTATCAGTATCTCCCCGTTTTTGCGTTCAATGATGCTTGTCACGAAAGCCGCCACCCGTTGTCCTGCGCGGTCTATCATGGGTATATCGGTGAATCCGCTGTTCTCATATCGTTGCAATGCGTTCGCCATACCTATATATATAGCTCCTCCCCGTGTCTGCATGATGCAGTTCACGCTGTTGTTAGCCAGTCCTCTTGATTTCTTGAAGGTACGGAAGGTATAGCCGTCATACACGTTCAGTCCGTTCAGCGTGGTAATCCATATTCGTCCTTTCTGGTCCTGGAACACCTGATTAATCACGCTGCTCGACAGTTTGTCGCTCGTAGTGAAGAGTCTTCCCGTTTGTGCAAGTGCGCCAACGGTGAGAAACAACATTGCTAAAAATATATTCCGCTTCATGGATGTAGTAAAATTGTTCGTTTGCAAAGATACGCAAAGTTATGGAAAAAAAGTCGATTACTTTTATAAATGTTTCATTTTTTTTTGTTTTTGTGTATTTTTGGTCGTTTTCTGCACACTTTTTCACCTCTACAACATAAAAAACAAAGAGCATGTAACTTTTCAAGAAGAGATGTATTGAAAAAAAACGTAATTTTGCACTCGTTCGTGGGTCTGTGTCCTATACACCGTTTCATGGACAAGTAGTAAAATTGTTATAGATTCTACAAGGGGAGCGATGTCGTGATGATATTACTCCCCCTTCTTGGACCTCCATTTGGAATGAAGAAATGAAGGGTGTCATTTGTAGAAAAATGCGTCTATATACAAAAAATAAATTTGCTGATACAAAAGATGAAGAGATGTTTGAAAAAACATCGTATCTTTGCACCAGAAATCTGAGAAAGATTATCAAGAATGATTGTTTAGCAGTTAGTTATATATGTTATGTTTTGGTTTTTAAATTATATTTAGAAGTTTTTATTAGGTTATTTTGTTAGTTATGTTGTATCCAGCGTGGGCCGTGAGGTCGGCGCTGTTTTTTTTTTATGGAGACCCTTTACTTCGTAAGAAAGAGAACCCCGCCCCCCTTGCCAGGACCCCGCCCCTAAGAGGGGTGGGGAGTCGAACAAGCCAGCGGTGGTAATCAACTCCCCTCCCATCGAAGGGATGGTGAGCCAATGGCCATCGGGTCAGTTGGTTAGGTAGGAACTACAGTATCTCAGTGGTAACCAACTCCCCTCCCATCGAAGGGGAGGGGTAAGCGAAGCTGGGGTGGGGTAAGAGGAAGCATTCTCAATAAGTATTAATTATAAAAAAAATTAAAAGATGAAAAATTTCAGGAAACTATTCATTGCAGCGGCAATCCTTTGTGTTCTTGCAGCCTGCAGGTCCAACCGCGACCGTCTAATGGAGATCAACACCTTTTTGAACGACAACCGCCTCGACACGGCGCAGTTCTGTCTTACCCAAGTCACCCCGTCCGACTTATCCGTATACGATGAGGCGCTCTACAACCTGGTCACTGTCAAGCTGAACCACCTGCGCTACCATCCCGTTCCCTCCGACACCATCATCCGCTCGTGCGTCGATGTGTTCACCAACTTCAACGACAAGGAGCGACTGGCCGAGAGTTTGTATTATCAGGCAGTAACCTACTATGAGGAGGGGCATGTGCCGCAGGCGTTCACCGCCATGAAAAAGGCGGAGGCCATTGCCCAGGACATCGACGACCTCACCATCCGTCATAAAATCATCGAGAGTCTCACCGACTGGAACATGTCCGAGCACCAGTACCAGCTGGCCATGTCCTACGGTCGTCGCAACCTCGCCCTGTCAACCATGGCCAATGATAGCAACTGGATTGCCTATGCCTTGGTGTTCATCTCGCAGGTCTATACCGGCATGAATCAGCGCGACAGCGCCAAGCACTACCTCGACAAGTGTGTCACCTATATGAAAGATGTGCCCGACTCCCAGCGCGTGGACTTCTACAACTATATCGCTGCGGTTACCATGAAGACCGACCTTCCCGCTGCCCATGCTTATGCTATGAAGGGTAATGATATACGACCCAACAGCGTGGGTTACGTCACGCTGGCGCAGATACGCCACCGCGAGGGTGCTGACAATGCTGCCATTGACAGTCTTTGTTATAAGGCCTGCAACCTTGCTTCCAATCCGGGCGAGCGCATCTTTGTGCTCCAACAGATTATGAGGTTGTATGCGAAGCAGGAGAGATACGAGCAAGCGTATCGTGCAAGTAAGGCGCTTATAAAAGCTAGGGATACAGAAGCGCGCCAGCGGGAAGCGAACAATGTGCATGATGTTCAGACTACCTATGATTTTGAGGTGCAAAACCTGCAAAATCGGCAGAAGGTCAATTACGCTATCTTAATCATCATCTTACTGGTTCTCCTTGTTGCCCTTATCTTGCTTTGTTATCGGTTGCGTATGATCACAATGTGCTATAAGGTTATACAGAACCAACTCCTTGTTTATGTGTATAAAGAACAGAATATGACTCTTAAAGAACAGAATGTGAATCTCAATGCTTCCAATAAGGGTATGAAGTCTTCCATTAAAGCCCTTAACCACAAGGTTTCCGACTTCAAAAAACGTGAGAGGATTCTTTATGAAGGCAAGATTCTATACGATCGTATCATGCAAGGGGGAAACGCAGGGTTGTGGGGAAAACCCGATTATGTCAATTTTATCGAGTATTACAAGATACTCGACCTTCCCTTTGCAGTTCTTCTGGAGAAAGAATACAAGCACATCTCACCACGTTATCAATTTTTTATGATTCTGTATCAAATGGGGAAGGATGACAAGGAGGTTTGCACAGTCATGGGAATCAGCGAAAGTACAATTAGATCAATAAGAACAAGGATTAAAAATGGTAAAATATAGTCTATTTTGTTGCATTTTAGCGCGGACAAATTGTCGCATTGTCCGCAACTTGTTGTTTTTCATTGACTTATAAAAAAAGGCCGTGCAACAACTCATTTAAAAAAAATAACCGATTTCTTGCACGGTATTTTCGATATTTGTACTTTTGCGGCCGTTAATTAATCATTTAAAATTAGTATAATGAACAAAAAACAGTTTATTAATGTTACTTTGGCAGCATTGTTTGCTTGCCCGATAAGTTCAGTGGCTAACACTTATAGTTTCTATCCTGTGGACGAAGTGCCAATCGTTGTTCATGGCCCTCACAGACTCTTTCAGTATACCCCAGTGGTAGAAGTGGAGTATGACAATCATAATGGAACAGTGGGGATAAGGTTTTGCCAAACACTCATGAACGTGAGCGTGCTGATCTATAAGAATGGGGTGGGGACGATGAACTATAGCGTGGGAAACGCCCCCGCTGGAAGCGAATACGTGATGCAACTCGACGACAACGGGAACACCGAAGGAATGGTGCTCTATGTCGTTTCCGCAGGAAAGGTGGTTGCTGTTAACAATTTGGATTAAGAGTACTAGAAGAACACAATACTCCCCTCAGGGGACATGGTGCGCCATGACGGTTGCAGAAGAATGCTGGCCGTCATTGGCACACCGTTTTTCTTTATGTATTTCACACAGAATGCGGAACCAACATTTTTCCGTTATTCCGTTTTTTTTGACTATCGTCTTCCTCCATCACGACTTGGCAAAGCTCAAGCCTGCTTGGTTCTGCTCTCGCTGCTCTGTCGTTTCCGTTTATTCTGATGTGAAAGCAATAATAATATAGCATGTTCACTATGAGAAAGTACGGCACTCTCTGATAGAAACTATGGCACTTTCTACCAGAAACTGCCATACTTTGTGTTTCTTAACATTCCGACGAGATTCCTTAACGGATTTTTGCACGCTACAGCCCCCTATTTTTTGTGTTCCTAATACTATTTCGTATCTTTGCAGAACCAAAGAACTGTTCATCATCTATCCTTTTTGTTCTTATGTTATTCTGTCTTTTAATATGTTCCTGTGTCAAAAAATCTGTATTTCTGTGAGATCTACGGGAAATCTACGGGAAATGTACGGGATATGTTGAGCAACATCTCCCGCTAGTGAAACCCTTTGTGGCTGGGCATTTCAGAAGTCTTACGGGATATGTTGCCCTATTTTTCAAATGTCTAAGGATTTGAGGATTCTGGGAATTCTGCATAATTTGCATGACAATAATACGAACACGGATAATACGGATCATGCGGATATTTTCCTTGATTCCTCAGTTCCTTAGAAAGCCCATTTCCAAAACCTATGCTTTTAGACGCTAATACCTATGGTTTTGGGCGCCAATACCTATGGTTTTAGAAGGCAAAACCGCAGGAAACAAAACCAGTGGCATAAGCTACTGTTTTTCATTCACTTACGTTTAGCTGCCTGTTTTTGCTCGAATGCTTAAGAAAAACGCAAATCTTTCTGCGCAATCAGCGAAATCTGCATGACAAGAAACGAACACGGATGGTACGGATCAAACGGATATAAGAAAAAGGGCGGACCTCACGGCTCGCCCTTTCTGTAACATAATTAACTCAAGTTTGTTGGGATATTAAGGTTTACAATTTATTCCCACGTATCGAATGAGAAATCATCCCAGAGATCAAAGTACTTGGCACGGTTACCACCGCCACCATCACCCTGGCCATGACCACCGTAGGGATCGGTCTCATCGTCGGTCTCGCCTATAGGAATTGGCAGTCCATCATTTGTTGGTCCACCACCAGCCTCCCTGCCATTATCACTATTGGAAAGCATATTTTCTGCATGATCCATCGAAAAGAGTTCTATCAATGGGTTAACATAATGTTTTTTCATTGTTATTCCTCCTTCCTTATTTTACTACCAGTTTCTTTCCATTCTTGATATACACACCCTTGGCAAGACCACTTGTGGATGTTCCCATATAAATGCCGTTCAAGGAGTAGATGGCATCGGTCTCCATACCTTGGATCTGCTGAGGAAGCCCATTAATCACTGTAGCAACACCCAGTTCTTCCTCAATGTCGAAGAAATTCGTAGCACCGAAGTCCATCGTGTAGCTCTTGGCTCCACTTCCACCTGCTGGCATGGCTATATCGTCAGGTTGTAAAATGGTACCGTTTTTATCAGCAATCTTCCAGCGGGCAGGGTCGTTGAAGCCTGTTGCTGAAGATATTTTCGTGTTGGTGGGGAAGTTAGGACAAATGATACCTGTCTGGTTGTTCCAGTTCCATCCAGTCTTATCCTGAACGGCACTATACCAGAATGCTGCACATTTCTTCTTGCTGTCCCATCCAAGGAAGTAGCAATACTGAGGCATTAGTGACTTGTAGAGTGAGCCTACGAAGGTGTATTTAAAGGCTGCTGAAATTTCATAGTCAACTTCCTGACCGCGGTAATTGAGTTTCTTGCCGCTCTTTGCGCTATTCTGATAGGTGAATGAAGAACCATCGCTATTCTGAATTTCCAGTACACCGTCTTCATCTATAGCCTCTGTTCCAGCACCTTCCTTACCGAGACCCACAACGTATGCAGGAACGGTATATTCACCATCGTATATCATGTTAGCCTGAGCAGCAGCACCCAACTTAGAAGCAGCATTCAATCGACCATAAAGTTCGGGGCTGTCAGTCTTATAGATATTAAATGCACGCGTTGCAGTGATATTACCAGTTTGAGCATCGACCGTCAGGTTAGGCTTGATAAGATACGGAACACCCTTGTGCAGGATAACGGGATTAGCAGCTTCCAAAGCAGCTTGGTCAGCATACTGCCCCTCACCTTCTCCAATCCACGTTGTCACGTCATCGATAGTTCCGTGAACATGTTCAGCATCAGCAATCACCTCCTTATACACCATCAGGTTCTTACTGAACATCAATGTGATTTTGTTGTTCTCCACGTCACGGATCACATACATCAGCTTGCTAAGATAAGGAATTTGCTTTTCAAAACCTGCACGGTCTGTACCGAAGAACTTTATCAAATCATTATACCTCAAGTCGTAAGGTTCGCAAATCGTCCACCACTCATTGTCGGAGATAAATGAGCGAATGGGCTCGTTAGGAATAACACCATTGTAGCCATAACCTGCCAATACGAACTGATGCCAGCCGCGATAGTCGTTCTGCTTAGTAACCTGAGTAAGCGGAACTGTTTCCATTACAGGAGTATACCTGTCACCTCCTTCGCCCTCATTGGCCAAACGATATGAATATACTGTTTCAAGATTGTATTGAGTTGCATTAGCATCCTCTGGATGATTAACTAAATCAACCTCCCGATACACTTCCTCCTTTAAATACCATCCAGAAGCATTCCAGAAATTGTTGGGATCACTAAGAAGTGTAATATATTCACCATTATACAGACGGTACGCCTTGCCTGTAGCAACATACGTGTTGTAATCTGGCATACTAGGTTGCTCTACATATGCATAGTCTTTAACATAATCACCGTTAGTTGCTTCAACGTATTCCTGGGACTCTTCTTGAACATACAGACCCGGTGTCGTATTGTCCTTTTCATATCTTGGTCTACCTGACTGATCAACTGCCTGTCTCTGAACCATAACAGGATTACCTTGATCGTCTGTTACTGTTTCAGTTTCCGGCTGCGGATAGAGTTGCTGTCCAGACCTATAGGAATTGTAATACCAATCAAGGCCTGCTGGCTGATTTAAAGAACCATCAGCCGTAACATCATAGAATGAGCGGTCCGTTTTATCGGTTCCTGTAGTGGGGTTTGGGTTGGGGTTATCAAGATAGAACTGGTTGGCTTTTGTCTGGTCAGCCTGTTTATAACCTTCATCAGACTGGAAATCGCCACCATACCATCCTTGACCTTTTCCTAGCATAATCTCTTGGTTATACCAAGTACGATCTATGTTCCAAGCATTCCATAAATATCCGTAGGTGCCTTCCCATTCAGCCACCTCAAACTCTGTCTGTGTAGGGAAATACAACATATTTCCCTTTCCATCACGATCGCCCGTTGCAATACTGTATTCGCGTGTAGGATCGGTGAAGCGCTGGACATTCGGAGTTGCTGTCTCCTGTGGATAATGAAGCATAGCCATTGGCTGATTAATACCATTATTGTATGCATCACGTGTGATAATCTTTATTTTTTTACCATCTTCATCAGTCTCTTCCCTAATATTTTCCACTTTCACGGTGTTGTTAGCATGATACTGAGAACTATTGAAAGCATCCACGTGACAATCAGGAGCAACAGGGTTCAAAATATAGACATCACTCACAGAAGTACTCGTATAAAAGGCGAAACGCTCAATGAGTTTCAAGCCTGCTGGCAGCGTGAAAGTACCGTAGTTGAAATTATTATCATCACCAGCCTCAAAGAGAGGATATTCTTCCGCAGGATTGAAATACTGAGTTTGTTCTTCAGTTAAATTCAAGTCCTTGCCTACTTCTGTTTTATATTTCTGTGTTCTTACCTCATTGGCTTGACCTGGATTTGTTATGAAAGTGGCACCATTGTCGTAACGAACGCTTGGGTCTGAACCTGTAGTCCAAATATAGTTAACACGAGTTCCACTTCCAGCAAAAGCACGAGTTCTGATTGTTTCTATATTCCCAGGAATGCAGATTTGATGAATCGCAGTTGAATGATTAAGATAGTCTGCAGGAATAGTCTTGAAATCAGGATCTTCCGGCATCCATATTTCTCGAAGGTTTGTTAGTTGGATACCTGTATAGTGGGGAACAATATCCGTGCAGTAGGCATCAGGGATAATAGCCTCGCTCAAATCGATAACATTAATTTCATAACAAGATTTAATAGCTCCCTCAACAGCACCAGCAGCATCTGCTCCAGCATAGAGTTGGCCACCTTCTGTATTCAAGCCTTTTCCTGTCTTTGGATCAGCATTCTCATCAGCCACACCATTGATAACATAATGACCATTTGTATCAAAAACACCTTGGCGAGAAATGTCCTTGGCACAGATTTTTCCCATAGCTGTGAGTACACGTAACTTAGAGCAGTTACCAATACCTTCTCCTATTTTATATTCTGGAGCCTTCCAATATAAATGAGGAATTGCATTTTCAAGCGATCCAGCTTTGTTAGAGTATGCTGTTAAAAAGGGCTCACCGTTTTTTTCACCCTGACATAATGCAGCCTCAAAGGTTTGAGAAGTGCTCAATGCCTGACCTAAAGCCTTCACTTCTGCTTTCGTCCAACTAGCTGGAAGAGTGACATACTTCACATTGGAATTTTTAAACGTAAAGGGATCACCTTTATAATTCTGCAAGTCGATAGTCGCATAATTAAGATTAGAAAGCGCGGCAATATCGGCAGCATTAAAAGTGAAATTGGGATCAGTCTCAAAAAGTATAATCTGGCACCCATTATAATTTGAATTTTGTGCTATTGCAGTAATAGCATCACTCAACGAACCAGACTGATTAAGTTTGACCTTGACAGCCTGTTCCGCGCCATTATTCCATGACTCTTTAGGCATTAATTCAAATGGCTGAGGGTCAGGCATCATTGCCCATACCCCGACAACTGGCATGAGTAAACACACGATAAGATAGATAATTCTTTTCATTTCGAGTTAATTATTTAATTGTTTTTGTTATTGTTTACTTGTTTGATAGTGTTAGGAAATAGGGCGGTGGCCGCCTCCGTAGAGTGGGGGAGCATGGTGAACACACATACCATGCTGATGTATGGCATGAGAGGTCAAGTAGTCATACAGACGTAGTAAATCCGTCATCTTTTTTCTAAATTAATTATGTTGTAGTTTCAGTTTGTGATTGCTCCCTATATCTTGTCGAGCTTTCAATACTATTATTTATCGCGGCAAAGATACAACATATTCCTTAAATATGCATGCAAGAGGGTGTGTTGTTTAAGATTATTTAACAGACAAAAGAACTAAGGATTAGACATAATAACATGGGATTGTTTAGACAAAAGAACATAATTAAAGACCAAGGAACCAAAGAACTAAGAGATAGATCCGTTTGATCTGAGTGATCCGTGGTCGTATTATATTCACAGCGGAAGAAACGGAAATTATCGGAAAATAAACGGAAAAGGCTATGTATTCCGTATCAAATACTATTTCTGGAGTAATTATGGTAATTATGATAATTTCTTTCAGAGATATAACGAACACGGATTATGCGGATTGAACGGATAGTCCTTGGAGTCAATAGAGTCCTTAGACAAGATGTATAGTTATCTGTTTGATCTGGTAGATCCGTGGTCGGAATATACTTTGGATCCGCTTCGCGGAGCAATACAAAATGGTGATTATTCCCAACGTGGGAACAAACGGCTGTATGAAACTTACATATCCTCCATAGATAAGCCGCCCTTTTTGACTTCTTGTCCACAGAATACGCGTCGTTTCATTTCAGCAACTTTCTCTTCCAATCGGGCAGGAGAGTACTTCTGAGGATTGCGCTTCACCTCATACGCTTCAACATTTCCCTCAAGCGTTTCGGCCACAATGTCAATCTCGAAGTCATCTTTGTTGCCCTTGGAGTTAACACCATTCGGTTGCCACCAACCGCCAATCTGCTTATATCGGCAGCTCTCCATCATCTTCTGACGGAACCAGCGTTCCAAGGCAATGCCTGAAAATGTAGTATAGTCGTCGGTCATGATACGCTCCAATGCCGGCATATTCTGTAATTCAATGAGAGCAGCGTATCTGTTGATGTATCGGAACCAGAAACGGAAGAAGTTGTCCTGTATCTCATAGCGTACAGTCTGGCTACCTTCTTTAGCGCCAATGGGCCGTTTCTTCTTAATGATGCCGTATTTCTCTTCCAGAATCTTCATTTGTCCGCCGAGGCTTTTCATTCCTAAAGCTCCCTCAATCTCGCTTTGAGTGACATCGCCGTGGGCTATTTGGTCGAGGATGCTGAAATACGTGCCATACTGCTTACCGAATTCCTGGATTAGTATCTTCTTGCCTTCGTCCACAAAATAGCTGTCGCCGCTTGAACAAACGTAGTGAATCATCTTCTTTACGTCTGTACATCCGTTGTTCATGAGGAGTTCTATGTAACGGGCCACACCACCTGTAATAGTCCAGAGAGCAAGAAGGTCTTCTGGGGTATATTTAGGCTTGTAGTCACCAAGAATTTCCTTTATCGTCTCCGTATTGAAAGGCTTCAGTTTGATGGTACAGTCATCTCTGCCAAAGAGTGGTTGCTCTTCGTCTTTGAAGATTTTTTCCATCATACGGAAGATAGAACCAGACACAATCAGGCATACGTTTGTCTGTTTCTTGTATTCGTCCCATAGCTCCTGTATGTCGCTGAAGATACCTGCATTTATATGATCAAACTCCTGAAACTCATCAATAAAGAGGGTGAACTTCTTTCGCTTTCCAATCTCCAGTATCATCTGGAAGAGTTCACGGAACGAGCTCATTCCATCAGGAACAAACTCCCCGAGCTTTTCCCGAACCTCTTGCACAAAGGTTCTGACGAGCATAGTTTCCGTTTTTCTGCCAACAAAGAAATAGAGTCCTGGAGCATCTTCCTTTGTCTCGCTTATCAGTCTATATACAAGACTTGTCTTACCCACACGTCTTCTGCCTGTGAGTACAACAAATCGGGAATAATCGTTGTACGCCTGACGCTGCAATTCCCTGAGTTCGGTCATTTCACGTACCCTATCATAAAATTTCTTCATGAAAATTTACGGCTATAAATTTTACGACTATAACATTTCGCCGCAAAGATATATAAAAATATCTAATAACACAAACCTATTGACGAAAATCTGCATTTTTAGACAAAAGAACTAAGGATTAGACATAATAACAAAAGGACATATAATTGTTTTAGACAACAGGACATAATTAAAGACCAAGGAACCAAAGAACTAAGAGATAGATCCGTTTGATCTGAGTGATCCGTGGTCGTATTATATTCACAGCGGAAGAAACGGAAGAATGAACGGAAAAACGGAAATAATCTCACATATAAATATATGAACACGGATTGCTCGGATTGTACGGATAGTCCTTAAAGTCCCAATAGTCCTTAGACAAGATATATAGTTATCCGTGGGATCCGGTAGATCCGTGGTCGGAATAAACTTTTAATCGCCTGCGGCGAGACATTGAACAGAATTTGATCCAAATTGAACAAAATGTAGTATCACAGCGGAATAAACGGAAAACAAACGGAAAACCGGAAATGATCAGTTGAATTACCACGAATTATCCATTAATTGCTGCGCGTAGTCATTATATGATTAATTATATGGCAATTATATGTTTTCTCGCACCACCGCGCCACCGAAAATTTAATGTTGAGTCCTTAGAATAACAGGAAGCGAATCGTACGGATGTACATAAGCAGAGAGAGTATTGCTCCTCTCTCTGCTCTTTGTTTATCCTAACTGAAGAACTTCTTCTACAGACAGACCCGTACTGTCTGCTATCACAGCCGTGGGGATGCCTGCGTCTTTCAGTCTTTTTGCTATA